>Ga0247742_10000746_pt1 | contig 25084 bp, 22 predicted proteins | sample UWRJL208509C2_FD_180944 | JGI IMG/M metagenome (GOLD analysis project Ga0247742, IMG submission 180944) | Plant litter microbial communities from Arlington Agricultural Research Station in Wisconsin, United States - UWRJ-L208-509C-2 | ecosystem: Environmental > Terrestrial > Plant litter >... | reverse complement strand
TGCTGGAATCTTCAGGCTCGGGGCGAAACGTCCTGCCAGTCCCGCTGCCAATAACGCACCCAGCATGATGCCGATGTCCATGACCGTGGTGATGTCTTCCCACACCGGTGCGGCCAGCGCCTTGGCATTCGCTGGCATTTGCCAGAACACCCAACTGCCCACGTCCACACCCAGCCCGCTCGCCACTTTCGCGCCCCACAACGCGAACGCCGAGGTGATGCCCCATGGGCGACCGGCCAGTGCGAGGGTGGCGTAGTTCAGCAATGCCAGTGCGATTGCGCCCCACACCAAAGGCCACGGGCCGCGCACGAAGCGGCGCAGGCCCATGTGCTCACTGGCCACCGGCGCTTCAAGTTCGCCATGGCGGCGTTTTTCCAGCTTGACGGTGACGAACGCGATCAGCGCAAACAGCGCCAGACTGGCGATCAGCGCTGGCAATACACCGAAGGTTTTGACGATGGAAGTTGCCGGGAACGACGGCAGCGAGAACCACCAATCGACGTGGTGGGTAGCGATCAGCGATCCGATGATGAAAAACAACAAGGTAATGAGCATTCGCGCATTGCCGCCACCCACTGTGAACAGCGTACCTGAAGCGCAGCCGCCGCCCAGTTGCATGCCGATGCCGAAGATGAATGCGCCGAACACGACTGAAACGCCAGCCGGTGCAACCAGACCGGTGACCGGCGAGCCGAACAAGGTGCCCGCGCCCAATGCCGGGAAGAACAACACAACGGCCACCGCCAGCATCACCATCTGCGCCCGCAGGCCTGCGCCGCGACGCTCCTTGATGAACACGCGCCAGGCCGACGTGAAACCAAACGCCGCGTGATACAGCGTCAGGCCCAGCGCAGCGCCAACGATCAACAGCAAAACCTGTTTGCCGCCCAAGCTGGACTGCAAAAACACAGCGCCAATCAGCAGCAGAATGAAAGCAATCAATGGCGCGCCGAACTTGCGCTCCGGCGCAACGGAAAGGGGAAGGCTCATGGGAGTTTCTCGAAAAAAGTTTGCGATGGACGCGAGTATACGCCGCCAGGACCGGCGATTTGATGCATCACCCATACTCGCCTGTAGCAGCGAATTTATTCGCGAGAGGGCAGCCAACATGATAACTATCGGGCACCTGTAACTGCGCCTCGCGAATAAATTCGCTCCTACAGGATCTGACTTCAGCTCCAGACTTGCCGCAGCCGCCCCAACGCCGAGGCGATATCTGCCTCAGGCACCGCTGCAAATCCCAGCACCAACCCCGCCCGCTCATCCATTGGCGTCGTCGATTCAGGCAGCCAATACTCACTCAATGGATTGATCTCAACGCCAACGCTCTCAGCCAAGGCGACCAGCTCCTGCTCCCGGGCGACACTGTCGACTTTCAACGCCACGTGCAGCCCGGCCACCGGTTTTGGCATCGGACCGCAGCCGGCAATCCCCTCGGGCCAGCCCGCCAGCAATGCATTGCGCCGACTCAAAGCGGCGCGACGCATGCGACGGATGTGCCGCTGGAAATGCCCTGCAGCAATGAACTCAGCCATCACAGCCTGGGTGCCGATCTCGGAATGGCGCATGTCCACTGCGCGCCGCTGGCTGAAGGGCTCGACCAGGCCAAGCGGAAGCACGAGATAACCCAGGCGTAATGCCGGAAAGGCCACTTTGCCGAACGTGCCGACATACAGCACGCGCCCACTTCTATCCAGGGCCGCCAAGGGGGTCAAAGGCGCGCCGCTGTAGCGGTATTCACCGTCATAGTCGTCCTCGACGATCCAGCCACCGGTTTGCTCGGCCCATGCCAGCAACTGCAGACGCCGCGCCAGGCTCATTGTGACGCCGGTCGGGTATTGATGAGAGGGTGTGACGTAGGCCAGCTTGCAGTCACTTTTTTCCAGCGCCTGGCTGCTCATGCCCTCCTCGTCCACGGAGATGCCCCGCAAGCTGGCGCCTGCAATCGCGAATGCGTGGCCCGCCGCGCGGTAGCCAGGATTTTCCACGGCTACGCCATCGCCCGACTCCAACAGCAGCTGTGCACAAAGGGTAATTGCCTGCTGGGCTCCGTTGGTGATCACTATTTGCTCAGCGGTGCAGTTGAGGTCGCGAGAAGTCCTCAGGTAGACCGCGATCAGTTCGCGCAGACGCCACTCGCCCGCAGGATCGCCATAACCGAGATGCTCAAGACCGGGTCTTCGCCAGAAAGCCCCATGAAGCTTGCCCCAGATCGCAAACGGAAACAGATCGAAAGCGGGAACACCGACCCGAAACGCCCGTGGCAGACCTGTTTTTCGAGGGCTTAAATGATGCTGTTCGAGGCGATCCAGCGCGGTGCTGTGGATAACTTCACTGGATAAAAAATCAGTGGGTTTCGGGTATTTTGTGGATAAGGCTGTGGGTAAGCCTGTTACTAACCCTGTGGACAGTTTTGTGGATAGTTTTTTTGCAGCGGTCGCTTTATTCAATAATCGAGCGACGTAAGTTCCATCACCGACATGCCCTTCGATAAATCCTTCGGCATAGAGTTGGTCGTAGGCACGCATCACGCTGTTGCGCGAAATCGACAGTGTCGCCGCCAGATCCCTGCTGGCGGGCAACCGTGTTCCGCTACTCAGTTGGCCGTCGAGAACGCGCTGCCGCAGCCATTGGTAAAGCTGACGGCTCAGCCCCTGATGCCGATCAAGTTGCATACCCGTGAAATCGAAGGTCAACGCAGGCTTAGGCAGCGTCATGGAATTGGTCCTGTGAAATTGGTCATCAATGGTTCTTACAACCGACCAATAGGCTGCCTAGGATTAGCCCCGTCGCCAAGGAAAATCCCATGTACACACCGAGCTATTTCAAAGATGACGATATGCTGGGCCTGCACGCGCAGATCGAGGGCGCCCGTCTGGCTATTCTGGTCACCTGCGATGCCTCGGGTATGCAAGCGAGTCATCTGCCGCTGCTGTTCCGCCCTGAGGAAGGTGAGCACGGCACGCTTTACGGGCATTTCGCCAAGGCCAATCGGCAGTGGCAAGCGCTGCAAAATGGCGCCGAAGTCATGGTGATATTTCCGGGGGCCGACGCCTACATCAGCCCCTCGTTCTACCCTGCCAAAGCTGAACACGGGAAGGTGGTGCCGACCTGGAACTACCTTGCCATTCACGCTTACGGGCACGCTGAAGTGTTCACCGATCATCAGCGTCTGCTCGGGCTGGTCAGTGCATTGACCGACAAACATGAGTCCAGACGCACCATGCCTTGGGCGGTGGCTGATGCGCCAGCCGACTACATCGAAAAGATGCTAGGCGCCATCGTCGGCTTCGCGCTGCCCATTTCGCGGCTTGAAGGCAAGCGCAAGTTAAACCAGAACCGCAGCGCCGAGGACGTCGCCGGGGTGCGGGCCGGCCTGGCCGCCAGCGGTGATGCAAATGATCGGTACGTTGCCCACTTGATGAGCCAAGGAGACTCTGATGCATGACGTCCAGATAAAACCGGTTACCCCTGACGACCACACGCAATGGCTACCCCTGTGGCAGGCCTACTTGCGGTTCTACAAAACCGAACTGCCGGAGAGCGTCAGCCAGAGCACATGGGAACGCTTACTCGATGGCAGCGAACCGACCCATGCAGCACTGGCCTGGAAGGATGGAAACGCGGTAGGCATGGTGCATTTCATCTACCACCGCTCCAACTGGAGCATCCACAATGCGTGCTACCTGCAGGACTTGATTGTCGCGCCCGACCAACGCGGCACCGGGATCGGGCGCTTGCTGATCGAACACGTCTACGCCAAGGCCAGGCAGGATGGCTGTGACAAAGTCCACTGGCTGACTCACGAAACCAACGCCACGGCGATTCAACTGTACGAGCGCATCGCCGAGCGGCCGGGTTATATCCAGTTCCGCAAACTGCTTTAAGGCCCTTCAACCTCTGGAACGCCCCGATATGTCGAACCTCGAACACTGGCAAGCCGCAAAACTACCTGACAGCCGCACACTGCAAGGATGTTTCATTCGCCTGGAAAAGCTCGACCTCGCGCGTCATGGCGACGGCTTATGGGCGGCGCTGCAAGGACCTGGCTCGGACACCAAGCTGTGGGATTATTTGCCTTACGGTCCGTTTACCGAACGCAACGCCTTCGATGACTTTTTGTCCGGCATGGAGGCAGGGAGCGACCCCTGGTTTTATACCGTGATCGATCAGGAGACCGACGCTATCCACGGTTACTTGAGCTTGATGTCGATCGTCGCGGCTCACGGGCGCATTGAAATCGGCCATGTCACCTTCGGCGCATCCATGCAGCGCACGCCCAAAAGCACGGAGGCGGTTTACCTGCTGGCCAAGGAGTCCTTCGACCTGGGCAATCGTCGCCTGGAATGGAAATGCAACGGCGACAACGCCCGCTCCAAGCGCGCAGCCGAGCGGTTCGGTTTCACCTTTGAAGGAACGTTTCGCCAGCACATGGTAGTTAAAGGCCAGAACCGCAACACGGCGTGGTACTCAATCATCGACAGCGAGTGGCCCGCGCTGCAAGAGGCCTTCGAAGCCTGGCTGGCCCCCGAAAACTTTGAGGAGGGGAAACAGCTCAGAACACTGGAAACGTGTCATCGGGTTAATAACCCGTAACACACGAAACCAGTTTTTTTTCTAACGCGGGGCTAAGGTTCATCGCGTTACCCAACTGTCTCCAACATGAATAGCAAACCCAACTAACAAGGATGTTAGAAATGAGTATCACCCCAGAAGCCAAAATCGCTCCTTCTTCAACTACTGCCGTACAGGCAAATCCATGGCGCGTACCTCAGCCCGTTTTGTCTGCGGGTAAATACGGCAGCGTCATCATCGATCGCGGTCAACTCAAGAAATCCGTCGTCGGCAGTTCCAACTACCACCTCTTCTCCGAAACCGGCCCCGGCGTGCAGTCGGTAGTGATCGTCGGCACAGCGCTGCAGGTCTTCGACTTTCTGCTCAGCCATGAGACGCAGGGCATCGAGAATCAAATAGCGTCATTGCCGGATATCTATATGGGTATTTCGCCATTTAAGCCAAACGAACGATTTTCAGGTGTATTCGGAATTGGCGATACGCTGGTCAGCGTCGTGAACTATTTTGCGGGCCTGGTACCCACACCAAGCTGGGTGACCATTGCAAATGCCCCCGCCACTCTGGCGGCGATGAAAGCTTCGATTGCAAAGCTAAGTGAGACTGAAAAAGCCAAAGGGCAAGTACTGTATGTAAAGTTCAGTTATTTGCCTGAAGACAAAATGAAAAAAATAGGCACCAAGAAACTAAGCTTTAAAGAAATTCTGTACATCATTCAAAAAAACTACAAGTAACCTACTCTCAAAAAAAGGGGAGCACCTGCTCCCCCGAGGTTTAAACCGTGCGAGATCGAAGGCTTATCAGCCTTCGATCTCGATTAACACTTCGCCCGGATTCACGCGGTCGCCCTTGACCACGTGAATGGCGACCACCTTGCCAGCAACTGCCGCCTGGACTTCGGTCTCCATCTTCATCGCTTCGGTAATCAATACCGCCTGACCTGCCTTAACCGTATCGCCTTCTTTGACCAGCACATCGACGATGTTGCCCGGCATTGTGGTGCTCACATGGCCCGGCTTATTGGCTTGTGGCCGTTTGCCTATGCCACCGCTGACGAACTCGTTGAGGGGTTCGAACACCACCTCTTCAGGCATGCCATCGATGGACAGATAAAAGTGACGCTTGCCTTCGGTCTTGACGCCCACACCGGTGATGTCGACGCGGTAGCTCTCGCCGTGAACGTCGATGACGAACTCGGTTGGCACACCTTCGCCGCCCGCCTTGGCCATCGCGCCGGGCTCGGGAATGGGAAGCAGCACTTCAGGTGCCAGGGTGCCCGCCGCACGCTCTTCGAGAAACTTGCGCCCGATGTCCGGGAACATCGCGTAGGTCAGAACATCCTCTTCAGACTTGGCCAGTGCGCCAATTTCGCCACGCAGCTTGGTCATTTCAGGCTTGAGCAGATCAGCTGGACGGACGTCTATGATGTCTTCATTGCCAATGGCCTGACGACGCAGCTTTTCATCGACTGTGCCCGGCGCCTTGCCGTAGCCGCCGGTGAGGTAGAGCTTCACCTCGTTGGTGATGGTTTTGTAGCGCTCGCCTGCCAGCACGTTGAAGAACGCCTGTGTGCCGACGATCTGGGAGGTGGGTGTTACCAGTGGCGGATACCCGAGGTCTTTACGTACGCGTGGAATCTCGGCCAGCACTTCGCTCATACGGCTCAAAGCGCCCTGCTCTTTCAGCTGGTTGGCGAGGTTGGAAATCATCCCGCCCGGCACCTGATTGACCTGCACGCGGGTGTCGACAGCGGTGAATTCGCTTTCAAACTGGTGATACTTCTTACGTACGGCGTAGAAGTACAGCCCGATTTCCTGCAACAACTCCAAGCTCAGGCCGGTGTCGAATTCGCTGCCCTTGAGCGCTGCAACCATCGATTCGGTCCCTGGATGACTGGTGCCCCAGGCGAAACTGGAGATCGCGGTATCGATGTGGTCTGCGCCGTTTTCGATTGCCTTGAGCTGACACATTGCAGCCAGGCCAGCCGTGTCATGGGAGTGAACGAACACCGGCAGAGACTGCTCGGACTTCAGCGCCTTGACCAGCTCGCCCGTGGCATAGGGGGTCAGCAAACCCGCCATGTCCTTGATCGCCACCGAGTCGCAACCCATGGCTTCCATCTGTTTGGCCTGTGCAACGAAGGCTTCGATGGTGTGGACCGGGCTGGTGGTGTAGGCGATAGTGCCCTGAGCATGTTTGCCCGACGCTTTCACTGCTTCGATGGCGACGCGCAGGTTACGCACGTCGTTCATGGCATCAAAGATGCGGAACACATCGATGCCGTTGACTGCCGCCTTGGCAACGAACGCCCGCACCACGTCATCGCTGTAGTGGCGATAGCCCAACAGATTCTGGCCACGCAGCAGCATTTGCAGGCGCGTATTGGGCAGCGCCGCACGCAACTGACGCAGACGCTCCCAAGGGTCTTCTTTCAGAAACCGCACGCAGGCATCGAACGTTGCGCCGCCCCACACTTCCAGCGACCAGTAGCCGACCTTGTCGAGCTTTTCGCAGATCGGCAGCATGTCTTCGGTGCGCATGCGGGTTGCCAACAGCGATTGATGGGCGTCGCGCAAAATAGTGTCGGTGACATGGATCTTCTTGGTCATTTTTATCTCCTCAGCGCTGTAAGCGCCAAGCTGCAAGCCTCAAGCAAAAGCCGATCGCGCTCTTTCTTGCAGCTTGCCGCTTGTAGCTTGCAGCTAACTTATTCATAGGCCTGCATGGGCAGCGATGGCGGCGGCGATGGCCAAGGCCAGCTCTTCAGGTTTGCGCTTGATCGAGTAGTTGGTCAGTTCGGGGTGGCTCTCAACGAAGCTGGTATTGAACTGCCCGCTACGAAATTCCGGGTTGCGCAGGATTTCCTGGTAGTAAGCGGCGGTGGTCTTCACGCCCTGCAGGCGCATGTCGTCCAGCGCACGCAGGCCACGGTCCATGGCCTCTTCCCAGGTCAGCGCCCAGACAATCAGCTTCAGGCACATCGAGTCGTAATAAGGCGGGATGGTGTAGCCGGTATAAATTGCCGTGTCTGTCCGTACACCGGGCCCACCAGGGGCGTAATAGCGGGTGATCTTGCCGAAACTTGGCAGGAAGTTGTTTTTCGGGTCCTCGGCATTGATACGAAACTGCAGCGCGAAACCACGATGGATGATGTCTTCCTGCTTGACCGAAAGCGGCAACCCCGACGCAATACGGATCTGCTCACGAACGATGTCGATGCCGGTGATCTCTTCGGTGATGGTGTGCTCCACCTGCACACGGGTATTCATCTCCATGAAGTACACCTCGCCCTCGGCGAGCAGGAACTCCACGGTGCCGGCATTCTCGTAGCCCACCGCTTTTGCCGCACGCACTGACAGGTCGCCGATGTAGGCACGCTGTTCCGGGGTAAGTTGCGGGCTTGGGGCGATTTCGATGAGCTTCTGATTGCGGCGCTGAATCGAGCAATCGCGCTCGAACAGATGCACGACGTTACCGAAGCTGTCGCCCAGAATCTGCGCTTCAATGTGCTTGGGGTTGACGATGCACTTTTCGAGGAATACCTCAGCCTTGCCGAATGCCTTGGTTGCCTCCGAGATAACCCGCGGGAATGCCTGCTCCAGCTCTTGACGACTGTTGCAGCGGCGAATGCCGCGACCACCGCCGCCGGATGTTGCCTTGAGCATGACCGGATAACCGATCCGGTCGCCTTCGACCAAAGCCTCGGCAATGTCAGCCACATTGCCTTCGGTGCCGGGCGTTACGGGCACCCCTGCCTTGATCATGCTTCGGCGGGCTTCGGTCTTGTCACCCATGCGGCGAATGACTTCGGCAGAGGGCCCGATGAACTTGATACCGCGCTCGGCACAGATGTCGGCCAGATCGGCGTTTTCGGATAAAAAGCCATACCCGGGGTGCAACGCATCGCAGCCGGTTTCGACGGCAAGGTTCACAAGCTTGCGTGGATTGAGATAACCCTCAAGCGGCTCGGAGCCAATACCGTAGGCCTCGTCCGCGCGCTTTACATGCAGCGCATGGCGGTCGGCGTCGGAATAGATCGCCACCGAGCGGATGCCCATTTCGGCGCATGCGCGCACGATACGAACGGCAATCTCACCACGGTTTGCGATCAGGATTTTTTTTATCACTGGGGTTTCCTCGACCGTTTGAACAGACGAACCGGCTGACCGGTCGGCGCGTAACTGCATGTTGCATCGCAGTCGCATTGCCACCCTATGACGGATCATCAATTAACAAAAATGAGTAAATATTGGGTTACACATAAGTAAAACCTTATAGTCGTCGGAATAAGGTCGCTTCGGAGAAGGATAAAAATGCGTAAGTCATTGATGCGGATGACATTGCGTCAACTGCGGATCTTCAATGAGGTCTGCGATTTGCGCTCCTACAGCCGTGCGGCTGAGGAAATGTCGCTCACGCAGCCCGCCATCAGCCTGCAAATACGTCAACTGGAAGAGTTGATCGGTCAGCCGCTTTTCGAGTATGTCGGTAAAAAGCTTTACCTCACCGAGGCCGCAGAAGCGTTGCAGTCCGCAAGCCGGGACGTGTTCGGACGGCTCGAAAACCTGGATATGCAGCTGTCAGACATGCAAGGGTCGCTGCAAGGGCAGTTGAAGCTCGCAATCGAGTCCAGCGCCAAGTATTTCGTTCCGCATCTGTTCGCCGCGTTCAAGGGCCAGTACCCGGACGTCATGCTGAACCTGACGGTCGTGAATCGCGCTCAGGTCATCAGAAGACTGTCCGATAACCGCGATGATCTGGTGGTGATGTCGATGGTGCCGCAAGACATGGGGCTTGAGTTTCTACCGTTTTTGAACAATCCCATCGTGGCGGTCGTGCGGCCGGACCATCCGCTGTGTCAGCTGGAAAAACCATCACTCAAGGATTTGGAGCCCTACACGCTTGTAGTGCGCGAGCCGGGCTCGGGCACGCGCAAGGCCTGCGAGGAATACTACAAAGAGAAGCGCATTCATTTTGAACACACGCTTGAAGTGTCGTCGGCCGAGGCCCAGCGCGAATGCGTGGTGGCAGGCCTGGGCATTGCGCTGTTGACCCGCCATGCACTGAGCCGTGAGCTGGCTGTCGGCGCGCTGGTGGAATTGCCAGTGGCTGAGTTGCCGCTCTATCGCAGCTGGTGCGTCGTGCAGGGACGCGACAAACGCCTGTCACCCGTAGCGCATGCGTTTCTCGCGTTCATCCGCACCCAACGCGCACAGATCAGTGAGATTGTGGCGCGTTTTGACGGCCGCTCCCTGAATCCTTAGCGCTCTGCCAGACATGACCAGAGGCCGCGTCTAGATAATCGGAAAGCTCCTGATTCAGGCGGCGCTCTTCGGAGTAGGTTTCGATCGCACGCCGAAACGCCATGCGTCGCTGGTCTTCATGCTGACGACGGGTTTTGACGCTGGAATTGCTGTGCTGCTGCGAGTCATCGTAGTGCCTAGGCATATCCTGTCTCCCATTGTGTTTTCGGGAGTACAGAATGGCCGTGCGGCATGACGCTCAAGCAGCAGAAGCATGACATTTTGATGAATGATACGCGCGGGACGCCAAGCTTAACCATTTGAAACATAGCAAGTGTTCACGCTTTCGATTTCTTGAATATAGTGAGTGGGCAGGAAGCAAAACACATTATCTTATTCAAGGAGCTACATCATGAACATCATCGATACTAAAAACTGGTCTGTACGTATTAATAAAATGCCTTCGCTTCAAGGTCCGAGCCTGACTGTTACAGGAACTGTTATCGTCGGGAACAGTGCTACTGAAGCTGTCCTCGTAATGCCACCCATGCAGGATAAGTCTATGGGTCTGAGGCTGGAGCTTAAACTGGAACAATCGGGCGCAGGCACAACGGCTATCACCGAGAAGTCCGTTACATACTCGGTAGCCGGCTATGACGACACCACTCATGTCACTATTTTCAGTGAGGGAAAAGAGCTGATCCGCATTGATGATATTGAAATCGTGTATTAATAAGTCGATCCAGTTTTAATATAAAAACGCCAGCCAGATTTTTCTGGCTGGCGTTTTTATTTATGGGTCCGCTGCACATTAATTACATAGCGCAGGACAATCAGTCCTCAGACGATTTGATCGACTTGGGCGATAACCGGAGGCTGCGCAGGCTTCTTTTGACGCTTTTGAGGTGGTTGACCAGACTCGGCCCCCGGGCCATGGCAACGCCCATTGCCAGAACGTCGATCACAACAAGGTGAGCGATGCGCGAGGTCAGCGGGGTATAGATCTCGGTGTCTTCATGCACGTCGATCGCCAGGTTCACGGTCGACAGTTCAGCCAACGGCGTCTGGCTCGGGCACAAGGTAATCAGATTGGCGCCGCTTTCGCGCACCAGATTGGCGGTGATCAGCAAATCCTTGGAGCGTCCCGACTGGGAAATACACACCGCCACATCAGTAGGCTTGAGCGTGACCGCCGACATGGCCTGCATGTGCGGATCGGAATAAGACGCCGCGGTCAGCAGCAACCGGAAAAACTTGTGCTGCGCATCGGCAGCCACCGCACCTGATGCACCAAACCCGTAAAACTCAACGCGATGCGCCGCAGCCATCACCGTCACGGCGGCCTGCAACGCGTGGGGATCGAGCTTTTCCCGGACCTCCATCAGCGTGTGCAATGTTGTGTCGAAAATCTTCAGGCTGTAATCGGCGACCGAGTCGTCTTCATGGATGGCAAATTGGCCGAAGCTCGCGCCTGCGGCCAGGCTTTGCGCCAGCTTGAGCTTCAAATCCTGAAAGCCCGTGCAACCGATCGCGCGACAAAACCGCACGATGGTAGGCTCGCTGATCCCTACGCTGTGGGCAAGATCAGCCATCGAGCTGTGCATCACGGCCGCAGGGTCGAGCAACACATGGTCGGCAACCTTAAGCTCCGACTTGCGTAAGAGATGGCGTGACTGGGCAATGTGCTGCAACAGATTCAAGGGGCAGGACTCATCAAGAAGGGCGGGACGGGATGTAGCTTTCTTGTAGTTATACTACATGCCCTGCAAAGCGCACAGTGAAACGAAAAACCGCCTTCAGCGCCGGACTGCCCTGTTGCAGCAAGGCGTGCCCGCGAGAGACGTTCGGCCCATGAGATTTTCAGCTTGCACTGTCTTCTTCTGGCAGGTCCGGCTTCAACAGGGTCTGCACGAGACGGATGCAATTTCCAACCGCCCAGCGTTAGAGTTTGCCCGCCAACACCCCACACCCTAGAATGCGCCGATGCGCGATGATCTCTCCCTTCTGCTTAATTCCCTCAACGATGCCCAACGCCAGGCCGTAGCTGCCTCTGTGGGTCGTCAGTTGGTTCTCGCTGGCGCTGGCTCCGGCAAAACCCGTGTACTTGTGCATCGCATCGCCTGGTTGATTCAGGTCGAGAATGCCTCGCCGCACTCGATCCTGTCGGTGACGTTCACCAACAAGGCCGCAGCCGAGATGCGTCATCGCATCGAGCAGCTGATGGGGATCAGCCCCGCTGGCATGTGGGTCGGTACCTTTCACGGGCTGGCGCACCGCCTGCTTCGGGCCCACTGGCAGGAAGCGGGGCTGAGCCAGAGCTTCCAGATCCTCGACAGCGACGACCAACAGCGCGTGGTCAAGCGCGTGATCCGTGAACTGGGTCTGGACGAAAAAGCCTGGCCGGCGCGGCAGGCGCAGTGGTTCATCAATGGTCAGAAGGATGAAGGACTGCGGCCCAAGCACATTCAGGCCAGTGGCGATCTGTTCCTGACCACCATGAAGTCGATCTACGAAGCCTATGAGGCTGCCTGCCTGCGTGCCGGCGTTATCGACTTCTCGGAATTGCTGCTGCGCGCGCTGGACCTGTGGCGGGATAATCCAGGTCTGCTCGCCCATTACCAACGGCGCTTCCGACACGTGTTGGTGGACGAGTTCCAGGACACCAACGCCGTGCAGTACGCATGGCTGCGCCTGCTGGCACAAGGCGGCGACAGCCTGATGGTGGTGGGCGATGACGATCAGTCGATTTACGGTTGGCGCGGCGCAAAAATCGAGAACATCCATCAGTATTCCGATGACTTCCCCGACACCGAAACCATTCGCCTCGAGCAGAACTACCGTTCCACCGCGAGCATCCTCAAAGCCGCCAACGGCCTGATCGTCAACAACAGCGGGCGCTTGGGCAAAGAGCTGTGGACCGATGTCGGCGACGGCGAGCTGATCAGCCTCTACGCCGCTTTCAATGAACACGACGAAGCGCGCTACGTGGTCGAAACCATCGAAAGCGCGATCAAGACCGGTCTTGCCCGCAGCGACATCGCAATTCTGTATCGCTCCAACGCCCAGTCCCGCGTGCTGGAAGAGGCCTTGCTGCGTGAGCGGATTCCGTACCGGATCTACGGCGGTCAGCGATTCTTCGAGCGCGCGGAAATCAAGAACGCCATGGCGTACATGCGCGTACTGGAAGGTCGCGGCAATGACGCGGCCCTGGAGCGCGTCATCAATGTGCCGCCACGCGGTATCGGCGAGAAGACCATCGAATCGATTCGTGCCCACGCCCGTCACGCGGATGTATCGATGTGGGAGGCCATGCGCCTGCTTATCGCCAACAAGGGCCTGACCGGTCGGGCCGCCGGGGCGCTGAGCGGCTTCGTCGAATTGATCGAGAGCCTGGCGGCGAAGGTCATGGAGATGCCGCTGCACCTGATGACGCAAACGGTCATCGAGCAGTCCGGGCTGATCACCTATCACCAGGAAGAAAAAGGTGAGAAGGGCCAGGCCCGGGTAGAAAACCTTGAGGAACTGGTGAGCGCCGCACGCGCCTTCGAAGTCAGTGAAGAGGAGGCAGACCTGACCCCATTGGCCGCCTTCCTTGGGCATGCATCGCTGGAAGCAGGCGATGCTCAGGCAGATGAGCACGAAGACAGCATTCAGCTGATGACGCTGCACAGCGCCAAGGGCCTGGAATTCCCGTACGTGTTTCTGGTGGGTATGGAAGAAGGACTTTTCCCTCACAAGATGAGCCTGGAAGAGCCGGGCCGTCTGGAAGAGGAACGTCGCCTGGCTTACGTCGGGATAACTCGAGCCATGCAGCATCTTGTGCTGACATACGCCGAGACTCGTCGTTTATATGGCAGCGAGACCTACAACAAAGTGTCCCGCTTCGTACGTGAGGTGCCGGCCAATCTCATTCAGGAAGTGCGCCTTTCCAACAGCGTCACCCGCCCTTTCGGTGGCTCGAAGACGATGGCGCCGAGCCGCTTGTTCGATGGCGAAGGGATTCCGGAAAGCCAGTTCTCCCTTGGCCAGCGGGTCGGGCATTCGATTTTCGGCGAAGGCGTGATCCTGAATTTTGAAGGCTCCGGCGCACAGGCGCGGGTGCAGGTGAATTTCGAAGAAGGCAGCAAGTGGCTGATGCTGGGGTATGCCAAGCTGGAACCGCTTTAAGGCTGGATATCGCGACTGTTCTGCAGGAGCCAACTTGTTGGCGAGACGATTTATGCGCTGGATCAGGTAAGACGTCTCGCGAACAAGTTCGCTCCTGCAGAAATCGGGCGCCTCACCTGGGTTGTATTCCCACCCCATCACCCCCATCTTTCCTACAGAACTTTCTCCACCTGCCTACAGCCCAAGTAGGACAGGCATTCGGAAAGATCACGCAAAAGCCGGAAACACTTGGCTGCTAGCCAGATGCCTAAGTGCTGTGCAACATGGCGCGCGTGCAATCCACAAACGGGAATCCCCATATGCAACGTTTTCTAAGCATCGCTTTGGCGCTGGTCATCGGGCTCACAATGAGCCTGGAAGCCAACGCTGCGCGCTTCGGTGGTGGCAAGAGCATGGGCTCCGCGCCAAGCCACCAGGCGCGTCAAACTGCCCCTTCCACCCCTTCCGCTGCACCTAATGCTGCCGGCGCTCCAGCCGCTGCGGCAGGCGGCGCTTCTCGCTGGCTCGGTCCATTGGCCGGTATCGCCGCAGGCGGCCTGCTGGCCTCGATGTTCATGGGCGGCGGCTTTCAGGGCATGCAGTTCTTCGACATTCTCATCATGGCGGTCATCGCCTTCCTGATCTTCCGCTTCATCGCGGCACGTCGTCGTAAGCAGCAACCGCAGGTTGCTCCTGCTGGCGCCCCTTATCAGCGTGAGGTCTTTGAACAGAAGCCTGTTCAGAACAACTCGATGTTCGGTGGCTCTGCCGCTGCGTCAGCCCGCCCGGTGATTCAGGCGCCTGCCTGGTTCAACGAAGAACGCTTCCTTGAAGCCGCTCGCTCGCACTTCCAGTCGCTGCAACAACACTGGGATGCGAACGAAATGGACAAGATCGCTGAGTTCGTGACACCGCAAATGCTGCAGTTCCTGAAAAAAGAACGCGCTGACCTGGGTGATGGCTTCCAGTCCACCTACATTGACAACCTGTCCGTGCAACTGGACGGCGTCGATGACCGTGCTGACAAGACCATCGCAACCCTGACGTTCTCTGGCACGTCGAAGACTTCGCGCTTCGACCAGGGCGAAGTGTTCAGCGAGAGCTGGAACATGGAACGCGCACCGGGCGACAACCAGCCTTGGCTGGTCGCCGGTATCCGTCAGAACGGCTGAACCTCGTTACGCTAGTTCCAAGCAAAAACCCCGGACCTGTCCGGGGTTTTTGTTTTTTGCACGCGCAACATTTAATCTGCCAACGCCTTTCAGCTACTGTATAACCCGCGCAAACCGTTAGAGGATCCACGTCGTGGAAGAAGTCATCGAGCAACTCCGTGAAGCAAACGAGCCGGTCCCGGTCCCTCTGGAACTGCCGGATGAGGATCAACTGGTCGAGATCGAAGAACAGCTGTTCATCAACATTCCTTTCGTGTTCAAGGAGTTCTTGCTGACGGTGAGCGATGTTGTTTACGGCAGTCTCGAACCTGTCACCGTCACCGATCCTGGCTCGCACACCTATATGCCCGAAGTGGCCGCCACGGCCTGGGATATTGGCGTGCCGCGCGAATTGATCCCGATCTGCCAGGACGGCGACGATTACTACTGCGTTGAAGAAGACGGCACCGTGGTGCTTTGGTCCGGCGAAGAAGAACTCGTCACCGAAGAAAGCTGGGAATCAGTCTGGCACTGGGCGCGGGATGTCTGGCTGGAAAGCTAAGGCCGCCGCATTCCATCACGTCAGCCCGAAGACTTAATGCTCCGAAGGCTCCTGATGATTGCCCAGCGTCTCCAGCAGGGCAATTTGCATGCGCGTGTGCACCCGGATGAACCAGCGCCACAGCACGGCGGCCACCACCGCAGCGACCACCACGATCAGTATGAGCAGCTCACTGGTCGGCAGGATGCTCGCTGACAGCGCCGCCAGTAGCAGGAAAATCACCAACAGCGACAACAGCGGAATCACTTCGGCGATTACGCGCCGAACGCGTTCGGTATGACGCCCGGCCATTTCCGGCTTGACGCCCATCTCCGCCAGCAGCATCGATAGCGCTTTGAGCTTTCGGTAGGCCGCGATCAAAAATGGCAGTGAGAGCAACAACGCCGCACCCCATATCCAGGCCTTTTGCTGCCCGGTCTCACTGATCCACTCGTTCAGATACTCACCGATACGTTCGGCAAAGTAACCGCCGCAGAAGAAGATCGCTACCACCAGTGCCAGATTGACCCCAACCTGCAGCAGAATCTTCCTGATCATCGCCGCCAGTAATGCCCCCTGCCCCTGCGGCTGAATGCTGCGCAGCCATTCCCCGTACATTCCAAACACACGGGCGACTCTCGTTGGCATGATGCTGCCCAGCTTATGGGACAACGGATCTGCCGAGCGAATCAGATACGGCGTCAGCAATGTCGTGATGGCAGACACAGCCACTGCCACGGGATACAGAAAATCGCTGGTCACCTGCAAGGTCATGCCGAGCGCCGCGATGATGAAAGAAAACTCGCCGATCTGTGAAAGCCCCATCCCGACTCGCAGTGATGTCTTGCCGTCGTTGCCTGCGATAAAGGCGCCGATCCCGCAGGACAGGATCTTGCCCAGCACCACCGCAACGGTGATGACTGCAATTGGCCAGGCGTAATCAAGGAGGATCGCTGGATCGATCATCAAGCCAATCGCGACGAAGAAGATAGCGCTGAACATATCGCGAATTGGCTCGATCAACCGCTCGATCTTCACCAGTTGTCTGGACTCCGCCATGATTGCGCCAATCAGGAACGCCCCCAGCACCATGCTGTACTCCAGCTTGACCACCAACAGACAGAAACCAAAGCACAGACCCAGCACGGTGATCAGCAGCATCTCGTTGCTTTCGAACGTGGCGACATACGCCAACAGGCGCGGCACTAGCAAAATGCCAATAACCAGCGCCACGATCATGAACAGCGACAATTTGCCAACGGTAGAAAACACCTCACCCGAGCTGACCGTGCCACTGACCGCGATACCGGACAGAAGCGCAATAATGCCAATGCCCAATATGTCCTCAACGATCAGCACGCCAAAAATCAGCTGGGCAAACCGCTGATTTTTCATCTTCAGATCGTTCAGGGCCTTGACGATGATGGTGGTGGAGGAAATCGCCAGAATCGCGCCGAGGAACAGCGAATCCATGGTCTTCCAGCCGAAGAACTGACCGATTTCATAGCCGATCCAGATCATCAGGGTGATTTCCAGGAAGGCAGCGATGAACGCCGTCGCGCCGACCTTGAACAGCTTGCGCAGGCTGAATTCCAGCCCCAGGCAGAACATCAGGAAAATCACCCCCAGCTCGGCCAGGGTCTTGATCGTGTCTTCATCGTGAATCAGACCCACCGGTGGCGTGTGCGGGCCGATGATGAAGCCAGCGACGATGTACCCCAGTACGACGGGTTGCTTGAGGCGATGGAACAGCACCGTGACCACGCCCGCCACCAGCATGATGACCGCCAAATCCTGAATAAAGCTGATGGCATGCATGGGCGCGGCTCCTTGGGTGGTCGAAAACGATGTCCACTCCAGTCCACCAAACGACGCTGATTGAGCGATAGCTCGCTAAACTGGCGAGGAATTGTCTGACTGAGGCGTAGGAAATACCCGATCCACGGGTTTTCGCAGGTTAACACCGCACATTCCTCGATAAAGCCGGTGCAATATATGGAAACAGATGCAGGCACGCGTGACGGCAAGCTGCCCGTCAGCGTCCCGATAAGGTTGGTTTTCTGCCGTTCTGAATCGAGCACCCTTTGAGGTGCACTTACTTGATCCGACTTGACCGTGAGCACGCTATGGAACCCGGAAACGCCCAGCTATCGATGACAGTATTGATGACCCCGGATATGGCCAACTTCTCTGGCAACGTCCACGGCGGCACCCTTCTTAAATACCTCGACGAAGTGGCCTACGCGTGCGCGAGCCGTTACGCAGGACGTTATGTCGTGACCCTTTCAGTGGACCAGGTAATTTTCCGTGAGCCGATTCATGTCGGTGAGCTGGTGACGTTCCTGGCGTCGGTCAACTACACCGGCAACACCTCGATGGAAATCGGTATCAAGGTCGTCACCGAGAACATTCGCGAGCGCTCGGTGCGCCACACCAACAGTTGTTTCTTCACGATGGTGGCGGTGGACGATCAGCGCAAACCGGCCGGCGTGCCGCCTTTGACTCCACAAACTGGCGAAGACAAACGCCGCTTCGTCCAGGCGCAACAGCGTCGGCAGATCCGTCAGGAGCTGGAAAAGCGTTATCAGGAAATCAAGGCCGATCCGATCTAACGGCCCCTGCTGCTCATGACCTGTAGGCGCGAACTTGTTCGCGAGGCGTCAGATGGACATGTCGCGTTGCCCGCTTCGCCAACAAGTTGGCTCCTACAGAGAGGCGCATCAAAACAATGAGAAATTAAACGTAGGTGCTATGGCTGACAGTCACCTGACGCAGTTAAGCTGGACGCCTTCTGTTGGAGTTCTCCTTTCATGCTGACCTTGGGCAACATATTCGTCCTGATGCTTCTGCTGACCGGCGTTGCATGGTTATGGCATTCCCACGGTCTGCGCGAACGGGCGTTGGAGCGTGTGAAGCAGCACTGCGCCAAGCTCGACATCGAATTGCTCGACGGTAATGTGGCGTTGCGCCGCATCACCTTCAAGCGCGACAACGAAGGCCGCAAACGACTGGCCCGCGTGTACAACTTCGAGTTCACGGTCACGGGTGAGCAGCGCCATCCGGGAACGATCACCATGTTCGGCGCACACACCGCACAGATCGAACTGGCGCCGTACCCCTTCGAGATCAACACCCCGCCCAGAACCGCTGAAATCATCGAAATGAATCAGTGGCGCCAGGAGCACAACAAGTGGAAGCAGTAAGCCGCTAGTGTTCGTCCAGCAAGCAGGCAACCAGTCCTGCTTGCAGGCTTAGCGTGTCCTGCGGCTCGATAAAGATCAGCTCCAGGCGCGAATCCCGCCGCCACTCGCTGCTCGACCATTCAACCGCAGATCTTTCCAGCGCATTGCCTGAGACCCAGCCCCGCTCGCTGTGGATAACAAGTTTGGCCCGGCGCCAGTCCAGGCTATCCAGCCAGGCTCCTACTTTGGACGTATCGAAGCGCTGCTCCGGATGCCATCGCCAGCCGATGCTCCAACCTTCCGGCTGGCCCTGACTCAAGCAAATCGGCACCCGCGGATCGCTCCAGACTGCTGGCATTTGCGCCAGCGTTCTGGGTGGCGTGAAGGTATCGACAGCAGCGCTAGCCTGCACTTCGATACCAGGAAGCTGGTCGAGGGGCAGCGCACCGTGCTCGGTCCAGACGTTGGGTCTATCGGGCAGGAATGCGATCACATCTTCACGCAACGGCGCCGTTAACTGCGCTGATTTGTTGAGCACCAGCAATCCGGCTTCGGCCATTGCATCCAGCTGACTGGCCGGCAACGCGCGACCGGCTGCAAGCGCCTCGGCGTCGAGCACGATCACGCTGGGCTGCAGCGCCAACACGCCCAACCACGGTGCGTCTCGCAGTTGCGCCATCAATTGCACGGGATGCCCCAACCCCGAGGGCTCGATGAACAACCGGTCCGGGCGCGCCTGGCGCAGCAGACGCCCCAATCCGATCTGGAACGGCGCACCGTTGACGCAACACAAGCACCCTCCAGCGACTTCGCCAAGTGCGATACCATCCGCAGCCGTGGTCAGCAACGCAGCGTCCAGGCCGATCTGACCAAACTCGTTGATCAGAACTGCCCAGCGTTCGTTGGGGGGTTTGTGTGCCAGCAGATGCCTGATCAAACTGGTTTTGCCGGCACCCAGCGGGCCGGCAATCACATGAGTGGGAATGTTCTGCAGCATGGCGGCCATTCTTGAAAGTCGCGCTCATTGCCAAGCGCAGATGGAGGTAATCGATGCGAGCAATCTGGCTGCCCACGCGGCTGGCGTTAATGCTGTTGGCGGTGATGACGAGCGAGGTTCGCGCCGAGGCGTGTCTGGTCCACAGCCAATCGGACAGGGTCGACGTGAAGGTATGCCAGGAGAACCTGACTATCCCGCCCAAACTGTTCCACGACGGCTTCTGTCAGCCGCAGCTGAAGGATCAGACGGTCGATGTCACCTTTTCCGAGCAATGCCCAACTGGCTCGTTCGGCCAATGCAGTAATGCACTGGTGGCCAATATGCCTTATCGGCAGAACATTCACTATTACGGCGTGGCCAGCGACGCGGCGTTTCTCAAGCCGTTTTGCGAGCAACAAAGCAAGGGCGTCTGGAAACCCTGATGTTTGCGCGGCCAGCCGCTTACGCCGGCACTTCGTGCCAGTTGCCGAACGGGTCAGGCAGCAGGCGCCAGCTTTCGCTGCCAAGGGCCATTTCGGCAGCAGTCAGCAGGCACTCATCAAGCTCTGCTGTCAGCCGCTCCAAGTCCATATTCTGCCCGATGAACACCAGTTCCTGACGGCAATCGCCGGTCTGCGATGTCCAGTTCTGCATGATCGCTAGGGTGTCTTCCGGGTCCTGTGGCCAATGGGCCTTGGGCACGAAACGCCACCAGCGACCGGCAAAACCGTGGCGCATCAGACCGCCTGCCTGGGACCAACTGCCAGCATCCTGATGCTTGCTCGCCAGCCAGAATAAGCCTTTGGAGCGCAGCAGCTTGCCGTTGTCCCAATCGCGGTTCAGGAAGTCGAAAAACCGCTCTGGGTGAAATGGCCTGCGCGCTCTGTAGGCTGTGGACGCGATGCCGTATGCGTCGGTTTCCGGTACATGCTCTGCGCGCAGCTCCTTTAGCCAGCCTGGCGCCTGTGCAGCGCGCTCGAAATCGAAGCGGCCGGTGTCGAGGATTTTAGCCAGCGGCACCTGCCCCATGACCATCGGAATGATTTCGGCCTGAGCGTTGAGTCGTTGCAGGATAGCCATCAACTCCATGCGCTCGCTTGAGCTGATTAAATCGATTTTGCTGATGAGGATGACGTCGGCAAATTCGACCTGTTCGATCAGCAAGTCGGTGATCGAACGCTCGTCATCTTCGCCCAGTGTTTCGCCACGGCTGGCCAGACTTTCGGCAGCCTGATAGTCCTGCAGGAAGTTCATGCCATCAACGACCGTGACCATGGTGTCCAGCCGTGCGACGTCAGCCAGGCTCTGTCCATCTTCATCGCGAAAAGTGAAGGTCTCGGCCACGGGGAGGGGTTCGGAAATGCCGGTGGATTCGATCAGCAGGTAATCAAATCGGCCATCCTTGGCCAGCCGGCCGACTTCTTCGAGCAGGTCTTCGCGCAGGGTGCAGCAAATGCAGCCGTTGCTCATTTCCACAAGCTTCTCTTCAGCACGGTTGAGGCTGACGCCGCGCTGCACTTCAGCGCCGTCGATATTGATCTCGCTCATATCGTTAACGATGACCGCGACGCGCAGGTTTTCACGATTGCGCAGCACGTAATTGAGCAGCGTGCTTTTGCCGGCCCCAAGAAAGCCGGACAGAACGGTGACAGGAAGGCGGTTCATGGAGGTCTCATCAGGTGGCTGATTCAGGTGATATTTACGTTATAGTATAACAATACTGATCCGCCACCGTTTTGTAGCGCGAACTTTCTCGCGAGCCGTCCGAGCTCTTGGGTGAACAGAGAGAAAACTCGAGTTGAAACAACAAGATGTTCCACGTGGAACACAGAACTGTGAGCTGGCGCCTACCAGATAGCAAAACGCCCCAATAAATGGGGCGCTATGGATACAGCAATCAATCAGGTACGAGGCTTTACAGTCCCACACTGCTGGCCTAGCCAGACAGCCTTGGTGTCCATACTGCCATTTTGCTGCTGCCCGGTAGCGTTGAACGACCCGACAACGTGTGTGGTGAACTGTCGATCACTCAAGAACTGAGCAGTGCCGGTGCCTTGAGCACGAGGACAGCTGAACTTGAATTTCCAGTTAGGACCATTGCGATCGGTAACTTGTTGGGTACATCCGGACTTGGGGTCCTGCAGCGGAATCTGTTCACTCTTGACCTGTTCTGGCGTCAGGCATATACGCACACCCTTCCCGCCCACTGTAACCCCTTGTTTCTCCAGCATTTGCTCCATAGCCGCACGCTGCTGCGGGGCCATTAATTGCAACTGGTTAAGCATGACCTGCATGTCAGGTAGCTGCTGGCCGTCAACCAGCATGTTGCTTGAGGTCAATTCCCATAATCCTGGCTGCAGCACCTGCGCCTGCGCAAACGGCGCTGCGAGACAAACCATCAACGCCACAAAGCGCTTTTTCATTTTTCTTTCCTTTTGTGCCCAACGCATTTTGAAACGAGCCGCTACAGCCGCTCGCAGATGACGCTTAGACGATGAATACCAACACCAGTTGCACCGCGAATAAAATAGCGACAATCCCCGCCCACTGTGGTCTGTTTAGGCATCAGAAAGGCTTGGAGCAAGCTCTCGCATGGATTACCACAGCCCGTATTTTTTTGGCTACGTCATCGGCTTCACTCATCTACTCGGCATCATAGCCGCGATCCACGCCTTGATGACCGTTCGCACTGCCCAAGGCTCTATCGCCTGGGCGATGCCGCTGATTTTTATTCCCTACATCACGCTGATTCCTTACCTGGTGTTCGGCCGCAGTTCATTCGACGCCTACATCAAAGCGCGGCGTCAGGCTAACCGCGAAATGCGCGAAGCCATTGGTAGTCTGAACTGGCGGCCCTGGATTGAAGAGGCCGTCGCCGCACGGCAATCCGCTGCTTACGTTTCGCTGCGAGCGATGCCGAAACTGGGGCGTATGCCGTGTCTTGCGAACAATGAAGTCAAATTGCTGATTAACGGAGACGCGACGTTCAGCGCGATCTTCGAGGCTATCAGCAACGCCAGACAGGCAGTCCTGGTGCAGTTTTTTATCATCCACGACGATGATCTCGGCCGCCGGTTGCAAGCATTGCTCCTGGAAAAGGCCGCCCAAGGCATTTCGATTCACGTGCTATATGACCGGATCGGCAGTCACGCCCTTCCCGCCAGCTACATCGAGAAGCTGCGCGCAGGGGGCGTGCAAATCAAAGCTTTCGCCACGCGCAGCGGCTGGCTTAATCGATTCCAGATCAACTTCAGAAATCACCGAAAAATCGTGGTGGTGGATGGGGAAATCGGCTTCGTGGGCGGGCACAACGTAGGTGACGAATACCTGGGCCTCAAACCTCCGCTGGCGCCATGGCGGGATACACATGTCGCCATCGTCGGGCCGGTGGTTGCGTGCCTGCAAGAGTCGTTCGCTGAAGACTGGTTCTGGGCGACGCGGGAACTGCCACCGTTGATATTGCCGCAGTCCTACCCCGAAGACGGTGTGCTGTGCCAATTGCTCGCCAGTGGCCCTGCCGATCCGCAGGAAACCTGCTCGCTGTTCTTCGTTGAAGCCATTCATGCTGCCACCGAGCGGGTGTGGATCACCACGCCCTATTTCATTCCAGATGAAGCGGTGTCAGCAGCGCTGTACCTGGCCGTGCTGCGCGGGGTGGACGTGCGAATTCTGGTGCCATCGCGGCCCGACCATTACGTGGTCTATGCCGCTTCCAGCCTGTTCGCATTTGAAGCAGTGCGGGCCGGGGTCAGGATCTTTCGCTACAAGCCTGGCTTCCTGCACCAGAAGGTGGTGCTGGTGGACAACGAGATCAGCGCGATCGGCAGCGCCAATATGGACAACCGTTCGTTCCGTCTCAACTTCGAATTGATGCTGCTCACCGTCGATGAGGACTTTGCGCAGGAGGTCGAAGACATGCTGACAGCGGACTTCGCGCTGGCTCACGAGTTGTCCATTGAAGAGAGCCGCGAAACCCATCATCTGCAGCAGTTGGGGATGCGAGTGGCGCGGTTGATATCACCTATTTTGTGAGCATTGCGCAGCTCGCCAGGTGTCGTCGCGGATGGGTCCGCTCCCGCGGGTTCAGGTTCCAACCTGCGGGAACGACGGCGCCGCACTTCCTAACGGTAGATATCTTCGCGCGTCAGCGGCAGATCATGGCTTCCATCGGCTAACGGCTTGACGGCCAGCACCTGATGCAGATTGATCCAGCCTTGGGAAAACGCATAAGCGCAGCCAGCCAGATACAAGCGCCAGATCCGCAATGCCTGTTCAGGCACCATCGCAGCGGCCTCGTCCAGCTTCTCCTCCAGCCGCGCGCTCCAATGATCCAGCGTCCTGGCGTAGTGCAGGCGCAAGCTCTCCACATCCACGACCTCAAGACCTGCCTCACTGACGTGCGCGGTGATCATCGACAAATGCGGCAGCTCGCCATTAGGGAACACGTAGCGATCAATGAAATCTCCCGCGCCGCGGCCAACCGGACGACCGTCCGTATGTTTGGCGGTGATGCCGTGGTTCATCACCAGACCGCCCTCCTTGACCGCGCCAAACAAACACTTGGCGTAGAGATCGAGATTGGCGTGCCCTACGTGTTCAAACATGCCGACGCTGACGACCTTGTCGAACCGGCCGTCTTGAGGCAGATCCCGGTAGTCGAGCAATTGCAGTTCCACCAGGTCTTCCAGGCCTTCGGCTTTGACTCGCTCTTGCGCCAGCGCCAACTGCTCGCGACTCAAGGTGATGCCGAACACTTTTACACCGTACTCACGGGCGGCGAACCTGGCCAACCCGCCCCAGCCGCAGCCGACATCCAGTAAGTACTCGCCGGGCTGAAGCCGCAACTTGCGACACAGGTGATGGAATTTGTCCTGCTGGGCCTGCTCAAGGGTCTCGTTGCCAGTCTTGAAATAGGCGCAGGAATAGACCATCTCCTTGTCGAGCCAGAGCTGATAAAACGCATTGGACAGGTCGTAATGGTAGGAAATGGACGCTGCGTCGGTTTCCTTGTCGTGTTCGGTACGCACGACCTGCTGATCAACCTCCTCATCGCCCAGGGCTTTGCTCAACTGATCGCACACGCGTACTACTTCAGTGATCGAGCCCTCAAGCTCGAGTCGCCCTTCGACGAATGCGCTCCCTAGCAAACCCAGGCTTGGATGGGTGAGACCGGAAACCAACATGGGGTCTTTGACGACGATAGTGACCTTGGGCGTGGGCCCGAGATCCAGCTCGTGGCCGTCCCACAGTTTCAAACGAAGCGGTAGGTGAAG
>Ga0247742_10000743_pt1 | contig 25128 bp, 23 predicted proteins | sample UWRJL208509C2_FD_180944 | JGI IMG/M metagenome (GOLD analysis project Ga0247742, IMG submission 180944) | Plant litter microbial communities from Arlington Agricultural Research Station in Wisconsin, United States - UWRJ-L208-509C-2 | ecosystem: Environmental > Terrestrial > Plant litter >... | reverse complement strand
TTTAACGAGTCCTGAGCCTAGTGGTGACGCCGTCGCTGGAAAGGATGGCCTTGCCATTCTCGCCTTGAGATCGATGCGTTCGATGGATTGAATAGCTCGACGTCGGCGTCAATGTGGCGTGAACCCGTGGATCGACTGAAATTGGGAATGGGCGCAGGCGTGGAGGAGCTTCTTACGCCTTGAAAGGATTCGAACCAGCGCCCTACTAGAAATTTCGTAGTTTCAATCAGTGGGGCGTCCAGTACGACGCAGTGCTACTTTATGGTGCTCTGGGCCTGATTATCTCGGAGTCTCCGACATCCAACGCAGCGTCGAGGTAACCTCGCCAAAATCGTATGGCTTTGGAAAGAATACCGTCTCGGCTGGTATCTGGTCGTCGTCCAGCCGGACATGGCCGGAGGTGATGATGATGTGGATTGGCGGCCACCGATCCCGCACCGCGGCGGCCAGCTTTAGACCGTCCATGCTTCCAGGCATATCTACATCCGTGAAGACAATACGGATATCCGTTCTGGTCTCCAGAATTCGGAGGGCTTCGGTCGCGTCGCGGGCTTCAACGGCTTCGAAACCCGCGTCTTCTACGAGGTCCATCGCCATCATGCGAAGCAGCGGTTCGTCCTCGACCACTAGAACGCATTCTCTCGTGAAAGGGTGGGCCTGTCCCATTCGTCTATTCCGTATGCTGCAGCAACTTGAGGGATGCCGTCATTTTGGTGTTGAACCCTGTTCGGTCGTAGTTAACTTCGACGCCCCCAGCGCCGACGAGACCCATGTTGATAAGCTTGGAGCCGAAACCCTTCTGGCTCGGTGGTTCCACGGGCGGCCCGCCACTTTCCTTCCAGATCAACTCAAAGACAGCGTCCTCGCCGACGCCCGAGATCTCCCATCGAATTGCGACACGACCGCCATCGTTGGAAAGTGAACCGTACTTCACGGCATTGGTTCCCAGCTCGTGTAGCAACAGTGACAGCGAAAGCGTGCCCTTCGGTCCGACTATGGTATCCGGGCCTTTGATCTCGATGCGGTCGGGGGGAGCAAGTCTCTGAAGGGTTTTCGAAATCACGTCCCGGATGGGAGCCTCGTCCCGGTGCTCGTTCAAAAGAATATCATGAGCCGTACTCAGCGCTTGGATACGCTGCTGGAACGACTGTACGTACTCGCGCTCCGTAACGTTGCGTAGCGTCTGTGTCGCAATCGCCTGAACCATAGACAGTGTGTTCTTGAGCCGATGGCTCATCTCACGGTTGAGGATCGATTGCTCGACCTCGGCACGCTTGCGATCGGAGATGTCCGTCACGATAACCACCGCGCCGGATAGCTCTTCGCGCTCGTCGAGAAACGCCTCCGCCACGATCGATACCCATCGGCGTTCACCGTCAGAACGATGAAAACGAACCTCCATGTAAGCGGAATTGCACTCACGGGCCATTACCCGCGCCAGGGGATAGTTCTTGGGATCAACCTCAGTTCCGTCCTCATACGTCGAAACGAATATCCCGTACTCATCAGTTCCTCGGGCAGCGGTCGCGTCCTGGCCGAGAATTTGAGCGACCCTGTCGTTCTGCATGACAATCCTGCCGCTGGGCGCTTCCGCGAGAAGTACCCCGACGGGCATGTTCTCGATGATGATCCGCAGCTGCCGTTCCCGGTCGCGCAGTTCCGTTTCCATTCGCAGGCGTTCCGTTACCTCGACGAACATCACGGCGAACGTGTCGTGGCCTAACGGCTGCGCATGCCCTTCATACCATCTTCCGATGCTACCGACCTGGCGGGTGAACACCGACGGCTTTCCCTTCTCGACGACATCTGCGAATTCCAGAACCCACTGATCCTCGATGCCTGGGAACACTTCTCGGATTGTCCTGCCGAATGCCAGGTGCGAGGGAATGCCGACCAGATCGCCCCACGCCCGGTTCACTTCCTTGTAGCGCCAGTCGACCACTCGCCCCTTATCGTTGCGTATCAGCTCCCCGAGAATGAAGCCTTCCTCCAGCTGTTCGAAGAGGCCACGCCAGTACGCTTCGCTATCGCTGAGCTTGCGCTCTGCCGTCATACGTCCCGTGACGTCAGCAAATATAGAGACGAGGCGATCGTGCTCCAGTCGACGGATACGGTTCTCGAACCAGCGCCCGCCCAGCGCCCTTGCTTCGTTGGTGTGCGATATAGGTAAGCCCGTTTCGAGTACTTTGCGAAAGACCGGAAGCATCTCGCCGATGACGTGGGGAAACGACATCGAAAGCGTTGAGCCGATGATCTTTTCGGGGTCACTGTCGGTAAGCCTGCCGAATGCCGGGTTCACGTCTTCGAAGAGCACATCGACTATTTCGCCCCTGACGTCCCTAATCGCACAGGCGACGTAGTAGCCCTCCTGCATGTCCTCGAACAAACGGCGGTACTTCAGCTCAGAGACGCCGACGGTGATTTCCTTCTCGACCACTTTCGCCAGCGTATCGAGCGCGTTCCGGTCTCGCTGGGACCAGTCCCGCGGCTCGGTATCGATCGCGGCCAGAGCCCCCACCACCTCTCCCGTCGGCAGGCAGATCGGGACTCCGAGGTATGCGACAACCCCAATGTCCCGGATGGCATGGTTGTGCATGACGAGTTCGTGGATATTAGCGTCGCGGACCTCGAGTGGCTTGTTGGCGTCGACAACGTGCTGGCAAAAAGAGTGCGTCAACGGCGTTTCACCCTCGGATGCCCAAGGCTCCGGCAGCCCGCAGTGGCCTGCGAAAACCTGCCTGTTCTCGTCGACGATGGAAATGATGGCGACCGGAACGCCGAGCGCGGCCCGGACATGCTCAGTTAGGTGGCCGAATTGCTCGCTACCCTTGCGATCCAGGAGGCCGCTTCTTCTAATGGCGATTATGCGCTGCGATGGGTGGTGAAAATCTGTCATGAACCCACAGGTCCCGACCTAAGCGGGACGATTTTGCTTGTTTCAGGATCGATATGGACCGGCCCGCCGATTTGACAAGGCAGCCGAAGAGGTTCCCAACCTTGAGAGACCATTAAGCGCATTTAGATACTATGAACCCACCTCCCCTCCTGATCATGCTGCTGCTGTCACAGGGCCTATTAGTCGCCTTCCCATCTATGTATGTCACGGCGGATGCTGCTAAGGAGCTGGGCTCGGGACCAATCCTGCATATCGCCCGCGGCTTGGTCTTCGGGATCTATCCACTTTGCATGGCAGCCACCGCCCTGGGTCATCAGTCGACAAAGATCACCCGGAACTGACTGCGTTCATTTTTTCAACCAGTGCTATGTCGCCGCCCCATTCGCGTTCATGGTTGGAATGGCAGTGTCGTTTTGCATTTAATCGTGAGATTCCAGTCCTAACAATTTCAGTAAGATAGCCCGGCACCTAAATTGAGACTTGGCAATTAATTTGAGATTCTGGCTTCGCTTTTTGGCACTTAATGTGAGATTCGCCGCCACGGAAAGATGGCCGCTTCCGGCCACGCTTCCCTGAGAAAATGACCTATATTACATATGGTTATCGCCGACCCGAAAGGCGTTTGGCACGGAAACTCACACCGACTAATCTCAAATTAGGTGCCATCACCAGTCTGAACGGGCGCATTCTTACAGTTAAATGCCAAACGACAGGGGCCTGCCCTCCCCGCTATTCGCCCTCAAGAAAGAAGCTGAGAAGAAGGCCGAAAAACTGCGAGCCAAGGGCAAGGAGGTCGACTTTGAGGCCTTGCTGCGTGAGCAGGTAGATGGCGGCACCACGAATGTCCGCACTCTCAATTTTCCGCACTGGAAGCGTTGGTTTGGTGTCGAGCATCGCTGCCTTGTCCCTGTGACCAGCTTCGCGGAGCCCGATCCAGCCAGCAAGGAAGAGGGCGGCAGGACCCCAAACGCCTGGTTCGCGCGCGATGAAAGCAAGCCCCTGATGTTCTTTGCGGGCGTCCACGTGCCGCAATGGACGAGCGTGAGGAAGGTCAAGGACGGCCTGACGACCGATGATCTCTATGGTTTTCTGACGACGGATGCGAATGACCTTGTGAAGCCCATCCACGAGAAAGCCATGCCGGTCCTCCTTCTGACCAAAGAAGAGACCGATGTTTGGATGCGCGCCCCTTGGGACGAGGCCAAGGCGCTTGCCCGACCGCTGCCCAACGACGCGCTCGTCGTAGCATCCCGGGAGCCTTACGGCACGACGATCGTAACGAAGGCCGGAGAACCGGTCGCTCAGCCGAGCCTTTTCTGAGCCTGACCTTGTTGAACGTGTCGCCATCGCAAATCAATGCATCCGACTTCGTCTAAATAGGGGGCGTTCAAAGCTTCGTCCGGCGCCGAAAGGCGCCGGCAGATTCCTTTCAGTTTCTTCGCGGCACCAATTAAGGGAACTGCCACAGTTCGCCAGTGGGATTGGTTGTACAACGCCATCATCGTCGCGCAGGACCGTAGGGAACACACTCGGGTTCGCATAAGCGTGCCACCACCGAATTTCCTTGACGAAAATTAGACGAGTGCGAGATGTTGCAACCTCAACGCTAGTGGGTTGGGAGGATGTGCGATGATCTTGCGAATTCTGACATGCGTTACGGTGCTGCTGATGACGACCAGCAACGGCTGGGCGTGGGGGCCGAAGGGCCATGCCTTGGTGGGTGAGATTGCCGATGGCCAGTTGAGCCCAAATGCGAAAGCGCAGGTGAGCGCGATTCTTGGCTTTACCTTATCGGAAAGCGCGACATGGTTGGATTGCGTGAAGAGCGTCTACAAAAAGCCGACTGGCGAATTCAAGTTCGAGGAAAGCCCAGCGCACCCGGAATGGACACGGCCTTCCTGCATCCCATTCATGGATGGCGGTCCCGAGATCGAGCGCATGCAGGACTACGTAAGCCGTAACTGGTCGAACTGTGTCTATTCGGGCGGCACTCGCGGCTGCCACGAAAGCTATCATTTTGCCGATATCGCCATACAGCGCGATGGCTATGCCGACGATCGGATCGGTGCCGCAGAACATGACATCGTCCACACCGCCAACGCCGCAATAGCGGTACTGAGAGGCATGCCATCACCATCGGGCTTTTCGATAAAGGACAAAAAGGAAGCCATTTTTATCCTCGCTCACCTCATTGGCGACATGCATCAGCCGCTGCATGTGGGATCGGTCTATCTCGACACGGATGGAAAGCTGGTTGACCCTGATGCCGGCACCTATGATCCGGCCACTGAGAACCGCGGCGGCAATGATCTCGTCACGGGGGCAGGGAACTTTCACTCAGAGTGGGATTCGATACCCGACTATTCAACGGCTCAAAAGACACAGATGATTAGCGATGCGCGGCTCGTCCCAGTGACGGCCGGACCGGCGGACAATTGGATAAAGGCCTGGGCATCTGAAGGGATCATGAATTCGCGCGTGGTTTTTGCTGACGCAAAATATGGCGCCAAGCTGGCCGCTGGCAAATGGCCGATCAGCTTCGAAGATCCCGCCCTCCACGTTCAAGATGAAAACCAGATAAAGCGCGGCCAGTTAATCAGGGCCGGGGTTCGCCTGGCGCAATTACTCAACACAGTTTGGCCCTGAACTGGTGACGCTGGTAGCGTGGCGTGGTTGAGAAGCGATTGATTTGAGCAGGAGATCTAGTTGAATGGCAGCATTGGTGAGACTTGCGGCAAGCTGTTTTATCGCCATCGGCTCGACGGCTTCGGCAAAGACCCCTCAAGAGTTGCCTGCGATTTTGCAGAAACGGATCGCCGCTTGGCTAGACCCGCACGTCAGCGACAAACAGCACGATGGCCAGTACATGAGGCAGAACTGCACTGATGCAGATCTGAGGCAGTTTCCGGAGTGGCAAGGCCTGCCCGTCCAAGCCTGTACCTACACCGACACGCAATTCCCAAAGAATCACGTAACCACAACTGCCTATCTGCTGTTTCCCAGCGCTGACCAACTCGCCAGCTGGATCGTCAATGCCTGCATCGATGCAGGGAGGATCGACTTGACGACTTGCACCGGCCGCTTGGCTTCACGCATGTGGACGGCGTCGAATGGTCAGTTTCCGGTGGCCGGATACGTTGTGGAGCCTGCACAGGAAAAAACGTGGGATTATCCCGACGATCCCTATTGCTTTCTCTTTCGTGACGGAGTGGGCGTAACAACGGAAAGTTATCCCGAGACTACCCATGCGATAGACAATGCCTGCGGACCTCCAGTGGCGGCCTTCGAGGCGCCCGTGAAGGCGTTCTCCTACGGCAGGCCGGTCTCCGCCACGCGCACTTCCTACAAAGAGGCGGGGGGCGTTGCGGATGTCGGTGATGCCGAAAATCGATCACCTCAATGGGCTTCGGCGGTTGGCCAAGCGTTCCGGGACGCGTGGGGACAAGAGCGTAACCTACTTTTCCGAGCCGCCGTGTCGGAGCTCAGCGTTTGCGACGGCAATATCTGGACGAGCGATCCGATTCCGGAGTCGTGCAATTAGGGGGGATTCAATGAACGCAGTATCAAACGTAACGTTCGCTCTATTGGCCGTAGCGGGAGTGACTATTTTCACGGCTAGCGGCCTGCCGGCGCATGCGGGCACGCCTGCCTATTTCGTATTCGAGCAGCCGCCGCCCGCGGACGCTGTGCAGAAGACCAACCGCTTCATTTTCAGGTTGGATGATGACAAACGGATAGCGGAAGCCCGTGAAATTCTGAAATCCGGCAGCAAACTCCACGTTCAGGGGACAATCGAAACTCAAAAGGCCCCATACAATCCTGAATGGTCGTACGTGCTGTCGCCAGCGACTATTTCCTTTTTCGAGAACCAGATCGAGGTCTGTGACGCCAACATGGTTCACGTCGAGCAGCACCTCGACGAGGTTGGCGGTAGCTATCTACCACACAGCCATTGGTGTCCTTGGTCGTCACAGCTAATCGAGGAGGTCACCGACATTGACCCTAAGACAGAGCGACTGCGTCCCTAAGGCGTTGAACACAGAACGTTATTTTCGCATGACTTTTTTCCAAACGAGATGAGACGTCGGGCAGCTAGTAGGTTGACCGTGGCCCAGGATTTGCTCCGCAAATGGAACGTTGTTCTCGTCGAAATCGCCATGCAGGTCCGGCGCTGTTGTCGGACGCCGGCGAGGATCCCCGTCTGTGCTTTGTCGAGCGTTTCGAAACCGGTGGCGTGCTGTCGTCCGCCATGGGATTGTCTGCTGCTTTATCGATGTCCAGGATCAGAACCTCTCCGCAGGCCAGTGATTTCACCGCATCCCGGACGGGGGAAATGAGATTGTTGATATGGCGGCAAAAACTGCTATGTTCTTGCTTTGTTTCGGTGTAAGCCTTCGAACGAAATGCCGAACCCGTAGCCCTTCTTGTTGAAGCCGCCATGAACGACATGAGCAACACCCCGGGCCGTAAAATCGTTCATGTCGACATGGATGCGTTTTACGCGTCGGTCGAGCAGCGCGACAATCCGGAACTCCGTGGCAAGCCACTTGCCGTCGGTGGGTCCGCGGCGCGCGGGGTGGTGGCCGCCGCCAGCTATGAGGCGCGTGCCTTTGGTGTCCATTCGGCCATGCCATCAATCACCGCAAAACGGAAATGTCCGAACCTGATTTTCGTGCCGCCGCGCTTCGACGTCTATAAGACGGTTTCCCAGCAAATCCGCGAAATCTTCGCCGAATACACACCGCTGATCGAGCCGCTATCCCTCGACGAGGCCTATCTCGATGTCACCGAGAATTTGAAGGGCATGGAAATCGCCACCGAGATTGCGCTGGAGATCCGCGCCAAGATCAAGCAGGTCACCGGGCTCAATGCATCGGCCGGCATTTCCTACAACAAGTTTCTCGCCAAGATGGCAAGCGACCTCAACAAGCCCAATGGCCAGGCCGTCATCACGCCGAAGAATGGACCAGGCTTTGTCGAATCCCTACCCGTCAAGAAATTCCATGGCGTCGGGCCCGCGACGGCCGAGCGCATGCGCAAATACGGGATCGAGACCGGGCTCGATCTGAAATCGAAGTCGCTTCTCTTCCTGCAGGAGCATTTCGGGAAGTCCGGCCCGTATTTCTACGGCATCGCCCGTGGCATCGACGAGCGTCAGGTCAGACCCGACCGGATTCGCAAATCGGTCGGCGCGGAAGACACATTTGCCGAGGATATCGATGACCTGGAACGCGCGACTGCTGAGCTGAAGCCGCTTGCCGAGAAGGCCTGGCGCTATTGCGAGGCACAGGGTATCGGCGGCAAGACGGTGACCGTGAAAATCAAATACTCGGACTTCACCCAGGCGACGCGTAGCCGGACTGGCACAGTGCCGTTCGCAAACATGGCGGATGTATTCGACGCGGCGTCTGGACTTCTGGCAACCGTCCATCCCTTCAAGCTGTCCGTTCGCCTGTTGGGCGTGACGCTCTCGTCGCTGACCAACGAGCAGGCCAGCGACGTGACCGAGGGGCAGCCGCAACTCGATCTCAACCTGTAGCAGGGAAAAGGCTCGACATCCTTGATCTCTATAGCGCTCATCGCTGTCGTTGCCCGCAGGCGCCGAACCTGCGAGCCCTTATGACGATAGTGACTAGGCGGCTGACGCCTGCGCGGACCTGCACATAGGATCGTAGAGCATGCGAAAGAGATGCGCGAAAGCGTTGCCCGGCTGATAATGTCCGAATGCAGCGAGCCGCTGTGAAAGATGGCTTGGGTCAAATGCCGCGAAAGGCGGCCGGGTCATCGCCACTCCCTGCATTGAAGCAAGCAGGGCGGCATGGGTGCGAAACCCCAAACCAGCCGCCAGTGCTTCCGTTCGATGCGATGATTTGACGGTCGGAAGGAGCTGGCCAAGCTCCACCTTAAGGACGCGGATATTCTCCGCCGTGAGTAAAAGAGCAGGCATGTTCGTTCCTTTGTGCGGATCGCTTTCGCCGATTACGAGCGATCTCAAAGGATCGAGGTAACTTTTTCTGCATTCGCTCTATTTGACCCGACGAAAGGTCTGGGAGAGTGCCCGAATCGAAGCATAGTACGACACGTTCGATGCGGGCAATGAAAGGACTTGGATTTTACCCACCGACAGCGAAATCACCGTATACGTGGTCTGGACAGAAATCCTTACGGGATAGAAAGGACTCGAACCGCCGACCGATCAGCTTTTGTAGCCACTACCGCGTCGACTCAAGGCCTTAAGCACAAAGCTCGCACGAAAAGTCTATCGACTTCGTCATGGCCAGAACGATTGCCTCCCCCGTTACTTTCTACGCGCATATCGACATAGAAAAACTTGCAAAACGCGAAAATTATGATACTGATTCCTGCATCACGAAAGGGATTCGTATGATCGACGTCCGCCGGACCATTCTCGATGCAGTGCCGAAAGACCTCCTGCTGGATCTTGAGGACCGGCTCCGTGCTGAGGCCTTGAAAGCCAATGACGTCGTACGGCGAGAACTTGCTCTCAACCCGAAACGCAGTCGTGAGGCTGAGGGTCAAATCCGCTTTCGCTTGCAAGAGCAAGGCTACGAGGAAGTGGTACAGCTTCATGGAGGACATTTGCTGACTGATGGGGTGATGGTCGGAACCAACCTCAAAGTATTTCAGCCGTTCGCACGGTTCGTTGGGCCAAAGACAGGTGTGGTCTTGGGCTTCGCATCAATGCCGGAGCGCAAAAAGATTCCCACGAGGAACATGTCTCGTGCTGCAGGTGTGACGCTGAATGTAAGCCTTCAGACCAGCCTGTTTACCGATGATAGAAGCCCCCAACCCACAGATATCTTCGCGCTTTTCCTCACGGCGCGTGACCGCGAGCGCGCCGGAATGATCGAAGAAATCGCGATCGGTGTCATTGGATCAGATTACAAGGACTTCATTTTTTATGAATCCCTTGATAAATTTTTGGGTGGATACGGCGTGCCTGAGGCGCCCACTGAGCCGAAAAGTCCGGCTGACGGCGGCAGTATTGTTAAACTTCGCCAGGCGCGGAAACTCTTCATCCCACCAGAAACACGTCCGGACAAGGATTCCGACGACGGCACGGGTGAATAAGGTCGCCTGTCAGATTAAAGCCTGAAAGGAAATTGATGCTCCGTATCACAAGGTACGGAGCTTGTTGGATTCAAGGCAATGAGAATTGGCACTCCCGGATTTATTCCAGCTCGCTTGACGGAAGCTCGTGACGCGAGGCGAATTACAACCAAGTCTGCTCTAGCGAGAAGGCTGGGCGTCAGCCCAACCTCCGTCTCGCGTTGGGAAGATGAAAGTGCCGATCAGAGCCCGGATTACTCGACGCTCATCCGTCTTGCCAATGAGCTTCAGGTTCGGCCAGAATTCTTTCTGCGTCCGCGGTTCGCAAGCGAGCGACCGACCTTTCTCCGATCCCTGGCAAGCACCCTCGTTCGCGATCTGAATTATCAAAAATCACAAATGCATTGGCTTCAAGAAGCCAGCTACGTTTTGAGCCACTACGTCGACCTACCGGACGTAGATATTCCTGACGTTCTTTCGGGCGCTCGTTATACGGAGCTGCGCGACGATGATATCGAGAGCATCGCATTGCAGCTTCGTCGGCATTGGAATTTAGGAGAAGGCCCTTGTGGTGACGTCGTTGCTTTGATGGAGCGTATCGGCATTGTTGTCGCCACCATACCGATGAATACGACAAAGCTTGACGGATTGTGCAGCTGGTCGCCAGTAGATGATCGTCCACATGTGTTGCTCGCTACCGACAAAATGTCATTCCCACGCCGTCAAATGGACGCCGCGCATGAATTAGCCCATGCGATTCTACACAAGGACGTTTCCGACAGCGAATTCCAAGACAATCTTCGTGTGATTGAGCAGCAAGCCTTCCGGCTTGGAAGCGCCCTTCTTATGCCGTCGACAACTTATCCCCACGAGGTAAGGCACCCCTCGCTCGCAATGCTCACGAGGCTGAAGGAACGCTGGAGAGTATCGATAAAAGCACAAATTAAGCGGCTGTCTGACCTCGATATCTTGCCCGAAGACTACGCGCGCCAACTCTACAAGCTCTACTCGGCAAAGGGATGGGCGAAGGGCGAACCACTCGACCAGCATTGGCCAGTCACGCCCCCTAAGGCACTGCGGGACAGCTTGAGCCTGATCGTCGAAAATGGAGTTAGAGGTAAAGCAGATCTTCTGGCAACAGAATTCACTATTTCTGCCACCGACGTCGAGAACCTCTGCGGCTTACCGGCGGGGTGGTTTGACAGAGAAGCTGCAGAGGTCGTCACTCTAAAGGCTAACGATGATACGTCTCCACGAACCTCTATCGGCCCCGGCGAAGTTGTTCCTTTTCCTTACCGAACGCGCTGAGGCGCGAACCGGTTGGCCTTAACACAGGCGATGCCTATTTGACGGGACGTGCAAATATCGACGAAATCTAACTTCTCTGCTGTTCGCTCACCGATCAACAACAATCGCTCATACCTGCTCGCCGATTTTCGTCGAACAAGCTATGGTTGCTTGGCAGGCAATGGGGTGAGCGATGTATATCGAGAAGGTCAAGATCAAGAACTTCAAATGTTTCGAAGGCTGGTTCGAGGTCGATTTCAATCAGGGCGTCAATATTATCGTTGGCAGTAACGAAGCCGGAAAATCCACGCTGTTGGAAGCAATCCATCTATGCCTCACCGGAATGCTGAATGGGAAATATCTGCGCAACGAGCTGTCGCCCTATCTTTTCAACAGGAACGTTGAGCGGAACTACCTGAAAAGCATCGGCACGAAAGCGCCTCTTCCCCAGCCCGATGTTCAGATCGAGCTGTTCCTTGGCGGCGATAACGACGCGTTAGAAGACCTGCGCGGAAACAAGAACTCTGAAAAAAACGATAAAGCTTGCGGTCTTCTCTTCACGATCGAGTTCGATAAAAAATACGATGGCCCCTATGCGGAGCTGCTGAAAACCAAAGATATCAATTCGATCCCATTGGAATTCTACCATGTGCAGTGGTGGGAGTTTTCCCGCCAACCTGCGACGGCGCGGGGCATCCCCGTTAAATCCGCGCTGATCGACTCCACGAGCACCCGTGTGCAGAGCGGCTCGGACATGTATATCTCGCGGATCGTCAGGGAGTTTCTGGACGAGAAGGAACGCGTTGCGATATCGCAGGCTCACCGAAAGCTGAAAGACGCTTTTAAAGGCGATGGCAATGTCGACGCCATCAACAAGAGGCTGGCGGAAGCGGCCAAGATCAGCCGGAAAAACGTGAGCATTTCGGTCGATATGTCATCCCACAATGCGTGGGAAAACAGCCTGATGACCTACATCGAAGATGTGCCGTTCCATTACATCGGCAAAGGCGAGCAATGTATCATCAAGACGCGGCTCGCTCTGAGCAGTAAGAAGAACAGCGAAGCGACCGTCCTGCTGATCGAGGAGCCAGAGAACCATCTCTCGTACTCCAAGCTCAACCAGCTCATCAGCGATATCAGTACCGACAATAGCGGCAAGCAGGTCATCATCACCACGCACAGCAGTTTCGTCGCGAACAAGCTCGGACTGGACCATCTCATATTGTTACGTGAAGCGCGGGTCACGCGGATCAAGGATCTTAAGGCCAGCGATTTCTTCCACAAGCTCCCCGGTTACGACACTCTACGTCTCGTGCTGTCCCAAAAATCGATCCTCGTCGAAGGCGACTGCGACGAGCTGATTGTCCAGCGCGCCTATATGGATGTAAATAAGGGGCGATTGCCTATTGATGACGAGATCGATGTCATCTCGGTCGGGACAGCATTCCTACGTTTTCTCGAACTGGCAAAGGCATTGAAAATCCCCGTCATCGTCGCAACGGACAATGACGGCAATCTCGACAAGTTAAAAAAGAAATACGCTGACTTCGACGCCGTCGAGCATATCAAGATTTGCTATGATCCGGAGATCGATAAGGGAGACTTGATCATCTGCGACAAGGCGTTCAACTACAATACGCTGGAGCCGAAACTGCTGAAAGCGAACAGCGTTGATGCGTTCAACAAGCTCTTTGGCACTGATCATGCACTTGATGACCTCCATCGCTACATGTTGCGAAAGAAAACCGAATGTGCGCTGGCGATATTCTCGGCGCCCACGAACATCACCTATCCGAAATATATTCTGGACGCGATCGCCAAATGATCGGGCAGAATAAGCTGGTCATTGCCGCCGCCGGATCGGGGAAAACCACCTACCTCGTCCGGCAGGCGCTCGCCGTTGGGTCCAAACGCGTCCTCATCACCACCTACACTGAATCGAACGAAGAGGAGATCCGGCGCAAATTCTTCGAGATCCACGGGTCTGTTCCGGGCAATGTGCAAATCCAGACATGGTTCAGTCTGCTGATCGAGCATGGCATCAAGCCCTTTCAGGGAAGGCTCTTTGATTGGGATGTGGCCGGTATGCTGCTCGATTCGAAGCGGTCAGGATTGCGCTATAGGACCAAGGCGGGTTTCCCCGTCTATTGGGGAGAAGGCGATTTTCAGCGTTACTATTTCGATCGTCGCAATCGCGTCTACTCCGACAAATTGGCCAAGCTGGTCATCCGCTGCAACAAGGAATCCGCCGGGGCGGTGTTTGAACGTTTCTCCCGGATCTTTCCGTTCATCTTTGTGGATGAAGTGCAGGATCTCGCCGGCCACGATCTCGATATCCTGATGGCCTTGTTCAAAAGTCCTTCCCACGTCGTTCTGGTAGGGGACCCGCGCCAGGTCACCTACCTGACCCACAACGAAGCCCGTCTTGTGAAATACAGAAATGGCGGAATAGAGAGCTTCATTCGCGACACGCTCCCAAAAAAGCTCGCGTGCGATATCGATGTGACCAGCCTTGCCACATCGCACCGCAACAGTGCGGCGATATGTGCGTTGTCGTCAAAGCTATATCCTAGCATGGCGGCGCCTGCAGCATGTGGCTGCGCAGATTGCCGCCAGCCGGTACCCGAAGATGCCGGACTTTACATTGTCCGTCGCAAGGATCTGCCTCGCTATCTCGAGACTGGCCGGCCGGTACAGCTCCGCTGGGGTTCCAACGTCAAGGTCGCTACAACAGATCTGCCGACCCTCACCTTTGGTCGTGCCAAAGGACTTGGGTTTGACCGTGTCGTCATCTATCCCACGCAGGCTATGGTTTCGTGGCTGGGCGACCCGCAAAGTGAGCTGGAAGATGAGACGCGTGCCAAGCTGTACGTCGCGTTGACCCGGGCGAGGCACGTAGTCGCTGTAGTCTATGATCTCCTTGGAGGGCAGGAAATCCCCGAATTTTCAGTATTCCAGTAATGATGTTTTTTACGGATGGCGCCCTTTTCTCACATCTACCGACTGGAATTCTCGACCTCGCTAAAATCCGGGTCGTCGTCCTCTTCATCCGGCTCCAGCTCGAACAGTGCATCGAGATCGTCGAGATCATCGTCGTCATCGGGCGGTGAAACGTACCGTTCGCCGGTGAGCATCTCCCGCAGGAGCAAGAGCTTGCCGAACAACTCGTCGAAGGTGACGATACGCACATCCTTGAACTGGCCGCGCATCATCTCGAACGAGCCGACCTGGCTGATATCCATCGGCATCTTCCCGATGACGATCACGCAATCTACGGCATAGGCCTGTAGGTCCGACAAGGCCGGCGAGAATTGCTTATGCAGCGACAGGCTCAGGGTGAATTTCTGGCGCTGGTCGAGAACCTGTACCACCGCGCCCATCAGGTGGTTGGAAGGCTTCCACGCGCCGCCACGATAGACTGTGCCACAGACCGGTGTTTGCGGTGTCTTGATCTCCACGATCGCCGCGTTGTGGCTGGAGCTGTTCTTCGACAGGAAGTCGGCGATCTTCGTGCCATTGCCGGCGATAGTGCCGCCACCCACAGAAGCCGCCGCCTGCACGATGACGATCGGGTAGCCGAACACCATCGACAGGATGAACGGGTTCAGCTCCAGCATCTTCTGCCAGTGGCTTTCGTTGTGATTCCGGGCCATGCTTTTCTCGAACGTGTGGATCAACCGATCGAGGCTGACAAGCTCCAGATCCTTTTGCAGCTGCACGAACTCGTTGGGGTCGCGATCGGCAATGGCCGCCGCGTTGCCCACGATGGTCTTGAGCAGGGCGGTCCGGTCTTTTCGCTCAAGGACCGTTTGTGCTGCGTCCAGTCCGCCGACCAGCTTGTAGATGGTACCCGGCCGATAGGGCGGCTCTTTCATAGGATATGTGTCCGGATAGACCTTATGCAGGACGTTGTTATGGGCGAGGATGTTGCGCTCGATCAGGCTGTCCTGCTGGTGCCTGCGTGTCGTTCGGCCGAACGCCACGCGCAACGTGTCAAAATCCATCTCGTTGAAGTAGAAAGTCGAATGCTCATGCCGAGTTGTCTCCTTCGCAACGATCACGATACGGGTGACTTTATCGATTTTTTCCACCGCCTGGATGATTGGGCGCAGTTCCTTCGTCACGCCAAGGCCGTAGGTCGGGTCCTGCACAAACCCGCCGGGGAGGTATTGTTTCAGGAACTCCACCGCACTGTCGTGATCGGTCGGTCGGTCCACATCATCATCCGGCAGGTCGAACCAGATCGACCTGATCTGTGAGTATTTCTGCGCATAGATCTTATCGCTCCGATAGGTGACGAGTGGAAAAATGCCGGCAACCTTCCTGTCGAGATCAATGGTGAAGAGTTGCTTTGGCTCGTTGACGGCCGGCCAATTGTAGAGGGTGTTAACGCTCTGGACCAATCGGTCATTGAGCTGCACATCTACATTGATAGTGTCACCCAGATCGTGAACGATCAGCCGAAGGTCTCCATTCCACTCGTCAGCCATTTCCATCCTCCCGATCATGCAGTGCATCTTCTGTATACACGCAGGGCGCGCGGAATCCATGTTGATCCGTAAGCATAGAGAGCATCGGTAAGTGCTGTCGTGAATGGAACCAGCAGAGCCGTTTCAGCCGGTCGGCTTCCATCCTTGATGCCGGTCTTATGGTCACGGACGTGGCCAGAGGGCTGATGCTGCATATCGTCAAGGAAGTAACGCGCCTTCTCTATCAATACCATAAGCTGAATAAGCAAAGGTGACCGGCCAAGTCGCGAAGGCCGTCACCGGCAAAGGCTGGCTCCCTGCTCCGCTGCGAGGGTGGAAGAGACCCATTGCAATGCCGCTTGAACCCTGTTGGTTGGAGGCGGCTTATCGGTGATGATGGTCCGCTTTCTTTAATCGTCGCGGCTGGTGACGTGGTCGCAATAATCGCACAGGCTAGGATTATTGACCGATTGGTTGTTGATGTTCAGGTCGGTGAAGCAACGGGCGCATTCGCCCTCGATCACGTACTGGCAGTAGTAGCAGCCCACATACATGCCCGCCTGAACATAGGTTGGGTAAGCGCATTCAGGGCAGTCATAGATGGTCTGCTCGCCCCCGTCCTTCACTCGTTCGAACTCATCGACCGCGAAAACGGATTCCACGATCATCGTGACCGTCTCTTCAGCGCTGAACTCGGCCGCGCATGCCTTGCAGCCACCGGCGATCATCGTCGGTTCCGCGTTGCTCGCATCCGCTTGGAAAAGCAGCGAGGAACTACACTCAGTGCAGGAGAATACGCTGCTGTTCTCGATACTGTCCCACCACGGCAAGGACTGGAGGGTGGCATCACAATCCGCCTTCTGCTTGTTGAAGAAGGCACGCTCGGCCAGCATTACATCCCATGCGGAGCCGAGCGAGAGTTTGGGACTTTTCTGCAAAATGGCGAAGAACCCTTCGACCAGCGGGAAGCAGGCGGCAATGGCCTGCCGGATGGTGTCTTTGGGCGCTTTCGAGTGGAAATGCTCGAAATCGTTACGTAGCCTTTGCAGATCCTTGATGTTGCCTGCCGGCCATTTCAGCTTGAACGTCGAAAAGCGTTCCCGTAGCTCGTTCAGATCGATGGTGGTCTGGCCCTTCGGGGTCATCACCACTTGTCCGTCTTCGTCAAGCGACGGCACGAATTTCGAGGCGAGGATTTCCATCGGCTCCGCATCGGGCGCGGCATTGAGGAGGCATTCCTTGCCGAGCAGCAACACGCCCGCATAGAAATTTCGCAATGCACTGATGGGCCGCCGGTCATCGTTGGACTGATAGTCCTCGATGCCAAGTTGGATCGAGTAAATGGCGTTGGTGAGAAGCTCGGTCATCGCAAATGCAATCCATGGTGTATCCCCAGATCGATGTCCGAGAGTGGCTGGGAGATCCCACCAGGGCTGGGGGATTTAGTTACTTTGTCCTTCTTGTTGAGGAGCCTCCAGCAACTTCAGACGGCTGGCAAGATCTTTTTGCGGCTGGGACCAAGCTGCCAGATAGTGTTCCATTCGCCCTTTGAGGGCCTCCTCATTCTCGTCGAAAATACCATAGATCGCTTCGATCGCGATCACTGCCATGTAGGGACTTTCGAGTTTATCGTCTGAAAGGGCTTCTGTGACAATGCCTAGCAACATGTCAAATTCGCTAATAAAAGGTGCACCGCTAAATCCGCCGCGCGCTGTCGACGAAACAATGAAGTGTACATTCGGAATGTCATAACGCTGAATGTCAGCATTGATTTCGGCAGATACGGCGATCTTATAGGCTCCGTCTGACCGCGGGACTTTAGGGTATCCGCAGATGATACCACGGGTCAGCACTAGGCTATCTTCTATCCACTCCCCCCACATCTCGGGCACGTCGATGTAGAGTGGCCGTTCATCGTGAGGTTTCGATGGTTGCCCGTGATCGACGGTAGCCTCTCGCCAGAGCTCGGAAAGCAGAATCGCAACATCAACGCTTTCGTCGGAGTGATACAGCACCTCCGTTACGGCCGAGCCTTCGTCAGGTTGCCATGTAGAGTCTCCAGTAAAAAGGCGTAGATCGGAGTTTCCGCGGACGACATGCGCCGCCGTGGCGAATGCGCCACCGCCGATGTGAAATGCTGTCCCATTGGCGTGATCGCCATTCTCCTGCTTGACCTGCACACGGACGATGCAGCTGCCGTACTTTTGGAAAAGCGCGTGCAGATCATGTCGATCGCCCCAGGGATGCGGATCCTTCGTCACATTATCATCTGGCAAACCAACCTCCTTCTTACATTACCCTCAGAATAGGCTTAATTCAGTAGGCGCAGAGTTATCGAAGCATGTCGTATGGTCAGCCCGGTAAGCACCCCGATACCGAGAATAGCCTCGCCGAGCCGAGCGAAGTATTTGCCGCGAGTAGACGCTGACAAATTATGGAATTAAAGACCGGAGCACCTGCTGACTTATTGCGTTCGTACTCCCAGTAAGCGACCCCGATGTTACGACGGAAAAACTGCCAGCCGATACAGGCGCGTAAGGGTCTGTGAGGATGTCGATTTCGTACTGCCGGAGTTGATTGCCGAATTTACCTAGTGCGACCCCGGTAACTGTGGCTGCTCCCGCCTTTTTCAAGAACGCCGCTGCCACACCGAATGAGACTCCATAGGTTGTGCAGTCATCAATGACGATCACGTTCTTCCCAACCAAACGGCTGCTTTGTTTGTAAAATGGGTTCAGATGAATCGTGAGGACCTGACCGGTCGGATCTGTACGGTTGCCCCCACCACCTGCAGATCGCTTTGGTGACGCAGTGTGTCTTATAAAAAGTGGCTCTCCCCGTTTAGAAAATCGGACCCTGGAAACGGTGGTGCGTAGGCGATGGGTAAAATCGCAGAGAGTGTCCGTATCGTCATTGTCGCTATTTGACGAGGGATAAACGCCCCACACCAATCCGTCCACCGAGTCGGCACCATCCATAAGAAGCGAGCGAGCAGTGACAGCTAAAAGTGCGTTCAGCCGGCTGCCTCCGTTCTTAACGGTGTTCGTTAGGCGTTGAGCAAAATCCTGTTGGGACACTGACTTTCCGTAGCCAGAAAGATCAGACAACGCACGGACATCATAGTGCAAAGCCTTTCCAGAAAACCACCACTGCCCCGACCAGCCAGCTATCAGTTCCACTATCTCTTGGAATTGAGCGGCGCCCTCGATCCGTATACCAAGGGCTTCGACCTGTTTGTCTCCTGACCAGCCAGCAGCGATGAGCAACGCATGACCATTCTTGCCCATTTGCACGTCTTCATCTTTTGAAGCGAGCACTAAGACGTCAAATGGGTTGAGACCGAAATTGTTGGCATTTTGAGATACGATATCACCGGACTGCCGCCCGCGACTCTGCAAAAATTGAACACCCGAACTCCCGAATGCCCCTTTGAACCAACTGGGCTCACCGCGATTAGAAATTATACCCACCGGATTTCCAGCAGCGTTCGCTTTCGTTAAGACCGAAATAAGTTGAAGATCAGGTACACCATTACGCAGCAACGCATCCGGCGACGTCATTAAAATTAGCATTCTCTCTCCCCAGTTTTCTTATGACTAGCGTCGAAGGAGTAATCGCCAACACAGCAATTCATGCGTCGCTTTAGTCCGAGTTGCCCGGCTACATATCCGCCGGAAGTTGTCCTGCAACCACTTGATTGAAAGATCTAACTAAATCATCGAAATAGAGGCTGCCGCCCTTGGCCTCCTTACCGGTGTCCTTATTGAAGGAAACCGAATGCTGGTTGTCAGACACAGCATCAATGGACCGAAGCAGGGATTTTTCGAAGTTTGCCAGCGTTTCACGAAGGAATTTTTCAGGTTTTTGTTCTTCGAATGTACCCGACTGAAGATGCGATGATTCGCTCACAGGCACTGAATCTCCGCCGTGTGAGCGTAGCTCCAAGGACGCAGCAATCTCGACTGTCCTCTTCATTTGAACGAGGAAATTCTCCAAGAAAAATCCAAGAAAAAGATGGCTCTCGCTCGCTCTGTGAGCATTATTCTTGAAAAGCGTCGCTCTCAAATCATCCAGCAGCACCTGAAGATAATGCAGACGCGCCGCGAGAACTATTGTGGCGGCGCTTTCGTCGAAGCTCGTCGAGTCAAGACTCTCAACAACGCGCGACTGATATTGAATTATCTTCAAATCCTTGAAACTATCCCGGGTGAGCACTACCCGGCCCGCTTTCGACTGATGGGAAGATGCTTTAGGCTGAACTTCCAGAAGCTCAGTTGAGACTCTCGCCTCGCCCGCTGGTCCGCCCTCACTCGCAGTAGCCGGGCGTGGATCGCTTGTGTCAGGCCCATCGCCGAAGGAAAATTGGAGTTCTTCTCTGTGTGCTTCAACATTGCCCCCATCATATCCTGCAAGATCATTGTCGGTCACATGGAGCATGCGCTGGTAGTCTTTTTTACTGCGTAAAATAATCAACTGGCGAAGCGATTCTTCTGGACAACGAAGCAAGCTCGCCCGATCGGAATCGGCACCATCAGCCATAAGCAGGTTTGCTTGGACTTTAGCTTCGCCGCTCTCACGATCTTTATCTGTCGGGTACGGAATAGCTAGCCACCGCCCATAGTCTAGAGCGGCGCGCGAGGCGTGGAGGCTACCTCCTTTAAGATCCGACTGGACCATGACGACACCGCGGGCCATTCCTGCCTGAGTTCTGTCGCGTTTCACATATTGCTGATTTTGAACGTTCTGACCGAAAGGATACTCGCTTACCAAGGCACCGCCGGCAGCGACGATTTCGTTAGCAAGATTTTTATGTCGAGCCGGAGCGACCATCTGAAGCCCGTGCGCCAAAACAGCCACAGTATGTGCTCCAGTCTCAAGGGCTGCTTGATGTGCGATTGCATCACATCCGATAGCAAGTCCACTAACAATGCTCCATCCTTGCTCGGCGAAGAATTGAGTAATTCGACCAGCGACTACTTCTCCATGCATCGTTGGTTCGCGAGTTCCAATGATGGCGACTGACTTTTCGGGCTGCTTCGCGAGCGATCCTTTCACATAAAGGATAAACGGGTCATCCCTTGTCGCGGCAAGCAAGCGCGGATATTCATCGTCTATCGGTGACAAGATACGCGACAGATGGCGTTCCGCCTGTTCAATCTGTCTGGCCGCATCATCCTTTGCATTCTGCCAGTCGCCTCCCCCAGACAATGCCTTTGCTATTTGGGAAATGTCGTTTGCAAGGTCTTCGATTCCCTTCTCGCAGAAGTCCGGTATCAGCGAAGCCCTTTTCAGCGCAGCAGGACCAACGCCTTTCAGCATCGATAGTGAGAGCAAAAACCGTGTCGCGGGCGAAATCAAACTCATAAAACAGTGCCTATGTTCTTGGCCAATGATAGGCATTTTACGTCGCTGGCACCAGCCATCCTCACGTACTTTGAGGCATAGATTAGGGACGCGCCGGTCGTCGTAACATCGTCGAGGATCAAATATGAGGTGGCGCCAGTGACTTTGTCGGGGAACTGGACCAGCAGATGGTCCCTCACATTCTCGAACCGCTCATTTCCGTTCAAATGGTCATTGTGTTGTGACCTCACGCCGGCTTTGAACGAAAGCAAATCTGGCTCGCAAACGATGGCACGGTTTTTAATGGGTTCGTCGACTACCGACTGCTGCAGTTGGGTCAGCAGATTTTCGAGCCGAGGCTTCCTGCCTGGTCTATGCGGTATCACGGTGACCACGACATTCTTTACACCAAAAAACGCGAGAAACTCACGGCTTATGAAGTTTCTGATCGTTTTGATCCATTCCACAGGGAACTCGTCAGATTCCTTATTTTTGTCGATCGAGTCGGTCAGTGAATGCCATTTTCGTCGCTGCTGTATAGACTTATAGTTGGAGAAATATCTCCCGGCCACATGGATGGGATACGCAGTAGTGTCACCTCCGACCGACCTGGGGATGAAATGATTTAGCTTGTCGAAACGGGAGCTGCCCGCAGCGCCCTCGAGTAGCCGCTCGAGGTCCGGAAGAAAAGAATGTGGAACTGAGAGGACACTCGGCATACTCGAAGGCGAATCAATTAGAGCGTCTGGAACCCGCTGCACGGCGCCCCAATGTTCCGATCCCCACTTGTACGGCCATCCCCCTTTGTCAACGACGACTGGACAACCGCAATTGTACGCCGATCGTACATCGACATCACTGTCGCCGACTAAGATGACCTCAGTGAGGTATTTCACGCCGAACTCTTTGATCGCCTTGACGATGCCATCGCCTCGGGGTTTCGTCCAAGTAACGTCTTCATATGCAATCAGGATGTCCCACTCGAACCCTGGATACGCCCACTCCAACACAACTTTTGCGTAGCTTCGAGGCGACCGAGTAAATACACCTAGCTTAAGCTCGGGAAAATCAGACCGTATCTTTGTTAAAGCCGATAAATCGTATATGCGGCGATCCTCATCTGCTTTTATTGCAGAAATAACTTTCGATAAATTCCCAGCGTCGCTGTTATTTTTACAAGCCTCCCTAACATCTTTTAAATCTTCGGTGCGGATCAACGTATCGTCTAAATCGAACAAGCAGATTTTAAACACGTGCCCTCCTCAGTCCATTTCTTCATCGAAGTTTTGGTCCCCAAATTAATCAGAGAGAGAACATTTGATAACCTAAAACCTAAGCAACAGGCAACCAAAGCGTGCGCGCCAGCAAGCTAAATGCCGCCCTATCATTGCATAGCGCAGGGCGCGAGAACCGATATGAAAAGGACTCGCTCCGTTTTGCTCAACGAAACTTGCGAGGTTCTAATAAGCCAACGGTAATCTCGGCTTAGCGATTTAGAACGAACCCTTTCGAGAAATTATCGTGACTATGTCACTCCCCACGCCCGAAACCTCCCCCTCCCCGTCATCTCCCTGAGTCCGAGCTCGCCGACGATCCTGACCGCCGCCTGCGGCGTGACGCCGGTCGCCTTGACGATCATGCCGGTCGACACCAGCGGCCGCGAGAGCACCAGGTCGATCAGTCCCGGCAGTTTGGACGACGTCCGCCGACCGATCAGCCGTCGCTCCAAGGACTGCCGAGCAAGGGTTAACCGATCGTGTTCCTTGAGGCCAAGCTCGGCCGCGGCGATGACCCCGTTGAGAATGGCCATCAGCCGGATTTCGCGATCGCGATGCCGGCGGCGATCGACTGGTATGGACTTGAGCCCGAGATTGAAGGCGGCCAGATGCGCCGCCGTGGTGAGGCCGGGCTGGTGCAGGATCGATGCAGCCAGAAGCCGGCCGAGCCAGGGCGCATGCTGCAACACCTCCAAACCATTCCAGGCATCTAGGGCGAGGATCGCCTGCAGCACGGGCGGCAGACCGTCGAGCTCGCGCAGGACGGCCCGCCATTCCCCGAGCCGTTCGTCCTCGTCCCAGTCGAGATCATAGACCAGCGGATCCTTTTCACGGCCGCCGGCGCGGCTGGGCGCCGTCGCTTCTGTGAGCGCCGCTTCGGACCGAGCGATCACAGCGTCGATCGCCGCCAGTTCCGCCGCGAGCGGATCGGAAACATCCGTCCCTTCTCCTCCGTTCCCTGCCTCATTAGCCCGTACCGGCTCGCCATAGGCCTCGACTGCAATTTCGGTGGCGACTGTCTCACCAGCGCCGCCGTCGGCGACAAAGTGCCCCTGCCCGCGCAGGCTGCGGAGACCGTCGGCGCTGAGCGCCCAGCCGGGCGGCTGCGATGCGATCCGCCGACGCGTACGCAGCACGTCGCGGGCGATGGTCAGCTCGTGGGTCGGGGCGCGAATATCAGCACCGGCGTCATGCAGCACCAGGTCTTCGAGATGGACCAGCTCGCCGTCGATCCACAAAGAAGCGCAGGCGTCGGCGAAGTGCGTGCGCTCGATCCACCCCTCGCCCACGGCTGAGCGGGCAATGCGTTCGTCCAACCGCGCCAGGGCGGCGCCGGCGTCCGAGATCGGCCGCAGCAGGCTTGAGATGGGCAATTTCGCGAGATCTTAAGGCATTGAATTCATGGTAAATGATTTGCTAAACGAATGCTATCTTCTTCTTAGAGTTCATTACATGCTGCTTTCCCAGGAACGATGCCTAACCATCGATAATATTCAAGTATCGATGGTGATGGATTCTGACTCCTTCGCGGGGTAAAGTCGTGGCAAATCACGGCCCCAGCGACCAAAGACAGGATGGAAAATCACGGGCGAGAGACAGAACCGGGACGATGTGCGCCTCTCCGGACGGCAGCTACTCGCTTCGGGCCGTCACACGGTGGCGCTGCGCCCGCGCCAGTTCGACGAACCGGCGTTTGATCTCTCCAAACAGCGCCGGTGGCAACGCCCCGTAATAGCCGCTTTCGCGATCGATCGACCTGACGTCCGGTCCAGGCCAGACAAAGCGGTTGCTTTCGGTCAGAACAATCCACGAGCGCTCGTCGTCAAGTCCCAGGCGACGTTTGGTGGCGGCCGGGATTTCGACAGCATCTTGCGGGTCGGATGGCGGCGAATGCGTGACTGGCAAAACCCGCACCGCCGGCGGTCCGTCTTCCAGCGTGGCGACGATTGCCAGCACCAGGACAGGCCGGTCCTTGTCACCTTCCTCACGGCCCTCGAGATGCTGCCAATGCCAGAGGTACGAATATTAAAACAGCCAGCCAACCTTCGGTTCAGTCGGCAGCATGCTTGTCCGTCAGCAGCTCGGCATTGAGATGATCCAGACCCGGCTCCATCCGCGATGTTTCAATGGCGGCCAGGTCATCGTCACTAAGGTCCGACGAGAGTTCTACCCGACGATCACGCTTCGCCAGCCGGACATAGTCCTCATAGGCGATCAGCACGGTGCGGGGCCGACCGTTCTTGGTGATAATGACGGGCTCGCGGACTGCAGCGTCCTGGTAGGCGCCAAAATTTTTCGAGACTGCCGCAGCGGTAACAGTGGATGTCATGACCGAACTCCCTTGTTCCGGAATATACGGGATTTCCGGAACTTTCGCAACTCGCGATCGATGGAGCATTTCGGTGAAACATAATTCGAAGATTCAACCGGCCGAGGACACCGCGGTCCTGAAGCGCGCCGTGGAACTGGATGCGCTCGATTCGATCCTGCCGTTCGATCGTCGCGATCAACTTGCAGAGCTTCTCACCGACGACGACGTCGCGACGCTCAAGCACCGGGCCAGCGAAGGCATGGGCGCCAACACGATGCGGGCGCTGGCATCCGATCTCGCCTACCTGGAGGCGTGGTGCGTGCTGGCGACAGGCACTCCCCTCCCCTGGCCTTCCCCCGAAAGTCTGCTTCTGAAATTCGTCGCCCACCATCTGTGGGATCCCGTCGAGCGGGAAACCAATCCCGACCACGGCATGCCCGAGGACGTCGCCACCGCTCTCCGGCTGAAGGGCTT
>Ga0247742_10000741_pt1 | contig 25150 bp, 18 predicted proteins | sample UWRJL208509C2_FD_180944 | JGI IMG/M metagenome (GOLD analysis project Ga0247742, IMG submission 180944) | Plant litter microbial communities from Arlington Agricultural Research Station in Wisconsin, United States - UWRJ-L208-509C-2 | ecosystem: Environmental > Terrestrial > Plant litter >... | reverse complement strand
TCCGATCTCTTACCATGTTTCCAAGTTCCTCCTTGGTTGTAAACAGTCAAGGGGTACTGATCGAGTCACCTCTCGGGATTGACCTCTGCAGTGACACTACTAGCACGTACGAGATGCATACCAGTGAGTCTTTTGCTCGGATTGCGGTCTTGTGCCCCTCACGCTATTCTCTACTAAACAACCAACCCTAGTAAACAACTCTCCCCATTCCGCACAGGCATGGGCCCCGGCAGACAATATGTATTCGACTTTGGCGTCAGATGGCTTCTACTTGTTGGATCCAACACCCGACTATATCACTCCCCAGGCGCAAGTTGACCACCCTTCGCCCAGCAACAGCCTCCCCACTGAGCACATGTGTGATACAAGTGCCAGGGGTACAAACAAGACAAGAAAACAGCGCAAACAAGTGCGTTCGGATGAACAGCGAAGGGCTAAGCTTGCCGTTGAACAAAAACGTCGGATCACTCATGCTCGAAGGATTGAACGTCTTCGATGCCTCCTTGGTCCAGCTGCACAGGAAATGTCCAAGGGTGATGTACTCAACTATGGTGAGTACTTTCTACAGCGTGACGTGTGATATAGCTTTTTTCTGATTCCAGCATTAGCAGGGGAATATCTGGAGGCTCTACAAAGGATCGCTATTTCTACCAAATCAAAACTTAGCCAAGCAGAGCACGAACTTGTCGCGCTACGCTTACACTATCGTTCACAGCTGAGGACGACCTAATCAGAAGATCTTTTTTGAAAGGTGGCCTCCTCCTTGTATCTATTTAGAAGTCGGCAGCATAATTTAAATATCAAAAATAACCAAGTCCATTTTGTTGTTAAGGTTTCCCCTTGAAATATGCGTCTGTGGCAGTACTTCGACGAAGTACTTCGTGCATTGTATATGGTTTTCCGACGCCGTTTATTCCAGTGTCTCTCTTCCAATCCCGGGTTTACTTATTGGCGCTCAAGGTCCCTCAAGAGGTGAGTTCTAATGCATGCGTGACGACGAAGGGGCTGAGTGACGGGAAAACACAGTATTAGCGCTTAGACTAACTTGTATCTGGAAAGTATTGAAATTGTTCTGCACGACGCAGGTACTGGAGAGCCCGGGCGACGAATCTCAGAGTCCGTATAAAGACGCGTGTGGAAGAACAGATCACACTGTAGTCTCTGAGGAACACTACAGCACGTCTCAGACCCCGATCCTGTGGTTTACTGATTATGAACAGTGCCCTGTGATAGCCCATGCCGAAACCGTGAAGTACTCCCCGCATTGTCAAGGCTATAGGACAGACCGTAAATAGTGTCGCTTTAATCTCTTTCATCTGCTAGGGGTTTCAGAGAGAGCTGGTAGGAGTACTTGGCTTGAATCCCAAGTGTGGTGGTGCTCTCTCCATTTTATCGTTTCATTCAATTTTCATGTTTCGTCATCGCTCATGAACTCCTTATCTTGTACTTTGACTATTTCTGTATCTGTGTACTATTGGAATATTCGATGTCAATACGAGCGTGTGCGATGTACCGCGCGTGGCGTTGATATAATCCCTTGTGTCTTGATTAGTTTCTCACCTGTCAGTTACCTTGTGTACTTGTGCTTCATTCCTTATTACTAAGTTTCTCGTATTTAAGTAGTTCACCTTTCATGTTCTTTCCCCTCCGTTTGCCTCACGAGCTCATCGAGGTCAACAGGAATTTATACCTGCTTTCGTGTGTTGATTCGTTGTCGGCTGCTTAGCTGATTTCAACTATATATCATTTATCTGGTATTTATCGCTCGTTCTGAATCTCAGTAGTTCTTATTGCGAACGTTGAAACTGAGCTACTCGAATTACTTATACAGACTTGGACTCACAAATATGGGTGCTGCATAAAGCTTACTTTATGTGTTCTCCTCACCAAACGCGAATATCATCGACCTCACTAGCAAGCGGTTCGAAGGTTGTGCTCGCCATCTTCGAGTCCCAACGTTGTCAAAATGTATCTATGCGTCAGCAAAAGTCATCTTGCGTGTAACCGGCTCCTGAGAGCAGTAATTTTTTTTTTTTTTTGACTGAGAGCGTAGAGGACGAATGAGCGACACATTAGTTGGACGAACGCGCTGTACGCTAATGCTGGGATACAATATTACTATTAGTGGTCACCCACCAGCAGCCGAGCTCGAGACCTTAGGCCTTAAGGTCTATTAATTTGTTCAGATGTCCATCATATTAAATGACAATCGTGAATTGTACCTCCCCTCCCTGTAACTAAGGAATTCGCGAGCCGGACTGTTCTGTTCATCTCGGATTCCGGCAGACTCCGATAGAGGTAACCCTATGACGGAGCGATATCAGCAATGATGCGGATCATTCATAATCATTGATCCGATGACATGCTGACGTCACCTCGTAAGCAGTAGTGATGGGTATCAATCATGTAGCAACAATCTTTGCCTCTACTGTCTTCGAGAAGAAGGGCATGACCTCTGCCTGAGCGAAGAGAATATTGAAGCCTGCACTTCTCCACGACCTGGATCCTGAAAATATTAAGGTCAGAGGAACTGATTTAATAGTGTAGAGTGGAACCAACCTGCAATCTTGTATTGAGGCCGGTGTTCCCTCATTCGGGAGAACTCGTAAAACCACCTAGGAATATTGTTGAAGACAGTGGGACAGCGGGAGAAAGGTTTCTGGACGTACGAGGCAAGAATATGGAGTGCGAGCTCCTGATCTTTGGCATCCACACTTTCGAGTGTTGTTGGGTCATTGGCACGGTACTTCATTACAAGAATGTTTCCAAACCACTCGCGCCCAAATAGAGTCCAGATTGCCATGTTTCGTGGAGCAGGCGCTTTGTCGCTTGAGATATAGAGACGCCAATCCGTGCTGCATTTCGTAAGAGTGAATGGCATGTTCATCACTCGAAGGCTGACGGCGCCATTCGGAAAGATATCCGTAAGCAAGAGCTTCTCGTTTGTCGTTGTAGAAACTGGTTTAAGTAGCACTTGTGTATGCGCCCCACCGGTGGCAAGTATGAAAGCATTGAGTGCGTTTCCGTCGTCGTCGTCCTTATTCCAGAATGGAGCGTTAGACCACGGCGCTTGCATCTGAAAGCGTCCTACTCACCGCAACTACGTGTTTGTTTATCGTTTTGAGGGTAGTCTCAGTAAGAGGTCCTTCAACTGCGCAATGCTCGCGAGGGTTGCAAACATGCTCGATACATCATTGAGACTCGCTGTGAGGGGAACATTAAACGGCTTTACCTCAAGAAAATATTGTTGCTCTTGAGTAGACGCTCTCTGCATCGTCAAAGAAGGTGCGCAAAGTAATAATCAAATAAGAAGAGGAAGTGAGGAGGGGGTGGGTTGGCTGGGACGATTGAGACACTGGGACCCAAATAACACATCGCGATCGTCGTAATATGATGGACGCGACAAGAAATCTATCATAGACTCCTGTAAATCTAAGTCTATCTCATCGTCTGACCACTCACGTAACTTAAGACTATGGTCTAGGTTCTTGAGAAAGTATTCTGACATTTCACTATGCGCCATACACCATACGCGATTCGCTGTCTCTATCTAACCTTCCAACCGTTCATATAATTTCGACTTATAATTTTAAATGGGCATTACGAATCCTGAGATACACTCAACCGCGATGGTCTACCTTCGCTCGTTCTTTCACCATCGCATAGGTGCTATATAATGTAAGTCTTAGTCGATATTAAATTAGAACTAGAATATAACGTTGACTAACCTCCAAATCTTAGGCTCTCCAATGCGGAGATATGAATCTGGACGTGTTGTGTTTGACGTCCAGTCTAAAACCTCAAATGATATTCCAGATGGCCGGCTCAGAGATTTGTTATGCCCTGTGGTGTAGATATTGAAAGCGCGAATATACCAATTTCAAAAGGTACTGACCATCATTTCTGTTGGGTATATACCAACACAGTGGATCACCAAAGTAGCGATTTCCAATCTCAATTCCCCGAATTACTTTATGAGACATCCCAATTTCCCCGATACCATTTTTCTGACAGTATTCACGAAGTCGAGCCGTTGTTCCAGTGGTCATGGCATCCGATTTGACATGATCTTGTCGACAAATAAGGCTTTTGCGAAGGGAAAATGTCGAGAAGGGGAACAAGGACAAGGTACCTGCACTTGTGATGATGTTCATAAGGGCGGCTGATTGGAAAGTGGATCAGTCATTGAAAGGAGTGGAAAACACCGACTTACTTCCGTAAGTGGCCAACACATGTCTATATGGATCACACCTTACAACATGCACGTTTAGCGAAACTTTGTATGGACGCCTCGAACGCGTCGAGATTCTGACGAATTGGAGTGCGATAGAATCTAGGTCCGTTTGGTTTGAATTTCTTTCTCCGCTCGATCGCACCTTCTCTTTTGGGAACTTGCGTGATACAAAGGCCAGGCCTTCAATCCAAAGCGCATACTTAGTATTGTCGATTCCAGAAAATTTATAGTTCTGGGTCTTCAAAAACTTGACCAGAGTTGCTACCCCTTCATAACGAACGCAGAGATCAACGGGCGTTGGTGTGGTCGTAGATCGGTCGAGGAATCTGAGCACCTCCGGACCGTACATGATAGATTTCGTCGCCGACATGACTTGAAAAAGGTCCTCCACGCTACTGAAGCGCGAAGCAAGAAAGCGCTTGGCATCCCAAGTCTCCGCACAATATACTTCGATCGCGTGGTTTAAAACCATGCATGCCCTGCGTAGTCGAATGATGGATATTAGGTCACAGAAGTAAAGGAGGTTTCCGAGAGCAGTCGATTCGATATCAATTAGGATGAATTCCTCAAAGAGCGAATATTTGTGGCGTAAAGGAGCAGTGGATGACATGGTGGTGGAGATATGCTTCGCTGACGGATAGCGGTTTAATACCCGACTTTAAATATGTACTACAGTTAGGCTGGGATGAATCTTGATTTCATCTTATAATCCAATCTCATATAACTCAGATTCGGATTCAGATCAAATCGTTGTGTGGATTGACGCAGGGTACCCGATCTAATAATAATAAAATAGTGCGTTGCACGTGCATATAAAGAAACGATTGTCTGTTCCACTATTTGATGAGTTATAACCACCAAAGCCAATTCCCCTCCATGACAACTGTAAGTCACATTGAGCTTAGGCGCCGGTTTCTCTGAGCTCTCCATTTTTGCTCCCCAGTCCTTATTTATCTGACGCTGGCTAACGTAGTAAATCAGTGAGAACAAAACTCAAATAAATACTTCGTAGCAGCGGTTGGGTTCGCTCAGGGGTTACCGCAAGAGGCGTCGGGGATTAAACCGAAAGCAATGGTACTCAAGAATGGACACGGCTGTCTAACCGAATACGACCACGCAATGAGTAAATCAAGATGGTCGCCTCCGCGCATTCAAGTCGAGAATGCCCTTCTGATCAACCCCAATCTATCTAGTTATACGTCCCTATCAATCACTCAAATCATTAGTCTAGTTATAGTTATAGAATACATATAAACCATGGGGAATTTATAGCTGTGATTATACAGAGAACAACTATCTATGACACACCCTGAGATATAAGGGTTCGTCAAAAATTACACGAGACAGTGCGGGCAAGAATACGTCAGATCATGGATAAGATGAGAAAAATATTCTATTCAAAACCTCACAACGCTATTGGTCAATTAAGACATTATCTGCATAATATCCAAGTTTGGTCGTCGATACAACGTGTACTTCCCCGCAGTGAGAGGTAAGTCAGTGAATTTTACTGCGTCGTCCCTGCGAAAGTATTAGTACTCGCCATAGTTCTGAGAATATTTCATTCAGTTATCTCCTCCATTGGTAGTTATTTTCAATTAATTGACAGGGAGACAGGTCCCGAGAAAAGTCTGTAGCCCAACCATCCGGTCATCGGCTGGTTAGTCATGTGAGCAACGGCGTACATACGCAGCCGCTCTTCCAAATTCTCGCAGTTTGTTCCACATCAACTACCTGACGATGATGTGTGTTCTTGAAACGATCCCGATTGACAACTATTAATTGACCTTTGTAGCGTATAAAGATTGGAGGATCGAATTGATGCTGTATCCGACGATCTCTGGGAGATCAGATCTCATTGGCATCATGTATCAGTCAAATATGGTCTACGCCCCAACATTCAAAACACAAACTCAATCGCGTTCATGATCTTCGATGATCGGCTCTGTGTGTCCCAGGCCTATGTCATAACCGAATATTTGGAATGTTTTGAATACTCCAGGAATCGTATGTAAAACAATCGTTCAAGAGATCTAAATGCTCTCTACAGTGCGCCTTTAAAACGTAGAGCCTGAATTCCAAAGCCTGTGTCCACAGCGACAGGTCAAACTTGAAGCACAGTCTATCTTCTTTCCCGAGAACTGGTGGTTACTATGCTGCAGGCTATCGTGAACCGGGTTTCTGTATTGCAGAATATGGTCGATGGTGCGCGTTCCTTGGCAGTACTTGAACGCTTTCTGACAACCCATTTTTAGGTTTCAAAAAATCTTCCGGTGACCTAAACGTGGAATTCAGCGACGTCGGAATGACCCTAAATTGTATGGCGGGCGATCGATCCACGTTCATTTCGGCTACGGTATTGGCAACGTCCTTTGCCTGGTTCCAGTGTATTCGACCAGTGACTTTTAATGTTGATTCCTATCGCCTGAGGGAGGTCTTGAAATCTGCAAGGAACGAAGACACCTGCGTCGTTGTGGTGACCAACGACTTGAAGAAAATGAAGTTGATATTCTCTGCTCAAGGTACGCCTCATTTCATACGTAATAATTATTCTAACATTTCATAGGGGGAGTAGAGATCGCTGAATATATCTTCCCTATCCATGAAGCCCCCGCTGATAGAACAATTATACCTGGGATTGCTGATTACGAGGCAGCGGCCATGATCCCTTCGACCGATTTCCACAGAATACTGAAGGGTCTCGGTCGGCTTTCAGAAGTGGTATGTTTGGAAATGACCGATCAAGGAGTTTGCTTCTCCGCAAATACTACAAACGGTAGCGGGAAGGTAATCCTTCCGAAGATTCCTGAACAGGTGCCTCACGCTTGTTGTGACGTCAATGGCGACCAAGACGAGCCTGAATGTGCCCAGGTGGGAGAAACCAATTACTCTGCAGTTCTTTGTTAATCCACACCTTGACCTGAATTCGACAGTGTTATCTTCTTACTGGAACTCCGGAATCCAATGCTCTTACCACGGGGATCAAGCGTAAAGCTCTTGCGTATTATTCGCTGACGCGCTTGTCAATGATATCAAAGAGGGCTAGCCGTTCCTCTGCTGTCACGCTCATGATGAGTGACCACCACCCATTGGCAGTATGCATTTCGTTGGAATTTGCAGATCTCATGGTATCTAATGGCGTCATTTTCAGGTGTCATATGAGTTTCAAGATGGACGCATTCAGTACCTCTTGGCGCCTTTGATTGCGGTTCATTAGTCCGCGCTACTGGATTATTTCAAATTCTCTTCGACTCGATATATATACTTCGGTCAGGATCGGTGTGACTGTTCTGAAATATGGACTTGCTTGTATTAAAATTTTTGGGAGTTGATCGTAATTAATAAGTATCAATTTCAATTTTCGGTGGTGTATAGATGAGATGCCCACTCACGGAGGCAGTGGCGGCCCGTAAAGGAAGCCCGTCGCACGGTGCGACAGGGTAACACCTCCTGTTACAACCATAAGCTATGAATTACACTCAGGACTACATCAGTGGGTCAAGGGTAAATGGAATTGTGCGAAAAGATTATAATATGATTATATGCCGTTACCCGCCTCGCCAACGCACTCGAGAAGTCCGGCACCAGGTGACGTAGTGCAATGGTACGCCCAACGGCGCGGTGTACCCACATCCATGAATTCCCAACCGTTAGTGAAATCATGTCGGTCGCACCAGTATCCAATCTCTGTATCGGCGTCATGAATTTATCTGATGGGTGTTTTGACAGGTGTGCGTTCGCCTCCAAGGCCGTTCCTACAGATGGTTGGACTCTGTCAGTGCTCATGCTAGCAATGTTCGATGTTTTTAACAATTGCTATTCAGCAGTTCTATTCATCCTGGCGTCCGCATAGCTGAGTGGATATTTGAGATTATGAGGGTGTTGAAATGAGTCCTGGGATACATGGAGGATACCGGCACTACCGATATGTTATCCCTGACATTTCACCCATTCCCGTCGTATACATGATTCTTGAATAGTGGTTGACCTACCTTGCGTGTGGTTGCATAAAAAGATACTAGTACCATAGTTGTCCACTACAGGGGCCCTTCCCAACTAGTGACCTCTAATAAGTAAGTCCTCCAAGAAACAAGAGATTGAACCGAGTTTTATCTTCTCTAAGTGAGCTGACCATGGACTGTGGACACCAGGGCGAGGTCTGGTCCTTCAGCTTCATCCAAATACTTAGTTTGAGTACATCGGTCTGCAACACGACTTTTGAATTCAAATGGACGCAGGAGCATGAGAGTATACAAAATCGCAAAAATAGATTCTTTACTAATAAGTAGTTTTGCGGATTGAACTTTGAAAGGGGAGGACACTATTCGAAATTCTCAGATGCAAAGTGACTTCGGTATTGAGAGAGCCCGAACCTCGGACCCTCCCATCTTTCACGGTCATGGGGTTTGGTTTTATCGAAAAGTGTCATACCACTATGTTGAGAAAGCGGCGCCCGCCTATCAGGATTGATTCTAGCAGCCGCCACTACGACCTCAGCAATACTGGCGTTCACGATAATGACTTTTATATTGAAAATAGGAAGTCAGAACTGGAAACCTTGGCATATATATGTGTAGCTTGCCTTGATATTATCTGTTACTATCGAAGACCCCTATTGGCTCTTATCTTCAACCGTTTGATGAATTATTTCAGCACTTATGTCTATCGTCCCTTGCGGTCCAAATGGCCCCAATAGGCGCGTATACTGACAGATCATTTCTGTTCTATATGATGCCCCTCGTGAACACTTCATAAAGAGGGCTGGCGAGTGTAAAGCTCGGAAATTAGACGAGTACACAATGCGTAACTCTGTTGACCTGAGCACCATCTGTGGAGTGGTATTATAGAATACATAAATTTCGGATGGGTACGATGGCACATACCCTGGGTTTGGAGTGGTTAGTCTGGTATTAAATGTGTTCGAACTGGAAGTAACCAGTTCTGGATCGATGAACTCGATATTATCTGGGAATAGATCGTCAACTATGCGACCTTCTTGATGAAATGCTAAATAAGGGGCGGATGGCATGCTGGAGGATGAACCCCCAAAGCATCTATACCGACTGTCGTTGATACCAGGTTATGAGTGGGCGGGAAGATAACAAGTGGAGTCTGAATCCGAGAGGTCGACCGAGACTGTACGACGAGTGGAAGTAAACGGTGACGGTACGTAGTGGCTGTGATGCACATGTCACACAAGAAAGCGTATTTCACGTGGGTGTTTCCACTACCAGCTTAGGGATAGAAGTCAGACATTCGCACAGAGAGTAGTAGTACGTGATGGCTGAACGGCGATGCCCTTCCAGTAGCTAGTTTCTCTTGGCGAGCGGTATACTCGCCACCGGTCTATAATCTTCAAGTTCAATGATGCGACCGATAAATACCTTCGCCCATGTTGCGAGTCCCTCTATAGGGACTCGTACTTATGCCTGCGAAATCGACTGGGTAACGCTTCAGTAGCCGGCAACGGTCGTGATAAAAGACCAGACATAAAATTTACCGAGTCCAAGCCATACAACCAGGTGGTCTAAGTGTTTCACAACTAACGATGCGTACCGCTGGGGTCTGTAAAAGGAGCTAATATTTGAAATAATCATCAAGATTAGAATGCAGCGTTACAGGGTAGTAGGATTCAACTGATGGAAGAAGAGGTGAAATATTGGTGGGCAATGCGGTATATTACAGTCCGGCGTACTGGAGCGGTTAGGCCTAAAACCTCTGCAGTGCGGAAGGAATATAGGACGTTTAGATAAGGGAGTTAACAGCGTAGTAAATGACATGACAATCGTCAACTTCATTGAGAGGGTTTTTCTTCAAAAATTTGGTGTGGGGTTGCAAAACCTCCTCGACGGACCAGGATGAACCAAAGTCCGCCCTGTACCATCTCATGCAGCCAAATTGTACGGCTTTTAGCGATTTCCGGGAAAGGCCCATTAAGCGGATGTGTTCTTCCTGGGCGCTTAAACAGTCCTTTTTGGAGGGTGTAAACGAGGGTTCTGTATTCAGATTTTTGTTGAACCTAAGCTCAGTAACACCAGCGAACAGGTCGTCTCGACTTGCTAACGAATGTGAGATCATCTGCCAAAGAACGTGTAAGCCATTTGATGTGTGAGGGCCAAATATAAAGTAGAACTCGCCAATGCATTCAAATAGCCAGCTTGAAGACCGAAATGAGTGATGTTGGGAAATGCTTTGTCAATTCTAGCCATGACCGAGAAGAGTTCGCGATTCTTTAAGGACAAAATGCGGACGTCAAGGCATCGAATTCCTCGTGTGCCCTGGGGTTCAAGGTCGTTGGTCAATTCAGAGAGCTCGGCGCCGCTCATAGGTTCGAGGATTCTGAGTGTGGAGATGGAACGGGAGTTGCATAGTTTTGCCAAGTCATTGTTGCCTGTAAGACTCAATTCTCGAAGGCGAGGGAGATAGCAGAAGTTTGGTTCGTCTTTTGCCACCTTTTGAGTGAGAGCGTTGGATTTTTCTTGTATGAGTCCTATTTTCGTCATCGTAGAAACAAGGAACTCCGAGCATGACGAAGGTATGAAAATACCCAACGTCTCGAGATTCTGCATTCTGAGCAAGCTCTGAGACAGGATGCTATAACCGAGGCACACAGTGACAGAGGGGCGCACGATAAGCGTAATGCGTCGGACAAGAGATGGGTACTTCTGGGAAGTTGGACAGTGAGACAAGATTGTTAAAATGAAGCGTCTCGTGCGGTGGTAGTCGACGTGCACGTCACGGTACAGAACATGGGTGCATATGTCGTGAAGGCGAGTCGATAGGGTTGCAAGGAGAGCCATGCTACGGGGAGGTAGAAATCGAACGACTTCGAATATCGTTTCTGTTGCAAGTTGTGCAAGGCGGTCTTGTTGAGGCGATATTACTCTGTTAGATATCAGTGAATTTATCCAAGCATTTGAATTAAAATTAAATCCCTCACCTAAGCATGCTGAAGTGTTTCTGCTTGAGAATATCTCCCAAACTTTGGTGGCATTTATATGAACTACGAGTCGGTCAACGGACTGAAATCTAAGTTTTCAAGAACCGCGGAGCTATCGAGACTGGCCTGAATTTTTTTTGTTTTTCTTGCAGAACTATTGAAAACAAATCGCGATTGATTCATTAGACGCAAGGAAGCAGATTCGATGCATCAATTACGTCACAATGTGATGCACAAGTGAGATCGTGAGGAACGAATCTTATCTGATCTAGATCATCGACCCTGCCAGAGATCCCTCTTTGAGATTCGTGCCGAGCGTGGATACCTGACCTTCATACATTCTCAAAGATGTACGAAGTACTCAATAACCCAGATCTATGACCGCAAATGTAGTATAAAAAGGCTTCATCCTGTGTGGCTCTCCTCACTTCCCTCGACTTGAATTCAGCGAACACGACATGGACAATTCCTGGAGGAACAACATGGTGCACGAACACTCCATATATTCCATGCAACAGCGCGCAAGAAACCTTACCACCTGGCAGGCATATCCTATTCCTGGACGCCTTGTCGAGGTTCCCTAGTACGTGTATTTCTCATTGAAATATGCACATTTGTGAATTTGAAACGGATTTCAGTCCTCTAGATCCGTCTTTCAAACCAGTGGACCCTTGTAATCTGTCTTCTTACGCTTTAAGTCATGTATGGGATATGCCCAAATGTCTTCATTCAGAGAATGCCGTAGTCGTTACGAAGGAAGACCCAGCTACGAAAACACAATCAAAAAGTCTCCAGTGTGCCTTTGCTGCCAACGGCGCCATGGTCCATTTCTTAAACTGTAAGAGATCATGCGGGTACCTCGGTTAGTAATCCATTCAAATTCTCCTTGAAGTACGCTGAGATACTTGCTCTTTGATTTTCTTTGATAGTTGACCTCAATAACATCTTGAACGGACCTAATACTGATTTTTGTTTGTATGGAAAGCGCCTTTCAAAAGGTATACGAAATTATAAGCCGTTCTTCAATTTAAACGTCTGAACACTCCCCCTTCCTGTCCATCAATAGATTCCGGCAGTGATGCGAGCCTTGCAGCAGAGGTGGAACTCTTAGAAGACATACTTGGCGCCAGCATCTCCTCTCCTGCAGCCCCCAGCTATGGGAGTGCATGCTTCAATCCGCGTGAGGGTCACCCAACCCCGATGTCCAGCAGCGTAGACGCAGAGTTGATCAGTGTCCTGTCATTGCCGAATGCCGGGATACCTGCTGTTGGTTCCACAGTCGATCCTCCGATCACGTACCCTGTTGAGCAAGGCTCGGAAGGGGGGTATCCGAGTCCCATGCATTGCGATTTCGACTTTGGGAATTCGAATAATCGGCCTGCCTATGGTTTTATCGCTCCTCAGCAGACTGTTTTGAGCCTCGCGCCTTCGTATTCACCTCATGAGACACATTGGGAAGGCGGTGACCCAGTCACTCTCGACAAATTTGCGCGAGAGCAGCGATTGTCTTTGGGCTGGACGCGCAACGAGCTCGCTGCCATAGCTGAAGACAGCGAACCTAAAAGTGATTACAGTATGTACCACATAATTCACTCCGCGATCCTTTCTTGACATGATATGACAACTTACAGATGAAGATGGTAAGCGTTCGGCTAGATTAATACCAGGTTATTAAAACCTTATTCCATGCTTATTTACCTCATGTACAGCGGATGGATCGTCATACTGTGATTCGGACTTTGAGTCAGACGGCCTAGAGTTCTTCAGTATCTCGCGAAGTCTCTGAAGAGAGTGCGTGCGTTACATGTTGTTCTTGCTATTTGATATTTATTGAAACGGTTGGTCAGATTTTCTTGTTTTTTTAGCTGCTGGGAAATATCGTTATTTGCGGGGGGCATCGGCTTGCTCCTTGGTGAATAATGTTTGGACTTACCATTTGGCTCGTATAATCAACGTCTTCTCGGTATCGACATTGTAAATATAGTCTCCGGATTGAATAGTGCAGAACCAAAAACTTTATAAAAATTACTTCGGTTACATATTTTGGATAGTTAGGACTTGAGTAGTTCGGCTTGCATCGAAGCAGGATTCGGGATTGTTATGGCCAACCTATTAGGATATACACAAGCAGGGCAGTACCAAAGGGCTCTCTTCACAAAGCCTTCTTATACATGGGAGTATGTCTCGGCAACATGAAAAAGGAGTTCGATCAGGTCTCGAGCGCAGATTCTCGAGATCTCCTATTCATGCGTATGTGCTGCAGTGACTCGAACCGCGAGTGCCCCATTGGACTTGGGTAACGAGGATATTTACATAAACTGGATTGATTAGGCGGATACTGAGGCTTGTATGAGTGACGTCACAACTGATTGCCAAATGCCTTGACAGTTACATCTAGGCGCTCAGTCAAATCTCTGGGGCGCTCGTTGCATTACACGCCAAGCAGACTGCTGATATCATTTGTAGTTAATCTGATACGATACGTCTGTACTATGTGAGAAATTTCAAGGTTTCTCATTAATATCATCTATAGCGGGATCAGATAGGAGGTAGTAAAACGAACTCCGGAACGGTTATACTACAGTAAACTCGGATGGACCTCCTTTCGCTCCTGAGACTCATATGTATAGAACACCAGACCACCAATTCAGTAGCCAACCATGATGCCAACCCAGTTAAGGCGCCGTCCAATCCCAGAGTCTCCAACGTTAGCAAGCTCCTCGCTTCTACTTGGGGCCATAAATCAATGGCGACGAAGAGCAAGGAGCCTCTGCAGACATCTCTCTCATCAGGCGGCGCAGAAAAACAGGACTTGAGTGTAATCAAGCCGCGACAACGGCATTGTCCATACGCTGATTGAAGCATATAGCAACCACCACCGCCTTGTTTTGCGACCGGATGATGTGTGGATTGTAATCTTGGGACAGTTCAATTTTTAGTACTTAAGTGTTCTTCAGTATAGATCCGTTGTTGCAGACACTTCATAATGGGACCCGGTCATTAGTGTGAACACCCATGCAGAGGAGTTGCGCTCGCATTTCGTCAAGCATGAACGCGAGAAGGATGACTAGGTAGACCTCATGTTCTCGTCAAGTATATAATATAGGTTAACGCACAGAGAATACTTACTGCTCGTGAAATAAATTGAAGAGTTACTGTGGTAAATTCCTTGTAAGAAATGTTCGGTCACACGGCAGATACATATTTAATATACCTGCCCTGAAATCCACTGAGTTTGTACTGCCCTGTGTTATCGCCTGAGCAGCCTTTTAACCAGTTTCAACCACCCTCGTGATTTGTAAGGCCACGGGTATTCGCTCATATTATCAACGGCGAGTCTCAGGCCTTCCAACATCCGTCTCTCAAATCCTGGTCCTCCTCGCTCTCCTGGTTACTCTTGATCTGAAAGGCCGACATGAACAACTTATTTTATATCTAGTGTTTAGATTGCCAATTCATCATTCTCGACATATTTTTTCTTGGGAGAGAGAGGAATTTTGCTTAAATTATTCGCTTGCCAGTGCATGCCACATTTCCATCCTCAATAAATGGACTATGTGCGCCGGATAAGTGATAAACGTGAAAGCCGTAAGTTCCATTGAATACAGACGTCAGGGTATGGAGTCTCGCAATAAGTGAAGCTGCCTCATCAGCAGTTTCATGGTCCCTGAAAATCAGTCAGGCCACGAACACGGGCTTCAAGAAGGCGGCACCATATCTTACCCATCCGAGTCTAGTCCAGAGGCCGTTCCATCGCCAATCTCCACGGCATTCGTATTATCGGCCAGGATATTATCGCCCAAAATTTAATCGAATTGAATGTGCGACGACATTTACGGCGAGAAATGCAAGTTTCACTTTAAATAGGATAGATGTAGATAGTAGAAGAACCTGCGACGAGATGATAGTTTTTTGGGGTTTTGAAATGAGCTTGCTGGTTGATCGAGTGTGATCATGAATCAAGTTGGCGATCGCTGAAATTGCCTGACCTGGGATTCGGATATGTATGTCAGTGAAGGTACAGCAGCGTTCATCTCTAGCGCGCTAGCAGCGCAGTTTGATTGTCCTAAGTGGCGCAGCTGACCTTTCAGCCCCACTTCTTCAACCTCTCCGCATTCCTAATTTAACTTCACTTGAGATTGTCATCACTTGGGACCAACCTACTTGGTAAATGGGAGCTTCTCAATACTTCGACCACCAGAACATGACCAAATTCCTTAATCGCGACAATTCAACGCCGCTTGTCTTACCTACGATCCATTCTACTAGTTCATGCGCATGCCTCTTTAGGTACCCCTTGGTCATTGATAGGCGTAGATGTATATTTCCATTGTAACAATTGTAACAGATAACGCATTCTCTTACCTGACGTGAAGATGTTGGACGGACTTCGATGCACCGTGTTGGCACAAAATGCTATGAGCACCGAGTGGTATTCGGTGGAGGGTGATACATCGTCATCGCCCATGAAGAGCAGAAGAGTGTTATCTGGGGTCAAAGGGGGTGTACTGGTGTTCTATGACATCGCTCCTGTTGGGGATTTGTCGACTGTTTGTGTGAACTTGAACTTAAGTAAAGCTCAATCAATCATTGAAGTGAAGCCCGAGGCACTCTTACGCGGCCTCGCTTTGGATGACCAGTACTAATGCCAGTGCAGGTAATGCAATGTACCTGTGTTGAAAGTGGTGTTGGAAGCGCCGAAGATTTCTGCCTCCCTCAATAGTAAATGTGGCGCGCTAGAACGCTGCTCTTCCTAAGAAGTCAGACTTGGATGCGATTCCAATTACTTGGCCTAGATCTTGGGAATCATGCGAAGTGAAAACAGCTGGTGTGTTGGGTACCGCGTTATGCCCACTTTTAAAAAATTTGACGATATTACGCGGTGATAAAAGCCACTTTTAGCGGTTTGAACGGCCAAGGTTCACACATTCGAATAACCAAGCACTTATTCCCATGTTTTAGCTACCCCTGTTTCTTTACAGGTTTTGGGTTTTAAGCATGATATATACACCAATTTCAGGATCTCCGTGGCACAAGAGCCCTTCATGTGTCAATCGAATTAAAAGTCAACCTTTGTGTTGCTGGCGATAATGGTTAACACGTATGGATACACAATAACTTAGATCTTACAACTCAAATTTATTATTAGACACCCCTGGCAGTTCAACATCAATTAAGATGTGCGATTTTTGATAAGAAGAAACGCGGCGCTCAAAAAAGTTTGCCTTTCCTTCCATGGAAATCAGCTCCATGAAAGGAAACTAAGGGGTAGAGCAATGTCAATGTCAACCCAATGCACCTCACACGAATATGATGCCTTACGGGATTCTCGACGCAGTAATATTTTTGAAATCCGAGCATAAGTAAAAGCGTGTCCGCTACGAATTCTACATATTGATTCATGGATTCGGCGCTCATGCCTAAGAGGGGCACAGGAAGTGCTTCTGAGAAGGTGACGGTAAATTTCAAGACAACATAAGATTTCAGGATTTGCCTACCTTCAACGAAGACTCTTTCAAGCGAGACGGCTTCCTTGACAATTTTGAGGACTTCTTCTTCTTGAGGTTTTTGCTTGAGGGAGTTGAAAAGAAGACACGCAAATTCTGTGTGCATCCCCTCGTCTCTGGATATTAGCTCGTTTGAGAAGCATAATCCATGGAGAATTCCTTTGCGCTTTATCCAGAAGATTGACGCAAAAGAGGAAGAGAAAAATATGCCCTCCACCGCCGCAAAGGCGACAAGGCGATGGGCGAAGCTATCCTTCGACTCATAAATCCATTTCAAAGTCCAATCACTTTTAGCTTTAATGGATGGGATCGTCTCGATGGCACTAAGTAGGTGTACTTGTTCACAGGTATCGGTTATGTACGTCGATAGGAGGGCTGCATACATCTCCGAATGAATATTTTCCCTGCGGAGTAGATCATCAGACTATTTTCACTGCGTAAATAAACGTGTCGGAAGCTACATCATTATCTGGAACCCATAGAAACATCTTGCCTCAGGAATCGCAACCTCATAACAGAATCTCATGACGAGGTTCTCATTGACAATGCCGTCTGACGCGGCAAAGTAAGCTAAAACTGTCGAGAGGAAGTGGCGTTCTTCAGTGCTGAGTCGTTCCTTCCAATCGACAATGTCACGAGAGAGGTCCACTTCCTCTACGGTCCAAAACGACGCGGTAGCCTTCTTGTACATTTTCCAGATCTATTGTGATTGTAGAGGTTGAATATTTTTACAAGTAAAGTTCAAGCAATCAACAAACCTCGTGGTATTTTATAGGAAATAAGACGAAACGTCTGCGGTCGTGCTTGAGTATTGGGTCATTGTCATTAGAAATAGGAGTAAAAGTGTTGGCAACATCCATATCTTGAAGGCTGGCAGTGAAACAGCAACTTCGAATTCATTTCCCAGATAACTTTATAGGGGTAGTATCTAGTTCGATCTACATCTTCTGTAGTGAAATCGATCCCCCCCAGTGAACTAAATATCTGTAAAAGGGCAATTGAAATCGGCGACACGCATTGCAATCTCAATCCTTAATCTTAACACTCTACATCTCGGATTGATCGCCTAGGTAGAGAACCGTCTTCCTGGATCGCAAATTTGATCGTCAAGTTGTGAGATCTCTGATCGATCGATTGATCGCTTGACCGCATGCAATTTTGGTATAAAAGGTCCTGAACGTCGACGAACTGCCTATTCCCGCTTTGATCTATTCTGACGCTTCTGATAAATTCCTGTATGACAGAATTGGGTCATCCATCACCTGGTTGGGTATTTTCAATGAACACATGTACATCTCATATCATTTTACGTAATTGATCCAGGCTCAATCTTTCTTTTCTGTTAGATATTCAAGTACTACGTTATAGCCTCTGCAATCCGCAAGGGATAATAGACCTTCTTTCAGTTTTTGAGATGAATTCTCAACTAACATTTCATGGACTATCGGAGTTCTACCAACCAGACACGACTGCATCTGAATCAGAGGTCACAATATCGCTAGACTTGTCCACAATCATCCTCTGGTTCAAGTGTTTCTCCCTTTCGTGTTTGCAGAAGATAGCCGCTGCCCACAAAGTCGAAGGAATACAGCGCAGTAAGAAAAATGTAGTTCAAAACGCTCTTCAGCTCCATGAGTGTCTATCATCTTGTCGGCACCTTTGCTATATATTCAAGCTCGGAAAGCAAAGGCCTATGTCAGCTATCCTCAGCAAATTTGGGTCCTCCATCGTTGATACGCCACTTATAATTCCGTGCTCATTCCTGCCATATCCAGAACCATTTAACCCAGGTTCCTTTCGCAATGAGAGCGCAGAATCCACCCTTCGAATACATGATCCAGGACCCCTATCCTTCCTTGCACATGCTCCCACAATCAGTGGTGAATTACCGAGTGATCCTCTGGAGATTTTGGGTCTTGGTAGTAAAGAAATGATTATCAAAGAGTGGGAAAGCGAGGTCTCAACTGAAGCACTCAAACTTTGCTGCTGTGCCGTTTGTGCAGTCGGCGTGACCACTTCAGAATCGTCGTTAATCTATCCAAACGACGATATGTTGACTATTCTTCGCAATGATGATATTCCAACAAGCATACAACCAGTGGACTACGATTTTAATCTATACAAACGCGCATATCTGTCTACCCCGGGAATGGAGTCTACCACCACTTTAGGCAGATTGCGCGTCTGTAAAGCTTGCCGGGATGCAGTATTTAAAGGTCGAATGCCAAAGTTCGCTTTGGCAAATTGGCTCTATTATGGGTATAACAGCCTCCCAGTGGACGTCATGAATGCGTTTAAAGCATCCAGCATCTTCGAAAGAATGTTAATCGCTCGAGCTCGGTTCAACAGCATCTGCTGTAGGTTCTCGACCCAGGAGAGCTTACTAACTGATGGCGAGGCAAGAGTGAGAGATGTACTTGGAAATGTACGGAAGGGCGTGAGAGGAAATATCATAGTCTCTCCATTGGACACCGTCAAGATGAACTCTGTGATCCCACCGGGCCCCTCGAGTATAAAGGATACAATGTGCACTGTATTTGTCGGAAAGCAGATACCAGATAAGAATACGATACATGGATACAGTCCCGTACTTGTTCGACGATCCCGTGTCAAACTCTTGATTCATTTTCTCTTGAGTAATAACCCTTATTATATGCCAGACAATACTTTCTCATTCAGCCCCGATAACCTTGATGCCCTTCTTGCCACCGAAGAGGAGGAAGCCATCCCAAATTCCGTCTATGTTGGTCTCATTGACACAAACGATGCACTGGAAGCGTCAATCTCGGATTACACTGACAGAAATGCTGCTACTGACAGCTCTCACGATGACGAATTATTAATCGAGAATGTTGGTTACACAGATGGAGACGATACCCCAGCAAACTATCGTGCCATGAAGGCTAGTGCACTGGAGCACTGCATCTCTGGGAAGCCATTCATCGCATCCGGGAGAGGATCGATGCCAATTCCTGACTTCAATAACCCTTCCATACTGACCTGGCTCTTCCCACATTTAGATCCTTGGGGGATCGGAGGCTTTCACCACCCAAGGAGGAAAATTTCTATCAGCATGGAGGATCAGCTTTCGCATATGCTGAGGGTGTATCACAGCCCCGCTCAACAGGACCCAGAATTTGCATTTGTGTTCTTCAATGTCGTGCGCAAAGCACTGGTATCTCGAAGCATGCGTTTCAGCGTCCCGCTACTGATGCATCGATCGCTTGTTTCCGAACTTTTGAATATCAGACCAGAGGTTTTGGAAAAGCTGAATAAAGCATGTCAAATAGACCCACTCTACAAGCCAGTCCATGACGACGAACTTAAGGCATTTAAGCTATTGTCCTCGCTAGGCATGGCTGCTCGGCATGTACCTGGGAGCAATGGCTACAAGGTAGCGATGCGGAATGAGATTCGCGCTCTGATAAACTCTCTTGGTGCACCTGTGTTGTTCATTACCCTAAATCCATCGGACGTAGACAATCCCATTGTCCGCCTCATGGTTGGAGAAGAGATCGATCTGGAGGACGTGAATCGAGGGGAAGACCTGAGCGAATGGCAGAGAAAAGTACTCGCTGCGCAAAATCCTGCCGCATGCGCTCTTTTTTTTGATCTCATAATTACCAAATTCATTCGCATCATTCTCCGGTACAACCGAGACGAAGTAGGCGCTTTTGGAAGGTGCACTGCTTATTATGGGACTGTTGAAGCGCAAGGCAAAGGAACACTGCACTGTCATATGCTTATTTGGCTTGATGGGCACTTGTCCCCCCATCGCTTGCGAGACAAAATGATATCCTCGCTCGAATATAAAACAAAGTACATAAGTTGGCTGGAGTCAATTATTAAGTGCGAATTCCCACGTCAACATGATACAAGGGGACTTTACACCACCCGACACCGGGCAAAGGATCGCGGTGTTGATCATCCTGGTGCCATTCCAGCTCCATCCCTGAGCAGACATAGTGGGGATCTAGAGTCTTTCTGGTCCGCTTATCATGACTATGTTGACAATCTTCTCTACGAATATAATTGGCACGAGCATCAGGCAACATGCTGGAAGATGCTGAAAAGGGGGGAGGAGAAGTCTGACGCAAATTGCCGTATGGGTATGGATGGATCAACCCGTTTGGAGACTGTTCTTGACTCGGAAACATCAGCAGTGCTCTTACGACGTCTACACCCTTTCATCGCGTCGTACAACGAATTGACCACCTTTTTATTGAAATGCAATGCCAATGTCAAGTTTATTGGTTCCGGTCAAGCAGCGAAGTCGTTTGTTTACTACTTAACGGACTACATCACAAAGTACAGTTTGCCCCTGCATGTTGGGATGGCTGCACTGCTTCATGCGATACACCGGACAAATGCTAGAATTGCAGACAGCAACGCTCCAACGGAGAGCGAGCAAGTAGGCGCGGTCACTACGGCTGTGAATAGCATGATGGGAAAACAAGAAATCTCCCATCAGCAGGTCATGAGCTACCTCATCGGCGGCGGTGATCACTACACTTCACATAAATTCCAGATTGTCCACTGGGGTTCAATATGTAGGTTCGTAGAGTCGGTCCTGAGAGAAGATAATGATTTCTCCGGACCGGAGTGTGAAAGTCGCGAAGAAATGACGCAGCAAACTGTTGGGCTCTCGCTGGGGATCCAAGAAATACACGCTTCAAGTCAGCTATTGGACTACATACATCGAAGTGAAGAGGCTCAGTATGAGGCACTCTGTCTTTACAGTTTCTTCGCAGAGACAGCGAAAACTAGATTAAGTCCTCAGGTTGATATCCAGTCCAACCGGTCAGGTTTCTTTAATAGCTGGGATCATCCTCAGCGCACGACGCATGAATTACACTTCAGAAGAAAAAATGTAGTGCCAGTACTGCTTGGGCCATCCATTCCAAATCCAATTACGTCTGGAGCAAGGGAAATATGGGCAAGATACATGTTGATCTTTTTTAAGCCGTGGAGAGTACCAGGGCAGCTCAAGGAGTCCAGAGAAAGTTGGCATGATGCATATGAGCTGTACGAGCCACATCTCGCCCCGCACTTAAGACAAGTCATCGAGAACATGACCGTTCTTTCAGAATCAAGAGACGCAAGGGATGCACATGCACGCCAGAGAAGAGATGATGCAATGCAGCCGGAAGAAGTTATTCCAAGAACACCAGATGCCGAATCGGACGATTCTGACGATGACGAATTCGAGGAGCATTTCATATCTCCTCAGTCTGAAAACGTCTTCGATATTCTTTCAAATCTTGTGACCAATCCACAAAGATCTCTGACACTGCTAGACAGCCACGTCGACAGATGGGCAGGCTCTAATGCATCGAGACGTCTCGATATTTGTCAAGGTATGGAGACTAATAACGGGCCTCTCACTCTCGTGGACGACGTTTCAAGCATGAGCGAACGAGACGAGGAAGTGACTCGTTCACAATACGGTCAAATGCGAGCATTAAAGAAAGGAGCTATCAGCTCACCGGACGGTACCGAGGGACTGGCAGAGAAACGAAAGAAACGCCTGGACGGCAGCCAATGTTCGCCTATAGCAGAACGCACCATCTTACGGTCTACTTCATTCACATGGACCATGTGCTGTACCGAGGACGAATCATCCATTGTAAGAGGGATAGTGGATGAAATGAATTTATCCAACAACGCAGAACAGCTTCGTGCATTCAGACTGGTTGCGAACCAAATCATCTCCCTGTCGGACAAGCAGCTACTGCTATATATTTCAGGCGTCGGGGGGACAGGTAAATCTCACGTGATCAAATGTATTGTTCTGTTATTCGAAAGGCTTGAGCGGAGGAAGGAGTTAGCATTGGTTGCCCCAACTGGGATTGCGGCAGTGCTCATCGGAGGTCAAACCCTTCACTCGCTATTAAAGATGTCTCCTAATGGGTACATCGACATCGGAGCTCTTAACGATGTTTTCCGCTATAAATCTACCATCGTTCTCGATGAAGTTTCTATGGTCGATGCTAGGCTCTTAAACGCTATGTCGACCAGGGCGAGGCTGGGAAAAGGGGAAGACATCACAGTTTCCGGTCTACCTTTCGCAGGACTAAACGTCATCTTCATGGGTGACCTTGGGCAGCTAAAACCCCCGGTCGAACATTCTTTGTATTCACACCAGATTGTCAATAGGCCGTCATTCTCCGAATCGAATATCCGGGGCCAGGAGGCTATGAATGGGATATGGCTGTGGCGTCAAGTTCGGCATGTCGTCGAACTGGTGCACAATCACCGGCAAGCTTCAGATTCCCAATATGCTAACTTTTTGAAGAGGCTCCGGGTTGGTTCGTGTATTTCCGACGACTTCGACTACCTTCAGCCTCGACTGCTGTCAATGTTGTCCACATCTCCAACGGAATGGGGCAAGTTTCGCGGAGCACCTATCATAGTCGGAAGTAAAGGTCTCCGTGACGTTTTGAATGCTAAGCTTCTTGTTCGACATGCTCTTGAATTGCGGAAGAATGTACATGTATATCACTCAGCCGACTCCAGCCATCGTAGACCAGTGAGGCCGACTCACCGCTCCAGGCTGTGGGATCTCAATTCCTCTATCACCAAGGATTCCTTGGGCCGCTTGCCGCTGTTCAAAGGGATGAAGGTTATGATCACGGAGAATCTCGCCATCCAACATGGTATCGTAAACGGAAGGGAGGCGATAGTCAAGGATGTCAAATATACGGTTGATCGGGGCAGACGTACAGCATCGGTGGTTTATGTCTACGTGGAGAATTGTGGATTGAATATGACCGGTCAGCCCGAAGATCAAGATGTCGTGCCTATCTTCCCAACATCTAAGTCCATCGCAGCTAAGGCCGTATGGGTTTCCACGGGAATGAAGTCATTCTCAAGGAAACAAATACCTTTAGTCCCTGCCTATGCTTACACAGACTTCAAAGCTCAAGGAAGGTCACTAACGACTGCTGTTGCAGATATTCATAGTGCCAGAGGTCAGGGCGTGTATGTTATGCTCTCTAGGGTCAGGACATTAGATGGCTTGGCAATTCTTCGTCCATTTGCAAGAAGCAAGATAACAGCCAGACTGCCGGAGGAGCTGAGGGTAGAATTATTGAGACTGGAGAACTTGAGCGCGGAGACGAGAACGTTACTGGAAGAGGAGACCAAGGAATAAGGTACTAAATCTCGACACTCGTGTACCCTACATTCAAGTTAGCACTAGCCCAATCTGATTATAACTGGAGTAGTTTCGTCTATATATGTGAATGTCCTATAAAATAAATAAAAACAATCTTCCCTCATACGACTCGAATACTGACTAAACGGGTTGAGGGTTTTTTCTCATGATACGCAATTGCAGATATATGGGCGTTGAATTTTGGTGTATGATCAAAATGTACTGTGAAGTATCTAACATTTTTGAAACAATGGCCGACCATCTTCACCTGTCACCTGCAGCAGCGGGCTCCAGCTCCTTGAAGAGGATGAAAATCGACGTTCTCCCGCATCAGCGCCACCAAAATCTGAGTCCATTCGCTATTCATCCACTTCACAAACGGCAGGGGCGGCCCTCTGGTGTCAGATTCGAATGACATGGAAATAAGAGTAATGCACTTACCTGAACTCCATCGCCGCTTTGGCGACTTTGCCTTGCACGTTGAGAACTGATAAACAGGTGTAATAGCTTGGATTAAGTACATTATGAAAACAAGGACTGTGGTGGGCTGCTTACCAAGTGCTGCTCGACATTATTATGATGTTCTCAGAATCACAAGTCAATTGTACGCGTGAAAAAAAATCTCCTAAATACGGTCTGCACTAAATCAGATTTTTCAGTAGTCCGGCTTTCCAATAACAACGGACGATTTAGAGGTCCATGGGATCGCGATCACACAAGGCAGAGAATCGTAACAACCAGCCTCACTGCTAAACTCAAGTGAGGCTGACCGTCATCCCAACGACGCCTGGATACTGTCGTAAGATTCGCAAGATCCCATGTCTCATATCTTTCTTTCCATACCTCTGTTTCGTCTAGACTGGCAAATGCTGCGCCGGTCATCAACCTGCCTACCTACAATCTAACATGATGCGAGTCCCCGCGGGAATTTCTGATCGTCGGCTTCCAAAGAACAAAAGGCCCAGAGGGGGCTGAACACCGGGGCCCGGGAGCCGACCTGAGTATTCCTTCTTGGTAAGGCAGATAGATCCGAATGTGATATGCAAATATTTTGGCCATAGAACAAATCTGAGGAGTAAAATAGGAAACGAGATCAGATCGTTCAAATTTAGGAGTGCAGTAGTTTAAATCTGCTCTGGAACGGCGATGATGATAACCAGAAACTGAATGTGACTAGCAGTACTACTCCCTTGTACTCTCGAACGAAGACTAGGCAGTCGACAAGAAATGCTACAATCAGAAGTCTTGCGGGTCTGTCTCATCCGGTCTTGGCAGCCAGACTCAATCCTGGTCGGATTTCAAGCATGACGGTC
>Ga0247742_10000740_pt1 | contig 25154 bp, 32 predicted proteins | sample UWRJL208509C2_FD_180944 | JGI IMG/M metagenome (GOLD analysis project Ga0247742, IMG submission 180944) | Plant litter microbial communities from Arlington Agricultural Research Station in Wisconsin, United States - UWRJ-L208-509C-2 | ecosystem: Environmental > Terrestrial > Plant litter >... | reverse complement strand
TGGTTTAATCTTCCTCGTGATGGCGGCGTGGCATATGTTGCTCAGGAATCCTGGGTACAGAATGATACCATACGAAACAACATTCTCTTTGGTTCTGCCTTCGAAGAAGAACGCTATCGGAAAGGTAGGTCTGAGTTACTTTCTTTATCGATCGACATGTGCTTACTTCTCCGCAGTGATCAAACAATGCGCGTTAGAACGAGATCTCGAACTTTTTGAAGCAGGAGATGTGACTGAGGTTGGCGAGAGAGGTCTTACTCTGAGGCAAGTACATGGTAGTAACTGGGTCTAAGAGATCTCGCTGATTCTCTTCTCAGTGGTGGCCAAAAGGTAAACTGGATTGCTGAAGGTTTCGCAGTCTCGTTGATTATATCCTCGCCAGGCACGGCTCACTTTGGCCCGAGCAGTGTACTCACGTGCGAATATTCTACTTCTCGACGACATCCTGGCAGCTCTTGATGTACATACGTCAGTCCAAACCTGTTTGTTACTTCTCTGGATCTCATCAACCTTACTAGGTCTGCCTTCATTATGGAACAGTGTCTACGTGGAGATCTTATTAGAGGACGGACAGTACTGCTGATTGTAAGTCTAGGATGTGGGCCCGTCGTAATTTATATTGACATAATTTTACAGACGCACAACATTACTCTGACAAGGCCATCCGCTGGTTTCATAGTTTCTCTTGGACTTGATGGTACAGTACATGCCCAAGGAACTGAAATTCCGGATTTACAGTTGAGGGCTTTGACCATTGTGATGGAGACCAACAGCAAACCAGGCGAGAGTGGTATTACTGAAGAGGGAGACGAAATAGCTGCAGCAGTTAAACCTGCTCAAGGTAGGCTGATATTGGCAGAAGAGGTCGCTCATGGTCACATCACAAAGCGTTCTTTGAACTTATACATTGGCGGTGTGGGCCGCCATCCAGTCCCACTGCTGACTGCCATTTTTGGTGGATTTTTGCTTTTTGAAGCTAGTTTGAATTTCCAAACCTGGTTCTTGGGTTATTGGGGTTCCCAGTACGAGGGACGCACGCTACCTGAAGTCAAAATTTCTCTGTAAGCCGTTCATTCTTTATACACGTACACGTTTCCGGATTTAACGGTCACAACTGAAGCTACCTTGCTGGTTACACATCGATTGTTCTGGGCAGTATTGCGGCATATTGCACTACATACCTATTCTTCACAATTGCTTCCATTCGGGCTGCGAAGTCAATCAACACCTTGCTTCTTGAGTCAATATTTGGAAGCACGCTGCGGTTTGTCCTGTTACTCCCTGTGCGTCATCTATTCTGACTCCCCTCGTCAGATGGCTCGATGAAACCCCAACAGGGCGTATAATTGCTCGATGTACTCAAGACATTCGGACCGTGGACGGACCTCTACCACCAATCTTCGAGAATTTTCTTGCCCACCTGTTTGGGATGGTCACCAAATTGACAGCAATCGTGTTGTTTACCCCCATTTTCTCCATCCCTGGATTCGGCATCGGAGTGCTGGGAGTATATATAGGAAACCTATACCTCAAGGCTCAGCTTTCGGCAAAACGAGAGATGAGGTTCGAGATGCCCGCAATCTGAGATATATTCAGCCTGACCATTCCCATCGCAGCAATGCCCGCTCTCCCATTCTCGCGCACTTCAGCGCAGCTATGCATGGTCTTAGTGAGTGTGCTCGATGTTTCTCGTTGTAAATGAAACTCATTAACGGTGGCAGTTTCAATCCGGGCATATGGGGCCCAGGAAGCATTCATAGCAGAGTCTCTCAGACGCATTAACCACTATTCTCAGATGTCCAGGACATCCTGGAATTTGAATAGGTGGATTTCAGTTCGTATGGATGCTCTTGGAGCACTATTCTCGTCGAGCCTGGCACTCTATCTGGTGTATGGTCGACAGGTGGGGTCATCTAACACGGGATTTTCTCTGAATATGGCTGTGCAATTCTCCTCCAGCGTCCTGTGGACAGTCCGTATGTTCAACTTAATAGAAGTACAGGCAAACAGGCAGGCAATTTTCTCATTTTCGTTGCGTTACAATAACACTGCCATCTGATAGTTTGGAACGCATCCAAGGATACATTGACATCGAGCATGAGCCCAATCCTACCGAATCAGGACGGCCTCCAGCCGCATGGCCTACAAGTGGAGAGCTACGTGTAGAGAATCTTTCGGCTCGTTATTCTCCTGTAAGACCTCGATTTTTAGGCGCTTTCAGTCCCAGCCCTGAGTCCTTGCACTAGTCAGGGCCTAAAGTATTGCATGATATCTCATTCAACATCAAGTCGGGAGAGCGTATAGGCATTGGTATGGCCCGATTCTTGATATCTGGTCAATAGGTGTTCACTATTTTGTGCAGTGGGCAGGACTGGGAGTGGCAAAGTAATAATCCACTTGTTCATGGAAGCCTCTCACTCATTACACAATTCTTCTGCAGAGCTCGCTAACTCTCGCACTCTTGAGATGCATTCTCACAGAGGGCCGAGTCATCTATGATGGGATATCAACCAACCAAATAAATCTTGACGCTTTGAGGTCCAGTATAACAATTATTCCTCAAACTGTGAGCCCCTTTATGACCCTCATGTCATGATAATTGGTTGATTATCGTGGCTTATATTCAGCCGGAATTACTTAGTGGATCCCTTCGCCAGAACTTGGATCCCTTCGAACAAAATGACGATGCCACGCTGCACGAAGCCCTACGTGCAGCCGGTCTTTTCACGCTTCAGGATGAAAACGACGAAGGCCATATCAATCTCGACACGAACATCTCTGGAGGTGGCGCCAATCTATCCGTCGGACAGAGGCAGATATTGGCGCTCGCTCGAGCTATGATAAGAAGAAGCAAGCTCGTGATATTGGATGAAGGTCGGTCAATCCGTCTCCATTCCACGACTAAACTGACTATCTTGGGAATATGTAGCTACATCCGCAATCGGTATGTGGGCTTTCTTTTTCAATGCTTGACCCATTGAATCGTATCTCTAGATTACAAGACGGACGCTGTTATCAAAGACACATTGCGATACCAAATTGGATCTGATGTGACTGTAATCACCATCGCACATCGTTTACAGACAATTTTGGATGCTGATAGAATTGTGGGTGTTGGACTTTTACAAACTAAGAGCATCTAAGCTTATGCTTGTGGGTAGATGGTACTTGATAGTGGGCGAATTGTGAGTCCTTTCATCTTTCGGGGTCATCCCACCGTCACGACAAGTTATACAAGGTGGAATTCGATACACCAAATGCCCTTCTCGTGAAAAAAGATGGTGCCTTTAAGGCTTTGGCTTCGGAGACTGGAGTGAAAGCGGGATTATAATCACAGCTGGCCCTTGATTATTGTTTTTCTGAGATAAATTAACATATGTAGCTGGGCTCTGGGAGTCAAAGATTCTATCAATATGGATGTCTTGATGCCACTAACTTCATTTCCCTCCTCCATGGTTTGGTTCACGCTCCTGTTCTTCTGTAACAATGCCTATATGACTCTTGACAGGGGTAGATTAAATCGGCTCTTCCGAGTCAGTTACGATTGTGGATACAATATCTTATTTTATTTTGACCGGCCACAAGAAATGCACAAGAACGCGAATGAGGGACAAGGAAGCTCTCCCGCTAAAATCAAATATATTCGGGAGCTCGTATAATTTAGAACTACATATATGCTTTGTTGCCTGGGGTAGTTCAAAAATATTACAGACACTGGAGTAGGCATCCTTGTCAATTAGAATCAAAGATATAGAGACATTCACGTACCTGGGAGTACCAATCGTTGGAGTACTTGCATGCATAGGGAGACTCGCATGTCGTTGGACCTGAATATCCTTGTCTAAGGCGCAATTAGAGCCAGAGAATCTAGCAAAAAGAAAAACGTACCCTCCACATTGACCGTAGTGAGTTTGCAGTGGGCCAGAAGCTGTAGTAGTTGAGGAAGGAGGCGGATCCAGAGTGGTCGGAGGGTCGACGGTGGATGTAGGGATAGTGGTCGTAGGGATGACAGTGGTAGTAGGGATGACAGTGGTAGTAGGGATGACAGTGGTAGTAGGAACGACGGTGGTGGTGGGAGATGTAGAAGGGCAATAGCTCGCACTTCCAGTAATGCAAAACCAGTTAAGAACCTCGCCAGCTTGGACAGGAATGTTGTGAGAAACGCCCTGAGCGCTGATGGCCTGGAATTTTGGTCCATAAATGTTGCGTGTCCAGCCAGAAAGGGGGTTATTGGACTGAACGGACTGAGCTGGTGTAGTGTATCCTAAAACGTTGGTCCATTGCTTGACGGCCTCGCCATAGTTGTTGTAGTTCAGAGTCTCGTCACTGGAGAAATGCGAGTAGGCAAACGTTCAATGAGAGCGATTAAAATTGACATACTTAGTACCGTGCCAAATTTGCATCCTTGGACGCTCGCCAGTGAATCCAGGATATCCGCTCCTGACCGAATCACCCTAGGATGTACACTCATGAGTAAAGTCCAGCCAATATGAATCCTGCGACGTACCCATTGCTGAGCCGTTTTGCTGAGCTGGCCTTGAGCGCACTGACTGTTCCACATGCCAGAGCCAGCAAAACAGCCATAGGGAACACCGCACCATGCGGCACCAGCAGCGAATAAGTCGGGATAGGCACCCATCAAGACATTCGTCATCATACCACCAGATGAAGTTCCAGTAGCAAAAACGCGCTTTGGGTCAACACCATAGGTCTTGATTGCATACCGAATAGCAGATGCGATACCAAGGGAATCTCCTCCAGCATCATGGGTGAGCGTAGCCGTGGTATGGACGTCCCAGCAATGTCCGCTATCTGGTGCATCTGGGTAGATGAGCATGAAGTTCTTCAGACTGTCGGCCCGGTTGGCGTAGTCGGTTCCAGTGAAGTAGGCACTGGCGGATCCTCCACAGTAGTGAATGGCGACAATTAGCGCCGGGTTCGCGACCAGGCCAGTTGGTCTGTAGGTGTAGACCCTGACATTGGTGGGGTTGCTTCCGAAATTCGAAATTTGCTGAAGCTGATTCTGAGCTGCGCGGACATGCGTAATGGCGAGAAGGGCAACACCGAGAAGTTTGAGGAGTGAATCAAACATTTTGGTGGGTGATTGAAGTCTCCTCAACGCCCGCAATATCCGGCTTAAATAAATAGCAAAGAAGCTATTTTGTTTTTTGGGCACTGTACACATGACAGACGCAGGACCCGACGAAAAACCGCGAGGATGCAGTATGCTCGAGGGCAAAGCATCCGATCATGAGGTTCGCGACTGGGGGCCGCTACTCTTCATAGTGTTCGCGAGCTTTCGCTTCGCCAAGCTGACTTGGAACGGAAATTTGGGTCTATAGAAAGACACTCAGGAAGTTCCAGACGGCCTTGTGGACGATCAAGGTACCTCTTTCTACCATGAATATCCGACACTCTTCCTAACTGGCCCAAGAAACACCACACACGGTTGCGAAGTGCCGGGATGGACATAGAAGAACTGTCGTAGAGTCCGCGCGTGGTATAAGCATGTCGAAGCCCTTTCGAAGGATACCGATTGACTCTCGAGCTTATTCCGAGTCCTCGTTGAATACAATAGGATCACAAATAACTTGTCAAAGAGGTCAAGGGGCAGGTCACCGGCATGATTTGACAGTTGTATAGAACTCTAACTTTCCTCGCCTGTAAAACCTAGTAGAAGACCTGCCATTCCTACAAGTTATTAGTTAGCCTTGAACATTGAGAGCCTTGAGACCAGACACCGCACTTATTATTCATATTCGGTGGCGAATGATATACTATCTTTCTTTGATGCTGATGTGAGTGGATTGGAAGTTAAAACGTTAAATCTGTGTTGACCTTGGTGTGTGGTAGTGGTAGAAGGTGTCGGACACAGCCACATACCGGTTTCTCAGCGCATTCACACAACATTCATAGAACTGTGGGTTGGTCATGTATCATGAAGTAGTCGTAAGATGTAGCCTTGTAAAGGTATTTGAAGGCACAAAAAAGACAACAAGAGGGAAATAAACGAAGAGTCCAATAGGTTATGCAAATACGTAGACGGCATGCTCTATCATTACAACAATACAAACGAGATAGCACTTGGTCTTGCAAAGAATCGATGCAATCAACGTGATAGTAATAGAAAGACGTGGAAGTCCCCTGGAGTAGTACATCCAATGGCTGACCAGGAGTTAGGAAGTGTCGTGATGTCTAGCGCGTCATGAAATAGTTATCCATCAACCCGAAAGGCGCGGAAGGAAACAGGTTTAAAAAGGTTAGAACTTGGGACCTGGCTGCACAAGCCTTATGCTTCCACCATCTGTGGGTGGCGGTCCCTCATCCTCGTCCGTGCTCGTCTTCCTCCTCCAAAGCGCCTCGGTCTCCTCTTGATCCTCACTACCGATCACCTTGGGGTATTTCTTCGGGGTTTTTGGTCGTTCTCTTGACCGTTCCTTCTCCTTCTCTTTTTTTGAGGGAGCATGCAGACTCTCTTTACTCCTCGCCTCATCGTCCAGAATAGTCCTCCGCGACCGCTCAAATTCCTCATCGCCCCACTCGCTCGGTGCCGAATCCGTCACTGACGGGAAGCTCAGCAGGGTTGCTCGGGCCGTACTGGGTGAGTTTTTGGTATTGTCAAAGAGCTCTCTTGAGTCTTTCCGCGTTGGGGAGGCGGGACCAGGCGGTCTCGCAAACCGCGCGTATATCGTTGGAGGAGCACTATGTACGGCATGTTCTTTGCCGAGTAGAGCAGGAAGGTCGAGTATCTGATCAGGGGATGTTGAGTTGGGTTTGCCCGTGACACTGGGCACGCCGGAATTTCTTGACAGATCTGGACTTTCGATACCCAATAGGTTCCCTGTTGAAGGTAGAGGTGGTAATGGTGGATACCCGTCGTGACCAATCATCGACCCGACAGCCTGCCGGTGCTCATGAGTCGCAGAGTTGGGACCTTCACCAGGCCGATTGTACTGATGGATCAAATCCTGATCGTCAAACTTGATAGTCGGTCGTTTGCCCACAAGCGGGGAAGAAACAGACGGGGCGTGTATCGACGAGACGTCATCCGCGCGAGGAACTGGGGCATCGTATAGCTGATGTCGCTTCATCCCAGTGAAACCTTCCTGACTCATCCAGGAGGGAGTGCCAACGTGTGGCGCAGCGGCGCCCGGAGGTCGCATTCGCAGGTTCGAGTTGCCCAGCTGGCTGCTTTGGCTCATCCGTCGAACGGTTCGAGCGCGAATGATGCTTCCTACGGTACCAAATGAGCCACGAAGTGTGTCCATGCCAGGATCTTCGAATTGTAGAGCATCCTTCTCGTCGACAATATCGTTGTGTGCTCGTGCCGCTTGAAGGAGAAGCGTTGAGCGACGATCGAGCTTGCCGAGCTTCGTGGGGTCCACTTTCGACATCTGAAGGATAGTGATTCCGAAACAAATGACGAGGAATGCCATGACGATTGTGATGATTTGGGCTGCACTTGCTTTCAGTCCTTGGAAGAGAACCTGAAAAATATAGTTAGCGAACTGATAGCGGATCTGTTGACCAGGTGTAAGGGCACCCACAATTGTCGTCAACAAGGAGCAGAATGTAACTGCATGAAAGGTAAGTCCGATTATCGTTGGAAAATCTACAGAGTCAACTTACACATAACGTAATAGGTTGGTGTGACCATGGCTGAGGGTAATTGGTCAGCTGGATTTGCATGAGCCTCGGAAAGGCGTACCGGTATTAAAAAGCGCGAGAGCAACGTTGAGGTAATATACCTCGACCACTACAAGGACTATGAGCGCAACTCCGCGTAGAATAAAAAAGACAACTCACAAAGGGTGATCACAACAAATGCGAACAAAAAATACATGAACCAATATTTGAACTGGTTGTCGCCCATGGCAGTTTGGACGATAGCAGCGCCAAGACCCGTCGTGACACTAACTGAGATACCGCCAATCATGCTGCAAACCGAGATGTACCAAAGCATACTCTTCTTGCCATATCTACCCAGCGGTCAACTCGTTGAAGTATCTCAAAAGCAAAAGCACTCACTTTGGCGCAAAGTAAAACACAATGACGATAGAGGCTACAATGAGGACAGAGATGAACGACAGGAATCCTGGTGCGAGGAAAAGCTTCTGGAATTCGCGAATTTGACCAATAGTCTCTTCTTTGGGCCCTGGTAGACAACGTTAGGAGTTTATTTATGGAACAGGGAATGCATCCTGACCGTTGAGCGCAATAATGACCGAACCAAGCTTTAAAACAGGTCACATTTGAGCTTTAAGATAAAGATTATACGACTCACAATACATAGACCGCACCCCAACCAACCAAAAAAGCTAAGCTTCTCGTTGAGAAAGATCGACGAAAGGATGGCGCAAATGACGACAGATAGAGCTCCCAGTGGCGTCTAAAGAGATGTGAGGGCGTGAAAGAGGGCTGCATAAATAAACGTACGACGACGATAGCCTCTACAAATGCGTATGCTGCACGCGATTCAGTGTAAGACGAAGTTGCTTGAACCAGATATGGCTTACCAGCAAAATTACATATTTCCCCAAGAATCATCACTGAGCCCTCAATCAACGACCAAATCGAGTTTTAGATGCTCAACAACGTACTAGACATTCCTAACCACCATAGCGGCTTTATACTAGTGCGTCAGACGAAGCTCCACTTTCGGAAGTAACGCTACGACTCACCGACTTGAGATATGCTACACCCTCTCCTAACTCTCCGCCCTGCTGGGAACGAAGTAATCCTTTCTTCTTGAATACGAAGCTTGAGCCGATAAGTAGACCGCTAACAACGGCCAATATGACGCCAACGATCTGTAGAGAATTGTGACACTTGCACCCACACAAAGCCGTTCCGCGCGTACCTTGAGATTCGGGTTGGCTTGTAGAGTGTGGGTCACTGCCGATGTTGTTGCAGAGCTCACTGGCGACGTCGCGGACGGCGTGGCGTCCGACATTTGGCCTAATGGTGGTTGTGGTTGAAGGTATGTAGCATACAGGCGGATGCCAAGGAGGAAATGATCACGGCCGGGATATCACCAAATATGGTATTTTCCGGCAAAATATATCCCTGTTTGCATAGCCCAATGGCCAAAGCGGAGGAGATTGCAGTGTGAATGTCAATTTTGGCACGAATGCGAAGGCCCGTCTTGTCAACCGAACCGACCGCTCATTCGCCGCAAATTTCCTGTTCCAAGCTCTTTCCTGAGTTCTGCTTGCTCGGAGATGCACAGACCATCCGGAACAGCTTTTGTTCAAAATGCTCTCTCACGGACAGGAAAAACAGGGCGGCGAAGGAGCAGATGCATCGCCATGACTGCGACTGCTGTTTGCCATAGCTTTCGACGGATGATCGCTGGCATCTCCGAGAATAATTAACTAATGTTGCTGACAAGGAGGCTGAGTCGTACGAGACGTTGGTGCATGCCACTGCATGCGTTTGTGAAGAACAGCTTCCAACGTGCTCATGCTAAGATAACTTGGCAACGGAGCATAAATAACAGTCATCCAAAATTATCAAACAACCTCAAAAAGAATTTGACATGGAACAATTACTGCTGCGGATTGGCATTGGAGGGGAGCAGGATGGACGGCCCCTAAGGTGGTACCGTAAGCTGAGAGAGGCTGTTTGAACATCAAACTCGCGAGAAAAAGGACCATATCACTGAGTTTGATGATTACTGATGTGATGAGTTAGATTTCGACGAATAGTTAGCGGCAACATTCCCCAGTGCTGTGAAGCAGTACCGCCGCCTAGAATTTCCGGCACCACGGCTATCCTTTGCCTGTATCGTTTCCACAGCTATCCACTCAGCTTTCAGAAGGCCGATAAACTCGTAATACCATTGTCCGATGCTGTTGATCAAAAATATTCCGAATGAAGTAATGCATAATACAATTTGGGTAATTGATTTCACTTTGCAATTGCTAATCCCTGCGCGCCACACCCACTGGACAACCAACACTACTTGTATCGGCAGCGACAGGGGCAATCTCCTCAACCTTCTCTCCTTCCTCAAGAGTTTCCAGTCCTTCGCTAATCAGCTGTCTGAACATGGATTCTGGTTCCCAGAATGTTTCAATGAAGGTGATCTCGAACTTGTCGTTGACCTCGGCCACTGTGACACCAAAGATTTCGATGACCTTTCCACTAGCTTTGGCGGTGACAGTACGCCCCGAGCTGAGCTTAGCACGGTAGTTTCCGGTCATTGCGCCTGTCAGTGTGATTATAATATCTCAGAGTTTTTTCGCGAACACTAAAACAGGCTCAACGAAACACTTACCCCAATGTCTCCACTTGACGCTAACCTTTGGAGGAGCTCCAATCACTTCCAACACCTCCCAGTTAAACGTCCTCATAGCGCTCTTGAAAAGCTTGTGTGACTTCGTAAAGTCCATAGCCTTCGTCTCGTACACTCCGCTAACTCCATGCTCACCAATGAGGGCATTATACGTTCCCATTCTGAGCATATCGTCCGCTGTCATCCCTGGGCCACCATTCAAGTGGAATTGGTACTTCTCCTGAGATATGGTGCGCCATTCCTTTGGATCAACCTTGTAGGAAGCCTCTTTCTCCCAATTCTTCACAAGGTTTTGAATAAGAAACTCGAGGGAGTTGGGGGTCCATGAAGTAGTTTTAGTTGCTTCAAAGTTAGCGTTGGAAGCGCTATAATCTGGAGCTGATTTGTACCGCCAATGTGAATCTGTAGAATTATTATGTGGTGAGCGTCGTCTCCAAGTGTTGATATAGATGGCATTATCTCCTACCATCTTTCAGAACGACATTTGGGTCGAGTAAGAAATCGGGAAGTACTGCACTCATAGTGGATTTCGACACAGACTAGAAGGGCAGGAAATTTTCTGTCCTGAGCCCTTCTCAAGGTATTTATGGTGCTGTATCTGATTCAGACTCCGTCGTCGAGCTTTACGATAATTCGGCGATATATCCAACTGGAGAAGTTGTTGATTCACATCGCCCCTCCATGATCACGGTCAGAACTTGTGAGGGTAAGGTCCAGAAGAATGGATACAACGATCCAGCTACCTAGCAATTTCTATAAGCTTCACTACACCATGAGGGACAAGTTCTTATTAAAGGTAAATTTCAAGGGGCTAGGCAACACCTCGTGGACCTGGTAACGTTAATCTTAGAGCAGTCCAAACGCCGTCTGGCAATAGCTGTTAGTAAGCGCCCGCAAGGGTTTCGCGGTCATTATCTCCATCCAGTCGAAGATATCAGCAAGCTCAAGCCATGTAGATTATCCACAGTACGTTTACTCACAGACCCGTCCGTTGAGATAAAGACTCGGAGACTTGTTCCTGCAATCCTGCAACCTAAATTTCGGTGTCCATCAGTATTAGCGTTTAGGATCTGAAATGTCTTTGATTTGATCTGACACATCTTCCTGAACAGACGGAGATCGTGATTATTACTACCTATCAAGCGATATGAAAGTTTGTCAGCTGCTCTCTTCCAAGTCCTCTTCGACTTGAGATATGTATATATCGCCTATTCTCGGGGTCGTTATCTACCCAAATACGCGTGAGTTATTTTGTGCGGTAATAGGTCGCCGGAGCTTCAAGTCAGTGTAATGAATTGATGCGAGGTCGCTGTAAGGGATGTTCTGAGGTTCAAGGCGATAGCCACCACCTTGTTTGCCCTCAAGAAGGATCAAGTGATTAAACCAATTTCAGCCTTGCAACGGTCATGCACACATCATCATAAAGTTTTAGAACAATATATTGGTTGAAGCCGTATTTGAGCTGTTGATGTAAAATACATTCAAAGTTGGAACTGACTCAGAATCACGAAGATAGGCATCGAATAGAAGGGAATTATACAAAGCTATTCATAATCTAGAACCCACTAGCCGTCACCCTCAGCTGCTCCAACTTCTTCAAGACTTCGCCAACACTTCTGTCCAGCTCACTCGCGATAGACTGTTGCTTACCGCCAGGTAGCCTTGCATACGTCTCGCACAAATCTCCATCCACTACTGCTTTCACAGGCGCGTAATAACCTCTCCAACTAAGCTGATCCCGACCGACCAAACTACTTTGCTCCGTACGCATGTGCTGCTCCAGAGTGGATACGAAATCGACATCTTCTTTTGACACAAACGGCACAAGGATTCCAATTGTTCCATGTAGACCGGTATACAAAAGGACCTCACGTCCACCAGCGACGAGAGATACCTTATGGATGGATGTGATAAGGTCTCCAACATGGAAGTGGCAAAGCATCTTCGTTTTATGCGGTGCGCCCATCAGAATACCTTTCTCGTGCAGAATTCCAGCACCCGTCGGATCCTCGTCAACCTGGTCTGAGATTTTGGGGTCAAGACGATTGACGAAGACGTTGCCGAAGCGGTCTCCGGCGACGATGGTGTTATAGTCCACCATTGCCATGGCAGACACCCAGCGTGGCTGTGAGTCATCGGCGAAGGTGAGCAGACGATTCTCAGGCGCTTTGTATACTGCGAACTGAATAGATTCTTGCATATCCGCGACAATGATGCGCGAACCTTGCGTGGCCAAAGACACAATGGCAGTTGTGAAAGTCTGAAGGGTAGACAGTTAGATCAGAGGAATCTGATTGATGGTCAATAATCACCTTGTTCTCGACCTTCCTGAGTAGCTTCTTCTTTCCGATGTCGTAGATCCTCAATGCTTTCCCAACGCCTGCAACCAACCGACCTTGGAAGGCCAGCAAGGCTAATGGAACGTCGTCCACCTCGGTCTTGTGCTGGAATTCAAGGCCAGCTCCATCATCCGTGAACTTGTATGTCCTCAAGTACCCACTCGTACACGACCGGGGTGATATCAGGGTATCAGCAGCAGTGCCCACCACCAAGTGTAGCTCTCCACCTCGAGCAGAAAAGGGAACAACAGCAAGCGAGAACGCAGCTTCATTGTCGTCGAGATGAACAACACTGAGCGTCTTGGATTCCACAGGATCGAGGACCCGGATGCATGAGCCCCAGATGCCTGCAGCTGCCTTCGGTCGTCCGAAAATCTCAGGCGGTAGGTCGATGACTTCTTCGTCGATCTTCTTCCCTTGTTGGCGCTAATCGCAAATGGTGTCAGCAAAGTAGTGAAAGACGGAAAGACGAAATGATACTGACCAGTTCTTGTAGTTTCTTTTGAGCTGCACCTTCGCCCATTACTCTGTGATCACCCTCGATCATATAGAAGTAGTTGTTGGTAGGATGTGTGATGAACTTGCGAGGCGTGTATGACAGAGGTATTGAATCTTGTTTTAGCTTCATCCCGAGCTTTGGTACCGTGAAGATACTGTCAAAATGGGCAGAGTACTTCAGCAAACATGTTTAGGATGTTCGACATTAAAAGGCCTACCGAAGGACACTGCCGGCAATTCCAATAAGACCTTCCGGACTCAACTCGGCAGAGAAGCTCCAAGCATAGTCAAGGTTATCGTAGATTAGAGGCGTGAAATGCATGAGATTTTGGTGGGTATAGTTCAGCCATGACCGTGAAGAAAGCGCAAGGATGGCAGGGTTTTTGTGTATTTGCACCCTTACAAGCTTGACAGGTCTCGTTCCCAAGAATCTAAAACAAAGTTTTGTATTACATCAGCAAACGGTCAATGCAGATAGGTAGACAGGGAGGACGCACCGTGTTCGAGTATCAGTTAGCTGACCGTTGATGGGGTCCAAGACCGTTCGCAGAAGGACACCGTTCTGTAAGCCAATATTCACGAACATAGTGGGCTGAGACTTATTGATGCTCGCGTCTAGCATATCAGCGATGCAGATAGAGGACGGAGGCGCAGTCAAGGCTTGCAAACTGATGGTATCGAGCGTGCTCTCTGGGTCCAACGAAATGATTCGAACGGTTTGATCTTCACAACCGACGGCCTGAAAGTAGAAACCTGAGATTAGAGAGCTTGAAATATAGGATATTCAAGCTTACTAGATAGGGTGTTCTTTGGCGCCCAGCAGGAACCTCTCCAATACTCAGAGCTAGCACTGTACTTCCCATCGCCTTCCGATCCTGATATTCGTTGAGCTGCCCGTCCAGATCCAATTCAAAGTACACCAACTCTGCAGAGCTCAGCGCAACGACCACCTGCCTTTTGTTGGTGGTGGCGGAAACAATGGTCTTCCCCTGGGGCACTCGCCATTCATTAACGCGCCTATCAGATAAAACGTGCCGGATGCCATGTGGATGGACTTGTAGGAGAGCATCAGCGCCAATTTGTTGCACCGCCAAGGTAGGAGCCGCTGAAAGGAAGCCCGTGTCTTGTACTTCCTCAATCGTTTCACCAATAGAGAGTACCAAGGTACCATTGACAAACGAGAGCACAATGTATGAATCGTGTAAATCTGAGGGAAGTTGAGTAAGTCATCTCCCAAATCGATAACAAGACATACCATCTTCTGTCCGCTTGGTTGTCCAAACAGCATTCGGAATACCAGGGAGATCGGAGCTAACAGATTCTTCTACCTCAAGACCGTGCCTTAATGTACGGAATGTGCTGCGAGCACCTCGACCACAAGCGGCGAAGATCTGGGGGCTGTCAGAGTTTGGTAGCAAGTTCAAGACTTTAGAGTCAAGAATAGGATCCAGCGATTCAAGTTCGTCGGCAACAACCAAGTTTTCCAGAGGTCTCGGGCGGAAGAAAGCGCGTGGTAGAGGTGAGCTAGGGTCAGCCATACCGTATTGAGGATAGGATGTCGAGCTGAATTCAGGTTCGTTATCGTCATCTCCCAGCTTTTGGAATTGATAAAGATAGCTTTAGGAGAATGGTCAGCTCAAGGATACGACAGACAACAAGGTACTCACTGATTTCCAAATTCACTTGCGACAAAAAGGAAACCAGATTTAAGAATGCACAAACTTGAAGCGACAGGCACAGTGTCAAAATACTTGATTTTTAGCGACTTTACTTCCTCTTCCTCATGTTCGATTGTGACTTTGTAAAGATCCCCATCTTCACTTTGCAGCAGAAAGAAGAAAGCCCCCTAGAAGATGTTCACTTAGTGACGAATGCATCAAAGATGGTGAATATACATGCCTTCATTTTGTGCATCACTGCGGTAGTAATAATCAAACCTCTTGCAGTGTCTTCTAGAGGATGTTTTCTGCGAGGAATTGGCACCCTGTGCTGAGGTGCGTCCGCATGCCGGTAAATGATATGGTCTTCACAGCACACAAGGACACCAGAGGGTCCATCGAATTGTGTCGACGACGCGAGCTGTCCGCCAGGTACCTGTACCAAAAGATTGGCACGAGGGTCTGTAGGTTCGCTCCATTTTCTGACTACATGGTTGAGACCGAGATCGAGTTCGTAATAGGTAAGCATCTACAAATTGTCCATAAGTCCAAGGACGAGTAAAAATGCAAAGAAACACGCACCTTCTCCGCATTGTTAAACGCCTCTCCTGTGGGGTCTTGGTCAGACTCTGTGTAGTCCACCTCTAGGGCTGCAAACATTGGGTTCTCGAAACCCACGTCTAAACCAACTATATGGTGGATAATTGCAGCATTTTTGTGCGCCTCCAGAGGCGAAGAAATCGTGAGGTTGGCAGCAGCGTCGCGATTTAAAATGTACACCAGCTTCGCTTTTTCCATTGCACCAACCATCACAGCTCGTCCTTTTGGGTCCGTCGCGAGATATTGGCCAGGAACGATACGGCGCGCCCCAGATTTTCCATATGTCTCTTGGTGTAGCTTCACGAAGCTGCTGGTCTTTGGATCATAATCGAGAATGACGATGCGCCCTGAGTCCGATCCTACGATAGCGTAGTCTAAATGACGACGTAAGAAAGAGTAGACAAGACGAATACGTACAAAACCTCACCCTTGGTCCCTCCGGTAAGACGGAAGGCAGCGAGCGAGCGAATTGATCCAAAGACATCTGTTGCAATGACAGTTACAACTTTCCCAGTCTGCGCATCAGGACGAAGGAGTTCTAGGCGCGTCCCATGCGCTACGATAATTTCTTGCTGCCTTGCACCAGAAAAGTTTCCAACGATTGCTTGAGTGGTCGCAGTCGGAGGTTGCAGAGTCAAATTGTACAGATGCATCGTTACAAATCAGCAAAGATTGTAACTGTGGTGGAAAAGAAGAGGGAATTTGAATGTTGGCGGCGGAAAATGGAAGAGCCGTCGTCGTCGTTCAACACGACGCCGAGCATTGTTTGTCACTGCTTGATTTGAAAGACCGCGCGTCATTTTCTTCCCACGGATCGTACAGCAAGATTTTTGCAGTACCTCCAAGGATTTCATCTTCCAGCTTCGCATTTGCCATGCGGCTATGTTAACATTTCTTGTTACCGTCCTCTTTTCTGCTCATCTATCTAGATCTGCAGGAGTAAATCTTTCGTGTAATGGAAATAATGGATCACCGCCATCTATGTACGAAGATATTCAAAATAGTTCGGCCGTCGACTCACGAACAATCTGGAATATCGTGTGGAGCTGTCTGACCATGCTTTTTGCGTGTACTTGGATATCTGTACACCCAAATGTCCCTCCGACAAGTGATGGACAGAGAATGCGAATGCTCAGGCGGCTCGTCCTTATGCTCTGGTCACTTGTCGCCCCAGAACTGGTGCTGTTATGGGCAGCAAGGCAGTGGCTTGCCTCGAGGCGTATCGCACGAGAGTACAAAGGTCTGGCTGTCTGCTAAGATAGCTCCTGGAATAGGAATATAACACTGACAAAATCCACCTAGATCGCAATTGGACAGAAGCGCACGGTTTCCTCCTTGCCATGGGAGGCCTATATCTTCAAGAAATCGGGAAGCCCATTCGTCCTCTATTTCCAGCTGAATTCAAGCGGCTGGTTGACGATGGCTCCGTGGAATTTCCCGAAATAACAAAGGATGATGTTACGGATAAAAGCAAGGGCGACGGATTTGCCAAGGCATTCGTGCTTCTACAAGTTGGCTGGTTTATTGCCCAATGCTGTGGACGAGCAGCTGCACACCTCTTTCTCACTGAACTCGAGCTCGCGACACTTGCCTTCGCGATGCTAAACGGATTCATGTATTTCTTCTGGTGGAACAAACCGCTTGACCTGCAATCTCCCTTCCGCGTCTATCTCAAATCTCAGGCTTCCTCTAAGACTCCAATCCAGAACGAAAGTGGCTCTGACCGTCACCATTTCGACCCAAACCATGATATTAAAGGGCCCATTGAAAACTCACCCACTCTGAGTAATGCCATGACGTCCCCTGAACGTGACACCCGCTCGGTAGCAAGCCATACTTCAACCACCGGCACTGAAATTCCCCAGTGGTTCCTCACAGCAACGATCCCTTTCTTCAAGATTTATCAAGGCGTGAGCGACCTCACGGACGTTCTCCAAACAGGTGATAACGACCCGGCATCAGATCTCAGTAGCGTCCCAAGGTTTTACGCACCGCCAGTACGATACTACGAATGGGTGACCATGATGGTCATCTCGTCCTTCCTCGGCGCCGTTTTTGGTGCTATTCACCTTGTGGCCTGGTCCTTCCACTTCCCTACCTCGGCGGAGAGGAATACCTGGCGGATATGCTCTCTCATCATTACGGGACTACCCTTCATTGTCTCTTGCTTCCTCGCCCTGGATGGGATCTCCACCTATCTCAGTGACACTAAAAAATTAACCATCCCTCCAGTGTTTATCAGCTTCCTCACATACTTCTGGGTTTATATGTCCCTGATTGGAATTATTCCCTATATTGCTGCACGTCTCATACTCATTGTACTGGCATTCACCTCTCTTCGACGTCTTCCGGCAAGCGCCTTGTTGAACCCACAATGGACGTCCTTCATTCCACATCTTTCTTGACGTACTTTTGAATAGATGGCAATTATGACAGGTCATGGATTGGTGTGAACCACAAATTGGAAAGAAATTTCTCATTTGAAGAATCAGCGCTTACCTATAACTAGTTTCCTCGTTGATCCATAACATACTTACACGAAACGATTATTTGAATAGATTATCAGATGAATTTATCTTGCTTTGCACTCGATATCCTACTTCCTAAAATGGGACGTTAGATGACTTAGTTTCATCTGGTCAAGGTACTACAACATCCCTGAGTGACAAAAGCTTAATGAAACCCATCGTCTGCATCTCCTCAAAGTATCCCACCTCACTCAGAGGGTCTATCCAAACCGGCAGCACAACCGAGAACCACACCAAAAGCCAAACCAACCCGACTGGTTTCCAAAAGCGCTCTTGCCTGAGACCGAACGCCATCCCGACGTATATAAATGCGTCCTCGACAGTGATAGCGCATGCTTGAAGGAGAAAGAACTTCATAGCGCCACCCTTGAAGTCTTGACGAACGATGAAGTCTTGAGCATAGTGAACGAGGCCTGATATTGAAAAGACGAGGAAAAGTTTCGTATATGTCGTAAATGTGTTCTTGTGTGGTAGGTGAAGCAGTTTGGCAATATAGTCCACGTTAACAGTTAGTGGCTAGAAGATAATAGTTAGACGGTCGTCATCAACTGGTGAGTGCAGGGAAAGGGTCACCCACTCTACGCATGAGCTGATGCCAAAAAGTTCTGTTGGGAAAATGTCAGGATCGGTGCATGATTCGAGTTCATCAGAACGTACCCCCAAAATTTGCGCAGGGTGTACGCTTCCAACGGCGTATGGAAAATGGGTCGCCAATCTGAGGGCTCAGAAAACCCCAAGGTCACAGATACGGCACCGTAAATCTGGTGCAAACAGTGCGTGCCCGTATAAATGTTGACCAAATGACCCAAGGACGTCACCCTCCACCAGAGCGCAAAATCATTCCATTGGCGAGCGTTGCTTGCAATGCAGGGATTAGTGAGGCAAAGATAAAGGGACATGTCGTAAAGGAAGGCGTTGAGCACCCCCCAGCGAAGTTGCCTGAAAACGAATGTGAAGCGAGGATCTTGAGGTTTGGGGGGCAGACTCTTCGTTGGCTCGTGAACCCATCCAACACCACGAGGACTCCCTAACAGACTCAGCGCCCAGCGCGCCCTGTCAGTCCAGTGCAATTGCGTTGCTGGAACATGCTGGCCCGTCTTGCGTAACGTGCGTGCAGCGTTCGATATGAGTAAATAATCGGTGGCGCATAGAGAAAAGGTATAGAGGTAAAATGTTTGGGAGTAGTCAGCGCCACGATCATTGGATGCTGTGAAGAAGCAAAAATATGTGCTGATTGAGATAGTTACGAAGACCGAAGCCAGTCGGATGACAAGCGAGACGAAAGGATGATAGCGATGGAGGGGGAGAACCAGCGCCAAAATCAATGGGACGTGGGCGGCGAGAAAAAGCCCTGCAGGTGAGTCCGCCTTTCCTCTCATTTTTCTCGACTGGATGAGGGGAAGGTGGTGAGGGACAAGGTAGGAGCCGCCAGCGCTCCGCTCCTTGCTGTTTCTGAAACCCAGATCCAACCCTGACGAGCATGGATTTGAATTTTGGGTACCTGTCAGATCTCAGATGTTTTATGAACGTTGCCTTTCAAAGTACAAAACGGACTAGAAAGGACAGCAAATGAGTTCTAAATATGAAGCAAACACGGTCGACGTGCCTTTTAGGGCGGTCTTTCATCTGTGTAGAGCGAGTCCGTAGACCATAGACCGGGCCGTGTCAATGAATAATAATAGAGTTATGGTACAGGTTGATAGGGTGTGAGAAGATGAGATGGCAAGTAACATCAAAGGTATGATTCCAAACAACGGAGACTTGATAACAGGCTTCAGTAGCTTCAGTACTCATCAGCAGCACCGAAGGCTGATTTCTTCTTTCCCCCCCTTCCCCGCTTGGACTTGCCGGCGGTAGACCCTCCTCTGCCTCTCTTTGGAGTATAATTTGATCCTGAGGAATAGGATCTCTTCGAGCCACCTGAACCCCCACCTGTACAATCTGGGAAATGGTTCGAAGAGCGACAATCAGTAATGTGCATCGATGGAGAACAGTGGATAACTCACTGGAACTCCAATGCCCTGTCTTCCCGCACTTGTAGCATTCGTCTGAGGCTGAAGCGGCACCGCCGCCGCCGCCACCACTAGAATACGATGATTTCCCTTTGCTATAGCTGTTTGTCGCGTTACCATTGGGACATGCTGAAACATGGTCAGCGGGATTCCATGGAGACTAAGTGTAATCGATTACAGCTTGAAAAATGTCCAATTTGTTGGCACTTGTAGCATTGAGAGCTCGAGGCTTTGTCGTTCGCACTCGTGCCAAAACTCCGCGCACGCTTGGTACTAGAGCCATCTTCATTCGGGCATGCTGCAGAAAAGCTCTACGTCAGCGCCAACTGTCTTTCCGAAGATGGAAACTTACAGTTAGCCCAATGTCCAGTTTGTTGGCACTGTTGATCAAACGTAAGCATAGAAGGAAGATGGGAAGATTTCATTCGCACCTTGAAGCATACATCGGTAGCGGATCCTGTCGCTTGAGCATTGGCCGTATTCATAGATGACGAACGTGAAGCAGTCCCGGATGCTGGATTCCGAGGAGGCTCATCATCCCATTCAAAAAAGCCACAGGATCCGTTATCCTTTCCCTTTGCGCAAGTCCAAAACTTGCGACCTTTGTTTGGTCCTTCCTTCGTCGTCGTTAGTAGGTTCCCATCTTCGTTGCACTTGCATTTTCTCCCTGTTGCTGAGTCGTTCCCGGTTGAATCGTTCGCCTGAGGGTGAAGGTCAAAAAATGTGCGGATCTTGCGATACATTTAACCCTACCGACGAATAAGGTCTCTTAACTGGAATATTGCTCGAGACGGAGGATCCCAAAGGCAGGGTGTCATCAGCCCACTTGAAGAAACCACAAGTATCGCATTTCCAAAATTGCTTGCCTTTGGTGTTTCCTTCACGAACAACTGTTCTCAAGGAGGGCTGCGTAGCGCAACTACACTGAATATCGCTGGCCGCAGATCCGACAATAGTGGGAGCCGTTCGTTGATTTGAACTATAAGACACCGACGCTGGATGCGAACTAGAGCTAGAGGATGCCACCGGAACCGTTCTGGCCTGCCAATCAGATGAGATGGCGATGGGTGTGTTAGTTCGAGTTGTGGTGGACGATGCTGCAGATGAATCAACCGTGGATCGTTTTTTCGCCTTTCGCGATGAGGATGTCGCCTTGTTATCGGGAAACATGTCGAAATCTGATATAGGGCAATAAGATATCAGGGTATACGTGAGCAAAATAAAAAATCCACAAACCATCGTCTGAATCATCGACAGCAATGAGAGGTGCAGAACTTGGTATCACCCCTCGCCCTCGCCCTCTAGCGGCAGGCACTGCTCTGGTTGCACCTCTTGCTCTTCCTGCACCCCGTCCTCTGCCCCTGCCTCCTCCGGGTCCGTCGCCGTCTCCGCCGCCGCCGCCACCACCACCACCCCCTCCATTGGCACCACCTGGTCCACCACCGCCTTGGCCTTGACCATTCCCTGATAAATATTGTTGCACTGTCTAAAGGTGATTGGTCAGATATTCGAACACCAATAACAATATCTTGACGAAGCCACCTCAGTCACTCGTTGGAACTCTCGACGGACGATGACAAACATCTCCTTGTATTGGTCCAAACTTCGCTCCAGCATATCGTGCTTCGACGTGGTCCCTTCGCAAACTTGAACCATTCGGCGTTCCGTCTGTAGGGATCCATGAAAAAGATTCCAGTGTAACTAGACCAGCCTACGCTTACCTCCCTTCTCAATTGAGGTTTGCTGACATTTTTGGCCAGGCCAATTCGATTGTATCCTTCAATTAATCCTATGCCAAGAGTCGATGGAACGAGGTATTTAGTCGCTCCCTCCATCCGTTCGATGACATAAGAACGCTGGATGATAGTCTCGATATGCTGAGCTATTGTCGCGTCCGTACCTAAAGACATCATGGATAAGCCGTCAGATGAACATAGTACAGAATCAGAAACCCACCGATACCGTTCTTATCCATAAGTGTAACCAGGTCTGCTTCAGTGAGATAATTGGGTTTGGATGTTTCGCCTTGTCGAATCTCGCACAAGGTCGGTTCAAATTCCTCCCCCTCCTGGAAGTCAGGTACAGTATGGCCAGTCCATTTCTCATAGATGTAAACATTGAGGTAGTTACGTTCTCTCACAACAAGCCCTATTTTATGCGTCAGTCCAACGCCGTTGCATTGAGAAAGAAATAGCCACTAATCCGCACCTGTCGCAGAAAATTCTTCCCCTCCACACAAAACGTCTACAGTGGTCTGCCAACCTTCCGCATCTTTGGAACAGCAGGCAAGGTATCGACGAGTGATATACTCATACACTTTTTTCTCGTCACCTGCGAGATTGTTTGCATGTGCTATAGGGTGGATGGGTGGATGGGCTTTGTCGTTGTTCTTTCCCCGTCTAGGAGCACCATAGCCACCTTGTTGCAGCCTGATGGAAAATTAGCCTTTAATCCAGTCTGCGGAGAAGAAAAGGCGATTCACGAGGATGCGAACACGCCCCAGGCCGGGTCAACTGTCTGTTTTCCTATCAGGGCCATATGGTCGAATTGTGGGTCGAACTCGTCTGTTTCCGTGCGTGGATACGAGACAAAGCCTTGCTGGTAGAGCTTTTCCGCGATCTAGAGAAAGCTCAGACAAGATTATGACACCTGTAGACTATACAAGAATCTCACGTCCAGTGCCTTCTTCGGCGCGAGTCGCAGCAGTCTGGAAGCTGCTTTTTGCAATTCGACGGTCGTAAGCGGAAGAGGTTTCCTTCAACGGCAGGATTTCAGTAACGGTCCAGATAGTGGTAGCGGAGACCTACCATTTCTTAGTACTTTTATTAGTGACCTTGGACACTCTGGCTAACGGGTTTTCCATCATCATTGAATAGATATTCATGACTGCGAGCTGATGAAATAGGTGATGGCGTTTCCAGTTGAACTTGGTCTCTTCCTGACCTTGGGAGGGCGTCGTTCTTGTCAAGGAGAGGTAGATGTACCAGAAGGTTTCGGGCTGGAAGTCCTTGACCAGATTGTATCTTTGAACGACAAATCCGAGTGTCGGAAACTGGCAGGGTCCTGCCAAAGTCCATCATGAGTGAGAACACACGAGAAAAGGTTACCACCAACCGTAAGACACAACGCTCTTTTCCTCTGCGATTTGGGGAACTCTCCCCTGCAACGCCAAAGTCTGCAGCCTTGTGAACGCAGCTCCCACCTTCAGGTCGAGCAAAATTCGCGCCTCCACTGCATCAGCCAGTCGTCTATCCAACTCGACGGGGTGTTGTGCAGCGTTATGTATTTGCCTGGCAAGTAATGGGTAAACTCAAGAGTAAGGATTCTAGTCTTCAGACGTACTGTGCAATAATAGCGCTAAACCTAGCACGCTTAACTTGTATGCCGGCCTTAGCTCGTCGACAGACTCTCACTATCTCCATACCGATATGCTCTCCTTCCCTGTCACAATCCGTCCATATCATGAGCATGTCCGCCCGCCGCGCCTGCGTCAAAAGGTTGTTTTCAATAGATTTCTTGTCTTTTGCAACTTGTGTCTCCACAGGAGCATCGAACAGCTCAAAGGGTTCACAAGAAGTCCATTTTCTGTGGGTGTCGTAGAAGTCATGTTCCGTAAGATGCCCAACCACCGCGGTGACGGTGAAGAATGCCCGTGTTTGGGGGTAATCAAATTCGTAGTTCTTGATGAAGTTGCTTTGTGTATTATGCTTTTGTGGTCATCAGACACGTACTCATTGCAATCCAGTGATGATAGGACATACTGTGGTGAATTGGCCACCAGAAAGGATCTGAGTGACAGATTTGGCTATTGAAGGTTTTTCAGCAACGCAGAGAACTCTCATGAGGACATTCAACGGCTAGAGCGTCTATATTCGTCGTAACTTGCAGCAAATAGCGAGAAGGATGTGGTAAACAAAGAAGATATGCTACCAAAAACGCGTCTCGACCCGACTCAATTTGCACACGTGACCCAGTCACGAGAGCGCGAAGAATAAATTCTCAGCTGAAGAGATATGGACCCTTTGATTGACTTTCAAGTTGTGCCTTCGAACAGCTCATCTGAGATCTATATTCCTCGAATAAGGCGGCCATGGAAGACGGAAATTCAGTCACAACAAAGCTTCTTACGCTGTTGAACGTTTCTGCGACCAAGATCGGCAAAAGAAAACGGGTGGAGGATGACTTTGTACCCTCCGAGAAGTTGAACAAGCGTAAATCGATAACATTTGCTGATTCGACAAATGTCGCATCCGAGAAGCCAGATGTAGCGACAATTGAAGCAGAGATAATGATGGACAATGCCGAAGAGACCCTTGATATTGAAGAGGCCACTGGTGAGTTTTTCTTTGCTCATATTTGAGAAGTTTTGACCAAGCCCTAGAGAATACACCACCGAACGACGGCTACGAAACACACTTTGGCCTGAAGCCGCCCTGCCTAACTGAATCTTCACGCTCCGCAGTCGACGCTAAATCCTGGCAGACTGGGAGGGCCCAGGCTGGCAAGCTTGGCTCGACTATTGTGTCAACACCTCAGAACTCTGATAGCAGTAGCCCAAACTGTATGTCAGATATCGACGTACGTCTTTCTTTAAGTATAACATTACCATGTCTATTTACTCTTTTCTCAGATATTAGACAGTCTCATAACGCCGTTCTCTACAAGACAAACCAAAGGTACAGACCAGCTAATTTTTACCATGACTTGCTTATGTCGAATTCCAGCCCATACCACGCTACAGAATGACCTGCTCTCAACCCTATCAACGAGGAAGGACTTGTACATCACTACAACGCCACTGGACACAAAACGGCCTATGAGAGAAGCCATTTCTCTCCATGCTCTCAATCATGTTACAAGGTGCTTCAGGCCATTCAAATACAATGCCTCGGCTCATTCCTCCTTCTAGAAAACGACGACGAGTGCTCAAAAATAACGAGCGACTTGTTAAAACAACCAAGACCGACCCCGAAGCTCCGCCTCCAGAGGATGTTCAAGACCAAGGCTTCACACGTCCGACCGTTCTCATCCTCCTCCCCTTCCGCTCATCCGCGCTTGACTGGTTTCGAGCCATTTCGTCCCACACTCCACCGGCCACATTTCAAATAGAGAACCGATCTCGTTTTCTGTCTGAATATGGACTACCACCCGGCGCTGTCGACAAGCTAGTAACTGCGGAACCAGGGACGTATCCACCTGATCATGTAGACACATTCAAGGGA
>Ga0247742_10000739_pt1 | contig 25179 bp, 22 predicted proteins | sample UWRJL208509C2_FD_180944 | JGI IMG/M metagenome (GOLD analysis project Ga0247742, IMG submission 180944) | Plant litter microbial communities from Arlington Agricultural Research Station in Wisconsin, United States - UWRJ-L208-509C-2 | ecosystem: Environmental > Terrestrial > Plant litter >... | reverse complement strand
GATCCGGACGAACTCTCGCCGCGCGATGCGCTGGACCGCCTCTACAAACTGAAGAAAATGCTGCGCTGAACCATTGAGACACCCTATCGGGTCGATCTGAACAATCGAATTCCCCTCCGGGCGCCTGCTTCCTATAGTGACCTCGCGGTCTGGGCCATCGGCTCATCCGCAACGGGGCTTACGACTCTCCATCTTCCCGCCCCGTCGCGTCCCCCGCCACACCCGCGTCAGCAGCCCGGGTGTGGATCTCCGGGGGACGGTTTTTTTGTGTGATCCCGTACTGATGTGCTTCGATCATCGTGCGCATCAGGACAATGAACAGGTCGGCGCTGAACAGCGACAAGGTATGGACGCTCCACAGCGTGTGTCCGTAAGCATCGAACAAGCGCAGCGAACCATTCGCACCACCTTCGTCGAGCTTCGCGATATCCGCGATGGGAATGCGCTGCCCATCGACGTCGAGCCCGCCACTACTCAATTGAAGCGTTCTCGCCTCAGCCGACAACATGCCGCCCATCACGCGATTCGCCAAGCGATCCGCGTCGGTGATGCTGTGGAACGTCAACGCATGGCCTGCTTCGAGCGAGCGCAATGCGAGTGGGCCGCGCTCACGCAACTGGCCTTCGATGATCTCACCGCGCAAGCGGAAGGCATCACCCCGGTTGTCGAGCACGTCGACCCATGCATCCGCCGCGCTACGGCGAAAAGCCAGTGCGTTCGCCGGGCCGAACAGGCGGCGACCTGTGCGAAAAAGGTAAAGATCGGACATCGCCATGAACGGCACAAAGGTTTCTCTTCGTGGCGCGGCGTGGCGGACGACGATGCCATGAAGATGGAGGTCGAACGTCGTCTTTGCGCGGATCGCCCGCCACGCCACGGTCAGCACGATGCCGAAAGCGAGCAGCAAGCCGGCGGTGCCAAGGATCAATGGTCGCCCCTCGGGTGCGACCCTGGCGCCTGTGAACAACAACAAAGGCAAACCGGCGCCGAGTACAAGGCACATCAAGGCAACGGCAAGCACGAAACGATGCGCACGCGTGCGCCCATGCCGACTGAGCAGTGGACCGGGCGCGATATCGGACGGAACCTGCATGCTCAAAGCGTCTTCTTCAGATCCTGGATCAAGCGACGCGCATGCTTATCTGGCTTGCCCTCGGGGCGCAGCAACGCCCCACCCGTGAGGCGGCGATCTTCACGCTGGCGTTCGCGCTCGGCGACACTCTCTTCGGTTTCGGTATAGAGCTTGCGTGCTTCCGGAGCGGGTCCACGCTTCTCGGACAAGGCGGCAACAACCGCGACGAAGCGCTCCTCGCCACGCGTGATCTTCAGGCGATCACCAATCTGCACCGTCTTCGCCGGCTTGCAGGCGCCATCGTTCAGCTCGACCTTCCCGCCGACGATCGCTTCCTTGGCCAGCGCGCGGGTCTTGAAGAAGCGCGCAGCCCAGAGCCATATATCGGCGCGTACACCAGGGGTGGTCGGAATGTCCGTCATGTCAAAAGTGTGAGGTCGCAGCGTCGCAAAGCCAAGTCTCAAGCCGCCGGGAGCAACAGGTTACCCAGCGGTACCGTGACCAGGCAAAGCAGGATGCCGGCCCCGAGCACCGTATTCGCCAGGCGCGGTTCGAGGTCGTATTGGTCGGCCAGGATCGCTGCCGAAATCATCGGCGCCATGGCCGCCTGCAAGACACCGACGGTGAGGGTCAGGCCGCCGATGCCGGCCGCGATGCCTATGCCGAACACCACCAGCGGCGCGAACAACAGCTTCCAGCCAAGGCCGGTAATGAGCGCACCCAGCTGATCGCGTTGCAAGTGCAAGCGGAACTGCAGACCCACCGAGAACAGCGCCAGTGGCGTCAGCGTTGCGCCGATCTGCAGCATCACCTTCTCGACGGCTTCGGGCCAGCCGCCGAGCAGGCCCACGATCACTCCGATGACCAGTGAGATGAAGGCCGGGAAGGTCAGCACACGGCGCACGATGGCTGCCACGCTCGCTCCCCTGCCCGAATACATCGAAGCGACCACAATGCCGCCGGCCGCAAGCATGGGAAAGCAACCGAGCTGGTCCGCAATCACGGCTACCGAGAGCCCCGCCTTGCCATGCAGGGCCTCCATCATCGGATAGCCCATGAAGGAGGTATTGCCCAGGCCGCAGACGAGGGTCAGGCAGCCGATACGCGCGGGCGACCAGGCGAAGATGCGGCCCAACGTGGCGAAGAGCGCCCACGCCCCGAAGAAGGTCACGTACATGCCGACCACGGGAAACCACAGGCGCACGTCGATCGTCACGTGCGGCACCAGCGCCAGCACGAGGGCTGGCAAGGCGATATTGAGCACCCACCAGTTGATGCCGGGGACGATGCCTTGCGGAAGCGTGGCGAAGCGCTGGCAGAGGATGCCGAGGGCGAGACAGGCGAAGAGGATTAACAGGGCGGACATGGGGGACGACGATAGCAGGCTCCGCGTGGGAGCCTCTATGTGGGAGCCGCTTCAGCGGCGATAGCCAGGATCCCTCAGGCCATCGCCGATGAATCGGCTCCTACAGAGAGCGTGCTTCAGCCCAGGAGGACGCGGTTCATGCGCTGGACGAAGGCAGCGGGGTCGGCGAGCTGCGCGCCAGCGGTGATCTCGGCCTGCTCCAGGAGCAGCCCTGCGATGTCGCCAGCCTTGGCGTCGTCGGTTTCCGCGGCGAGGCGCTTGACCAGCGGATGCTCCGGGTTGAGCTCGAGCACGGCCTTCGATTCCGGCACGTCCTGGCCTGCTTCACGCAGCAACCGGGCCAGATGCGGCGCGAGGTCGAAGTCGGCCAGCGCGAGGCACGACGGCGAATCGGTGAGGCGCGCGGAGACGCGAACGTCGCCGACGCGATCACCGAGCAGGGCCTTCGTGCGCTCGATGAGCGGGGCAGCTTCAGCGGACGCCGCTTCCTGCTTCGCCTTGTCGGCTTCGTCGAGCGGGAACTCGCCCTTGGCCACGTTACGCAGGCGCTTGCCGTCGTATTCGGTGAGGTAGCCGAGCATCCATTCGTCGACGCGGTCGGACATGAGCAGCACTTCGATGCCCTTGGCCTTCAGCGCTTCAAGCTGCGGGCTGCCGGCAGCGGCTGCGTAGCTGTCCGCCGTGACGTACCAGATGGTGTCCTGGCCTTCGCCCATGCGGCCGATGTAGTCGTCGAACGAAACCGTCTTCGCCGCACCCTCGCCCTTCGTCGATGCGAAACGCAGCAGCTTGGCAATGCGATCGCGGTTGGCAGTGTCTTCGACAATGCCTTCCTTGAGCGTGTTGCCGAAGCCGGCGAGGAACGTGGCGAACTTCTCCGGCTCGTCGCGCGAAACCTTCTCGAGCAGGTCCAGCACGCGCTTGGTGCAGGCGGCTTTGATGCGCTCGAGCTGACGGTTCTGCTGGAGAATTTCGCGGCTGACATTGAGTGGAAGGTCATCGGCGTCGACAACGCCGCGCACGAAGCGCAGGTAATTCGGCAACAGCTCTTCCGCAGCATCCATGATGAAGACGCGCTTGATGTAGAGCTTGAGACCCTTGCGCTCTTCGCGCCCGCCCATCATCAGGTCGAACGGCGGCTGTTCCGGCACGTAGAGCAACGTGGTGAAGCTCTGGCTGCCTTCGACGCGGTTGTGCGTCCAGGCCAGGGCGTCGTTGAAGTCGTGGCCGAGTGCCTTGTAGAAGTTCTGGTATTCCTCGTCCGTGATCTCGCTCTTGGGACGGCTCCACAGGGCCGAGGCCGAGTTGATCGTCTGCCAGTCGGTCGGATCGGGCTTGCCATCCTTCTCGACCGGCATGCGGATCGGGAAGGCCACGTGGTCGGAGTACTTGGTCACGGCCGCACGCAGTGTCCAGAACTTCAGGAACTCGTCTTCGTCCGCCTTCAGGTGCAGCACGACGGTGGTGCCACGCTCGGTGACGTTCATGTCCTCGAGGGTGTACTCGCCCTTGCCGTCGCTTTCCCAGCGCACGCCGGCCTCGGTCGGCTCGCCGGCGCGACGGGTGATCACGGTGACTTTGTCGGCCACGACGAAGGCGGAATAGAAGCCCACGCCGAACTGGCCGATCAGGCGCGCGTCGGCCTTCTGTTCACCGGAAAGGGCTTCGAGGTAACGGCGGGTGCCCGAGCTGGCGATCGTGCCGATATTGGCGACGACTTCGTCCTTGCTCATGCCGATGCCGTTGTCGCGCACGCTCACGGTGCGCGCTTCCGGATCCCAGGTGATCTGGATGCGGAGTTCCGGGTCGTCGGAGGTCAGGTCGGGGTTGCCGACAGCCTCGAAGCGCAGCTTGTCGCAGGCGTCGGAGGCGTTGGAAATGAGCTCGCGAAGGAAGATTTCCTTGTGCGAGTAGAGGGAATGGGTGACCAGGTGCAGGACCTGGGCGACCTCGGCTTCGAACTTACGTGTTTCCTGGCTCACGGTGCCGTTCCTTCAAGATGGGACAGCCCCCGATTATGGGGGCGGCCGGGGCCTGAAAAAAGATCGGCTCCTACAGGGGACTTGCCGCCGCTTACGGCGCGGCCTGCAGGGCCGCGATACGCTGCTCGATCGGCGGGTGGCTCATGAAGAGGCGCTTGAAGCCGCTGGCGAGGTGGCCGGAGATGCCGAAGGCCTGAATGGTCTGTGGCAGGCTGGTGTCGCCGTGGTTGGCAGACAGGCGCTGGAGGGCCGAGATCATGGAGGCACGGCCGGCCAGGTGGGCGCCGGCCGCGTCGGCGCGGAACTCGCGCCAGCGGGAGAACCACGCCACGATGATCGAGGCGAACAGGCCAAACACGATCTGCAGCACCATGACCACGACGAAGTAGCCAATGCCGCCCTCGCCGTCGCGCTCGCGGCCGCCGCTCATCCAGCTGTCGACGACCCGCCCGACCACGCGGGCCAGCACGATCACCAGGGTGTTCAGCACGCCCTGGATCAGCGTGAGCGTGACCATGTCGCCGTTGGCGACGTGGCCGATCTCATGACCGAGAACGGCCGAGACCTGTTCGCGGTCCATCTGCTGGAGCAGGCCGCTGCTGACCGCCACGAGCGCGTTGTTGCGCGTCATGCCGGTCGCAAAGGCGTTCATTTCCGGGGCGTCGTAGACGGCCACCTCGGGCATGCCGATGCCCGCCTTCTCGGCGTGGCGGCGCACGGTCTCAACCAGCCAGCGCTCGGTTTCGTTGACGGGCTGGGTGATGACCTTGGCGCCAGTCGTCCACTTGGCCATCCATTTGGAGATAGCCAGCGAAACGAAGGCACCGCCCATGCCGAAGACCGAGGCGAAGACGATCAGGCCCGACAGGCCCATGCCCCGCTGGGCGGCCCACTGGTCGATGCCAAGCACGCGACAGACGATGGTGAGAAGAAGAATGACCGCGAGGTTGGTCGCGATGAAAAGCCCGATGCGTTTGAACATGTTTCTCTCTCTTGGCGGATGGCGTGTGGCGCCGCCTTATGCGGAGTTTTCGGGGCGAACGCTGAATGATTCAATCCCTGCAGCCCGCGCCGTTCATGGGATGGCGGCCCAGCGCGCTTTCGCGTCCGGCGGCATCGCCTACACTGTCGCCTTCGCGTCATGCACGCCCTGAGAAACGCCTCAACCCGTGTTCGGTTACAGCCCATGAGCTATCGCGGCCGGTTCGCGCCGTCGCCCACCGGCGCCCTCCACTTCGGCTCACTGGTCGCCGCGGTCGGCAGCTGGCTGGTGGCGCGTCACGCGGGCGGCGAATGGGTGGTCCGCATCGAAGACATCGATCCGCCCCGCGAGGTTCCGGGCTCGGCCGCGAGCATCCTGGCCACGCTCGATGCGTTCGGCCTGTCGCCTGACGGCCCGGTCATGTATCAGTCCACACGCGGCGACGCCTACGAAGCGGCCTTCGAACGGCTCAGGGCGGAAGGCCACGTCTTCCCTTGCTGGTGCAGCCGTGCCGACCTGGCGGTCCATGGCGGGATGCACCGCCATGGCCAGTGTGTCGCCGCGCCGGACCCCGAGCGCCCTCCGGCGTGGCGGTTGCGTACGCCCGACGAAACCCTCCGCTGGCACGACGGCCTCCAGGGGCCCCAGTCGGAAAACCTGATGGAAGTGGCCGGAGACTTCGTGATCCGTCGCGTCGAAGGCTTCTGGGCTTACCAGCTCGCCTGCGTGGTCGACGACGGCGAACAGGGCATCACGCACGTGGTCCGCGGTGCCGACCTGCTGGATTCGACGGGCCGCCAGATGTATCTGCAGCGGCTGCTGGGCCTGAACACGCCCGGCTACCTGCACCTTCCCCTGGTCCTGGACGCGGAAGGCCGGAAGCTCTCCAAGTCGGACCTCGCCCTGCCCGTGGACCCGAGCGATCCCCTGCCCGCCCTTCGCCTGGCGCTCAACCGCCTGGGCGTGGCAGCCCCCACGGACCGCGGAACGCCGCGTGATCTGCTTCACGCCGCGCTGAACGAGTTCAAGCCTGCGTCGCTCCGCCGCAGTAGTCTTGGCAGCGGTGGGGCGCTATAACAATCGTTTGCCCGCGCGGCGGGCCTCTACGGGAAACGGGCGAGGATGAGTCAGGGCATTACGCAACGCACGGCACTGGTGACCGGCGGCACGGGCGGCATCGGTACCGCGATCGTGCGCTACCTTGCGCGCCAGGGCCATCGGGTGGCTACCAACTACCGCGACGAGGCGAAGGCTGCGGCCTGGCGTGAAGACATGATCCGCGACGGTATCGACGTGGTCATGGTCCCGGGCGACGTGTCCGATCCGGCCTCGGCTGCCACCATGGTGCGCGGCATCGAGGCTCTCGCCGGCCCCATCGAGATTCTGATCAACAACGCCGGCATCACTCGCGACACCACGTTCCACAAGATGGACTTCCAACAGTGGACGGACGTGGTCAACACCAACCTCAACGCCGTCTTCAACGTCACCCGCCCGGTGATCGAGGGCATGCGCTCGCGCCAGTGGGGCCGCATCGTGCAGATCAGCTCCATCAACGGCCAGAAGGGCCAGTATGGACAGGCGAACTACGCGGCGGCCAAGGCCGGCATGCATGGTTTCACCATCTCGCTGGCCCAGGAAAACGCGCGCTTCGGCATCACCGTCAACACGGTCTCACCGGGCTACGTCGGCACCGACCTGGTAATGGCGGTGCCCGATGACATCCGCCAGAAGATCATCGCCCAGATTCCGGTGGGCCGGCTTGGACGTCCGGAAGAGATCGCGCACGCGGTGGCCTTTCTGACCAGCGAGGATTCGAGCTGGATCACCGGCTCGAACCTGGCCATCAACGGTGGCCACTACATGGGTTGGTGAATCCGCCTCAGAGCCGGAGGTCGTCGACCGACTTCGGCTCGTGGATATCCACCTTATTGTGATGCGCGCGGAACTTCGCCATCACCTTGTACGCCACGCGGCGCGCCCGCATCACCGAGCCCAGGGGCCGGTGCGCGATCACACCATGCCATGGACTGAAGGCCAGGCCGTCGTCGATGGCTGCGCGCCGCGCCTCGTTCCAGGCCGGCTGCGGCGGGATGACGATGCGCGCCACGTCAATATAGGGGCTCTTCTCTTCCGGCCAGGCCACCGACGCATCCTCGATGGGCATCGATTCCAGGTCCGTGCAGAACTGCACCCGCACGTCCCACTCGCCACCTTCGGCGGCGAAGTGTTCGATCATCGCATCGCGCAGGCCATTCGGCTTGCCGTTGACGTTGAGATCCGCATCCGTGAGCGCGGTGAGGTTAGGCGAGCGCGGTGCGATCGATACCTTCACGACATACTCGCCGAAACGCAGCGGCGCCTGGCTGTAGTAGCTGTCGCCCAGCGGATTCGTTTCCGGCTGGCCGCCAAGCGCGAGCAAGGTGGCACTCTTGCCGCCGAAGGCTTCGACAAGACGCTCGGTGCCACGAAGCACCGCGGAAAGGGCCTTCTTCGCACCTTCCGCGCGATCGGTGGTCGCCGCCACGAGCTTCAGCGTCCCCGCGAACTTCTTCGCCGTCGGTGCGCCGAAGGCGGGGCCGTTCACCAACACGAAATCCTGTGTCGCATCGCCTTCACTGCCCGGGAGGCGGTCGCCCTCGACGCCAAAAATCTTCACGGCCATGCCGCGAGGCGTGGACACGCTATCGTCGAGGATGTCGCCCGGCACGGTGGATAGACGCATGGCGACGCCGTAGCGCCCCGCCCTGGCAAAGATCCCTTGCGCCAGCTCCCGAGGCAGGTCGTCGGGGATGATCAGCTCACCGGTAAGAAGCGCGTGACTCTTGGCGTGGACCGGCCGATACGCGTGCTTCTCATGTTCCAGGGTGGTGGTGTTGATTCCCGTCAGGGTTTCGATCAGTTGCTCGGCCGTCTCGGCCTCATCGGGCTCGACGTGCTCAAGGGATTCGTCGAAGCGAATCGGCGGAGGAGAGAGTGAGAGAGGCATGACGATCTCGAGCGGCCGGGTGACGCTTTATCGTGCGGCCGCTGTCGTGAAGGGAGCGTCCCGCCCCCCTGTATCGTCGGTGTTACATCAACTTGTAACTGAAGGTCAGGTTCCACCGCACATCCCGGTTGCGGCTCTCCGGCGGTTTGTCGCCCGTGGGCTCCGCCAGCGCGAAGTCCACGGTGTAATGCTTGTTGTCCGAGAGCCGTACACCGACGGCCGCCGAATCCAGTTTGTCGATCAGGGGCCGGGCGCCGTTGAGGTAGACGCGGGCCGTTTGATAAGCCACGTAAGGCACGATCGACTTGACCCACGTCGTGCCGGAGACAAACGCCCGGTTCACCTCGAGCGACGCCGCCCAGCCACTGTCCCCCGCCGCGTCACCCGGGTCATAGGCATAGGCGAAACTCGGACCGCCGAAGTTGATCTGCTCGGTCGAAGGCAGGGCATTGTTGCTGTACTGGCCCGTGGCCCGGACGACGGTTCCTACCTTGTGGGCCCACTGCTCCGACCATGCCATGTTCATCGTGTAACGGGTGAACGTGACATCGGGCATCGCGACAGCGAGCGGACCGGCCAGGTTGGTCGTCGCGCGTGAACTTGCACCCAGTCCATCGAATCCATGCGCGAGGGCGAAACTGAATTGCGTCGTGCGTTTCCCGGCAGCCTTCAGCCAGGACAGTTCCGCGTTGAGCACACGCACGCTCGAACGCAACGAGATCATCGCGCCCGTGTCGATGTTGCGATAACGATCGTCCTGCGTGGACGCATAGACACCCATCGTCAGGTTCAACCGCTTGCTGTTGGTCAGCACGACCGGATAGATGGTCGTGAGCGCGAGGCGCTCTTGTGAGAGCCGGTGATCGAGATACGACGGCAGCTGGTCGTCGGTGTCGGGGCTGCCCCAGTAGTGACTTCCGTCGATGCGGCCTTGCCAGCCTCTCGATCCGATCGGCTCCAGCCAACCCACGGAATACAGGCGCTGGCCACCGCCATTGGGAAAAAGAGTGGAAACACTGAGCTGCTCGCCAAGTGGTGTCGCGCCGTTCTCCAGTGCGGTGAAGATGCCCTGCGCGCCGGGATGGTTCAGGTCCATGCCGTAGCTCGCATCGTAGCGCTGCCGCGTGATGTCCAGGTCGAGCGTGGTCGCCCCATCCGTCGTGGTCGGCGGAGCTACGTTCGCGGCGACCTTCGCGCCAGGCAACTGACCGAGCAGTTGCGTATAGCGTTCGAAGGTGTCCTGCCGCAGCGGACGCTCGTCCACGATGTGCGCGGCCATGGCGCGGATGCGTCCTTCGAGGTTGCCGGCATCGCCGCGCACGGTGAGGCCCGACACGTAACCTTCGACGATCGTTACCTGCACGACGCCGCCGGCGAAGGTCTGATTGGGCACGAAGGCGAACGAGAGCGCGTAACCATGCGCCTTGTACATCGCCGTGACCTTGTCGGCAGCGGCGACGAGCTCGCGCACGCTCGTGTCCTTGCCGCGCATCGGTGCGAACAGCTCGGCGACATCGGCAAAGGGGATCGAATGCACGCCGGTGACGTCAAAGCGTGTCGGTGTGAGATGGCTGGCGAGAAGCGCCTCCAGTGCCGGGTTAGGCGCCTGCACGTTCACCGTCACCGAAGGCGCCTCCTTGGGCGTCTCCGTTCGCGGCAGGGTCTGGAGTGGATTAGCCGGCGCGCGGACTTGCGCCTGGGTGGAACACACGACGGTCATGCCTAGCAGGCAGCCGAGCCATCGATTCATGAATGCTCCCTACGAACGATGACCTACGAAGAACAACGGAACGCGGGCGGTGATTGCCACCGCCCGCGTCGATCGCTTTACAGGCCGTGGTTGCCCTTGCCGAGATCCCTCAGCTTGGCGGCCAAGGCGGACAGCGGGTCTTGCGCCGCGCTACCGCTGCCGTTGCCCGTCGTGGACGAGATGCCGGTGGCGGCGGCGACGTTGTTGACGAGCGTGTCCACCGTCGCCGTCACCGGCGCAAGGTTCGGGCTGTTCACTACGCCACCTACGCCATTGCCCACAGTGGTCACCGTCGTGGCGACGGTGTTGGTCACTGGTGCGAGCCCGGAGAGACCACCCGTGCCCAGGGCGGCGATCGGCGCCGCCGTGCTGTTGACCAGGGCGGGCGCGTCTTTGAGCGCGGTCGTCAACGGGGTCGCACCCGGGGAACCCGCCACACCGATACTCGTATTCAGCACGTTGCCAGCCACGGCCAGCGTACCGCCCGTGCCAGCGAGTGCGCCGCTGAGAGGCTGGGCAAGGCCACCGAGCGCGCCCGGAGCCTGCGTGCTTGAGACACTGGTCGCCAGCGAATTCACGCCCTGGCTGAGGCCACCCGCAATGCCGCCAGCTGTCATGCCCGTCGCGGCAACAAGGTTGCCCGATGCAGTCGGCGATGCGCTGCTTCCCAACGATGTCGCGAGCGGCGTCACAAGGTTGCTCACGGCGAGCGTCAGCGCGTCGGCCTGCGACGAGCCCAGCGCGCCGCCTAACTGCGAACCAAGATGCTCCACACCCGCACCGGCGGTAGAGACGACGCCGCCCACGGCGGAGGTAATCGGCATGATCGGCGTAGACGCCCCGACGCTGCTGACACCCTGACCCAGGTCGTTTACGGCACTGCCGGTGTACGTAACAACGTTGCCCAGGCTATCGGTCGTCGTGCCGACCGGGTTGGCGATATTGCCGGTCTGACCCAGCCCATCGCTGACACCGTTGCCGAGTGTCGTCACGGCCTTGCCAATGTCACCCACGGTGCTGCCGAGGGAGGTCGAGAGGCCCGTTGTGCCACCGAGCACGGTCAACGCGGGCAGCTGTGCACCGATGCCGGAAACCGTTCCGCCGAGGGAAGAAACGATGTTGCCGGCGCCGGTGGATATCGCACCGACCGCGTTGCTGGGTGCCGCGTTACCCGTACCGCCGGTGCCGCCGCCGGTACCGCCACCACCCGTGCCTCCGCCACCCGTACCGCCACCGCCGGTGCCGCCACCATCGCCGCCACCTGTGCCTCCGGTGCCGCCGCCTGTGCCGCCCGTACCACCGGTGCCGCCACCATCGCCACCGCCGGTGCCACCCGTACCGCCTGTGCCGCCGCCGGTTCCACCGGTACCGCCGCCATCGCCACCGCCGGTACCGCCCGTGCCGCCACCGGAGTCACCGGCGCCACCTGCACCGCCGGGATTGACCGTGCCGCCGGATCCGCCACCGGATCGCGTCGAACCATGACCACTGCATGCCGTGATGGAAACCGACGCAGCCAGGATGCAGCTGGCCAGAAGGGTGCGGGTGAAGACCTTGCTGAACTTGAGTTCGCTCACGATTCACTCCTCGAACGCATGGCGTTCTGGGTAGTGCCCCCTGCCTGTGGGAGCGATACATCGAATGTGACCCACGTCACAGCCGTGGATTAATCAGACGCCTGACGGCCCATGCGGCGGTACGCAAAAGTGGCAGCTAAGTAGGAATACGTAGAGCAAATTCGGCCATCTGTTCACGCACGTTGAGCCGTCGTGAATATGGGTCGAACGAAGTGCGAAAACTGAGGCAAAAAAAAACGCCCCGGTGGGCCGGAGCGTTTTCTTGCTAACTCAATACCGGCAGCAGTCAGTGCACGGTAAAAAGCTTGTCGAAGCCAGCGATGCGCAAGGTGTTACGCAGGTCGGCACTGGCATTGACGATGCGGATCTCGGCGCGGTCGCCGCCGGCGTGCTCGCGCAGGAGCATCAGCATGCCCAACGCAGAGCTGTCCATGCCGATGACCTGCTCCAGGTCGAGCACGTAGCTGCGCGCCACGGCCATGTCGCCCAGGCAGGCATCGTGGAAAGCACGGTGGATGGAGAAATCGAAGCGCTCGCCCAGGTGAAGGGTCAGGCAACCGTGCTCGGTGTCGTGGTGAACGTTGATGGCCATGGTGGATCCCCTTAAAACAGGTCGATGTCGCCAGCAGCCATGGACTGCTGGAGGGCGGGGCCACGCGAACGCAGGCGGGCGCGCTCACGCTGCTCGGCAAGACGTGAGCGAACGCGCTGGGCACGGGCGCCGAGTTCCGCCGGATCGGCCGGAGCGCAGGCCAGCTCTTCGATATCGCGCGTGCAGTCGGCGGTGATTTCCTGCAGCTCGACGAGGCGCGAACGCGTCTGGTGCAGCAGCTGGCTGAGGATATCCTCGAACTGCAGCGAACGGATGGTGGTCGACACGTCGTTGCCGAGGCCACGGTTGATCGAGGCGGCTTCGTCCGCGGCGGCGCTGGTGCGCGCGTTGGACTCGGTGATGGTCGACATCATGCGGTCGATGTCGCCCTTGGCCGAGAGCGCCACGTTCATGTCCTGCGAGGCCATGTGGCCGACCAGCTCGCGAAGCTGTTCCATCGCGGTGCGCGAGCGCTCCACGTGGGTACCGATCTTCTCGTTGAACTGGTTGCTGTGCTGCGCGAGGTTGCGGATCTCGCCGGCGACGACCGCGAAGCCGCGACCGGACTCACCGGCACGCGCCGCTTCGATCGCCGCGTTCAGCGCGAGCAGGTTGGTTTCTTCGGCAATGGTGTTGACGTTCTTCAGCAGCGCGAAGACGGCATCCATTTCCTTGGCCATGCCGTCGATGCGGTAGACGATGCGCAGGCTCTCACGCGAGAGCTGGACGATGAGGCCGACGAAGTGCTCGAGCAGGCCTGCCGTACGCGACGCGAAATCCTGCACCGAGATGCCGTTGCCGCCGCTTTCGATGATCTCGCTGAGCAGCTTCTGCTGCTTGCCGGTCTTGTGCGACAGGCCGTTGAAGCCACCGCCGAGCTCGGCCACGGCATCACGCAGCAGATCGAGCGCCTGGTGCAGTTCGCGGCTGGCGTGGCCGAGTTCGTCGACGATGGCGCTGCGTACGTCTTCCATCGCCTCGCGCACGGATGCCTCGTCCGACGACGGGGAATGCAGCACCACCTCCACCTCCGGCAGCGCGGCCGGGCGCAGGCTGATCGCGATCCAGGTCGAGGTCAGCAGTGCCACCACGATCGGGGCGAGCCACGGCGAGTGAAACACCAGGACCAGGATCAGGGCGATGGCACTGGCGGCAAAGCCGATGCTTCGTGCGTTCTTCGGGATGAGCATGATGACGTCTCGCTATCAGGTGCCGACGCGCGAGGCGGCGACGGAAACAGGTGTATGGGCGAGCGCGAGCAAGCGCGCTGCGATCGCGTCGAGCGGAAGCATTTCGTTGGCGGCACCGGCTTTCCACGCGGCGCCGGGCATGCCCCAGACGACCGAGCTGGCTTCGTCCTGGACCAGGGTCGGGGCGCCGATCTCCTTGAGCTCACCGAGGCCGCGGGCGCCGTCGTCGCCCATGCCCGTGAGCAGCACACCGATGGCGGCGGCACCGACGCTGGCGACCATCGAGCGGAAGAGCACGTCGACAGCGGGCTTGTGACGGTTGACCGGCGGGCCGTCGTGCAGGCGGCAGACGTGCTTCGCGCCATCCCACATGACCAGCAGGTGCTGGCTACCGGGGGCGATGTAGGCGTGGCCGGCCTGGATGGGCTGGCCGTCGCGGGCTTCCATCACGCGCATGGCGGAGCAGGAATCCATGCGCGCGGCGAACGGACCGCTGAAGGCCGCGGGAATGTGCTGGGTGATGACGATCGGCGGTGCCGTGGGCGGCATCGCCTCGAGCACCACGCGAATCGCTTCCGTGCCGCCGGTGGAGGCGCCGATGGCGATGATGCGCGTGCCGCCGCGCGTGCCGGCGGTCTGCGCCAGCGGCAGCACGGCGTCGGCGGAGAGGCGCGGGGCGACATCCAGCTTACTCACCGACGCGCGCTCACGCGGCTTGGCGCCCGCGGCGAGACGCACCTTCGCGCAGATCTCCGGCGCGTGGTCCATGAAGGTGTTCGCAAGGTCGGCGGGCGGCTTGGTGAAGAAGTCCACCGCGCCCAGCTCGAGCGCACGCAGGGTCACGTCCGCGCCCCGCTCGGTCAGCGTCGAGACCATCACCACCGGCATCGGGCGCAGGCGCATCAGGTTGTCGAGGAAAGTCAGACCGTCCATGCGCGGCATCTCGACGTCCAGCGTGAGCACGTCGGGATTGAGCAGCTTGATCTTATCGCGGGCGATCAGCGGATCCGCGGCCGTGCCGACCACCTCGATGCCCGGATCGGACTCGAGCATGGTCGTCAGCACCTTTCGGACCAGGGCCGAATCGTCGACGATGAGGACGCGTACTTTCTGCATGGGCTCTAGCGACTCGGGTGGCGGAATGAATATGGAGGAACCGGGGACGACAGGCGTCAGAACAGTTCCACCTCTCCCTTTATCGGATCGTCAGCCAATCGCTTGAGGTATCGTTTCTCGCGATCGGCCAGATTATTGTCGTGCGTGGCGCGCAACTGGCGCACGCGCACCTTGCCGCTGACCGGGAAGAACTGCACCTGGCGAGGATAGATATCACCCACGTCGGCCGCGCAGAGCTTCAGGTTCTCGGTAGCGATGTACCGCTGCACGAAGGTGATGTTGCGCTGGCCGATGTCGGTCATCGTCGCCAGCACGCGGCCACCGCCGAAAATCTTCACTTCCAGATCGTCGCGACGGCCACCGGCCTTGAGGATCGCGTTGATCAGCTGTTCCATCGCATCGTTGCCGTAACGCGCCGCGCGGCCGACGGTGGAGCTCCAGCTGTCGCGGTCGCCCGCCGGCTCCGGCAGCATGAAGTGATTCATGCCACCGATGCGACGGCGTGCATCGCGCACGCAGGCGGACACGCAGGAACCCAGCACCGTCGAGATCATCTCTTCCTGGGTGCTCACGTAAAACTCGCCCGGGAGGATCTTCACCGTGACCACTTCCTGGGCGGGATCCCAGAAGCGGCGGACGTGCTCGAAGCCGGGCAGCACGCTTTTTGGATCGAAGCCGATGAAGGTCCTCGGCTGCGCGACGAACGTGTCGCTCATGTGCGTTTCCGGTAGACCGTTCGGCCGATCAGATCGAAGTCCTCGGACAGTCCATACATGGACTCCGAATGCCCGAGGAAAAGGTAGGCCTGGCTTTCCAGCATGCCGGCATAACGGGAAAACAGACGCTGCTTGGTCGGCTTGTCGAAATAGATGACGACGTTGCGGCAGAAGATGGCGTCGAACTTGCCGTGCATCGGCCATTCGTGCAGCAGGTTCAGCGGCTGGATGGTGACCAGCTCGCGCAGCCGCGGGTGCACCTGCACGAAGCCGTCGAACGAACCCTCGCCGCGCAGGAACCAGCGCTTGCGTCGTGAGTCGCTGACACCGCCCAGGCGATCCACCGGATACACGCCCTTGCGCGCGACCTCGAGGGCCTGCGGCGACAGGTCGGTGGCGAGGATCTTCGCGTCGACCTGGATGCCGGTACGCTCGATGGCCTCGGCCAGCACCATCGCGATGGCGTACGGCTCTTCACCCGTGGAGCATCCCGCCGACCAGATGCGCAGCCGACCGCCGCCACGCTTCTCCGCCAGCCAACGAGGCAGGAGTTCGTCGACGAGCATGTCGTAGTGGTGCATCTCGCGGAAGAACGAGGTGACATTGGTGCTGATGCAGCTGGCCAGTTCGCCGAGTTCCGATTCCGGATCGCGGCGAAGCAGGTCGCAGTACGCCTCGAAGCCGGAGAGATTCAGCGCACGCAGCCGGCGGAGCAGACGCCCCTGGACCAGCTGCCGCTTGTGATCGCCCAGCGAGATGCCGCAATGCTGCAGTACGAACTCACGCAGGAACCCGAACTCTTTCTCGCCGAGGTTCGGACCGGTCACGCCCGCCAGCCCGGCGGCATCGCCGTTGTTGACGAGCGCATTCATCGATCAGAACTCCTTCCACACACCGGCGTCGGCCGCGGATTCGACCTGACGCTGCGCACGCGGCGCCGGCGTGCTGCGCACGGCGGCGAACACGGTCTCCATCTCTTCGCGGGCGGCGTCCTTGCGCTGAGCCTTGGCCGCCGGAACGTTGGTTGCCTGGCCGGCGATCTGGAAGAACGAGACCTGACGGCTGAGCTCGGTGGCCTGCTCGTGCATGGCGCGGGCGGCGGCCGCCGATTCCTCGACCAGCGCGGCGTTCTGCTGGGTCATCTCGTCCATCTGCAGCACCGCGTGGTTGACCTGGTCGATACCGGCCGACTGCTCGGAGCTGGCCGCGGCGATCTCGGCGACGATGTCCGTCACCTTCTTCACGCTCTCCACGATCTCGGCGAGGGCCTTGCCCGACTGGTCGACCAGCTCGGAACCTGCCTTGACCTTGCTCGCGCTGTCGTTGATCAGGCCCTTGATCTCCTTCGCGGCACCGGCCGAACGCTGGGCCAGGTTACGCACTTCGGTGGCGACCACGGCGAAGCCGCGACCCTGCTCACCTGCACGCGCTGCTTCCACCGCCGCGTTGAGCGCGAGCAGGTTGGTCTGGAAGGCGATTTCGTCGATGAGGCTGACGATGTCGGAAATCTTCTTGCTGGAGCTGTTGATCTCGCGCATGGCGACGACCGTCTGCGCGACGACTTCGCCACCGCGCTCGGCCTGTTCGCGTGCACCGCGGGCCAGTTGGTTGGCGTGGCTGGCGTTCTCGGCGTTCTGCTTCACGGTGGAGGTCATTTCCTCCATCGACGATGCGGTTTCTTCCAGGCTGGACGCCTGTTCCTGCGTGCGCTGCGAGAGATCGTCGTTGCCACGCGAGATCTGCTGCGCGGCGGTGCTGACCGAGCCCGAACCGTGGCGCACTTCGCTGACGATGGCGCCAAGGCGCTCGTCCATGGCACGGAACGCTTCCTGCAGCTGGCCCAGTTCGTCGTTGCGCGTGACCTGGATGTCGTGCCCGAGCTTGCCCTCGGCGATCTGGTGTGCGACCGAAACAGTGTGCGACAGCGTCCGGATGATCGAGCGGACGACGAGTACACCGATCAGCAGGCAGATGAAAAGGCCGACGGCCAGGGAACCGATGCTGAGCGCGCGCACCATCTGGTACTGCGCGGTCTCCTTCGTATAGATCGCCGCGGCTTCGTTACGCTTGGCCTCGATGAGCTTGCCGAGCTGGGTCTGGCGATCCATCAGCAACGGACGAACCTGCAATTCGAGCACGTCGCTCGAACCTTCGTCGGCCTGGTTGAGGGCGTCGACCATGTCCGATTTGGCCTGGTCGTAATCGGCCGTCGTCGACTGCCACTTGTCGTAGAGCTTCTTGACGTCGGCGGACATCGGGACCTTGATGAAGTCAGCCTTCAGCTTGGTCATCTCGTCTTCGTACTTCTGGAACTCCGCGACCTTCTGCTTTACCTGGTCCTTGTTGCTGACCTTGGCAGCCGCTTCGCCCAGTACGACGAAGGACAGCAGCGAATCGGTGTTGAGGCGGCTCAGGGTCTCGGAGGGAGCGAGCTCTTCCTCATAGATCTGGCGCATGCCTTCGTTCTGGAAGTGCATCGCACCCAGGCCGACGGCCGCGCCACCCAGGAGCATGAGGGTGAGCAGGCCGAGCACGCCGTAAAGGCGGCCGCGGACGGTCAGGGCGGGTACTTTGAACTTGAACTTCTTCATCACGGTTCCAATCGGCAAAGTGCGGCAAGGACTTACCAGGCGTTACGCTCAGGCGACGGCTTTGACATCCGTGGAGGCCAGCGCGGCCTCCAGCATCTGTGCGTCCTGCGGCTGAAGCAGGCGATCCACGTCGAGCAGGAGAACCATGCGCTCGGCGACGGTCGTGAGTCCTTTCAGGTATTCGGTATCGACGGTGGTGCCCATGTCGGGCACCGGGCGAACGTCGCCGGGGGCGACCTCGACCACGTCGGAGACAGCGTCGACCACGACGCCGAACTGGCGGCCGTTGACCATCACGATGACCGTGACGGTCGTGGCCGTGTATTCCTCACGAGCCAGGCCGAAGCGCAGGCGCAGGTCCAGCACCGGCACGATGGCACCGCGCAGGTTCAGCACGCCAAGCACGTAGCCCGGCGCCTGCGGAATGCGGGTCACCGGCGTCCAGCCGCGGATCTCGCGGACGGCGAGGATATCGACACCGTATTCCTCGTTGCCGAGGTTCACGGTGAGGTACTGCGCGGCCTCTTCAGGCGCGGCGGTGGCGGAGCTGGCTTGCTGGTTCATGTCGTTCCCACGGCGGATCGGTTCGGCGGTTCGGGACCCCTTCCCTTGGGGTATCGGCCATCGCGGTGGGTTCTTGAGGGGAAATCTGCACCCTGTAGGGCAAGTCCGGCAGCTCGTTGTAGGAGCCGACTCATCGGCGATCCCGCGGCAGCGGGCCAGGATACGGCTAGCCCCCTATCGCCGCTGAAGCGGCTCCCACAGGGATACGGCCAGCTCCCTATCGCCGCTGAAGCGGCTCCCCCACAGCGCGGTCAGGCGGCCTTGCGGCGCGCCTGCATGCGTACCAGGCCGGTCACGTCAGCAATGAGCGCCACGGAGCCGTCAGCCAGGATCGTCGCCCCGGAAATACCGGTAACGCGCCGGTAGTTCGCCTCGAGCGACTTCACGACCGCCTGCTGCTGGCCAATCAGCTCGTCGACGAAAAGCCCGATGCGGGTCCCCTCGCCTTCCACCACGATGACGATGCCCTCGTCCACCGCACGACGCTGCCCGGCACAGCCGAACACGTCGAACAGGCGCACGATCGGCATCCAGTTATCCCGGAAGCGGAACAGCTCGCCGCCGCCGGCCACGCTGCGTACGGTATCCGGCTTGACCTGCACCGACTCGATGATCGACACGAGCGGCACGATATAGATTTCGTCACCCACCGCGGCGGTGAGGCCGTCGATGATGGCCAATGTCAGCGGCAGGGTGATGGTGAAGGTGGTGCCACTGCCCTGCACGCTACGGATGGCGACGGTACCGCCAAGATCCATGACGTTGCGACGGACCACGTCCATGCCCACGCCACGGCCGGAGAGGTCGGTGGTTGCGGCGGCGGTGGAGAAGCCCGCTTCGAAGATCAGATCGGACACGGCCTCGTCGGACATGCCCTCGCCCGTGGCGATGATGCCGCGCTGGATGGCTTTGGCCACGATGGCTTCGCGATTGAGGCCCGCGCCGTTGTCGGCCACTTCCACGACGATGCTACCGCCGCGGTGAAAGGCCTCGAGACGCAGCGTGCCGGTGTCGCCCTTGCCTGCGGCCAGGCGCTTTTCGGGCATCTCCAGGCCATGGTCGATGGCGTTGCGGACCAGGTGGACCAGCGGATCGCCGATCTTCTCGAGCACGGTCTTGTCGAGCTCGGTGGTCTCGCCGCGCATGTCGAGCACGACCTTCTTGTCGAGCTTCTGCGCCAGGTCACGGACCAGGCGCGGGAATCGGTTGAACACCGTGCTGATCGGCAGCATGCGGATGCTCATGACGCTTTCCTGCAACTCGCGCGTGTGACGCGCCAGCTGCGCCAGGCCATGGCGAAGCATTTCCAGCTGCGAAGCGTCCACACCGTCATTGAACTGGCTGAGCATCGACTGGGTGATGACCAGTTCGCCGACGAGGTTGATCAGGGTGTCGATTTTCTCGATACCGACGCGGACCGAGCTGGACTCGCTGTTCGCGGCGGGATCGCGCACGGCGCGCGGGGCGGCAGCTGCCGGCGCGGCCACCGGTGCCGCGACCGGTGTTGCGACGGATGCGGCGGCGGCAATTCGGGGAGTGACCGTCAGGTCGCAATCACCGTCGACCCAATCGAACACGCCTTCGACGGCGGCACGCTTGGCGCCGGCATCGAGACGGAGCGTCCAGCCGAGGTAGGACGACTCGGCGTCCATATCGGCCAGCGCGGGAAGTTTGCTGGCATCGCAGGTGACCGAGAGCGGGCCGAGAGCCTCGAGTTCGCGGAACATGCGGGCCGGATCGTTACCGGACTTCAGCAGGTAGTCGAAGGGACGGAAGGCGATGTCCCAGCCTTCGATCGCTTCGGCCGGCGCGGCGGCCTTCGCCACCGCCACCGGGGCGGCCGTGCCGCCGGAGACCATCGCCGACAACTCGGCGAGCAGTGCCTGGCTTTCCGCCGTGGCGGCGGGCTGGCCCGTCATCGACAGGGACAGCATGTCGCGCACGGTGTCGCCCGACCGGAGCAGCAGTTCCACCACGGCCTTTTCCATCGGACGGCGGCCACTACGGACCTCGTCCATCAGGTTCTCGGCCACGTGGGTGAAAGCGGCGACGTCGGTAAAGCCGAAGGTGGCCGCGCCGCCCTTGATCGAGTGGGCGGCGCGGAACACGACGTTGATCAGTTCCGGATCCTCGGCGCCCTCGTCCAGGGCGAGCAGGGCCTGCTCCATGGCGTCGAGACCATCGAGGCTCTCCTCGTAAAACGCCTTGTGGAATTGCGCCAGATCGACTTTGGACATGGGGAGACCCTGGAATTACCGGAACGCTAAGGTGAAAACAGACGCGGCTGGGATCAGCCGAGGACGCGGTTGACCGTCGCCAGGAGCTGGTCCGGATCGAACGGCTTGACCAGCCAGCCGGTCGCACCGGCCGCCTTGCCTTCCATCTTCTTTTCCGGGTTCGACTCGGTGGTGAGCATGAGGATGGGGATACCGCGGTAGTCCGCACGGGTGCGGATCTCGCGAACCATCGTGATGCCGTCCATCACCGGCATGTTCACGTCGGCCAGGATCAGGTCGAACTTGTGGACCGCTGCCGAATCGAGTGCCGCCTGGCCGTTATCGGCCTCTTCGACATCGTGACCGGCGCCGCGAAGGGTGAAGGCCACCATGCTGCGCATGGAAGCCGAGTCGTCTACCGCAAGAATCTTAGCCATCGGAGCACCTTCAGTTCACGCCGGCGCGAGCCGGCAGTTCAATCAATGAGTTAAGGCCGAGCACGGCCACGCCGCGCTGCAGGCTGTCGCTGGCACCGGTCCAGGTCACGGAAAGCCCGGCCGCGCGCGCATCGCGGGAAAACGCCGCGAGCAGCTGCAGGGCCGCCGTATCCACCTGGGCCACCGCCGTACCGTCGAGTTCGACGGCGTCGCCGGCGGCAAGCGCCTTGAGCAGGGTATCGCGCAAGGCCGGGGCCGCGGCAATACGCAGGTCCGCGTCGAGCGCCAGGGGCGCCAACGTTGCGTCTTTGGAGGATTTCTTCGCCATCGTCCGTACCGGTTCGGCCCTGGGCGCGTGTCGCCCGGGGGTTCGTTCGATGGTCTTATCGGCCTTGGGGGGGAAAGCTTTAGGGGGGAAAGCTTTAGGGGGCCAGGACGACTCGAAGAAGGATCGCCATGGCCATTAGCCCCCGAGCAGCGTTGCGCGCAAGAGCTGGCGGGCCGGATCCCGACTTTCCGGAGCGAACTGACGTTAGCGCGGGTCGTCAGACATGTTCCGAAGCACTTTATACATGTGACTACCCGTACGCCTGGCCAAACTCGAAGTCACCAGGGTAAGCGGACAAATCTGTGTCTGCTGGCCGCTTAATCCCGTCAGCTGGGGAAGCCCAACGAAGGCATTTTTCTTGTCGACGTTATCAATGAACCATGTTCCGCCGAGCGCCCGGCGAAACGTTTGCCCCACATAGCGGGCCGCGCCGTCGATGAATGACGCACTGGCTGGCACCAGTGCTTCCCGTGAGAAGGCATATCGGTCAATTAGCATCGACTCAAGTGCGAGAAGGGAGACTGGGCTCATGTCCAGGCTCTCACCGGAGCCAGACGCCAGCCGTGCACGGAACCGCTCAAGCGCGTCGTGCATATCGGCAAGCCAGTACTGGAACTGCTCATCCTTGTCGTTCATAGACACCTATGCCTCCGGCGTATAGCTCATCGTGTCTGGAGTAAGTTTATGGGGGGTCGAATTTCTTGAGTAGCGGAGCATCTGCCGACTCTGATCTTCCGCTGCCTCCTCAGCGATTGACAACCCTCTCGTGACTGACCTCTACGCCAGAGGCAAGTACGTCAAATCCCAGGTTCTCCGCAAGAAACTGGACAGCGTAGTGCCTCACCTGAGGCAGTCTTGACGGAGAATGTATCGACTGGGACGCAACATACCCCTGACAGAATTCGGAAAAGTCGAACTCCGAAAGGTGACCAAGTCTAAGGCCATCGGCGCTCCCGGTCATTTCAAACAGGAAACTTCCGGGAAACGGGTGTCGCAGGAACACTGGCGCAAAAATAAATAAAAGCTCACGTTCCATGAGCTGCACACTATTTCCGCTGTCGCGTTCATAGCGAACAGTCAGACGCAAGTTGGTTCCATCTGCTGCGACCGATACCGAAGACTCCCCGTAACCAGGAAGCCACTCATAAAGATCTGCAACGGACCGAGGCATTCCTATTTTCATGGTTTCACCGACGTCAGTTGCTTAGCCCCAGGTAGCGGTTTTATTTTATTCTATCGGTCAGTTGCAAGATGATTGAATGTTTTTTCCTCATACGGCTGCTCGTCCGTGGGGTCACTTTGGGAGAGCCGTCGGCGAAACGGATGTGCCTCAGCATGCCAGGCACCAGTAACATGCGCAGACGCCCTTGGGAAACGCCCTGCGCTGGCACGCCGACCCGCGTCGTGACGTAGCCATGCGCGATGAGCAAATCGGTGAGTCGCGTCACGCTATGACGCGGGCTGCGAGGCTCAGCCAGCCTTCGCCGGAATGAGCAGCATGGCGTCGCGGCCTATACCACGAACCTGCGGTATAGAGCAGCATGCCCTGCATGCCCGTATCGTTCGCTGCCGAAACCTGCTGCGGAGACCCCCCGAATCGTTTCCAGGCAGATGGCGAGGGCTTGCCGAAAACCAACATGTCTTCGCTCTGCCCATCGTCGAGCGCCGCTGAACTTGTCAGCTGGCCTTCGCCGGAATGATCAGCATCGCGTCACCGTATGAGAAGAAGCGGTAACGCTGCAGTACCGCATAGCGATACGACTCGAGGATCGCTTCCTTGCCGGCCAGCGCCGAGACCAGCATTAGCAGGGTCGACTGCGGCAGGTGGAAGTTGGTGATCAGTGCATCGACGCTGGTGATCCTGTAGCCGGGGAAGATGAAGATCTGGGTCTCTCCCGCGAAGGGGCGCAATACACCTTCGACGGTCGCGCTTTCCAGCGCCCGGACCACCGTCGTGCCGACAGCGACGACACGGCCGCCGGCCGCACGCGTCTCGCGGATCTTCTCCACCAGGCCGGCACCGACGTTGAGCCACTCGCGATGCATCACGTGGTCGCGCACGTCCTCGGCGCGCATCGGCTGGAAGGTGCCTGCCCCGACGTGCAAGGTGACGTAACCCATTTCGACACCACGCGCCCGGAGCTTGTCGAGCAGCTCTTCGTCGAAGTGAAGGCCGGCGGTCGGCGCGGCGACCGCACCGGGTTCACGGGCGAAAACCGTCTGGTATCGCTCCTTGTCGGCTTCCTCGGCGCCCCGTTCGATATACGGCGGCAGGGGCATCTCGCCCAGACGCGACAGCAGGCGTTCCAGCGGCTCCTGGCTTTCGAAACGCAGCAGGAAGAACTCACCCTCGCGACCGAGCACGGTGATCATGCTGCCGTCGGCCAGCTCGATCTTCCCGCCCTCCTTGGGCTTCTTGCTCACGCCCAGCTGGGCACGGGCCTCGTGGGGACCGGTGACGCGTTCGATGAGGATCTCGACCTCGCCTCCGGTTTCCTTGCGGCCGTAGAGCCGCGCTGGAAGAACGCGGGTGTCGTTGAAGATCAGCAGGTCGCCCGGCTGGAGCATCTCCGGTAGCTCGTAGAACTTCCGGTCCTTCTTCGTGTGCGCGGCCACGTCAACGACGAGTAGCCGGCTGCCTGAACGCCGGACCAGGGGGGCCTGGGCGATCAGGTCGGGAGGCAGGTCGAAGTCGAAGTCGGATTTCTTCACGAGTCGAGGTGTTCAGGAGGCGGGTTGGGCATTATCGCCCATCCCGGCCTCCCCTACCGTCAGGCCACCGATTTTCGGCGGCGGCGGATGATCAGGTAAGCCACGCCGGCCACCGCCAGTACGAATACAGCGATCTCGACCGCCAGGTACTTGCGGATAAAGCGCTTCGCCGCCCTCACCTGCTCCGCGCGCTTCAGCTTGCGGGCGCCGGCGAAATCGGGCTCCTCGCAGTGGCGGCCGAAGTCGGCGGCCCAGGGCACGTAGGGGCCTTTCTTCACATACCGGGCGTAGTAGGCACGGACGCGGCGCTGACGTTCGTTCAGCGGCATGGTGGTGTCGCCATCGGTGGCTTCGTTGTAGTCCGGCGGGCCTTCGAGCATCCAGTTCGTCGCCTTGCAGAGCGTGGCGGCGAAAGCCTGCGAGCGCGCCGGCAGCAGGTCCGCTGCGGAAACGGCCCGGTCGGCAGCCAGATACCGGTAGTGGTAGCGCCGGTCCGGCTGGGCGGCGCTGTCGTTGAAACGCTGGCGCTCGCCCGCCGTGACCAGGTCGCCCTTCAGGGACTCGGCGCTCTGTCCGCTGCCACCCTGGTAAACGCCGCCGTTGTCGCTGTAGTCGGGACCCTGCTCGTAGCCAAGCAGCTCCATCCCCTGTTCGCGGGCGATTTTCGCTGCCGCGTACCGTGCCTCGGCCTTGCCGATACTGCTCCATGCGGCGTCGCCATCATGCACGGCCTTCGCATAGGCCTTCGCCGTCTCGCGAAGGTCGACGTTGGCGGTATGGGATGGCGCACCCGAATCCGGACCCGATGACGGCTCGGGCTCCGGCGGGAACGATGCGCGGGCCGGACCGGTCGGGAAATACGCATAAGCGTCGTCGAACCGGCCGACCCGCATGAGCCGCCGTGCAAGCAGCCAGCGCAGGCGATCGTTGAGGGCGAGGGGATCGGTGGCCGGCGGCTTTGGCGACGTGGCCGCGGGCGGCGAGGCCGGTGCGCTGGCA
>Ga0247742_10000737_pt1 | contig 25217 bp, 29 predicted proteins | sample UWRJL208509C2_FD_180944 | JGI IMG/M metagenome (GOLD analysis project Ga0247742, IMG submission 180944) | Plant litter microbial communities from Arlington Agricultural Research Station in Wisconsin, United States - UWRJ-L208-509C-2 | ecosystem: Environmental > Terrestrial > Plant litter >... | reverse complement strand
GCGTTGACGAGGCCAGCGCCCAAGGTCGCGCCAATCGCCGCCAGCACCGGCGCATCGCTGCGCGCCGCGAACGCCATCGTCGCGAACTGGGTGCGATCACCGAAGGCGAGGATGGCGATGCCGAGGAAGCTCGTCGCAAACGCGCCGATCCGCCATTTCACGAGCCGGTCGGGCGCTTTCAGCCGCCCGAACGCTCCCAGTCCGGCCGAAAGCAAGGCGAGCGACAGCAGCAATGCGCGCGCATTGGGGGTCAAATGCGCGGCGACGATCCCCCCGCCGACACCGGCGATGCCATTGCCGATCGCGAGCGCGAGCAAGGTCGCGACGATCACGACGCCACGCTTTTCGAATCGGTCGCCGAGAATCGCCGCCAGCCACGGCGTCCGATCGCCCATTTCGATCACAATCGCGGCGACGAACGCCGCCATCAGCGCATCCATCGTGCGATCAGCCCGTGCGGCCAGGGATTGGAAGCGACATCACCATGCCCCAGCGCTAGACGAGAGAGCGTATCGGTCGCGTTAACATAGGCCGCGAGGCTTGACATTTCGGGCGGCGTGCGCCAACGCGCTTCGCCTACGGGGCGGCCCATCGCGGCCGCCTTTGCTTTTTTACGATTTGCAGGAAACAGGGCTCATGGCCAAGCCAACCACCGTCAAGATCAAGCTCATCAGCTCGGCTGACACTGGCTTCTTCTACGTGACCAAGAAGAACCCGCGCACCAAGACCGAGAAGCTGAGCTTCAAGAAGTACGACCCGGTCGTGCGCAAGCATGTCGAGTTTAAGGAAGCCAAGATCAAGTGATCCGAAAGGCGGCATAGCCGCCTTTCGGATCATCCCCGCGCAAGCGAGGATCAAGAGCCGCGGGGGCGACCCCAGCGGCTTTTTGGTATGTCAGTCTTGGTATGTCAGGGCGCCATCAGCCCGTTGACCGCCTCGACGAATCGCATCAGCGAAATCGGCTTGGAGACATAGGCGTCCGCGCCGGCACCGCGAATCCGCTCCTCGTCCTCGCGCCCGGCATAGGCCGTCACCGCCATGATCGGGATCTCGCGCAGCGCTGGATCGCCCTTCAACTGCGTGATGAGTTCGAAGCCGGTGACATGGGGCAACTGGATATCGGTGACGATCAGATCGGGCGCGAAATCGCGCGCGCGCGCCACCGCCTCGCGCCCGTCGCGCAGCCCCTCGGTCACGAACGCATGGGCACGCAGCAGATCGCAGAAAAGTTTGAGGTTGAGTTCGTTGTCCTCGACAACGAGCACCCTTTTTGCCACGTCCACCCCGATCCGAAACCCGATTTGAAAGCGCTGGTTACGCAATGCGCGCCCCCGTTACAAATGCTGACGCGACCGAGCTGGCGCTGCGCGCGCTGGTGTGGACGCTCGCCGAACCCGATCGCGCGCAGCGGCTGCTCGACACCACCGGGCTGATGCCCGACGATCTTCGCGCCCGTGCCGGCGAACCCGCCGTGCTCGGCGCGGTCCTCGCCTTTCTGGAAGGCTATGAGCCTGACCTGATCGCCTGCGCCGAAGAGCTGGACGTCCGCCCCGAAGCGATTGTCGCGGCGCATGTCGCGCTCGATGGCGGGACGTTCGACGCATGAGCCGGCCTTTGCTCATCACGGATTGCGACGAGGTGCTGCTGCACATGGTGCGGCACTTCGGCGTGTGGCTGCGCGAATCGCACGATATCGATTGCGACGTGGCCGGTCCCGAGATGTTCACCAGCATGCGCCGCGCCAATGGAGAACGACCCAGCACCGAAGAGATGTGGGGCTATCTCGGCGGCTTTTTCCCCGCCGAAATGGAGCGGCAGACGTTGGTGCCGCATGCGCGCGAGGCACTGGCCGCGCTGAGCGAGGTGGCCGATATCGTCGTGCTCACAAATTTGCAGGACCATGTCCGCGACGCACGCATCGAACAGCTCGCGCGCTTCGATATTCGCCACCGTGTCGAGACCAACCAGGGCGGCAAGGGCAATCCAGTCGCGCGGCTCGTCGCCGAATATGGTGCAAGCGTCGCGGTGTTCGTCGACGATCTCGCGGTGCATCACGAATCTGTCGCTCGCCACGCGCCGCATGTCCACCGGCTGCACATGATCTCCGAACCCGATCTCGCGCCCAACGTACCGGCGGCCCCTTACGCGCATGCGCGAATCGACGACTGGCAGCAGGCGCAGGCGTGGATCGCCGACCGCTTCGCCGCCGGCCTGCCCGCTTCCATCCCTGAGAGAGACGCATCATGACCGACCGTATCGACCGCAAGCTCGCCGAACTCGGCCTCACCCTGCCCGTCGCCGCCGCGCCGGTCGCCTCCTATGTGGCGGCGGTCGAAGCGTCCGGCCTGCTCCACATCTCCGGCCAGTTGCCATTCGACGATGGCGCGCTGATGACCGGCCGGCTCGGCGAAGATCGTGACGTGGCCTATGGCACGCACGCCGCGCAACGCTGCGCGCTGATGCTGGTCGCGCAGATCAAGGCCGCGCTGGGCGATCTGTCGCGAGTCGAGCGGATCGTGAAGCTCGGCGTGTTCATCAACTCGGCTGCCGATTTCACCGATCAGCCCAAGGTCGCCAATGGCGCGTCGGACCTGATGGTCGAACTGTTCGGCGACGCCGGCAAACACGCGCGCAGCGCCGTGGGCGTGCCGGTGCTGCCGCTCGGCGCGGTCGTCGAGATCGATGCGATCGTGAAGATTGCCGCCTGATACCATCGTCGCCCCGGCGCAGGCCGGGGCCGCTGTGTAACTTGGCGAGCCGGGCGCCCAAAACCTAGCGGCCCCGGCCTTCGCCGGGGCGACGATTATTTTGCCGCGCTTACTTCGCCTCGGCGAGCAGCGCCTGAGCGCTCGGCGTCGTCCAGTCCATCCCGCCGACCATCCGCCACACTTCATGCCCGGTCGAATCGTAGAGGATGCTGGTCGGCAGGCTGGCGTTGAAGGCGATGCTCAGCCCGACCTTCGAATCGAGATACGGCTGAAGCCGCGTGAAGCCCTTCTTCGCGAAATAGGCGGCTACGGTGCCGCGATCCTTGTCCTGGCTGATCGCGGCAATGTGGAAGGTCGCGGCGGCTTTTTCGAGCGTCGGCATCTCCGCAACACACGGCCCGCACCAGGTCGCCCACAGATTGACCAGTACCGGCTTGCCCTTGAAGGAAGCGATCGTGGTCGGCTTGTCCTGGGCGTCGCCGAAGCTGACGGCGGGCGCGACTTCGCCCTTGTGGCTGCGGTCGATCGTGCCGATCGTGTCGACCGGCACCTTCTCGCCCTCTTTAGGGGCGTCGGCGCTTGCCGTCGCGGCGGGGGTGACCGGAGCGGTCGGCGCGGCGCGCGGCACCGCTTGCTCCTTGGTGGAGTCTTGCCTATCGCCGCAGCCAGTCATCAGGGTGAGCAGCACCAAGGCAGGGAGCGGCACGATCGTCGAGCGTAAGGACATGAAAGACGCATCCAATGCGATGTGGGGCGGCCGTTTCGCGGAAGGCCCGGCGGCGGTCATGCGCGAGATAAATGCCTCGATCCCGTTCGACAAGCGCTTGTGGCGGCAGGATCTCGCCGGCTCGAAGGCGCATGTCGCGATGCTGGGCAAGACCGGCATCGTCGAGCCGCAAGATGCCGCCGCCATCTCCGCCGGACTCGACACCGTCGCCGCGCACTATGAGGCGAACGGCGTCGCCGAGGATATGGTGCTCGAAGACATCCATATGCAGAGCGAGGCGCGGCTCGCCGAGGCGATCGGCCCGGTCGCGGGCCGGCTGCACACCGCCCGATCGCGCAATGATCAGGTCGCGACCGACTTCCGTTTGTGGGTGCGCGACGCGATCGATCAGGTCGATGCTGCGCTCAAGGGCTTCCAGTTGGCATTGCTGGCGCGCGCCGAGGAACATGCCGACAGCGTGATGCCAGGCTTCACGCATCTGCAAAGCGCGCAGCCGGTCACGCTCGGCCATCATTTGATGGCCTATTTCGAGATGACCGCGCGCGACCGCAGCCGCTTCGCCGATGCGCGCGCGCGCGGCAACCGCAGCCCGCTCGGCTCGGCGGCGCTCGCGGGCACCGGCTTCCCGATCGACCGCGAGATGACCGCGCAGGCGCTCGGCTTCGACGGGCCGACGCGCAATTCGCTCGATGCCGTGTCCGACCGCGACTTCGCGATCGACTATCTCAGCGCCGCCGCGCAGGTCTCGCTGCATCTGTCGCGACTCGCCGAGGAGTTCATCCTGTGGGCGTCACAACCGTTCGGCTTCGTCTCGCTGTCGGATCAATGGTCGACCGGCTCGTCGATCATGCCGCAGAAGCGCAACCCCGATGCCGCCGAGCTGGTGCGCGGGCATAGCGGGCGGATCATCGGCTGCCTCACCGCTTTGATGGTGACGATGAAGGGCCTGCCGCTCGCGTATTCGAAGGACATGCAGGACGATAAACCGCCGGTGTTCGAGGCGCACGATCTGCTCGGCTTGTCGATCGCGGCGATGACCGGCATGGTCGAGAGCGCGACCTTCCGCACGCCCCGCATGCGCGCCGCCGCCGAAGCGGGCTTCTCGACCGCGACCGATCTCGCCGACTGGCTGGTGCGCGAGGGCGGTATCCCGTTCCGCGAGGCGCACCACATCACCGGCCGCGCGGTCAAGCTCGCCGAGGAACGCGGCATCGCGCTCGACAAGCTGCCGCTCGAAGACCTCACCGCGATCGACGCGCGGATCGACGATCGCGTCTATGGCGTGCTGTCGGTCGATGCATCGGTGGCGAGCCGCACGAGCTTCGGCGGGACCGCGCCGGCGCGGGTGCGCGCGGCCATAGCCGCCGCCCGGGAGGAATTGGCATGAAGCATCTGATTCTCGCGGGCGTGCTCGCGCTTGGCGGCTGCGGTTCGGCGTCGGAACTCAAACCCGCCAGCAACCAACACCTGCCGATCGCGCCTTATAGCGCCCGCGCCACGCCGACCGCAGCGCAATTGCTCACCCCGACCAGCCAGGCCCGGCCGCTGCGCAGCGACGAATTGCTCAAGAAATCGGACACGCGCCGCGGCGACGAGTTCGATCTTCCACCCCATAACTGAACGGCACTTCGATGGATCATTTCGCGCTGATCGACGGCGTCATGCACTGTGAGGGCGTGTCGCTCGAACGGATCGCGGCAGACGTCGGCTCCCCCGTCTACGTCTATTCGGCGGCGACCTTCACGCGCCATGCCGAGGTTTTTCGCGACGGCCTTTCGGGCGTCAAGCGCAAGCACATCGCTTATGCGATCAAGGCCAACCCCAACCTCGCCGTGCTGCGACTGCTCGCCAACGCCGGCTATGGCGCCGATGTCGTCTCGGGCGGTGAACTCGCGCGCGCGATCGCGGCGGGGATTCCGGCGTCCGAGATCGTGTTCTCGGGCGTAGGCAAGACGGTGGGCGAACTGACCAAGGCGCTCGATGTCGGGCTCGGCCAGTTCAATCTGGAGCTCGAGGAAGAGGGCGTCGTGCTCGCGGGGATCGCAGCGGCGGGCGGCAGGCGCGCCGATGCCGTGCTACGCGTGAACCCCGATGTCGATGCCGGCACGCACGCCAAGATCTCGACCGGCAAGGCCGAAAACAAGTTCGGCGTGCCGATCAGCGAGGCACGCGCGATCTTCGATCGGCTCGCAGGCCTGCCCGGGCTGAACCTGCGCGGCGTCGCGATCCATATCGGTAGCCAGCTCTCCGATCTTGCGCCGCTCGAGGCTGCCTATCGCCGCATCGGCCAGCTCGTGCAGGAACTCCGCGCTGCCGGCCACGCGATCAGCCATGTCGATCTCGGCGGTGGCCTCGGCGTGCCGTACAAGTCCGGCGACGTGTTCCCCAGCCCCGCCGCTTATGGCGCAATGGTTGCGCGCGTCACCGATGGCTGGGACGCGACGTTGATGTTCGAGCCGGGCCGCGTGATCGCGGGCAATGCCGGCGTGCTGCTCACCAAGGTGATCTGGGTCAAGCCCGGCGTGACCAATCCCTATGTCATCGTCGATGCTGCGATGAACGATCTCGCCCGCCCCGCGATGTACGATGCCTGGCACGATTTCGCCGCGGTGCGGCCGACCGGCGACCGCATGACCGCCAACATCGCCGGCCCGGTCTGCGAGAGCGGCGACACCTTCGCGATGGGCCGCGACATCGACGCGGTCAAATCGGGCGATCTTGCGGTGTTCCGCACCGCCGGCGCTTACGGCGCGACGATGGCGAGCACCTACAACAGCCGCGCGCTCGTGCCCGAAGTGCTGGTGAGTGGCGATCGCTACGCGATCGTCGCCGATCGCATCCAGCCCGAGACGATCCTCGCCGCCGAGCGGCTGCCGGAGTGGCTGACCGCGTGACGCTCGCCAGCCTGCCGATCTTCGTCGCGGCGCGGGGCCGGGCGGTGATTCTGGTCGGCGATGGCGATGCGGCGGCGGCGAAGCGGCGGCTGCTCGAGCGCGCCGGCGCGGTAGTGGTCGGCGAGGACGGTGCGGCGGCACTCGCGATTGTCGCGATTGATGACGAGGCCGAAGCGCTTGCCGTGGTCGCTCGACTCAAGGCGCGCGGCGTGCTCGTCAACGCGGTCGATCGGCCGGCTTTGTGCGATTTCACCTTGCCCGCGATCGTCGATCGCTCGCCGGTGATCGTCGCGATCGGCACCGGCGGCGTTTCGGCGGGGCTGGCTGCGGCGCTGCGCCAGCGGCTCGAAGCTTTGCTACCGCCGACACTCGGGCGGCTCGCCGAGGCGCTGTTCGCGGCGCGCGGCGCGATCCGTGCGCGCTTCGCCGATCCGGGCGCGCGGCGGATGGCGCTGGGCGCGGCGTTCGCGGAAGGCGGTGCGCTCGACGTGCTGGCGACTGGACCGGAGGTGGTCAAACACTGGCTCGAAGGGGCCGGAGACACGCCCGGCGGCGTCGTCCATATCCTGTTGCGCTCGGACGATCCCGACGACCTCACGCTGCGCGAGGCACGCTGGCTGGCGCAAGCCGAGCGGATTTACGCGATGGGCAACGTACCCGCCGCGATCCTGTCGCGCGCGCGCGCCGATGCGGTGCGGATCGCGTCTCTACCCGACCAATTCCAACCGGGACTGACGGTGGCAGTCAGCAGCCCGCCAGTTCGACCCGGTCATTGAGCGCCTGAAGCGAGGCGACGAGGCGCTGGCGGTCGGCGCGGGTGGCGGCGAGTTCGGTCTGTGCTTCGCCGAGTTCGATCGCGCGTTCGGCGACACGCGCGTCGAGCGCGGCGTTGAACGCCTTGAGGTCGGCGAGGCGGCGGGCGTGGCCGATCACGCGCTCGATCCGCGCCGCCAGCACGTCGAAATCGAACGGCTTGGCGACATGATCGTCCGCGCCCGCCGCAAGCGCGGTGACTGCGGCGGCGGGATCGGAGCGGCTGGTCAGCAGGATCACCGGCACGTCGCGCGTGTCCGGGCTGGCCCGCAAGGCGCGCAGAAGCTGCATTCCCGACATGCCCGGCATCACCATATCGGCGAGCACCAGATCGAAGCGTCGCGTCGCCACCTGGTCGAGCGCGTCGGTCGCCTTGTCGCACAGCACCGTCAGATAGCCGAGCCGCCCCAGGCGTCGGCCGATCACCGCAAGCGCAGTGTGATTGTCATCGACGACGAGAATGCTTCGCGTCGTACCGGAATAAAGCGGGGCGGAAACCGTGTCGTGCTGCATGGGCTGGCGCTCTGTCAGTGGATCACCCACCGATCTAGCGCCGAGACGTCAGTTTTCGGTTAACGCCGCAGCAACCATGTTCGGCCGCCGGTCACACCCGCATCGGCATGAGAACATACAGCGCTGCAGCCTTGTCGTTCTCGCGGATCAGCGTCGGCGCGGCGGCATCGGCGAGATGCACCTCGATCGTATCGCCATCGAGCTGTCCGAGGATGTCGAGCAGATAGCGGCTGTTGAAGCCGATCTCGAACGGCAGCGACACGTATTCGCCGGGCACTTCCTCGGCGGCGGTGCCGTTGTCGGGGCTCGTCACCGACAGGATGATCTTGTCGCGGTCGAGCGCCATCTTCACTGCGCGCGTCTTCTCGGTCGCGATCGTCGAGACGCGATCGACGCCTTCCTCGAAGCTGCGCGGATCGATCTTGAGGATCTTGTCGTTGCCGGTCGGGATCACGCGGCTGTAATCGGGGAACGTCCCGTCGATCAGCTTCGAGGTCAGCAGCGCATGGCCGAGATCGAACCGGATCTTGGTCGAGGACAGCGACACGCCGACCAAGGCATCGACCTCGTCGAGCAACTTGCGCAGCTCGGCGATGCATTTGCGCGGCACGATCACGTCGGGCATCGCCTCGGCGCCTTCGGGGCGCGGCATCGTCACGCGCGCGAGGCGGTGGCCGTCGGTCGCGGCGGCCTTGAGCACCGGCTGCGGATCGGCCGAGACGTGGAGGAAGATGCCGTTGAGATAATAGCGCGTCTCTTCGGTCGAGATCGCGAAGCGGGTCTTGTCGATGATCTGCTTGAGCGTCTCGGCGGGCAGTTCGAAGCTGACCGGCAGCTCGCCTTCGGCGATCACTGGAAAATCGTCGCGCGGGAGCGTGCCGAGCTGGAAGCGCGCGCGCCCCGCCACGATCGTCAGCTTGCCGTCGGCGGCGGCGAGACTCACCTGCGAGCCTTCGGGCAGCTTGCGCGCGATGTCGAACAGGGTGTGCGCCGACACCGTGGTCGCGCCCGGCTGATCGACCGCCGCCGCGATCGTCTCGTTGATCTGGAGATCGAGGTCGGTCGCCATCAGCTTGAGGCCGCCTTCGGCGGTCGCCTCGATCAGCACGTTCGACAGGATCGGGATGGTGTTGCGCCGTTCCACCACCGACTGGACATGGCTGAGGCCCTTCAAAAGGGTCGCGCGTTCGATCGTCGCCTTCATCTCAATCCCCCGGGCCGCAGCCCATTTATCGTCCCGCCAAGCGTTAAGAGCCGGGGGTTAATGCGCCGTTTCCTTCCTTAACGTGAAAAGGGGCCGGAGCAAGCGCCCCGACCCCTTCGCTGGTCCGAATCAAACGGTCAGAATCGGTAGCCTACGCCAACCGCGATCTGGTGCCGATCGGTATCGACATCGAAATTGTTGGTGTTGGCGCCGTTGGGGTATTCGAACCGGGCGCTGCCGTAGTTCGAATAGCGATATTCGATCTTGGCATAGGTGTTGCGCCCGATCGCTTCCTCGATACCCGCGCCGACGCGGTAGCCGTCGAGATTGAAGTGCGCGCCGGTCTCGGTCACGCCGTCGCTCGCGGTGAGGTCGAGCCGACCGTTGGTGTAACCGCCCTTGGCGTAAACCAGCGTGGTCGGCGATACCTTGTAGCCGACGCGCACGCCCGCGTAGAGATCGCGGCCCTGCTTGACACGGCCATAGCCGAGTGCGGCGGCGCTCGTCGGTGCGTTCGTCACCTTGCCGGTCGAGCCGGTCACTTCGCCCTCGACGCCGATCACGACCTGGCCGAGATCCTTGTCGTAGCCGATGTCGCCGCCATAAAGCAGCCCGTCGGCCTTGCGGTTGCTGTCGATGTCCGAGTTCGGGCCACGACCGGGCTGAAGCTTGTCATATCCGAGCAGTACGCCGACGCGCGGACCGTCGAACGCGCCAGCCGGCGCGGGCGGCGGGCCGTCCTGCGCGAACGCGGGGACAGCAAGGCCAAGACCGAGCGCGGCGGTGGCGGCGGTGACAAGAAACTTCTGCATGATACTCACTCCATTACATATTCCCGCGACTGCCGGGCAGCATCCGGGGCGGGGACGCTCCAAATAGGCGCGTCGGCCGGGCTTTGCATGAACCTCAGATAAACACGGAAATCCGTTGCTTTTGCGCCACAGGGGATTGAAAGCGCGGCCATGACTTCCAAGGCAGGACGACACGGGATCTTCGCTGGCATGAGCCTCGCGCTGCTCGTCGCCGCGCCCGCGTGGGGCCGCCAAACGATCGGTGTGTTCGAAAGCTGGGGCGCGTTCACCGATCCCACGCCACTGCATTGCTACGCGATCGCGCAGCCGGTGCGGAGCGGCGGCAGCTCGCGCTGGCGACCGTTCGCGAGCGTGGCGGACTGGCCGGGGCAAGGCGCGCGCAACCAGCTCCACCTCCGCCTCAGCCGCGCGCGCGATCCCCGCGCGCGCGTGACGCTGTCGGTCGGCGAACGCCGCTTCGAATTGGTCGCGGGCGACGCCGACGCCTGGGCACCCGACGCCCGCGCTGACGCCGCGATCGTCGCGGCGATGCGATCGGGCCGGAGCATGAGCGTCGAGACGCTCGCCAAGAGCGGCGGCCCGTTCGCGGACGTCTATGCGCTGGGTGGCGCCGCCACCGCGATCGACGCGGCGGCGCTGGCGTGTGTCAGGCAGCACCAGTAGAAAAACGGGCGAAACGCTGCTATATGCCGAGGATGCAGACAGCTTCAGCCGCGCTCATGCCCATCCCCGGGCACATCGATCCCGTGCCCGTACCGCGCGCCGCGGTGCCGCGTCCCGATGGTCGCATCGACTTGCTCGGTCTGTCCAAGGCGGATCTGCGCATGGCGCTGGAGACCGCGCAGCTCGAACCCAAGCAGGCCAAGCTGCGCGCCAAGCAGCTCTGGCACTGGATCTACAATCGCGGCGTCACCGACTTCGCGCTGATGACCGACATTTCCAAGACGATGCAGCCGTGGCTTGCCGGGCGCTTCGCGATCAGCCGGCCCGAAGTGGTCGAGGCGCAGGTCTCGACCGACGGCACGCGCAAATGGCTGCTGCGCGCGCCCGATGGCGAGGATTACGAGGCGGTGTTCATCCCCGATGCCGATCGCGGCACGCTCTGCGTGTCGAGCCAGGTCGGCTGCACGCTCAACTGCCGCTTCTGCCACACCGGCACGATGCGGCTGGTGCGCAACCTCACCGCCGCCGAGATCGTCGGGCAGGTGATGCTCGCGCGCGACGCGCTCGGTGAGTGGCCGAGCACGCCCGAGGGGCGGATGCTCACCAACATCGTGATGATGGGCATGGGCGAGCCGCTCTACAATTTCGATGCGGTCAAGGATGCGCTCGGCATCGTCATGGACGGCGACGGCCTCGCTTTATCGAAGCGGCGGATCACGCTCTCCACCTCGGGCGTGGTGCCGATGATGGCGCGCGCCGGTGCGGAGATCGGCGTCAATCTCGCGGTGTCGCTGCATGGTGTCACCAAGGAGATCCGCGACGAGATCGTGCCGCTCAACCGCAAATACGGTATCGAGCAACTGCTCCAGGCGTGCGCCGATTATCCGGGCGCGAACAATGCGCGGCGCATCACCTTCGAGTACGTGATGCTCAAGGACAAGAACGACAGCGATGCCGACGCGCACGAACTGGTGCGGTTGCTCAAACACTACAATTTGCCCGCCAAGGTCAATCTGATCCCGTTCAATCCGTGGCCGGGCGCAGCCTATGAGACCTCGACGCCCGAGCGGGTGCGGCGTTTCTCCGACATCGTGTTCGAAGCGGGCATCTCCGCGCCGGTGCGCACCCCACGCGGGCGCGACATCGACGCCGCCTGCGGGCAGTTGAAGACCGCGAGCGAGAAAAAGAGTCGCGCCGAGCTCGATCGGCTGGCGGAAGAGAAGCAGGCCGCGTTGGGCTGATTTGCGTCATGCCGGGCTTGTTCCGGCATCCACCGTCCCGCAAGAGCGGCGCTCACGGAATTCGCGGCACGGTGGATGCCGGAACCAGTCCGGCATGACGAGGTGGTTTTGAACGCAACTTCGATCGCCCTTGCCACTACTGCCGGCATCTTCGGCGGGGCGATGAATGCGCTGGCCGGGGGCGGCACCTTCGCGACGCTGCCGGCGCTGATCGCACTCGGGTTGCCCGCCAATGCCGCGAACGCGACCTCGAACGTGTCGCTGCTGCCCGGTGCCGCGACGAGCGCATGGGCGTTTCGCGACGAACTGCGCCCGCTTGGGGGAGTCGATGTGCGGGTGCTGGCGGCGATCACCTTCGTCGGCAGCCTCGCGGGGAGCCTTCTGCTGGTCTCGACCCCTACCCATGTGTTCGATCTGATGATTCCGTGGCTGCTGCTCACCGCTGCGCTCGTCATCGCGTTCGGGCCGCGTGCGGCGGCGGGGCTGCACCGCATCGTCACGATCGGCCCGCGCACGCTGATCGCCGGGCAGGCGCTGCTCGGCATCTATGGCGGCTATTTCGGCGGCGGCGTCGGCATGATGCTGACCGCGACCTATGGCCTGCTCGCGCATATCACGCCGCGCGCGTTGTTCGCGCCGCGCACGCTGATGCTCGCGGTCGCCAATGCGGCGGCCTCGATCGTGTTCGTGGCGACCGGGCTGGTGCGCTGGGACGCAGGCCTGCCGATGCTGGTCGGCGCGGTGCTCGGTGGCTGGCTCGGCGCGAAGCTCGGCAAGCGGCTGACGCCCGGCATGGTGCGCGGCTGGACACTGGCGGTGACGAGCGTGACGACGATCGTGTTCTTCGTGCGCGCTTACGGTTGATCGGGGCGGAACATCTTGAAGAGATTTTCCTCGCCGACCTCGAAATAATCGGCCGGCCCGCCGCCGCGCAGGATCGAACGGGCACGGCCGGTCTGATACACGCCGTCTTCGAGCAACGCATGATCGATATGCACGCCGATCACCTCGCCGAACATCACCCAGGTATCGAGCGCGCGGCGTTCCTTCGATTCGAGTCGCAGCGTCTGGGTCGCGCGGCATTCGAACTGCACCGGACTGGCGGCGACGCGATCGGGCTTGACCAACCGCGACGGCAGCGACGCAATTCCCGCCAGATCGAACTCGTCGACTTCGGGGCCGACCATCGCCGAACTGACGTTCATCACCTCGGCGAGCGGCCGCGTCGCGAGGTTCCAGACGAACTCGCCGGTCGCGGCGATGTTGGCGGCATTGTCTTTCCAGCCGATCGAGGAGAAGCCGATGATCGGCGGGCGATAGTTGAACAGGCTGAAGAAGCTGTACGGCGCGAGGTTGCGCACCCCGCTCGCGCTCACCGTGCTGACCCAGCCGATCGGGCGCGGCGCCACGATCGCGTTCAGCGGATCATGCGCGAGGCCGTGGCCGTTTGCGGGTTCGTAGAAATGCTGATCGGCCATCGCGCGCTGTTTCCCTATGACGATGGCGGCTCTACAAAATCGCGCGACGCATGTAACCGTTCCCGTATCACCGGCGAATAAGGGTATGACGATGACCATAGCCACGCCCTCCCCTGCCGACGCGCCGCCCGCGCCGCGAACGATCTATCGCCACCGCGTCGCGACGCGGCTGTGGCACTGGCTCAACGCCATCACGATCTTCATCATGATCGGCAGCGGGCTGACCATCCTCAACGCGCACCCGCATCTCTATTGGGGTGCTTATGGCGCGAATTTCGATCACCCGTGGCTCAACACGATCCACTGGCCGAGCTACGTCACGATCCCGGCGCATTACAATCTCGCGATCGCGCGGCGCTGGCATCTGCTGTTCGCGCTGGTGTCGGGGTTCAGCCTGCTCGGTTACATGATCGCGAGCCTCGCCAATCGGCATTTCCAGCGCGACCTGCGCGTGCGGCTGCGCGAACTCTCGGCGGCGAACCTGTGGCATGATCTGCGCGAGCATCTCGCTTTCCGCTTCCACGATCCCGCCGATCCGACCGCGTACAACATCTTCCAGAAGCTCTCCTACGTGCTCGTCATCTTCGTCCTGATTCCGGCGATGATCCTAACCGGCCTCGCGATGTCGCCGGCGATGGATGCGGCATGGCCGTGGCTGCTAGATCTGTTCGGCGGGCGGCAATCGGCGCGATCGGTGCATTTCATCGCCGCCGCCGGGCTGACCGGGTTCATCGTCATCCATCTCGTGCTGGTGATCCTCGCCGGGCCGATCAATGAGGTGCGATCGATGCTGAGCGGGCGCTGGCGTGTGCCGGAGGACGCGGCATGAGCCTCATCAGCCGCCGCGCGCTCGTCACCGGGGGCGCTGCGAGCGCCGGGCTGCTGCTGTCGGGCTGCGATCAGGTCTCGCAGGTGCCCGCGCTTCGCAAGATCCTGTTCTCGGGCGAGATCATGAACAAAGGCTTGCAACGCGCGCTGTCGAATCGCAACGCGCTCGCGCCCGAGTTCAGCACCGCCGAGATGTCGCCGCGCTTCCGCGTCAACGGCACGCACAATCCGAACACGCCCGATTACACCGCGATGGTCGCCGAGAATTTCGCGCATTGGCGATTGCAGGTCGGCGGGCTGGTGGCGAGACCGCTCAGCCTGTCGATCGCGCAGCTTCGCGGCGCGCCCGCCCGCACCCAGATCACCCGCCACGATTGCGTCGAGGGGTGGAGCGCGATCGGCAAATGGCACGGACCGAAGCTTTCGACGGTGCTCAAGGCGGCGGGCATCCGCGATGCCGCGCGCTATGTCGTGTTCACCTGTGCCGATCTCTACGGCGGCGCGCCCTATTACGAATCGATCGATCTGATCGACGCCTTCCACCCGCAGACGATCCTCGCGTGGGCGCTCAACGATCATGTCCTCGATGTCGGCCACGGCGCGCCGGTGCGGCTGAGGGTCGAGCGCCAGCTCGGCTACAAGCACGCCAAATATGTGATGCGGATCGACGCGGTCGATAGCCTCGCCAAAATCGGGCTGGGCAAGGGCGGATATTGGGAAGATCATGTCGATTACGATTGGTATGCGGGGATTTAAGCCGTTACGGGGTCGCGTATGGCCCTGATCGATCTCTTCCTCGCCGCGCGGGTCCAGCGCGGCCAACTCATCGTCCACCATGCCGACGGCAAGACCAAGACCTTCGGCACCCCGACGCCCGGCTTCCCCGAGGTGACGATCCGCTTCACCGACAAGGGCGCCGCCGCCGCGATCGTGCGCGATCCCGCGCTCGGCGCGGGCGAAGCCTATATGCACGGCCGGCTCGTTGTCGAACGCGGCGACGTGCGCGATCTTGTCAATCTGCTGACCTCCAACGATCCGTGGGAAGCGGGCGCGAACGGACTCGCCGCCTCGCCGCAGCGCCGCGCGGTGCAGGCCGTGACGCACCGCATCGGCCGGATCAACATGGCCAAGCGCGCCAAGCGTAACGTCGCGCACCATTACGATCTGTCCGACCGGCTCTACGACCTGTTCCTCGATGCCGACCGGCAATATAGCTGCGCGTACTATACCGACCCCGCCAACACGCTCGAACAGGCGCAGGCGGACAAGAAGGCGCATATCGCCGCCAAGCTCGCGCTCCAGCCGGGCATGAAGGTGCTCGATATCGGCTGTGGCTGGGGCGGGATGGCGCTGTATTTGCACGCGAAGACCGGCGCCGAAGTGCTCGGCGTCACCTTGTCCGAGGAACAGCTCAAGGTCGCGCGCCGCCGCGCCGAGGAGGCCGGCGTCGCCGACAAGGTACGCTTCGAGCTGATCGATTATCGCCACGTTACCGGGAAATTCGACCGGATCGTCTCGGTCGGCATGTTCGAGCATGTCGGCCCTGCGCATTACCGCACCTTCTTCCGCCAATGCCGCGATCTGTTGACCGAGGATGGCGTGATGCTGCTCCACACGATCGGCCGCGCTGGCAAGCCGGGCGTCACCGACAAATGGACGACCAAATACATCTTCCCCGGCGGCTACAATCCCGCGCTGTCGGAGATCGTCGCGGCCAATGAGGGTCTGCGGCTGATGCTCACCGATGTCGAGGTGCTGCGGCTGCATTATGCCTATACGCTCGACGCCTGGTACGATCGCACCGTCGCGGCACGCGACGCTATCGTCGCTTTGTACGACGAGCCGTTCTACCGGATGTGGCAATTCTATCTGGCCGGCGCGGCGGCGGCGTTCCATTATGGCGGGCTGGTCAACTACCAGCTCCAGTTCGCGCGCAACCGCAACGCGTTGCCGATCACGCGCGACTATATGATCGAGGGCGAACGCGCGCTTCGTTGACCTGAGAGGCTGAACTCAGGCGCGGCCCATCCCGAACATCGGCGCGCGCTTGACGTCGCGCGGCAGCAGCAAGCGCAGTTCGCGGTTGGGGAAGTCGATCGTCACGCGGCGGAACAGCCGCAGCGCGTCCATGCCGAGCATCAGCGCCGGTTTGTCGGCGAGGCCGAAACGCGCGAACGGCGGCGCATCGGCGAAGGCGACCGGCAAATTCTCGATCGTCGTGCTGCCGATCCGCACCGCGCCCATCTGCCCGTACTCGGCAAGCAGCGACACGCCGGTCACCGCCCGTGCGGAAATCTGCCGGAACACCGTCTTGCGCGCAATCAGCCGGCGCAGCGCCGGATTGCCCATCGTCACGTCCGACCCGGTGTCGATCACCACGCGCACGCGCCGCTCGCCGAAATATGCGTCGGTCACGACCAACTGCCCGAACATGTCGCGCGCGCGCACCACCACCTCGCCGGGCGCGGCGGCGGGGGTGCGACGGCGTTTGGTCGAGGGCGTGACCGTCATCATATTCTGGTCGAAGTCGATCGTGACGGCATGGCCCTGCAACGTATCGATGCCGAGCATCCCCGCGCCACCGATGTTGCTCGCCGCAAACGCCGGCGCCTCGATCCGGCTGCCACCGAGCGGGCCGACCCGGATGCGCGGGATCACCACCGTCGCGACTTGCTCGACGTTCGCCATCGCCGTCACGCGAACGCCGCGCCCGGCGGCGAGGCCGAGCGTCGCCGCGAGTTCGCGCGAGATGACGGTGCGTTCGGCGCCGGTATCGACGACGAAGTGGAACGGCCCGGCATCGGCGATCTGCACCGGCACGGTCATGCGCTGATCGGCATCGGCGATGGCGATGCTGTCGGCCGGCGGCGGGTTCGAGTCAGCGGTGAGCGGCGCGGCGGTCTGGGCGGAGAGCGCGAGAAGTGGGGCGGCACAGAAAAGGGCCGGTTTCATCGCGGGATACTACGCCCGTTTCGGACCTTCGACAAGCGGATCGCACCTCTCATTCCGTTCGTCCTAAGCTTGTCGAAGGGCGTGTCCCAAGCGGATAGGCAAGTATTCCGGGCACGTGCTTCGACAAGCTCAGCACGAACGGGGGGATAATGGCTCACTCAATCCAATCGCATCGCCTCGCCCGCCAGCGCTTCCGCCTCGATCAGCAGCGCATCATCGGCGTGGCCCTGTGCGACTCGCTCGCGGCCGATCAGCGTCAGCACCGGCACCGCCAATGGCGAGACGCGCGTCAGATCGACATGCACCATCGTTTCCGCCGCGCGGTCGAGCAAAGCGCCGAGCCGACCGACATCGGTCATCCGCGCGCGCGCATCGTCCCAGGCGGCGCGCAGCAGCAGATGGCCGGGCTCGTATTTGCGCAGCACGTCGTAGATCAGGTCGGTCGAGAAGGTCACCTGCTTGCCGGTCTTGCGCTTGCCGGGGTGCTGGCGCTCGACGAGGCCGCCGATCACCGCCACCTCGCGAAACGCCCGCTTGAGCAGCGACGACCCCTCGACCCATTCGACGAATTCATCCTCCAGGATGTCCGCCGAGAACAAGGCGCGCGGATCGATGACGGGTTCGAGCGAATGGCAGGCGAATGCATAGTCGCTGGCGACGAAGCCCATCGGCTTGAGGCCCAGCGTCTCCATGCGCCGGGTGATGAGCATGCCGAGCGACTGGTGCGCGTTCCAGCCCTCGAAGCTGTAGGCGACCATGTAGTTGCGGTTCTCGCGCGGGAAGGTCTCGACCAGCAATTGCCCCGGGCGCGGCAGGATCGAGCGTTTCTCCTGCATTTCCAGCCATTCGCGCACATCATCGGGGAAGCGGTGCCACGCGGTCGAGTCGGCGAGGAAGCCGCGCACGCGATCGGCGAGGTTGGTCGAAATCGGCATACGCGCGCCGCCATAGGTCGGGATGCGCGCCGGCTTGGCGGTGGCACGGACCAGCAGATCCTCGGTGCTGGTGGCGATCACTTCGAGGCTCAGCCCGGCGAAGAAGAAGGTGTCGCCCGGCGAGAGCGTCGCGGCGAACCCCTCCTCGACCTTGCCGAGCGAGCGGCCGTTCTTGAAGCGCACCGTCAGCATCGTCGCCTCGACGATGATGCCGGCGTTGAGCCGGTGCTGCGTGACGAACTGCGGGTGACTGACTCGCCACAGCCCGTCCGGTCCCTGCGTCAGCCGTTTGAACTTGTCGTAGGCTTTCAGCGCATAGCCACCGTCGCGGATGAAGCCGAGCACCTGATCGAAAATGTCGTCGGGCAGCGCCGAATAGGGCAGCGCCGAGCGGACCTCGTCGAGCATCGCCTGCTGCTGGAACGGCGCGGCGCAGGCGCAGGCCATGACGTGCTGCGCGAGCACGTCGAGCGTGCCGGGACGGAAGATGTCGGGATCGAGTTCGCCCGCCTCGACTGCGTCGAGCGCGGCGCGGCCTTCGAGATATTCGAAGCGGTTGCCGGGGACGATCAGCGCTTCGGATGGCTCATCGAGCCGGTGGTTCGAGCGTCCGATGCGCTGGAGCAGCCGCGACGATCCCTTGGGCGCGCCCATCTGGATCACGCAATCGACATCGCCCCAATCGACACCGAGATCGAGGCTGGAGGTGGCGACCAGCGCGCGCAGCTTGCCCGCCGCCATCGCGCCCTCGACCTTGCGGCGCGCCTCGAGACTGAGCGAGCCGTGGTGGACGCCGATCGGCAAGCCCTCGGCATTGGCCTTCCACAAATCCTGAAAGATCAGCTCGGCAAGGCTACGCGTGTTGCAGAACACGATCGTGGTGCGGTGCGCGGCGATCTCGGCCATCACCTGCGGCGCGGCATAGCGGCCGGAGTGGCCCGCCCACGGCACCTTCCCCTCCGGCAGCACGATCGCGATGTTGGGCGGCGCGCCGGGTTCGCCCTGCACGAGCGCGACCTGATCGATATCGCCATCGGGCGCGAGCCACGCGCGATAGCCGTCGGCATCCGCCACCGTCGCCGACAGCGCGACGCGGCGAAGGCCGGGCGAAATCGCCTGCAAGCGCGCCATGCCGAGACTGAGCAGATCACCACGCTTGCCGGTCGCGAAGGCATGAACCTCATCGACGATGATCGTGCGGAGGTTTTCGAACATCGTGAAGCTATCGGGGTAGGACAGCAGCAGGCTCAGCGACTCGGGTGTGGTGAGCAGGATCTGCGGTGGTCGCACGCGCTGGCGCGCCTTGCGATCGGACGAGGTATCGCCGGTGCGCGTCTCGACGCGGATGTCGAGACCCATTTCCTCTACAGGCGTGAGCAGATTGCGCTGCACATCGGTCGCCAACGCCTTGAGCGGCGAGACGTAGAGCGTGTGCAGGCCCTCGGTCGGCGTCTCGATCAGTTCGACGAGTGTCGGCAGGAACCCGGCGAGCGTCTTGCCCGCGCCCGTTGTGGCGACGAGCAGCCCGTGCCGCCCGGCGCGCGCGACATCGAGCATGTCGCGCTGATGCCGGCGCGGCGCCCAGCCGCGCTGTGCGAACCAGTCGGTTAGAGGTTGAGGCAAGTTCAACGAATGCTGCCCTCACCCTTCCGTCGCTTCGCTCCTCCCTCCCTCTCCCACCGGGAGAGGGAAGGGGCCCGCCCGGCGCAGCCGGGTGGGAAGGGTGAGGGTGACACACCGAAAACCTGGGAACAAAGCCGCATCCCACCCATATAGGAACGATGGCAAAGCTCGGCGACTGGATCGATCCGCAACCGCACGGCATCTTCGTGAAACCCGCCGGCGTGTGGGTCGATCCGTCGCAGCCGGTCGATCGCGCGCTGGTCACGCACGGCCATGCCGATCACGCGCGCGGCGGCCACGGCGCGGTGTGGGCGACGCCCGAGACGCTCGCGATCATGGACGCGCGCTACGGCGAGCAGACCGCGCATCCAGTCGCTTACGGCGAGCAGATCGCATTCGGCGACGTCAGCGTCCGCTTCGTACCGGCCGGGCATGTGCTCGGCTCGGCGCAGATCGTGCTCGATCATCGCGGCGAACGCATCATCGTCTCGGGCGACTACAAGCGCCGCGCCGATCCGACCTGCGCGCCATTCGAGCCGGTCAAATGCGACGTGTTCATCACCGAGGCGACGTTCGGCCTGCCCGTCTTCCGCCACCCCGACACCGGCGACGAAATCGACAAGCTCACCGCCGCGCTGCGCGCCAACCCGACTCGCTGCGTGCTGGTCGGCGCCTATGCGCTGGGCAAGGCGCAGCGCGTGATCGCCGAATTGCGCGCGCGCGGCTTCGACGATCCGATCTACCTCCACGGCGCGCTCCAGAAACTGTGCGATCTCTACATCGCGCACGGCGTCCAGCTCGGCGAGCTTCGCCCCGCCACCGAGGCGAGCAAGGCCGATCTCGCCGGACGGATCGTGATGGCGCCGCCGTCCGCGCTCGGCGATCGCTGGTCGCGGCGGCTGCCCGATCCGATCACGGCGATGGCGAGCGGCTGGATGCGCGTGCGTCAGCGTGCGGTGCAACGCGGCGTCGAACTGCCGCTGATCCTGTCCGACCATGCCGATTGGGACGAGTTGACCACGACGTTGCTGGAGATCGCGCCGCAGGAAGTGTGGGTGACGCATGGCCGCGAAGAGGCGCTGGTCCACTGGTGCGCGACTCACCAGATCCGCGCCAAGGCGCTCGCGCTGCACGGCTATGAGGACGAGGACGACTAATCCGCGCCGGCCAGTGCGCGCGCGCGACGGCGTTGCACCGATGACCCGATGCCGAGCGCCTCGCGGTACTTCGCCACCGTGCGCCGCGCGATGTCGAAGCCCTTGGCGTTGAGCAGCTCGACCAACGTGTCGTCGGAGAGGATCCTGTCGCCCTCGCCGACGATCAGCGCCTTGATCGCCGATTTCACCGCCTGCGCCGACACCGCTTCGCCCCCATCGGCCGACTGGATCGCCGAGGTGAAGAAATATTTGAGTTCGAAGAGCCCGCGCGCGCAGCTCAGATATTTGTTGCTCGTCACGCGGCTGACGGTCGATTCGTGCATCTCGATTGCGTCGGCAATCTGGCGCAGCGTCATCGGCTTGAGATGCGCGACCCCGTGGAGGAAGAACGCCTCCTGCTGCTTCACGATCTCGCTGGCGACCTTGATGATGGTGCGCTGGCGCTGGTCGAGCGCCTTGACCAGCCAGTTGGCGCTGGCGAGCATGTCGGACAGCCACGCCTTCGACGCGCGATTGCCCCCCGCCGCGCTCAACTCGACATAATAGCTGCGGTTGACCAGCACGCGCGGCAACGTCGCCGCGTTGATCTCGATCGCCCAGCCCTGCTTGCGCCGCGCCACGTACAGGTCCGGCACGACCGCCTGACTCGGCTCGCCGCCGTAACGGCAGCCGGGTTTGGGATCGTAATTGCGCAACTCGCGGATCATGTCGGCGAGATCCTCGTCATCGACCTGGCACAGCCGCTTGAGCCGCGCCATGTCGCCGCGCGCGACGAGATCGAGATGGTCGATCAGCCGCGCCATGCACGGATCGTAGCGATCGGCCTCCTTGGCTTGCAGTGCGAGGCATTCGGCAAGGTCGCGCGCGCCGACGCCGGTCGGCTCGAACGTCTGGATGATGCCCAACACGGCTTCCACGCGCACGAGCGGCACGCCGAGGCGGTTGGCGATCTCCAGCAACGAGACGGTAAGATAGCCGCATTCGTCGATCTGATCGATCAGATGCGCGGCGATGAACAGGTCCGCGCCGCTGACGGCGGTGCCGGCCTGCCCGAGCAGATGGTCGGCGAGGCTGATATCGGCGCTGGCGAACCCGTCGAGATCGGGCAGGTCTTCGCCTCCTGCCCCCCCGCTCGCGCCGTTAAGGCCGAGCGCGCCGTCCATACCCGCACCGGCGCCATCGGCGGCGCTGTCGTGATGGAAGCTCTCGGTCGCGAAATCGACGTCGAGCGACTCGGCCGCGCCGCCGCCGTTCAGCAGCAGATCGTCGGCGCTGGCGGGCTCATCGCGCTGGGGTGCTTCGGCCTCGCGCTCCTGAGTCGGGCCATCGTCCTCGGGCGCGCTCGAATCGAGCAGGGGATTCTTCTCGATCTCCTCGGCGATGAAGCCCTCGACTTCGAGGTTGGACAGCGCGAGCAGGCGAATCGCCTGCTGGAGCTGTGGCGTCATCACCAGCGATTGCGACTGGCGCAGGTCGAGGCGGGGCGCGAGGCTCATTAAACCGTCGCGTCTTTACGCGACCCGGTCGCCCCACACCCGGCGGCCCCGGCCTTCGGGGCGACGAGGAAGGAGGCGCGCGGCATGGTTAGAGCGAAAAGCCCTCGCCGAGATACAGCCGGCGCACATTGGCGTCGGCGACCAGTTCGGCGGGCGATCCGGTGAACAGCACGCGGCCGTCATAGATGATGTACGCGCGATCGACGATTTCGAGCGTCTCGCGGACGTTGTGATCGGTGATGAGCACGCCGATGCCGCGCTGCTTCAACTCGCGGATCAGGTCGCGAATGTCGGCGATCGAGAGCGGATCGATGCCAGCGAACGGCTCATCGAGCAGCATGATCGACGGGTCCGCCGCCAGCGCGCGCGCGATTTCCGCACGCCGCCGCTCGCCGCCTGACAGCGCCATCGCCGGCGAATCGCGCAACCGCGTCAGCCCGAACTCCTCGAGCAACGTATCGAGCCGCTCGCGGCGCTTGGCCGGATCGGGCACGCTCAGTTCGAGCACGGTCATGATGTTCTTTTCGACCGACAGCCCGCGAAAGATCGAGGTTTCCTGCGGCAGATAGCCCAAGCCCAAGATCGCGCGGCGATACATCGGCAGTCCGGTGATATCCTCGCCATCGAGCATGATCCGGCCCGAATCGGGCTTCACCAGCCCCATCACCGAATAGAAGCAGGTCGTCTTGCCCGCGCCATTCGGCCCGAGCAGCCCGATCGCCTCGCCGCGTCCGACCGTGACCGACACATCGGTCAGCACCGGGCGTTTGTCGTAGGATTTGGCGATCGAGACCACCGACAGCCCGCGCATCACCGGCTGTTCTACAATCGGCCGGGCCGCTTCGAGGGTGGTCGCGTCGCTCATCTCTGGTCCAGTGCTCGCATCGTGGCAGTACCGCATCGCAACCGTGCGGCACTTGGCAGGCTTCGTGCATAATCATGCCGCATTCGCGCCCGCGAGGAAAGCGGCAGGTCCGAAACGGGTGGAAACCCGGCGCCTCAGTTGCGCTTCGGCACCGAGAAGGTGCCAGTCACGCGCCCGCCGCTGAGCGTCGCATGCGGCTGCGCTTCGGCGAGGTTGAGCGTGAGGCGTTGGCTGTGCGTGACGTTGCCACCCTGAGTCAGCGTAACGTTGCCCATCATCAGGATAGTGCGCTGGTTGAGATCGTAGATCGCATATTGGCTGCGCGCGGTCTGGTCGGGCCGGGTGACGACGACGCTGCCGGCCGCATCGAGTCGCGATACCTGCGGCGAGCCATCCACCACCTGCCCCGTATAAGCGACCGTCATGCGCGCGGACGTGAGCGTCATCTCGGCCTGCTTGACCGAGACGTTGCCGGTCAGGATCGCGCGATTGGCCTTGTCCTGCAATTCGATATGGTCGGCGCCGAAGTCGATCGGTGCATCCGAATTATGCCGTTGCTGCGCCAGCGCGGGCGTGGCGAGCGAAAGGGCAAGAAGAAAAGACGGTATCAGGCGCATGCGCGCTACTTCGTCTTTCGCGGAACGATCCGCAAGCGGGCATTGCCGTCGAGCCGCACGATATGGTTCTCCAGATCGGCGCTGAGCTGCTTCGCGCTGAAGTCGCCCTGCGGCACGGTGCCCGTCACGGCGCCGCCACTGCGCATCTGGCGAGTCTTGAGGTCGATCGTAGAATTAGTGGTGTCGAGCTTATAGCCATCGGCGGCGACGACATTGACCGGGCCGACCAAGGTGACGCGCTGGTTGTCCATGTCGTAGCGGCCTTGCGGCGCGACGATTCGCGCCGGTCCGTCGCTCAGTTGCAGCCGCGCGGCGAGCTTCTCGATTCGCACGATCGGCTCGGCCGAACTCTTCTGCACGGCGGAGCCGGCGGTGAGCGTGAACGGCTGGCCCTTGCCGTCGGTGCCGCGGTACAGTGCGCTTTGCAGCCGCAGCCGCTCCTTGGCGACCTCGACCTTGTTCTTGTCGAGCAAGAAGCTGACTTCGCCGCCGGTGGCGAGCGGCGCCAGCACCAGGAACGCGGCGAGCACGCCGACCGCGACCGGCAGCACGAAGCGCAGGACCGTGATGAAACGATCATGGCTGCCACCCGGCGCAGCCCAAGCCTGGCGCGCGGTTCGCGGAGGGAGGGCGAGATCGGCCACCGACGCCTCAGATATGCGCGAAGATGTCGATCTCGGGCCAACCGGCGAGATCGAGTTCGGCGCGCGACGGCAGGAAATCGAAACACGCCTGCGCCAGTGCGGTGCGGCCCTCGCGGGCGAGCCGGCGGTCGAGTTCATCGCGGAGCGCGTGGAGGAAGCGCACGTCGGACGCGGCATAATCCTTTTGCGCGTCGCTCAGCACCGGCCCGCCCCAGTCGGACGATTGCTGCGCCTTGGAGATGTCCTGAGCGAGCAATTCGCGAACCAGTTCTTTCAGGCCGTGGCGATCGGTGTAGGTACGCACCAGCCGCGAGGCGATCTTGGTGCAATAGACCGGCGCCGCCGTCACGCCGAGATAGTGACGGATCGCGGCCAGATCGAAACGCCCGAAATGATAGAGCTTCACCCGGGCCGGATCGGCGAGAACGCCACGCAGATTCGGGGCCGCATAGTCGCTGCCGGGCGAGAAGCGGACGAGATGCTCGTCGGGACCGCCGTCGGAAAGCTGGACGACGCACAAACGGTCGCGCGGGGTGATGAGGCCCATCGTCTCGGTATCGACGGCGATGTCGGTGCCGGGCGCGAACACGCCTTCGGGCAGGTCTTCTTCGTGGAGATGAACGGTCATCGTGCGGCCCTAGCGGGGATATGCCCCGGCCTCAATGGGCGGAGCGTCTCGCGCGTGCGCCGGGTTGCTAGAGATCGCCACGGCCGCGCAGCCCCGAAAGACGGTTCGGCTCGCTTTGGCATCGCCTGCTGTGCCGTCTGCGCCACAGTGTTTGAACCATCTCGAACGCATCGTGCCGCAATTTCGACGAATTTGTTCGCAGCGCCGTTTTTTTTAGGGTAGGTAGATTCGGTGGCGCACTTGGTTGGTGCCCGAAGACCTGCGTTTTCGTCCGACGCATGGTTTTTCAGATGTGATTTCGGACGAGCCGGGAAGACGAACAGGGCATGAGTTTCGATAAAGGACGCCGCGGAGATCGTGGCGGGCGCGGACGCGATAAGCGCGATGGTTTCGGCGGCGATGATTTCGGCGGCGGCAGC
>Ga0247742_10000736_pt1 | contig 25224 bp, 26 predicted proteins | sample UWRJL208509C2_FD_180944 | JGI IMG/M metagenome (GOLD analysis project Ga0247742, IMG submission 180944) | Plant litter microbial communities from Arlington Agricultural Research Station in Wisconsin, United States - UWRJ-L208-509C-2 | ecosystem: Environmental > Terrestrial > Plant litter >... | reverse complement strand
TACTATGTCTGGATACATTTTACATGGTAATCTATAGCAGTACGAAATCTTGTACTTTAAAGTAGACTATTTAGGGACATGTATAATACGATTCGATGCAGATTTTTACAACTATTACAGTGCATCTTTCACCGAAACAATGCGCTCAGTCTGCGTTGCGATATTTCGAAAACACAGATCTTCTGCAATTCTAGACTACTACATGAGATCTTGATAGTTTGTAGTCGCTTTTAGACAGTAATTTTTTGCTATTATACTCTACATACATTCGAATTATGTTCTATACACTTAATTTATAGCAGGAGCGGCGATATGGGCCCCAATAATGGTGAGTCTGCAAAGCCGCGCCGCTTCCGGTAACTGCCGAAACGCCATCATCTCAAAGTTGATCAAGGAACCGGGCACGTGAATGAGAAAATCTGAACACGTGAATGAGAACTCACAAATATGGGGATCGTGGATCGCCACATTGTGTGTACACTACCGTATCAGATCTCCAGGGTTTCTAGGCACTTACAAGTTTTGTCACTGATCTCTCCTTACTACATCCCTCTGGCCAAACGATACCCGGAAACACTTGAGAAGGTAAAGCGAAGTGTTTATTTGAATATAAATCAACTGATATCGTAATAAATGGATGGAAATTGGGGAGACATGGCCGAAATATTAATATTTCCAAATCTACCACCATGAAAATTTGGTATCGACTTTCGAAATGTCAGGTTATTGCTACCTTAGTAAATGGCATAATTAAAACTAAATACTCTTCTTTGCAGTGGTCTTGAATGGATTTTTGGATGCCATTGAAGTGGATTCAGGTGGTGGGCTGAGATCACGTTGGCGATGCACAATAGCTGAAAGATTCATAGTCAGATATCAGAACTCAAACAAAACAAGAACACAACTCACCGTCAGGCATTAACTTTATTTTTGGAGCGCTGGTATGCAATCGGCTTGATGAAGCGTGAGCGTTGGTGTGAGATTGGTTCGATGAAGCCTGGGCGTTGGTGTGAGATCGGCTCGATGAAGCCTGAGTGTTGGTGTGAGATTGGTTCGATGAAGCCTGGGCGTTGGTGTGAGATCGGCTCGATGAAGCCTGAGCGTTGGTGTGGGATCGGCCCGATGAAGCCTGAGCGTTGGTGTGGGATCGGCTCGATGAAGCCTGAGCGTTGGTGTGGGATCGGCTCGACGAGGCCTGCGCGTTGGTATGAGATTGGCTCGATGAAGCCTGAGCACTGGTAAATTTCTTGGCCGAAAAAATACCAGTGGCACTCGATGTCGAAGGTTGAGCTTTCGAAAGTGAAGATGGATGGTTTGGCGATGTACGGCGAGCAGAAGTAAGATCCACCAAGGTGGATTCAGAGATAGGTTGACTTGATAAAGTGTTTGATTCTGAAACAGAAACAGGCGGTTGTGAATCGTGTTTTGTTTTGGTTATTTGAGACACTAGGGGTACCGAAAGAGAGCCTTGTGGCTGACGCTTGAGGGGGCGAGGCTTGGGTCGTGCGTTTGCGCCACTAGAAGATGATCCGTTCGGGCCAGCAGCACCTAACGGAGAAGCTTGGAGCAACGGCTCCAACGTAGCAGGTTTTTTGGGAATTGATCCTCCAGTCGACAACTTCCCTTCCAAAGAATTTCCCGTCGACAAAACGTCTGCTGTTATCGGGGGAGGGTGGTGTGCTTTATGAGGGTCTGCGTGCAAGCTCAGGGGTGCCAAAGATAAAGACGGAATGGAACCAGGATTTGACGATTTGGGACGTGGTAATAGTGCAGCAGAGCCAGTGGTTGAAGAGTTGGGTCCACTCGAGAACACAGAAGATACTAGAGAGGGAGGCGTCAAAAGGTGAGCATGAGATACCGACGGAGCTGGACGGGAAGCCAATGAGGTAGGGCGAGAAGTAGGGCTTGTCGTTGCGCGATAAAGACCCGGGGTGGCGAACTTGGTGAAATCAATTCTAGGACTACCACCTTTTCTATGACGACCGTTGTTCTCCAAGGAAATTTTGCGCAGGTCAGACGCGACAGAGTGCTTGTCGGATGGAATAGCTGAATGCGATAAAGAATGATGTTCATCTGAAACACCTGCGGAGCTCCGTTTTTTGCGAGAGTTGGTGTTATCGTCTAGTTCCATAGTATCAGTACTGCGTTTTTGAGTGCTTGTAACTATAGCTACCATTCAAGACCTTGCCGTCTGATTCATTATTCTGAGCCGCTGTTCCAGAGCGGCGTTGGCTCGCTGCATTATCGGGAGGAGGTGTTTCGTCATCAGAGGTGGCTATCGGTAGCTCTGGAGGTGTGCCTTGTGGACTTTCTCCGTAATGGTGAGTAAAGAACGAAAGGCCGGTACTAGGTTGATCGTGTTGAGAAGACCAAGATTGAATTGGCGATCCTGAGTTGACGTCTTCATTCATGTGGTCGTCGATTGATGATGGAATGGCCGGAGGAGAAGCTCCCCGCATACTGTCGTCGTAGATATCATCGTCATCGCTAAACAATGAGCTATGATCGTCGTCGGTTTGAACAGAGCGTTTGCCGATTGGCGTGAAAGCATGGGTCATGTTGGCATAAGGAATGATTGCTTCCTTAGAAGAATCCATACGGGGGCGATAGATAGTTGGGCTTGGAGGTGGAGAAATATCCATAATGTCGAGACCATTCGCCGGCTCTAGTTGCTGAAGCCTAGCAATCACTGCAGTGCGCGCTCGTTTCCTATCTAACTGCGGACTCTCTAGAAATAGTAAGTTAGCACTGCGACGGAAATAGTTGACAAAATCATACCTGGAGATCGTAAATCTCTACCGCGGCGATTGCCAACTTTCGGCGTTGTAGGAACAGGCATAGATTTTGCTAATGATAGGTTCAGACCAGAGTTGATGCAAAGAACATTAACAACGTACGTTGTTGACTGGGTTTGTGCGAAACGGCTGGTGCTGAAGTAGAAGATGCGGTGATTAGATGAATGAGAAAGCATCATGGAAAGACGAAAATGACATACGAGGTGCGCTGTCGACATTCATTGCATCGTCTTCGTTGTCGTCAACAATAGCCGCCGACTTGAATACTTTCTTCGTCCTCTTCACTCCAACCTTCTTCGATTCAGTTCCCACAGAACCATTGGGTGGGTCTGTTTGTTCAGACGTCTTGGCCGCCTTATTTTGCTTTCCCCGCTGTGGTGCTTCCCCGAACTGCTTCCCCTTCCCACCTTGCGTTGGCTGTTTCTCGACTTGCTTTCCCTTCCCCTTATTACTTCTCTTCGGTGGCTCTTCCTCGACTTGTTTCCCCTTGCCCTTCTCACTTCGCTTTGGCGGTTGCTCCTCAACTTGCTTCTCTTTCGCCTTTTCCTTCAAGACCATTTCAGAACGCTTCTTCGCGCGCTCCAATTCTTTGTACTCCGGATCATCAACGTCAATGTCATCCTCGGCTTCAACGTTTGATCTTCCCGATAACAGCTTCAACATTTCTGTAAAATGAAGTAAGTAGCAAATAGGGACTCAAAGTTGAATGACGCAGACCTTGGCCACTTTCTTTGCTCAAAAATGTCTCCATCATCGTGCGCTTGCCACGAGCCATTGCCGATAATATCACATCGGCGGTATCACGAGCGAGTAGATGGTAGCAATACACCTCTTTTTTCTGAGGTTGTCGATGTGCACGTCCACGGATCTGACGCTCATCTTGAGCGCTCCAGGGTTGGTCCTTAAGAAACTGAGATGAGGGAAATGATATGAGTATAAAAAGATCGACCACATACAATGAATATGATAACATTGGCACGAGATAGATTTACGCCATATGAGCTTGCATAGCTGAGAATAATCACCCGGATGGAGTCGTCTGTATTGAACCTTTTGACAATATCTGCCCGTTTTTCGAACGATATCTGTCCGTCGATGTAGAGGTGTTTAATGCCGTACAGATCAAGAACCTGTATCTATCAGTCAGACGGTGTAGGTGCAATCGAGCGAGAATGCTTACGTTTCGAAGAAGCCCACCAAGAGATGGAAACTCCTGGTACAAGATTATCTTTCTGTCACGAGTAATCTTCTGTCCTATTCGTGGTTCTGGAATTTCGGGAAAGACGGCAGTGCCATCCTGAAAGAGCATGTCTGGGACGTCGTCATGTGTGAGGAGGTGTTCGCACATTCGTGCGCATATATCGAACTTTGTGGATTTGCACAGGAGCCAGGCTTCACGTGTCGTGAAGCGAGGGATCTTCTCCGCGAGAGATCGTCGAGGCCAGCAGACACCCATCCGCACTTCTATGTAGAAATTGGATGATACAATTCTTGAGACTGATTGGGCCTCCTTGACGCTGTAAGAAAGCGTCAGAAAATACAAACGCACTGAGAAAACAGGGACTTACTTCTTCTTAACACGTTCAGCAAGCACCTCAATGATGTCCATTTCCCTTGGATCAAGTTTGAGATCGACAGTGATGGTGTGGCACTTGGGTAATGGAATCAATGGGCTCCCTCTCCAATCGAGGCTGTCGATGGTGCGTCGTATTATTCGCTTTTCAAATTGCGCCTGCATCCTTGCCGCTATCTTTGTCTGCTGCAGCGTCAGCGGGTCGTCGAAGGTGTCAGCTTTGAGATAATCAAAATCGGGAGGGAGTTCAGCTCGTGCTTTGCGTAGATCGGCAGCGTCTTGTTTCTCTTCGGTCAAGGCATGTTCGCCGAGGAAGTGTTTAATGCCGACCAATCGTCCGATTCCTGCGACATCCTAGACAAGGTTTCAGACGCCGTCCATCTAATGGTGAATAATACACGTACTCTATTAGATGTTTGAAGAGGTGTTGCTGAGAGAACCTCAACGACAACTGATCGTCCAACGATTTCAAGAGCTGCGGAATGTTTTGTACCATAGTTACGAAAGGCTTGTACTTCATCAAAGTGCTGAGAGAAGTAGTCGATTCCATAGAGCGATTCGGAAATCGACTTCGAGGCAGTGGGTGAACGTTTATGAGGAGCCCATGGCAATGGGTTACCACCAATCTTTGTTGCAAGAAAATTATATTGATAATCTTGGACAAGCGCCTAGAGAAATGTCAACAATGAAGAAGTCCGTAAAGATATAGGCTTACTGAGTGCGTCGCCAGTATAATTCGGTGGTGCGGCTTGTGTCGTGAGCTATAATATGGGCCTTGAGGGGACCAAAAGGCGCGTGCACTCTTGCCGCCTCTGTACAGAAGAATATCGAAGGAATGAGGTTTAAGAACAACCTTTAATTCATGCTCCCATTGGCATAACACGCCTCCTGGAACTACGATCAGGTGAGGTCGTGAGGGCAAATCGTCAACGTGATATGGGCCAAGGTACGGATTGGCAGCTAATAGAAGCAGTTAGCAAGATGAAGTACGAGAAGCAAAATTTCGAATACTCACAGACAAGAGGAGGAAGCGGGAGTCCACCGTTCTCCCGCCGCATGAACAGGTCCGTCATAAACGCAATTAAAGCGGCACTCTGAAAGGTCTTGCCCAGTCCCACCTCGTCGGCAACTAGGCAGCCAACACGGTGATCTTCCTTTGCTTCTTCAGCGAAAAACATTCGAACCATAGCATGGACAGCACAGATCTGATGCCAGTGCAGAATGATACGAGCAAGTTCAGGGTTCATGGCCTCGGAGGTAGCTTCAAAGAGATGGGCATGTTGCTGCGTCCACGAAAGTAGGCCACCAGAATGCCTGAATTGGTTGAACAGCATCGGCAAGTTGTTGTAGAAACCGAGATTTTTAGAAAGTTCATCGGGTGTCAGGGTAGACTCGACTTCAACGCCTGGATCTGCGCCATCGTGGCATTGAGCAAACAGTACACGAAGCTGAGACTGCTGTTCTTCCAGGTCAGCGGTGTCTGTCGAGGGTTGGTACTTTTCGAAGCAGTCGACGTATAATGCGACCAGGTCCTCGATCTCCGCTTCCGAGGCAAGGTCTTTGAGCATAGTGGTATTCACATTCGATGAAGCTGGGGAGATAATCATTTTCACTTCAGATGGCGGTAGAACAATACACTTACAAGCCTTGCGCCCCTTTGAAGCTGACGAGGCCCTGAGATTCTCCATTAGAGGCGCCAACTCTTCAATCATGCTGTCGATTTGCTTTACGTCCTCTGCCATATGCATTCCAGATGCAAGATCCCTCCATTTTGCAAGCAAGGAAATGAGAGACCTAAGTTTCACTGCTGAAGGTTTTTCTCGATCCAATGCTGTTCAGTAAACGCAGGGCATTAGCTGTTTGACACGCATGTACCGTCGTAAATATTAACTAACCATTGAAAGCCTTCATGACGTCTTCCCTGTACTTTTCAACTCGTTTGCTACCACGAGAGAGCGATTTCTTGACATTGTTCCAAGTTCGCTGGATAATGGCCTGGACCGGCTCACGCAACTCAGAGCGTAAGCGTCCGAGAGAATCGAACGCGTCAGGGCCAAAAAGAGCCTCGCCAACGCTGTCGACAGCAAGAGGGAGGTAGCCGCGAGCGTCAGGCCAGTTTTCAAAGGAGAGGGCTGGGTTGTTCTCGATCAGGATGGTAGGATGAAGGTTGATGTCGGTTAGGACTTGGGTTATAATTCGATGCAAAGCCGAATCACGGACAACTAGAGTAGAAAAGTCACGCCAAATCTGGCGCCCAGGAACGCTGGAAGCATTCTTGATTGCAGAGGCAAACTTCTGCCTCTCATCCGCCTTGCGAATGTTAGCATACTGAGTGAAGTAGGACAGTATAAATGCCTTTTTTTCGAGCGGAAGACCCTTTGGGGAGAGTTTTGGGTCGTCCGGGAAAAGGCCATGGTGAACTCCAGTGAGCTGCTGCCAGCGAGGGTATATCCAAGGCGCACCCTCGATGGCGATGAATATTTCGAGTAAGGCTTGACCGATGGTCAGAGTTGGCATGTTGATAAGCGTATGGTGTGAGGGATTTCGTTTTAGGGTGAAGGACGAAGGAAAGAACAACGCCTCTATATAAATACGGCGCCACTTAGAGAACAGGTTTTGACTCGGTCATTTTGACCCATGGTGCATTCTAGAGTCCGCCTAATTTACTTCGAAGGTAGGTAACCTCGGCACCCTCACTAGTGAATGTAATCTCAAGGCCGTCGAGTAGGCCGGTAAACGTGAGAGCCCTGGATTGAGTACTAAGGAAGCTGACGTCTCCGACGCTGAGTTGCACGTTGAAGTTCAAAAAGAGACTAGCGACGGCGTTGAGAAGGTCCGACCACTGCATTCTGCGTCAGGGTTAGGACGGGGCACGGTTCAAACAATAAAAATATGAAGGACTCACGCGGGTATGCAGAGGAATGGGCACCTAAAAATTGGTCGCCAATCGTCTGGATTCCAGGATCATTGTTTCTGTAAAAACAGGTTAGCACCAAGCTCCAAATTTTAGAAAATGGAGCAGCGTCGGAAGGTGTGAGTAGTCGAAAGACTTACGGGCCAATGAAACGCCGTTTGGAAAGCAAAGTGGCTACCCCTATGTCAACGAACGACCTGGTTTCAATTCAATGATAAAGTATAAGATGGATTGTGACTAACGCGGAATGATATGACGTTGGCCGAGAGGCACTGTCAATTCAGGTGTTTCTACATGAAAATAGTTAATAACGTTGAAGATTTTGACAACGTAGTCTCCGAACGGACATACGGGTAACAGAGGGCTCTCAACGTCTGATCGCGGTTGATGAACCTGTGGATCCAGGATCCCCACTTCTATCGGAGATGCGTGAGCAGCTTGATATTATAGAAATTCGACGAGACTAACGATTGCAGAAACGGAGAGAAAAGTCCGATTGGATGTAAAAGCTCCAAGTTTCCTGAAGGCTGTGATTGGAGAAACAAAACAGCACTTGACAACGCTTGGAGGTACGAGTAAACCCGGTACATCCTTACGCGAGCAACAGACAGCCCGGCGCACGAGTAAACCCGGCGGGTGGCTGCCTGACACTAGTGGAGTTCAGTTTGAATCGCACATGGGTGTTGAGTTGAAAGCGCGATAATCGCAAACGGCTGACTGATGGACAAGATCATGTGACCGGTTGATCTACGTTCCGCCAGCATCTTCTCGCTTATCATTCATCTCAACTTCTCACCTTCGCCTCGATCTACCGCCATGGCCTGCAGCGGCTGTCCTTGTGCAGGTTTACTTGTGCACGACTACTGTTTCAGAGGGACGTATCGGGTTTACTCGTGCCTCCTGCCTGTGGATTTCTTGACCCCGCATCGTCGCCGACCATTCTTCCTCTGCTTTTGGTCAGCCACTGAAATTTAATGGCAATGCCGAAGGTAGAATATACAAATTTTCTCTCGTCTCCTACACCTTTTTTTTTTTGATGCGCGGTAAGATTTCAGGAGATCGACGAACTGTTGCAGAGGCTAACCATTCTATTTAACCCAGCCAGGTTGCTGTCCTGAGGACCATTCTACGTCTCTACCATGGACCTCCCGCTCCAAGACTACTCTATGCTGAGCTTCTGCCAGACAGCGAAACGTCTCCTCGCTGTAGACCAGGAGGCTTTCGTTCGCTTTGTTCTTTGTGGTCGATATGAAGACCATCGGGTTATTCTGGACCCTTTAATCGACACTGTCGATCCCGAAGACACCATCAACATCACGCGCGACTTCGACTCACTGCTAGCCATCGTAGAGCATCTCAAGATATCCTCTGACCTTGCCCTCTACCCAGTCGCCAAAAAAGAGGACACGCTTACTACGGATGTTCATTTCACCCATCAGTTTGTAAGCAGTCAAGTACGTCTTTCTCATTTTCCTGACTCTTCATCGTCCTGATCCCTTCCTCACAGGGAGCCTTCGTCGCCCGACTCAACCACGTCCCCAACATATGTATTGCCAAATTTGACACCCATCATTCGGTCCGGGCATTCTTCCCCGAACTTCATGACGACAATCGCACAACACCCCAGCTTACTCAAGGGGAAATGAAGGAATTTTATGAAAACGGACTTCGACCAGCCATCGAATACCTCCATGACGCTAACGAATGGCCCATCAAATACGAAGACGCGATGTTTCGCTCACGGGGAAAGGATGGAAGACTCCAGTTCGAGACCAAGCTTTTCCCGGGCTGGTTGTCCATGTGGCTAGGCGATATCATTCGCGAGAAATTGAAGGCCAAACGTTGTCGAATGTACTATGGAATGGTTTTCTTAGTGCAGATTAGGGGTGTAAAAAACTCCTGTCGACACAGCGCTGATGCCATCCAAGCGCCTATCGCCCTTTCCCAATTTATTGAGCAGAACCACCTCGACCTCGAGGATATGCTCGATGAAAGGAACGCCGTATTCGTGGACGTGGCGTTAGAGGCTAGCTCGACCGGCTTTGGCGATTGCTTCCTCTGGCGTACGGATAAGCACTTTGACGTGCTCAAAAACGTTCTTCGAATTAGCGACGCTCACGCTGAGCGCCTGTCCTCGGTTGGAAGTGGGCAGTACAGTCGCGACCTCATCTCTCATCTTCCTGGCGTTTCTGGCGGTCGACACCGGCTTGGGCGAAATGCTCGTGGTCCTTTCAATGCCCGATATCTTCAAACATATCCGACATGTAAATCGCTGACATATCGCCTTGACCAAGGTCACTTCAGCAAGTTTATCACACCTTCCGACATTCTCAAGGGCAAGGCACCAAGATTTTGTTCCAATTTATACGACCTCTACCGGAATGCAGCATCTTCAAATGCATCCGCTGCTCGTGTTGAAGTCCGCGTACCCATCGCGTTTGCTAATCAAGTTCTATTGGATATGGACGACGACTTCTTTCGGCAGGCTCTCGTTGCCTTTCCAAAGAGTGTTTGGTGGTTAGTTATTCTTTTTTCCTTGTTGAATCGTAACTAATTTAGTTGTTGTATAAGGAGCCTTCGTGCTTATCGTTTGAAGGCCGCGGAGCTCTTACTCCAATGGCAAGCAGACGGTCCAGCGCAACTTCGCATGAAGCAACCGGCGCTGCTACTGACAGCAGCCCTCTCGTGGTTCATCAACGGCTTACACTCTGCGCCAGATTCTGGTGCATCGAGCAAGGCCCTCATGAAGGCTACTCTACCTCACGTTGATCGTGTTGGTGCTGATCCCAATATCCTCGCGTTTGGAACACCTTACGACGATGACAATGGCATTCCATCTGATGACGACGACCTTCTACCCGCCCACCGCCCCCGAAACGATGAAGAAACTCTTCCTGCCATGCGTGACGGCATTCTTTTCTTTCGCGACATCATGTTAGGTGGAGGCATTCAAGTCCCTCGCTTCCGGAATAACACCCAAGGATTCTTGCCGGACACCGCTTTCCAATATCTTTTCAAAGTGTCGTTTGAAAATATCGAAGGCACTTACTTCCGCGAAGCATTAGTGGCACCCCCACACCCAGCTCGGGTTCGGAACAGAACACACCGCACACCGAGGTTCCGCAACTACGGCCACGTTCAGGAGGGTCGTCGTTTCAACCTCGCAGCCGCAGGCCACCGACTTCCTACTCCACCAATGGATCCCGGGTCCGATATGGAGGTTGATGTCGAACATGATCCTGAACCGCACATCGACGACGAATGCACGTCGACCTGGCTGCAATTCCTTCTCGACCTTACTGCAAAATCTCCCAATCGCCGAGGTGCCACGAAGGGTCCGTACTGTATTCTCGACGCTGCTGCTCGCCTTCAGGTCACTGATGCCACGTACAGTGATCGACGGGTTTCAAATTACTTCAATGACATTCAATACAAGATCATTGACTCACAGGAGGGATGGAGGCGTATCTTTGACCGTTTCTTTCTGAAGAAAGGAGTCATGCGCGAAGGAACAACTCAAAATTTCAAGCAATGCACCTATCTTGCTATGTGGAAAGCGCTTTGCGAACGCGCTTCGGAAGATATTGTTGAGGTCATGAGAGATGGTCTCTTCGAGAAGTTCAATCAGTTGTATTGGGTGCCAGCAATCAACAAAGAGCGCATTTGGTATACAAAAGTTGAGCCCAGGTTTACAAAGCCCGCTGGTCTTGATCCTGAGGAGCCTGCTCCTCAGATTTTTGTTTATCGTACTCGACCTCTCTGGTGATTTTGTGTTTCATCTTGATTCTTTTTTTCCATCCTGTATCCGCCTTTGTCTTTGTAATTACTATTGTACATTATCGATTTATCCCTAATCTTCAGGAATATAGTGTTTACAAGGGTCAATATAATCTTTTCAATATCAAACCAACTCTCGGACGGGCTTCAAACTAAATGCAACGTTGAACCCATTTACTGGCTGTGGCAACAGCGCATCTGCCTATCCCGTTCATTCAACCGCTGCCCTCACCTACATGCACATATCGTCCTCTCTTACATCTCCCGATAGCTTCTCCTTTTATATTTACCCTGTCCGTCGCCATGTTTATTCCTATCCATTAATAATAATAATGATACACCTGTAGCTTGATCTTGCCTCATGAAAAGAAACCATTGTCGTAACGCAGTGATCAAATTAAGCACGTGAATGAGAATTTTGAATCACGTGAATGAGAAAGAGTTGGCGTTGTTTGGACCGACGGCTGCTAGATTTCATATAGTCTCAACATTCAAATATTCAAGCTCAAGTTCTATCTATAGTTCAGTTCGACGGCATTGGCGGTTTACTGCTAACCCGCCCTCTGATTCCTCTAGAAAAGCGGCATTGTCTGGTTTACTAGCAACCTGCCTTTTCTGTCCGCTTCTCTCGCCCATTACGCGTCCAGCTCTTAAGTTACCCGTATGCCATTTTTCTCATCTATGTGCGTCATTTTTCATTCACATCCGTGATATTCAAGAAATGGCATCTGGTACGGGAAAAAGAAAGCGCGAAGATGTCGACCATTCGAATTTGTCGTGCGTCCATAGCTGTTCAACATGGAGCGTTACATCACTCATATTTTCGACAGCGCTGAAGATCGCCATGCCCAGGAGGCCTTCCGACAGGCCAACCGTGAGGCCTCTCGCAGATACTAGTTTGTGTTGATGCCCTACACATGATGCTATCTGACTGTGCGATACCTAGTCAGAAGCGCAAGGCGCAACGTGAGGCGGGAAATAATCTTCAAGCACCTCCGCCTGTTCCAGCTACGGAGGACTCGGCAGACAAGTTCCACCAAATTTTCGACAGGAATCCGGCATTACTATCGTATTTAAAACAGAATTCCTCTACCAGCGCCTTTGTCGTTGACAAAGTCCCTATTGCTGAGGAACTACAGGGTTGTGAAGAGGCACTTTATACGATTCAACAGGACAACGATCCTGCTGACATGTATGAATTCGAAACTACGACGGATCAACAGGAAATGGCACTGAAGGACCTTACCAATCTGCCAGGCGTTCAACTTCCTGAGCAATCGCCCTCCGTCCCTATTGCTGAGGAACTACAGGATTGTGAAGAGGCACTTTATACGATTCAACAGGACAACGATCCTGCTAACACGTATGAATTCGAAACTGCGACGGATCAACAGGAAACGGCACTGAAGGACCTTACCAATCTGCCAGGCGTTCAACTTCCTGAGCAATCGCCCTCCGTAGTATGGGCCAACACGTATATCACCAAACTCCCGTTCATCGCAGATCCGTCGGATTCCACCGTCAATCAAGTCCGCCAGGTAGGTTTTAGTTCATTTTATTGTTCCAGTATTTAAATAATCTCCTTTATAGGATGAGATACACGTTCGGCATCTGGCTGAAACCGTCCTGGACGCAAAAACCTGCGACTGGATAAGTTACTTAAACTACTGTGACTTTGCCTCGCCCCATGAACTGAGCGAACGAGTTAACTCTGAAATTGACCAAGGACATCCGGTTGTCATTCGAGGCCATCCCTATGACCCCTGTGGCCTTACCTCGCAGGAGCTTATGCAAAAACTTAACATCGTGCCTGGCACAAAGTTTGAGGTTCTTGGTCAGTGAACGAACTACCTATCATATCTTATCTCACATCTCATCAATACACGTAGACGCTGCCAAACGTGTTGAAAACTCTGGCTATCCTCATGTAAAGATGACCGTAGAGGAGTTCTGCGATGGCGTCAACGACACAACAAGAATACAAGCTACGCTTGATTGTAACGCAATATACCCTAGTGTGCCGAAGTTCATGACGTGCGTACCTTGCCACTCAACGCTTCCTCGCCATTAATAGCATCTCTACCAAAGGCATGTTGACCAAGGCCACAGCGCTTGGTACCGCCAAACGACAGAACTATTCAAACGGGAGTTCATACACACCGACGTCCAAAAGTCCTCGTCTTGGAACATAATGCACCAACCGTTATACCATACCTATGCACATCATGATGCTGACGGTTATGGAACGTGGACGCAGATATTATCTGGTCAAAAGTTCTGGGTATTCATCCGCCCAAAAGGCTATGCGCAGATTCAAGACCGTCTCCAATACCACGAGAAGATGATCAAGTACGGATCCCCGACATACAACGAAAAGGCTGGGTTTTACGGGGACGAGTCTGAACGTTACGTCGTTTTTGGTGAACCTGGCGATATCATGTAAGCTATCCTACTGGTATTCCCAGTTCCAACGCTAACTGAATCAGCGTTCAACCTCCCGGGTGCTTTCACGAAGTCTACACTCCTTCTCCGTCTGTGACCAATGGCGGTCACTTCTATCGATACGAAACAATGCATATGACCGAGATCGCTCGGTACTTTGACCAGCGTTCCGAGGGTCATCTCACTAATCAATCGCACGATAGCACTCGGCTCACTCTCAATCGCATGATGGCCGTCCTTAAATTATGCCCGCTTATACAGACTAGTAAGCTGAGATCGTTTGGTAAATCTTCTACAAGCTGTTGACATGTTCTTGTAGCGATAAAATCAAAGGCACTGACTGCTATGTGCCGCATGATCACAGAATCTCAGGAGTATACGTCGTATTCGCTCTGTGACCCCGAGTCTGTTGCACTCGATGTTAACCCGCAGAAGATGCCAGACGTGCAGGCTGCGCAGCAATATGCAGTCGAGCTCATCAAATTACACAGGCTCGACATCCGCGTCTGGCATTATGAGTATCCGAAGCTAAAGTCGAAAAAAAAAAAATCGAAACGTACGGCCAAGAAAACGAAGGGGGTAACAAAACATCCGGATTTCAGTTTTGTGCAAGGCTCCCATTTTCTTGACGCTGGAAATGTCGTTGTGCTGTACCATGGGAGTGTCGAATAGCGTAATCTTTTCTTATAACAAGCTTCGATTGTGATTTACAGTCGTAATTATACGTTAACAATAAAGCGGAGTGCATATAGTTACGAGGACGGCTGCACTCGTCATCTGAATCCAAGATTTGAGTCCCAAAGTGACTGAAGTCAAAGAATGTGATGGCTCACCAGTCGACTTAAACGGCCATCTTTAGGTCCTTCGATTTTGTTCAAGCTCGCGCTAATAGAACGCCCACGACGTTGCGGTTCTAAGCTCTCCGACGCTGAAAAAAATATCCAGCACTGCCAGATTAAGAGCAAGCACAAATTCAGTTAAAAAATCGAGTCACAACTGTTAAACGCGAATGAACGTACCTATCGAGTCTTGAACTTGACATTCAATGAGGTTGTTGCTTCTTGACTAGTCGGCGCGGCAGTAGAACCGGACCGGTCCCACGTGAGCAGGCCGCGCGTCTTCGTTGAAAGGTTGGTGTTGTTTGGATCTAGTGGTGTTGCGATCGTCAAACAGTTACTGATGTCTTGCATGTTCTGACCCAGGCTACACCAATCGTTCAGCCCGACAGCATTAGTGGTTTACTGCTAACCTGTCCTCTGATCATCCCCAGTAACGGCGGCATTGTCTGGTTTACTAGCAACCTGCCGTTCTGTTGATCTTCCGCTTACTGCTGGTCCATGCGCAACGTCACGGTCTCTCCCAACTTGTGAGTATGATAAATGGCTTTGAATTTTGCTAACTTCTCGCAGCGCCTGTTTCTCAAGCAAATTTCTCATATAAACTACCGCTCTATCTTTATCGTTTCGACTGAATTCATAAGGTATGCGCCTCGCTTGGTCGCAGTCTATTCCTAATCAAACTTCTATGTCTCAGACGATGCATCGATCAACTACTGGAACCAATGCCCGCAGCAATTCCTCTTCCCGTCGTCTTGCTGGACATCCTCCTAGAAACGATGCAGGGGCCAAATCGTCCAACGAACGCGAACTGCCTATCGAGAGGCGATTCGCAATTTGGCACGGGCAATCTGGACTTGTCGTTTCTAATTTCAATAGAACCTTACCTACGACCGGTGCGATGGACATAGCGTCTGATTCGGAGTCGTTCTTCCGGCCTCGACTTCTGGAAGACTGTAATATCTATATGGCGTTCTGGCCACGCCGGAGAATAGATTACGGGAGTCTATTTTCCGTGCTTGCCCTTTCCGACGACGAGCTCGAGAAACGAATACACCCTGTCGACGCCAAAGACCTCGGCCTTGGCCATCGCCTTGAAGAAGCGACTTTATCCAAATGGCGAAACCTTGAGGATCCTCTCCTCATTGTAGCTGAGAAGCTTCTAACGAAGCATCCCAAGTCCAACGAATTTCCCTCCCTCTCCTACCCACGCATGCCTCACGAGTTTGGATACCGAGAGGTTCACCTTGCCTCTGAAACGGCGCTCCAGAAGGCGAAATGTGCTCGGGACGCATTTACGCCTCTTACAGCCATTCTCAGCTTTCTTTTGACTCTCTGGCTAACTCCTTTCGAGGATACGGCACTTGACAGGGCGATGGCAGTTCTGGAAGAGTCCCCGGAGCCTCTTCCGCGTGTATGGCTTCAATACCTTGCGGAGTCGGTCGTCTGCGACCTCTCTGGAGGACTTCGCCCTGGCGGATTTGTCAACCCCTACCAAACGCAGTGGTCGCCTGGTTTCGGCAGATTTCCTCGTGCAAGAGTGCCCCTGTGGCTCCTTTGGGGACCCCAGCCCAGATGGTCTACGGAAACTCTTCACCCGTATACAAGGCAATGGTACTTTCCTCCACAGGAGTATGTCGACGGAGCTAGGGACCGCGTGGCAGAGTTCGCTTCCATCATCCTTCCCCTGCAAGAGAATTACCACCACGACCCAGCACCATTTACTGCAACCCAGGATTCACCTGACAGTCCTCCTCCCGCATCTCCTTCGCATCTGCCTCCTACGTCTCCTCTTCATCAATCCGCAGTCCAGACGTTTGAATGGTTTGGCTCAGGCACGTTGCAAACGGCGTGCACCCCTCCGGTTGAAGAGGATCGGACTCAAATTATCCCATTCGGTTCTCGTCAGCGACCTGGAGAGTATGTCGAGGACTTTATCAAGCGCAGAGAGATTGCTCTCCAGAAAAGCGACGAGCGTCTCACAGACCGAAATGAGCGGCGTTCTCGCGATGACCGCATTGCTGGGTTCGAGAAGGGCGAAATTCCACGGGGAACCACCGTTTTTCTTTGGGAGCGGGATCCAGTTCTCCCGAGCTGGTATGTTCGCACTTGCGTAGCAGTAAAGACCGACGCACGGAACAAGCTGCTCCTGTGCTCTAAGAAACAACGTCGTTATTGGGCGGATATCAAGGAGTTGGATCTCTTCCCTCACGTTCACGATGCGGAACACGAGGCGATGGTGGCGAATTTAGACGACCCTAACCACCCGCATTACAACTTCCTGTACTCACGCAAACCCCTTATGAAACCCGGAAAACTTGCTATGTGCAAGGGCAGCACAGGAACTGCGGACGAGGCACTTAAGGTGATCCGCGCTGCGTTGTTGGATGTCATTTCCGAAGGCATCAACGCAACTCCATACCAATTCTGGAGTTTATGCGATTATGTTAAGCTGCGACATGGACTCGACCTGGCAGAACTTGGTACTATCCGGACTGCCTATCTCTACAACGGTAGGGAAACCCAGAACCTGGAAGAGACGGATATGGAGAAGGCAGTGAAGCGCCTAGCGTACGCCGGCGTTGTAATCTCGCCTGAGGAGACTGCGTCCCTCGTTGAGTTTCACAACATTTGCCTATCGGCGAATGATTCTTCGACCATCAAATACGCTGACCTCCCTGGAACTATGGACCTTAGTCCCAAATCGCCTCGACTCATCACCCGCCAAAGTTCTCGAATCAAGGTGGAGATTATTAACCGTGGTCGAAAGCCAACTGAAGGCCCTATCCCCCCTCCCTCTCTTTTCCTCCTAAAGCCGGCTCTGACATTTCACCGCTTCAAGGATAAGTCTAAATGGTTTGTGGCGACCCCCGACGCCACGGTCGTTCTCCTTGTCCTCCGAATGCGCTGGGAGAGTATGACGGTCATTGCTCGCGAGCTGCTAGCACGCGGGATTCCGTTTCGCACAGTTGAGGAAAGGTTTAGGGCACCTCTGGACCACCCTCGTTCTGGCTCGTATGGGCTTGGATCGTGTAAGGAAGGATTCCAAGCTACGTCGGACGATTACCTGGCATATGTTGAGGCTAAGAATCGGCTCCTTTCGTCGACACAAGGCCGTGCCGTTCGTTTGGTTGGTGGTTTAGTTGGTAGGATTGCGGCAGAGGTTGTGCCGGAAGTTAGAGTCCTCGAGGGTCCGGCTGTTGGAGACGAGGTAGTGGGCTTCCAGGATGACAAGGTGTACGTCGACGACCTAGTGCTGGAATCGTCGTTGGATGTAGTGGCAGGCGTTTACCATGTTCGGGTCGCGCAGGAGCGTGCCAACCGAGTCGCGCTCAAATCATTTTGGCCGAGGCACAGTACCTTCATAAAGTCGGGAATTTACTGTTCCCAGTGGCTGCCAGACGCCGAAGCTTTTTACCAAGATAGGGTGGACGTCTTACAATCCGACGAGAAGCGCAACTTACTCACCTCCTCGGAGTGGCACCCGAAGATGAAGAAGGAGAAGAACAACCCCCGGATCCTTGCAGGCAGTGCGCGTTTGGCTGCGGATTTTGTCCGCGATAAAATACTTTAGGTATGACAAAAGTTGCCTCCACCTGCCTCTACTAACGGATCATTTCAGCTACCTCTTTTTTTTGTACCAACTTGATTGTCGTGCTTTGTACCTAGATGCCATTCGCCGACTCAATTTCTGAACTGTACCTATTCGTTGCCTATAGTCGCCCCTCCGAATTTACTTTGCATTCATCGTCTGCAGCTTCTAGCGGGATTGGCCAGAGCCTTGTGGGCTCATCGCGACAGCAAGTCTGAAACCCGCCCCGGTAGCTTGACTCGACGCTGATTTCAGGAGTTCCGGCCCCGGCCCGGTACGCAAACAAGGCCATCGACTTTTGTTTATCTGAGTCTCACGCATAGCTTGGGTAATAGGTATAGACTTCGTCCGTAAGTGCCACCCACATTTGATTCATCTACGACAGCGAACTCAGGCTGATTTCTTCCCCCATAGTTCCCTTGAACTAAGTTTCATTTTCTTGCCGTTGGGTAAGTGGTTTGTTCCCTCAAATGCTTTGAGCCTCGCGCCGCCTCTGGCCTAGCACGTTTGGAGTAGGGAGACGACTAACCGAACTTGGACGGTCTCTGCCGAAACAACTGCTGGGCTACGAGTGTCACGTTTCTCGAAAAGGATCCTTCGTAACGCTTTAAAACTCACACTGACCGCCCTTCTCTTTATCAGGACGCATCCCCAGCAGCGGAAGTCAATCTAGAGCCGACGGCGAGCTTCATGGCGGTCACGGGGGCTCAAATCAAGAGCACGGTGGAATTTAACTTCGAGGCTGCGTTGAATCGCGCCCTGGATTATCAGGAGGGCTGCGGCGGCGAAATATCTGACCATGAGGTTGAAGTTGGCGGAAGCGGAGCAACGGGACAGCCGCCGACCAGGCTGGAGGGACCCGTCAACTTGAAGCGACGACGAGGCGAAGAGGAGCCCCACTCGGAAGGTTCAGAGGAACTGTCGCGGAAAAAAAAGAAGAACCTGAAGAAGAACCAAAGACGCAACGAGAAGAGGGATGAATTACGAAAGCTCAACGGCGGACTCAAGTCTATTGGGGTGCGGAAGCGACAAGAGTCAATGGCGAACTCAGTTGGCATCGACGCCAGCATTGAGAACGACCTTAAACCGTCAGGCTCCGGGTGGAGAGGGGCAGCACCTCCGCGTCCCAGGAAGGACGACTCTCCGCCACTACCACCTACTTCCCCTTTGCTCGAGGACCTTAAAAAAAGGGGCTTCACCTATGTCGATTATGACGGCGAGTAAGCAATGCTCCTCTAAATTGTCTATTTGGCGCCAACTCAAGTCTACCAATCCAGAACCGTACGGCCTATAGTCGATCAAACAGGTGCTGTGGTTTGTATACTCATACCGCCACCTCGCGAAGCTGGTCTGTCAGAGCGAGCTGCGAACGTGATTGAAAAAAACCGGCAAAGGCTACGCGATCTTCCTGACAAATTTCTGGTCCATCGAAGGGGCCATTTCCCCGCTATCCCTATGGGCCTCAGCCACGGAGGGGGTCAACTCGTTTGTCACCTATGCCTCCTCTAAAACCCTAACTCTAAGCTTACCTTCGTATAGGAACCTGGAACGCTGAAGCACAACTTTACCCTGGATCCCGTCTACGATGTTCTACGCGACGGTAGCATACTGAATTTAGTCAAACACATCGATTGTAAGTAATCTCACCTATAAGAACCATCTTGCATCTAACATGCCGTAGACTATTTCAAAGCATACGTTCCGAAGCTATATTCTGACTATCAAGAGATGCTCACTAAGCTTAAAGGTTGGAAACCCTCTATCACGAACTTATTCGAAGGGACTGCCTTTGCAGCAGCGTCCATCAATTTTGGCCCACAGACTGTATCGATCCCTCACTTGGACTTTGGTAACCTAGCCTGGGGCCTTTGCGCCGTTACCGCGCTTGGAAAGTACAATCCCGACCTTGGAGGCCATATCGTATTAGAAGAGCTCAAACTGATAGTCCGATTTCCACCGGGTTGTACTATCTTCCTACCCTCCGCCTTGGTGACTCATTCCAACACGCCAATATCCGATCAAGAAACAAGGTACTCGTTTGCTCAATACAGCGCCGCGGGCCTTTTTCGATGGGTCCATAACGGATTTGTTACAGAAAAAAAGATGAAGAGTAGATTGAAGACGGCACAACGGCAAGCCCTGGAGGTGAAGGAGGTAGCTGAAAGATCAGTTAGGTTTCTGAGGGGTCTCGAGCGCCTGAGCAAACTTTCGGACTTTGAGTCGCCAGTACATTAAGTTTAATTAGCTCCAATATGAATTTGTGCTTTTTGACCAGTTCTCTCTCCTGATGTTGTTTAAGGACGCAAACGTTATAAGCTGGTGAAAACTTAGCGTGAAACCTGCTGAAATAAGACGTGAAGGAGCAGTTGACGCCAAGCGCTATTTACAGATCCTTATTAGACTCACAAAAGATGACGATCGCAGAACCCCACACTTTGGGTCTGCGGAGTCCTGGATTTAGGTTTAGGGACAACGAGACTCGCGAAATGCGGGGATCTGGGATCGTCACGTTATCGAGGCACTGCTTTGCCCTTGTAGATCGCCGAGAGTCATTGTGCCGTTTGTAAGTGGACTCACAATAGACAGTGATCGCAGAACCCCACGTTTGTTCACAGGCTTACTGACTCTTTAGTTGCTCATGAACATCATTGGTGTGGATTTCTACGAAGATTAAGGCATACCCGTCGCCGAAGCTTCAAGTGAGGGAACGTACGTATGTGTGGATCGGCGAACCCCATTTTGTGTGCCTGAACAACCTATCTAGTATCTCTCGACTTTAGGGGTGAACGCCACGTGTGAAGGATCGTCGATTCTTATCCGGAATTCCCGCATCAGCGCTGACTTTTGTAACTTTGTCGCTCCCTGCTCCCAACACCACCACCACCTACTCTCCCCGTCCCTCTAGTCGCGCATGACGCCCAAAAACACCACAAAAATGGTAAGGCCACTGGTTTTATGTATTATAACCAATGTAACGACAATTCAGAGTCTTTATAAGTCGGCTCGGCCTTTGACGAGTGTCGTGCCGGAAGGTACGTACAGCACCAAAACTGGACTTCCCTGTACCTGAGTAACTCCAAAGCCCAACGACCACAAACCGCAACCGCAACCACAACCACAACCACAAAATGGGCAGTTGTGTCTCCTCAGCAACACGTGTGTCTAACGCAAGTTCAAACACGCCAGATGAAGAGGACAGGCCCACTGAAAAAGAGAATGCCAGCTGCCGATCCCTCAAAGTCATGCTTCTAGGTATTGTACTCTTGTCTTCGTCAGCGCCATAAACTAACTCGTCCTTCCTAGGAGCATCCGAGTCAGGGAAGACCACCATCTTACACCAGATGCGTGTTATCTACTTAGGTGGCTTCACAAACGATCAGCTGGCCGAGTACCGGTCCATAGTCTATCGCAACGTTTTGGACTCGGCGCAGCAGGTTTTGATCTGTATGAAGAAAATTGGCCTGGAGTATGAAAAATCCAATAGGGTGCGTCCTGACCTCTATTCGCTTATGTGTCGCATTCTGATGGTCGCTTTGTAAGGTTCTCGCCGAGAAAGTACTTGAATTCAAATTCGAGAAGTCGGTCACCACCTCCTACTTTCCCCCTGAGATCGCAGAGGCTATTCACCAACTGTGGAATAACCCAATCATCCGGAAAACTCTGGATGAATGTTCGCACGAGTTCTACTTGATGGACTCAGCCAACTAGTGCGTTAGTGTGCATCTGCTCTTATATTTGTAACTAATTTTCATTCCACCGGCAGCTTCTTGGACGCTGTCCTACGAATAGGAGCTCCTGATTACTTACCAAATGAAGCTGACGTCCTTAGAACTCGTTTGAGAACAAAAGGCCCCAAGGACCTATGGTTTACGATGGGGCGACTTTCGTGAGTACCTATTTGCCTTTCCTTATTTCGTTTCCTGCTACCCGCCGCTAACAAACGAGAATCCTGACAGAATACACATGTTCGACGTGGGAGGTCAGCGGTCGGAGAGGAAGAAGTGGATTCACTGCTTTGAATCAGTCACGTCAATCATTTTCTGCTTGGCGTTGAGTGAGTACGATCAAGTCTTACTGGAAGAGAAGTCCCAGGTCAGCCAACATACTATCATGTTCGTTTCTATTCTCATATGTCTACCTAGAACCGTATGGCAGAGTCGTTAATTCTGTTCGAATCAGTCATGAACTCGCGGTGGTTCCTGCGGACATCCATTATCTTGTTCCTCAACAAAATTGATGTCTTCAAGAACAAGCTGCCGAGGGTGAGCATCAGCACCATTTGTTTGTCGAAAGCAGCTCAGACCTACGCCTATGAAATTACAGGTTCCACTAGAACACTTTTTCCCGGAGTACGAAGGAGGCTCCGATATCAACAAAGCGGCAAGATTCATCCTTGGGAAATTCATGCAAGCGACTGGCGCCCGTCTCAGCGTCTACCCTCAGTGCGCCTCTCTGTCTAATTACCTTCTGCACTTCACTGACCTTTTACCAGTCTGACGCAAGCCACCGACACCACAAATATCCACCTCGTCTTCGCTGACGTGAAAGAAACAGTCCTTCAAAAGGCATTGGAAGATTCGGGTATTTTATGATCGTCGGCCGCCTATTTCGCGCACTTTCTCCTCTCCTTTGCGCAGGTATGGATTTCATTCGCGATTGCTTTCGTCACCTGTCATGGTAAGTAATACGTGCTCATCTGCATCTGTACATCTAACATGTCTCTCAGCCCTCAGTCTCTCATCTCAAGTCATTATGCCATCTCCTCTTCCCCTCAAAGCAGCGCTCCTTCCTATGCGCACAGGCCAAGTCTCGAACGGTGTCCTCAGCTCCCTTATCGTGATATTAGCGCGAGCCTCTCTCTACCCAAATCGCTCCGACGCACGCCTATGGTCATCCTGCGCACCCGCAACACCACCCTCAACATCATATATTGCTGGCTGTGGCAGCATACTTGTCTCGCCAATTCATTTATTCGACCATCTTTGATGCCACCATTATATGTACATATTTCCATTTAACTAATCATTTTTATTGTGCTTACGCCCACTTTTTGCACACCTGGACATGGTTTTGATTGCTCTCGAAACATATATGCCAACCCCGATAGAATAGACTTGGGATGGCTAACCAATTCTCATCCTTCGATATAATCTAACGTCTCTGCGTTTCCCCTGTAATTTACTGCACAGCTACCATCTCATGTAATCTTGTCGAATACACGCACTTGCATCCTACATTTGAGTGTATGCGACAACCAAGACAAGAAGTAAGTAAGGTCATGGCAGAGTGTAAGAGGTTGACGTTGTTGAGAAGACAGCTGAGACACAAACCGACAACAGAGACACAGAGATCACAGCGCACGTGAATGAGAAAATCTGAGCACGTGAATGAGAAGACAGACACACGTGAATGAGAACCGTACACAAATGTGGGGCTCGCGGATCGCCACATTTGTGTTTCTGGTATGCAGAAAATGTAACGAGCCTCTGCATTCCTGTGATATAGGGGCTGTGCCTGCCACACCCCTAAACCCTAAACTTATTAGCCTGCCGCGCACACATTTCGACACTGGTAAATGTGACGATCCGAGATCGCCACGTTTGTTTCCTCAGCATGCACTGGTGAAAGATCGCCACATTTGTTTCCTCGGCACGCACTGGTAAACGCGACGATCTGAGATCGCCACATTTGTGTCCCTAGTATGCACTAGATCGCCGTGTGGGTGTTACCGCGTACTTGCTCGCATCGTGAAATGCGGGGATCGTGGATTCCCACATTTTGCGTGCATGTAAAACGTGAAGTATCTGTATCACAGAGGTGTCCATAGTACTTTATCTCGTGAGAAATGGACAAGAAAGTGAGCTACCGAGGCTGGGGTAGGCATATATGCACAGATCTCAGTCATTTCAAAGCCGATTTTTATGAATCAAAGTGGGCTGAGTAGCGCTTAGACAGCTGATTAATTATAATATGATCGATGTCAATGGTAAACGAGGTCAGCAGGGGGGTGTTCGTTCGCCAACCAAGATGCAAAGAGGACATCCATACAAATATGACGGAGCGAGGAACACGCGAGGGATGTCGTAGGGGCGCGATATATAACGACTTTACAGCTTGGTCTGGAATGCGAGCGCCGAATGATGAACCTTTACTTCAGGACGGGCGCTAAGAGAAGGTAATCACTGATTAGACCAACAGCAAACTTTTGCTTTGAAGCGTCACATTTCGATAAGTTCCTTTGGAGTTGGGATGGGTGGGATGGAGTTGATAATCCCGTTCGACATGCACCCAGTGTCGTGAATTCGTTGAGTGTCGTGTGAATGTGCCTAAGAGAGGTCGAAGGCATTTTCATGCAAACAAGTTCTTTCGGCAGAGACTATTTAGTCGGACGGTCGTCTTCCTATTCGATAAATTTCAGCAAATTCCCTACTCGATGCACGGATAATGGCCGATAACAATAACAATAACTAGTTGATAATGGACCACCAATGTTCGAGAAAGTCCTGGCCGCATTCCTATGATGGCAAGGTTATGAGTGCCTTCGTTTGCAACTCAACCTGAGTCGATATCGTCGACGCCTAATCGAGACGTGAAAGTACGAAACCCATCCATTTATGAGACATATAGTAGGATATGTAGAGGGCGACTAATGTTCCGGTCAGTCGTGTATTAGTCAAGTGCTGCTCATCTTCGCCCATCGACATCTTAGCGGCTATGATTCGAGTCCGACAGGCCTCCTCCCCATTGATCTGCAGGGATCTAGCACCTCCTGATCCAACGGATCAATAACCGCCGACGATGCTAAAGGCGGTACTTCAGGCGCAAATGACCACACTGATAGTGCAGTGCACTGGTAGAGTTCCTTGCTATAGCCATGTCGCGAGGAGGACATCGATTGGAGCCTGCGCCGCCGCTTCACGCACTACGGAAGCAGCGGTTGGAACCTTAAACGGTGCACAAGACGAAGAGACGACGAAGATAGTGCCCTAAATTGAGGACACCCCACGGCTCGAGAAGATGACATGTCGAGGCGGCTGGGGTGTGACTCTGTTGACGTTCATGCTGCGCGATTGCGATTAACGAGGGCGAAATACTACCAGTAGGAGGTACGTACTCATAATTCCAATTTACTTCACTCATAGACCCCACCCGTAAAACGGGTGGTAACTATGTTCTGGTGTTGATATAGTCGGCAGCATCGATTGTGCTTTACGAGGTAAAGAAACCTTACAGAGTCAAGTGTCGTGGGAACGGACTCAAATCACGTGGGTGTGAAAGTCGATAAACGTTTCCAG
>Ga0247742_10000734_pt1 | contig 25235 bp, 31 predicted proteins | sample UWRJL208509C2_FD_180944 | JGI IMG/M metagenome (GOLD analysis project Ga0247742, IMG submission 180944) | Plant litter microbial communities from Arlington Agricultural Research Station in Wisconsin, United States - UWRJ-L208-509C-2 | ecosystem: Environmental > Terrestrial > Plant litter >... | reverse complement strand
ACGCCCACCCGCACCTGCCCCCACCCGACACCCTCCTCTCCTCCTCCGACGCCGTCCTCTTCTACGTGCACTCTTCCACCCTCCTCCGCGCGTGTCCCGGCCTCTTCACCAGCCCCATCCTTCCCCCCAGTGCAAGTCCGGATGCTATACCCCCGCCCTCCGTCCTACCCCCGGATGCTCCGCTCTCCCATCCCCAATGGCGCAACACGCTCATCCACCTCCACGCACCCGCGTCCGAGGCCAACGTGATCATCCACATGCTCTACGGGTCCTCGTCCTCGGCCCACTCGCCCAGCTTCGAGACGCTCGCCAATGCCATCGATCGGATGCCGGGGTGGGGTATCGAGCCGTGCAAACATATCACCCTGTCGACGCCTCTCTACTCTCTTCTTCTCTCGCATGCACCCCTTCATCCGCTCGATCTATATGGGCTAGCAGCGTACCACGGTCTGCACTCCCTAGCCGTATCCACATCCTCGCACCTCCTCGCGTACTCCCTGCCTAGCATCACCGATGTGCAAGCCGAACGGATCGGTGCGATTTATCTCAAGAAGCTGTTGCTCTTGCACGTAGAACGGGGCATGGCGTTGAAGAAGATCTTGCTCAAACCCCCGCATCCGCATCCGCCGAGCAAGAGGTGTGGGTTCGGTGAGCAGAAGAGGTTAACGAGGGCGTGGGCATTGGTTAGTGCGTATTTGGCGTGGGATGCAAGGCCTGGTGAGTTTGTTCTGTTTATACTATATTTTTCATTCTTAACTACTCCCTCACACAGATCTATCAACACACAACATGCATTCAGCTCTAAACCCACTCATGGAGCACCTCGACTGCGAACAATGTCACGAAGCACTGCGCGACCGTATCAAAGACGTCGTCGTGCAGTGGGCCTCTGTAGGGGTAAGTGCCGTTCTGTTATGTTCTCATCTTCCTTTTGAGTGCTGTTTTATTATTTTCTATTCTTTTTCCCCGATTTTTTTGTATGGAGGTTTATGGAGATTCGGGTATTGCTGCCTTGTCGCGGTGGATGGCTTTCGTGGTATGGTAAGGGGTATAGGATTGGTACTCTGTACCTTATACTCCATCGACAGGATCGTGCGATGCCGATTTCCATTTTTTTTCTTTTCTTTCCTTCCTTTAACTTTTCTTCCTTCGTCTCTCCAACCGAGACTTTTTGGCTACGGAGATTCGACTCGATTCGATTCAATTTTTTTTTTGTGTTGCTGCCTTTACGTGGTGGATGGCTTTTCGTGGTGGTGTGGTGTGGGGTACTCTCGTACCCTATGCTCCATCGACACCGTCGTCGTCAGCGACGGTGTTGGGCAGGGGTCGTGCAATACCAACTGCCGATTGTATTCCCTGTCCTTTCCTTTCCTTTCCTTCTACCTGCTCAGCACAGGAAGTTGACTGACGTGATCACGCTCATCTTGTTTTATCCAGCGCACCATCTGACACGGACCGGCACCAGACTCATAGGATTCAGCAAGGCCATCAACTATCTGAACATTTCTTTTTTTTTCGCCACCCATACACGATGCTATCTGCTATCGACCGCTTACACGATTTCGAGGACTCGGTTCTCGTACTTGGGGGTTTTATCGGAACCCCTCGAAACATGAACACGAACACGAGCACGAGCACACTATCGCTGGCATTCGACATTCGATAATATACGCACTGGCATAGTCGTACAATGCAGCGCACACCTGCCACTGCCATCTACTTCGTCTTGGTCTATGGATGAACACCTACAGCCAAGGTTGGAGTAGGGCCTAGAGGGTTGGACCTGATAGAGGAGGGAGGGGGGAAGGAGAAATGGGCGGAGAGGAGGATGAGTATGCGAACAAGAACGAGAATGAGCGTCTTCAACTCGGAGTGACGGCCCCGTGTCGTTCTGAGGTTATGAGGTGAGGGCGAGGAGGATGTTCCTGGTTTCATTTCGCCCATTTAGAGGTTTTATGACTCCGGTTTAACACTCGTTGGTGGCAGTGTGATAGTATTCCCTCTTCCTAATCCTCTGATTGTATACTTGTTATCAGGGATACTAGGCGTGGCTCATCAGTTATGTATCCGAGTCATACATACACGCAATATACCCAATGGTTTGGTTTTGTAGGGTTTTAGGATGTGGTGCTTGGGCGAGACGGAGATGTTGTGACCCTACTATCCTGCATTGTTCGTAATATATTTGATTTGGTTAATTGACAACGTGGGTTCAAGGTCGGTTTGAAGTTCGCGCTCTGAAGTCCGCCCACGTGAGCTTCTGGTGAGTTCTTGGTTCGTCGGGATGGGTTCAGTGAGTTCTTGGTTCGAGGTGCGCCGAACCTCGATCCCAGTGGATGACACTTTCTGCTTCCTGCGTACCACGTGATTGGACCTGCTTCCTGACGGGCGCTTAGGCGATATGACGTATTGTGCGTCTAATGTGCCCGTCGCTGGCCCGTTTGAGGTGATCGTCGGCATTGACGTCATCAATAATGTGGGGTGTTGAAGGAGCAGAAAAAGTAGGAGTGAGATGATGATCGTGTTCATAGAAAACAACGACGCCTACTAATTTAAGGTGATCTTCCCCCTCTCCCCACCAAAGGATCTGCGGTAGACACGAAATAATGGATCCCGCACAGTTCCAGCTTACATACAACGACAACCCTCTCGAGTACCTGACCCCGTACTCCCATTACCAATATCACGAATTTGTACCCCAGACAGACCATTACCAGCCGTGTAGTGAGACGTATAGCTATGAAGGCTTCAGGCAAACTCCCAGCCTTATTGTGAGCCTCTTATAATTTATGCGCCTATGCTTTCGCCAATCAGAAATGCTCGTAGCATAGTCAGAGCTATGTGCAGACGGGCGACGACCTCGCAGCAGCTGCAGCTTCCATGAACCTGCACTCACCCGCTGCAGCGCTCTCACCCGCGTCTCCACCCCTCACATCACCACGCCCGCCCTCCGAGCCCGATGTGGTCTCAGTATCCACCGCCTTCCACCCAAATGCCCATCCGCACCTCCCTCCACCCGACACCATCCTCTCCTCCGATGCCGCGCTATTCTACGTGCACTCTCCCACCCTCCTCAGCGCATGTCCCGGCCTCTTCACCTCCTCAAGCTCACATTCTATTCTGCCCCTCTCCGCCCCCCTCTCCCACCCTAAATGGCGCAACACCCCCATAACCCTCCACGCACCCGCCGCCGAAGTAAACATAATAATCCACGCGCTCTACGGGTTCTCCTCGGCGGCTTACTTACCTAGCTTCGAGACGCTCGCCAATGCCATCGACCGCATGCCCGAGTGGGGTGTCATACCCTCCACCCACATCACCCCCTCAACACCTCTCTACACCCTCCTCCTTTCCTTGGCACCACTCCACCCGTTGGACTTGTACGGTCTGGCAGCGTACCACGGTCTGCACACCCTTGCGGTGGCCACATCTTCTCACCTTCTGTCGTACTCCTTGTCGAGTATCACTGATACGCAGGCCGAGAGGCTCGGCGCGTTTTATCTAAAGAAGTTGTTTTTACTGCACGTCGAGCGGGGCGTAGCATTGAAGAAGATCTTGCTTAAACCGCCGCACCCGCATCCGTCGAGCAAGACATGTGGGTTTGGGGAGCAGAATCGGTTGACGAGAGCGTGGGCGTTGGCTAGTGCATATTTGGCGTGGGAAGCGAGGCCAGGTGAGTTTGTTCTGTCTATGCTTTTATTTTTACTTCCTTTACATTCTCATTCTCGCATATCTTAATCACAGATCTATCAACGAACACCATGCATTCAGCTCTAAACCCACTCATGGAGCACCTTGATTGCGAACAATGTCACGAAGTACTGCGCGACCGCATCAAAGACGTCGTCGTACAATGGGCTTCTGTAGGGGTGAGTGTTTTTCTTTCATCCTCTTCAAGTGATGTTCTATTCCTTTCTTCCATCCTCCTTGTCTCTTCTTCATTTCATCTCGAATGGAGAGACGCTTTTATTTTTTTGATTGTGCATGGAGATTCGGATGTGTTTCTTTGTGATGCTGCCTTATCGCGGTGGATGGCTTTCGTGGTATGGATTGTCGTCGGCGACGGTATTGGGAAGGGATCGTGCCATGCCGATTGCTGATTGTATTCTCCTTTCTTCCTTCTTTCCTGTAATTTTCCTTCCTTTCGTCTCCAATCGAGACTTTTTGGCTACGGAGATTCGATTCGACTTTTTTTTTGTATTGCTGCCTTCACGTGGTGGATGGCTTTTCGTGGTGGTGTGGTGTGGGGTACTCTCGTACCCTATGCTCCATCGACACCGTCGTCGATAGCGACGGTGTCGGGCAGGGTTCGTGCAATACCAACTGCCGATTGTATTCCCTGTCCTTTCCTTTCCTTTCCTTCTACCTGCTCCGAAAAGGAAGTTGACTGACGTGATCACGCTCATCTTGTTTTATCCAGCGCACCATCTGACACGGACCGGCACCAGACTCATAGGATTCAGCAAGGCCATCAACTATCTGAACATTTCTTTTTTTTTCGGCACCCATACACGATGCTATCTGCTATCGACCCGCTTACACGCTACCCAGCCACCTTGCCACCGCGGATACTAGATCCCCTCCACGCGAACGGGATATTTCTTTCGGTCTTTCGAGGACTCGGTTCTCGTTCTCGTACTTGGGGGTTTACGGGATTCAGATATCAGAGGCAGCCTTTGGCCTGAGGAACCCCCCCTTCGAAACGCGCACACGCACACGAACACGAACACGAACACGAATAGCCTATCGCTGACATTCAACATTTCGATAGTATACGCCTTATACCACTGGCATAGTCGTACAACGTAGCGCACAACCTGCCACCTGCTTCGTCTTGGTCTACGGCCGCACACCTACAGCCAAGGTCGGAGTCGGGCCTAGAGAGTTGGACCTGATAGAGGACGAGAAGGAGAAATGGGCGGAGAGGAGGATCTATGCGAATGAGAACGCGAACAAGAACGAGCGTCTTCAACTCGGAGTGACGGTTCCGTGTCGTTCTGAGGGTATATAGAAGGTTTATGAGGTGAGGGCGTCTAGGGACGAGGGCGATGAGGATACAAGTTTACCCTCATGAACGACGACCCGTTCTCATCGACGCTTTGTGGAATTTTTTTTCGTTCGTTCGTTCGGGGGTTGTACCGGCTTCATTCACGCATTTAGGGATTTTATGATTCCAGTTTAACGTTGTTGGTGGCTGTCATTGTTCCCTCTTCCTATCCTCTGGTTGTATACTTGTATCAGGCTCTAGGTGTTGCGTTATCGAGCTATCATACATACGAGGACGCCGTGATGGTGAGGTATACGTAGTGGTTGATTTTATAAGGGTTTTAGGATTGTGCCAGCTGCAGTGCGAGACCGGGATGTTGTGATCCTATCCTTAATATATTCGATTGAAATTGTCGACTTTGATTAGAGTCATAAGTAATCGTGGCTTTAGTACGATGTACGCACTACTAGAGGCTCATGAAAATTTTGACGCCGTTGCCGTTGAGTCTGCTGTCTCGTGGGATGGAGCTCACGTCTGTGACGCAGCGCGACTCCCCTTTGCCACTATCACTGCCTGCTCATTCGCCCTTGCCTGGGGAGTCGCGTATATTCGCTCTCTTACCCACCCACCCATCTCCTGTCAAGGATTTTTTAAAATTTCTTATTATAAAATAACAATAACATATCAGGCCTCTGTCCCATTCTATCACCTCGGATCACAAGTCCGAATTTGTAGGAGGGAACCACGGTGGACTAAGACCTAAGTTGGGTTTGCCAGGGGATCATCCACCAGCATCCGCCATCGGCCTTACGCCCTGGAGACAAGACAGCTTCCAAGTCGTTGACTCTTCGTCGCCCAAGGCACGGTGCATGCATCACAAGAGGGGGGTTAAATGAGCTTGAGGAATCGTAATTGTCCTTCGATGACTTCAAGTTCAAGTTCAAGTTGTGGCTAGACTGAGCTCAAGCTCGATACTTACTAGAGAACCGTTTCTTCCGTGGGGAAGGGTTGATAAGCAGAGGAGGAGAGGCCACAACTGTCCGAATAACTGCGCTTCCCTGCCAATGGGTGACACTGGCTCCGACTCAGGCTTTAGCAACTCTCTCGGCGACAAGCCTGAGCGATGAAGAACCTGGTCTTATCCTGGGTGGCATCATTGACAACCCTAGTACGTTTTGACTGAGCCTTCCAGAAGATAAATGAACATGGCTGATTTTCCTCGTTTGCGCATACCCTCAAGTTGGGATGACTCGTCCACCAGAGAAGGTGTGCTGATACACTAACTCGACAAAATGATTGTCCACACAAATTTTTCCAAAAACCAAGTTGTATCTTGATAAATATGTAATATTTTTTCTTGTTTTCTATTATCATATGGATTAAGGTGTGTTCTTCTGAAGTGCGAGAAATCTTGAGTAAAATGGTCGTATACCTCAGGAGTTGTTATCTGTCCAAGTTGTGACGAAGGTGTAACAAACGCATCGCGTCGGTTAATTTGATACTTGATCTCTCCATCAGCTACAAACCGCACTCTCGCTCCACTTGCATTCTCTTCCTGTACTATTTATGGCTCCAAATACCAAAGCTGGACAGAGAGCGATGATTTGTGCACTGAAGCAGTCTGGTTCACCAATCGATAACATCTGAGCTGCCTTGGTTGTTCGCCATGACATATCTGATCAGCAAATCAAGCGCATTTTTGCATGTTATAGAGAGAAGTAGAACTAAGACAAGGTCTGATACTCGCTAGGACTTACCAGCAAGTTATCGCCCCATGCCGTTCGCTTTGCGTTCCAGCACCTCTCAAGTCAGGACAGCGCCAGCACTTCTGAGCTCCAGCGCGAGTACTTCCCGCAAGTGAATACGGTCACGGTTAGGCGAGCTCTTAGAGGGGAAGCACAGATGCCCTATATCAAAGCCTTGGTCTCGTTCATCTCGATTAAAAGCCTACACGTGCAGAAGTTATGGGTGGAGGGACACCTGAAATAGAGTATCATAAATTGGATAGCATTTGAGTTCTCAGATGAGTCAATCTTTTGTCTACTTTTATAAATTAGATGGAGTGGTTCTGTGGTAAGCCCTGACAGCTGTTAGAGCCTTATTTTACTGAGAAAAGCTGAGGTATGGAAGTGGGAAGGTCATGGTGCGGGGGACGATCACCACTTTGGTGTTGATCACATTGTATGCATTGAAGGAAACTCAAACAAGGGCCTATGCGCCAATATTATAGAACAATGTTCTGGGAAGCTTCTGTGATCTTGGTCCAGACTGCTATGAGCCCTAATTCCAACAAGACAACAATCACTGAAGCTTGCACGGCAGTAGTTCATGTACAACTACGTGTATATACTTCCACAGCCATCCAGCAGTCGGATATCAGTCTTATAAGAACTTCTGGGACTATTATGCATTTACAGTGCAAGTAAGACGACCCCGTCCGATATTGGAGGAGGATATGTGGGTATTGCTTCCGGAGAAGTGGTACTAGATTAGATCCTCATTTATGACGAATCTGTATAATTCTCTACCTCAGAGAATGTTCTACATTTACGAAGTTAAAGGGGGGAACAGATCATGGGAGATAAAACAACACATTTTGCCACAGGCATTGAGATTAAGATTAAGCGCCGAATTTAGTTACACCCCCATTTTTGGAACAAATTTCTTGATCGGATGCTTCTGGTCACAGACCGCGGATGCTATTCAATTTTTTTTTTCAAACATAACCTTTATATACTATGCTACAAGAGATATCTAATTTCAGAGTGCGGTTATCCGCCGTTCGCAAATTATGAGATAAACTCGTGGGAATTTTATGTTGGACAATCATTTTGTCAAGTTAGTGTAGTTGAGTATCGTCGTTTGGTTGATGCCGCCGCGGTCCGTGTCTGACCTGATCCCCCATGAACCGAACCCAAGATTTAGGTCAAAGTTCAAGGAATATGCTGAACTGAACCTTGGCACCCTACAACAACAACAAAAAATCAGAAAAAATTTAAAGCTTGGAAAGACATAATGTTGACAGGCGCTGAAAGGAGGCACAGCTGGGATTACATCCCTGTTTTGGAAGATGGCTCTCTAGGTCTTCTAAATATAGGCACTGGACCTAGATCAAAACGTGCAGGCACACGATGAGCCACGTGTCATGATCAGCGCTCGATCGACGATGGTCGTGCATCATGACGCGCGCGTCGTCATCGGTCTGCTCGAAGAAGGCAAGCTTGGAGTGTATGGATAAGTAAAGAGCCCGGATATGGTATAAAAACCAATTTCATTCCCTTCCTTATTTGATCAAAACGATCTGCGCTGCACGAGAAAAGCATGGATCCCGCTCAGCTGATGTTTGCATACAATCACTGTTCCGAGTATTATCACGAGTTTGTGCCCCAGCCCGACGCATACGTGCAGTACAGCGAGACCTACAGCTGTGATGGCTTTGTCCAGGTAAGCCTCCCAGAATCTACGCGCCTGTATTTTAATAGCATGTGCAGATGGGCAACGACCTTGCAGCCATGAACCTGAACCCGCCCGCCTCACCACTCCCCGACGTCGACCTGGTCGTCTCAGTCTCCACCGCCTTCCATCCCACCTCCCACCCACACCTGCCCCCATCCAACATCCTCCTCTCCTCCTCTGACGCCGTGCTGTTCTACGTCCATTCTTCCATCCTCCTCCGTTCCTGTCCCGAACTCTTCACCGCCATCCTGCTACCCGACGCCCCCCTCTCCCATCCACAATGGTACAACATGCTCATCACCCTGCCCGCACCCGCCGCCGAGGTGAACATTATCATACATATGCTCTACGGATCCTCCCCCGTCGCTCACTCGCCTAGCTTCGAGACGCTCGCCAACGCCATCGACCACATGCCTGGGTGGGGTATCACACCCTCCACCCATATCACCCCCTCAACGCCTCTCTACACCCTGCTCCTCTCACATGCACCACTGCACCCCCTCGATATATATAGCCTAGCAGCGCACCACGGTGTGCACAGCCTAGCAGTATCCACCTCCTCGCACCTCCTTGCCTACTCTCTCTCTACCATCACCGACAAGCAGGCTGAAAGGATCGGGGCGATATACCTGAAGAAGCTACTACTCCTACACGTCGAGCGCGGCGTAGCGTTGAAAAAGATCCTGCTTAAACCCCCCCACCCGCATTCGCCGAGCAAGGAGTGTGGCTTTGATGAGCAGAAGAGATTGACACGGGCCTGGGCGTTTGCTAGTGCATATTTGGTGTTGCATGCGACGCCGGGTGAGTATTCCCACAAGAATACTGACGTTCTCGCACATACTGATCGCAAATTATCATAGATCTATCGACACATACTATGCACTCGACTCTAAACCCACTCACGGAGCACCTCGAATGTGAACAATGCCATGAAGCACTCCGCGACCGTATCAAAGACGTCATTGCGCAATGGGCTTCTGTGGGTGTGAGTGCTACTCTGATCCTTTCTCTCTTTCTTCATACGTGGTTGGGCTTCGCTTGGCGACGATTTTCTTACTTGTCATGGAACTTCGGATTCTGTCAGATACTGCGGGTTACAGAATCGGTACCCTTCACCGATATCGACACCGTCGTCCTCGTGTACTGATAATCCAATTTCCTTTCCTTTCCTCTATCAGTCTGATCTTCTCCTTTGTTGACTGACTGACATGTGCCCCTCCCTTTCGGATACGTTGTTTCATTTTTACCCAGCGCACCATCTGACACGGACTGGGACTGGGCCATTGACTATCTGAATGTTCTTTCCTTTTCTCTTCGCGCTGCCTGCGTACAGACACAATTGCTATCTGCTATCATATACGCTACTGGCTACTGCGGATACCAGGCCAAATTTGCACTCGGATGGATAACGGGATGTATTCGAGGACTCGCCCTCGTACTTGGGGTTTTATTGGATTCAGATATCATACTCGTGCCACTGGCCTCTAAACGACACCTTCCATCTTCGTCTAGGACGGACGCGTATGGTTATTGGGTCATGACATTGGGAGAGCCAGAGCTCTGATGGTTATGGGGGAGGAGGACGAGCGGACGGAGAAGAGGAAAAAGGAGCGAATCTTAACTCGGAGCGACGGTTCCGTGCCAGTGTTCTGTAGGTATATGGATTCAGAGGTTATGAGGTTGATGGGGAGGAAAAATTGCTCTCGTGGCGACAGCTCGTTCTATGGTATTTTATCTCTATTTCTGGGGGTTTTTTTTCCCGTTCGTTTGTTCGTTCGTCCATGGGTACCGGTTTCGTTGCGCATTTAGGGTTTTATGATTCTGGTTTACGTGATGTTCTCCCTTGCTATCCTCTGGTGTGTATTCTGGTATCAGGCTCTAGGCGTGATAAGTAGTACTTGATTTCGTAGGGTTGAGGATCTAGTGCGTGGCGTCGATCAATGTTGTAATAATTGATTAATACTGTCGACTTTCATTCGGGTCATAAGTAATCGTATGCAAGTAGAGGTGAGCGTCTTTCTTTCATCTTCTTCCAAGTGATGTTCTATTCCTTTCTTCCATCCTTTTTGTCTCCTCTTCCTTTCATCTTGATTGGAGAGACGTTTTCTTTTTTGATTGAGCATGGAGATTCGGATATGTTTCTTTGTGTTGCTGCCTTCTCGTGGCGGATGGCTTTTCCGAGTCGTGGTGGTGTGGTGTGGGGTACTTTTGTACCCTATGCTCCATCGATACCGTCGTCGTCTGCGACGGTGTTGGGCAGGGATTGTGCAATGCCAACTGCCGATTGTATTCCCTGTCCTTTCTTGTCCTTTCCTGTTCTTCCACCTGCTCCGGAAAGGAAGTTGACTGACGTGGTCACGCTCATCTTATTTTTATCCAGCGCACCATCTGACACGGAACGGCACTAGACTCGTAGGATCCAGCAAGGCCATCAACTATCTGAAATTTTCTCTTTTTTTTCGCCACCCATACACGATGCTATCTGCTATCGACCCGCTTACCTCCATCCCCGAACGCATCAGACCCTAAAACCCTACAAAAGTAACCATTACACTTCACCGTTTATGTGTGTAAGTATGTGGATGTATGTGTGATATTTCACACCTAGGGCCTGGTACAAGTATACAACCAGAGGATAGGAAGGGAAAATATCATAACCGCCAAGACGTAAACCGAAATCATAAAACCCTAAGCAAATGCGCGAACGAAACCGGTAACCCTAACGAAAGAGCGAATGAATGAACGAATAAAACCCCAATGAAAGAAAAATTCCACCGGGTTACCTTATCACCTCATCTCTCTCATTATATATATACCCTCAGAACACAGGCACGGAACCGTCGCTCGGAGTTGAAGACTGTCGTTCGTGTTTGCGTTCTCCTCTCAGACTGCTCTCCTCTTCCCCTTCACCACCTCCAGTACTCCTCTTCATCCTCTACGACCATCAGAGGTCCAACTCTCTGGCCCCGACGTTGTGAATCAACGACCACACGTATATGTGATTGATATCTCGTAAAACCCAAGCACGAGACAAGTCTTGGAAGCTGGAAACCTGAAACCGAAAGAGATATAGTTATCCGTTCGAGTGGAGGGATTTGGCCTGGTATCTGTGGTAGCTAGTAGCGTGTAGCATGAAAATAGTAAATAGCATCGTGTATGGGCGAGTGAAAAAATTAGAGAGACCTTGAATCTTATGAGTCCACTCCCTGCCGCAACCGTGTCAGATGGTGCGCTGGATAAAAACGATGAGAAGGATGGGAGAGGTTCATGTCAGCCAACAGAGGAGAAGGGTCAGACGGATAGAGAAAGGAAAGGGCGGGAAATATAATCAGCAACAACACCGTCGTCGTCGTCGTCGGTGTCGGTGACAGTGTCGATGGAGTATAGGGTACAGGGATGCCGATCCTATACCGACACCACACCATCATTCCATACCACAAAATCGTCCTACACACGGGCAGAATCGAATCTCCAAAGAATAATTCAGACTTACCCCTACAGAAGCCCACTGCCCGACGACGTCTTTGATACGGTCACGCAGTGCTTCGTGGCATTGTTCGCAGTCGAGGTGCTCCATGAGTGGGTTTAGAGCTGTGTGCATGGTGTGTATTGATAGATCTGTGGCCCGTGGGAGGTAGGTTATAATTAGACATATATAGATAGGCCAGACTCACCTGGCCCCGCCTCCCAGGCCAAATATGCACTAGCCAGGGCCCACGCCCTCGTCAACCGATTCTGCTCACCAAACCCACATTTCTTACTCGACGGATGCGGGTGGGGCGGTTTCAGCAAGATCTTCTTCAACGCCACGCCCCGCTCAAGGTGCAGGAGTAGCAACTTCTTTAGATATATCGCGCCGAGCCTCTCAGCCTGCGTATCAGTGATACTCGGCAAGGAGTACGACAGAAGGTGCGAAGATGTGGCCACCGCTAGGTTATGCAGGCCGTGGTACGCTGCCAGACCGTACAAGTCCAACGGGTGGAGTGGCGCCAAGGAGAGGAGGAGGGCGTAGAGAGGTGTTGAGGGGGTGATGTGGGTGGAGGGTATGATTCCCCACTCTGGCATGCGGTCGATGGCGTTGGCAAGCGTCTCGAAGCTGGGCGAATAGGCGGCGGGGGAGGACCCGTAGAGCGTGTGGATTATTATGTTTACTTCGGCGGCGGGTGCGTGGAGGGTTATGAGGGTGTTACGCCATTGGGGGTGGGAGAGGGGTGTGGAGAGGGGTAGGATGGAATATGAGCTTGAGGAGGTGAAGAGGGCGGGACATGCGCGGAGGAGGGTGGGAGAGTGCACATAGAACAGCACGGCGTCTGAGGAGAGGAGGGTGTCGGGTGGAGGCAGGTGCGGGTGGGCGTTTGGATGGAAGGCGGTGGATACTGAGATTGAGTTGTCTACATCAGGCTCGGAGGTGGGATATGGTGAAGTGGGGGGTGGAGACGCGTACGATGTTGTGCTAGCGGCGGGTGAGAGCGCTGCAGCGGGTGAGTGCAGGTTCATAGAGGCTGCAGCTGCTGCGAGGTCGTTGCCCGTCTGCACATGGCTCTGACTATGAGCATGATACATCAGGGAGGGACTGTGCTACATTTCTGATCGGCGAAGGCACATGCGCCTAAATTCTGAGAGGCTCACCATAGGGCTGGGAGTTTGCGTGAAGCCTTCATAGTTATACGTCTCACTATATGGCTGGTAATGGTCTGGCTGGGGCACAAATTCGTGATATTGGTAATGCAGGTACGAAGGCGGCGGGGTCGGGTATTCGGGACGGCTAGGCGGGCTGTTGTTGTATGTAAACTGGAACTGTGCGGGATCCATTATTTCGTCTAGCGCAGATCGTGAGGGTGAAGGGGGGGGGAAGATCATCTTAAATTAGTATGCTTAGTTGTTTTCTACGAACATGATTTCTCAGTCCTACTTTACCATCTACTATTAATGACGTCAATAGCGACGATCACCTCAAATGAGCCAGCGACGATCGATGAAAAGCTTGATAGTGATTCAAATTATCTCCACCAAAGTCCTGGAGCTTTCCGTTGACCAATCATCGTTCGTACTTGCAGTAACAGTATTTGCTCTACTTTCAAGATTTGGAATGGATGTAACCCTAGGCTGAGAGAGTCAGACACACACCTCTCTAGCAAAAAGTCGTTCGTAGAATAAGGGGGACTTCGGCATCAATAAAACCGTCGGTTAGCTAGTCCGACTACAGGCCCTCCAAAAAAATTGAACCTTGAAACTTGGTGCCTACTGCAACTTTAATGCAGCATGTACGCTCCACTCGGCATATTTTTCGGCGCTGAGTACTCAGCTTTGGACGCACAACACGTCATATCGCTTAAGCGCCCGTCGAGAAGCTGTGCTGATCGAATGCACGTGCTAACGCGTTGTAAGTCCAATCAGGTGGTGCACAGGCATTCTGGCTTCTACGCATCAGAAGAACGATCCACTGGTGGGGTGGGACGATTAGACTAAGTATTGTATTACTATGCCAAAGTGAGGTTGGAAATTATCTTTCAACCGCTTCCACCCTCCGAGTCCTCAATTACACCATCTCATGTCAGTCCCGTGTCGTTTCTTTTCTTTGTATCGACACAGTAGTGCGTCCATCGAAAGTGGCAAGTGGTCGGAACCACACGACACCATTACTTAGTATGATTCAAATCGAACGCAACAAATATCAATCAAATATATTACGAACGCTGCAGGATACTAGGATCATAACAAGCGTCGATGAGAACGGGTCGTCTCGTTCACGGGGGTAAACTTATATCCTCATCGACCTCGTTTCTAGACGCCCTCACCTCATAACCCTCTATATACCCTCAGAACGATACGGAACCGTCACTCCGAGTTGAAGGCGCTCGTTCTCATTCTCGTTCGCGTTCTCGTTCGCATAGATCCTCCTCTCCGCCCATTTCTCCTTGTCGTCCTCTTCCCCCTGCCTACTCTATCAGAGTCCAACTCTCTAGGCGCGACTCCGACCTTGGCTGTAAGTGTTCGTCGGTAGACCAAGACGAAGCAAGGGACAGGTGTGCGCTGCGTTGGGCGACTATGCCAGTAGTATAAGGCGTATGCTATCGAAATGTTGAACACCAGCGATAGCCTATTCGTGTTCGTGTTCGTGTGCGTGTGCGTTTTCGAAGGGGGGTTCCTCAGGCCAAAGGCTGCCTATGATCTGAATCCCGTAAACCCCCAAGTACGAGTACGAGAACCGAGTCCTCGAAGAACCGAAAGAAATACCCCGTTCGCGTGGAAGGAATCTAGTATCCGTGGTGGCAAGCTGGCTGGGTAGCGTGTGTGTTGTCATAATTGAATGATATTGTCGACTTTGATTCGAGTCATGAGTAATCGTATTGTGTGGCACCGTTCACTTACCACTTACATACGGCGTACTCCCTACTAGAGGTTTAGGTGTAGATTCAAAGAGAGGAAAAGAAAGGACATGAGACAGATATATGAGAGTGCGATTGAATACTCGGAGAGGGTGGAAGCGGTTCAAAGATTGTGTGTAGTGTGGTCCATTAATATGATACCGAGGGGCGAAAAGTGGGAGATGTACACATGGACAGGTGGAAAGCAAGAGGGAAGGCAAGGTATTTATAATGACAGCAGGAGTAAAATATAATAGTGAATGTGGTAAGGGAGTGGAATGGATACGAGTCCTCGAGGCTAGACATCTGAGTCAATCTTGAGCTTGGATGGTGCTGAAAAGCATGATATCGATGTAAGAACGCATGTTCAATATTCGGTGAGATGGGGGACAGAAATGCGGAAATGAAATAGACATACATCGAGGAAGCTTATGTTTCACGAATATATCCGTCTGGGCACCTAATCACAGTGAACGTCATATCATCAGTCTCGTGCGGAAACGACGAATGAAAAGTGAAAAGTGACTGGCCATCACTGAACCCCATCTTGGAGTTGTACGCTGGCGATTTTGGATCCCCGGCTTTATCGTAACCGTCGACTTGGACGTTGTTGCCCGTCTTTTGGTGCCAGAATATCATCTGTATTTGACGTAAGAGCCCCGTTCTAGTGATTATTCACGGATGAATCATGATCCAGCTGACCTGTTTAGGGCCTTTAACACATTTACTCTGATCATCCTCACACCAGACGGGAGGCACGGCCGGTGCGACGGGTGTTGTGCTGCGTGCGTTTGTGACGATGCATTTGAAGCCCTCCATGTACATGTTGGGTATGCCACAGCCGTTTGGAACCTATGTGAGAGACACATGTGAATTTAAGAGTCGATAGACAAAGTATTTGGAACGTACCCAGCCCCACTAGAATGGAGATTTGATAATAAGTTGAAGAACCAAGTATGAAAGGCATTGTCACGTACCGCACAGATGCAGCCTCCAGCGGGACAGGCTGGAAGGTTGGGTACGGCGAATGTGGCGTATCTCTTCCAAGGCGTCCTGTACACGTTCTACATGAGTTTTGGGGTAGGCAAGACGAAAAGAAAACAGACACTCACTTATCTTTAACAGAGAAAACGACCAAGTTCTCCTCGGTCACCTTTTTCAAGTCGGAAGTGTAAGATATCGCAAACGCGCTTCCTGCGGCCCTCGTCTCGTTTTGAGTGTGGACTATTTCGTTTCGAGTTTTAACGAAAGAAAAACGTCAGACCAAGTCAGTGGGGTCCCAAATAAGAACGAGGAGAAAGTGGAGCGAGAGGTGGAAGAACGAACAAGGTGGTTCAAGTACGTACGATTTGGATTGGAGATACACAAGTCGTGCGCCTTCTTTCCGTCATCTGTGTACCCTAGACCTGGGTGCTCCTTGCCGTCTGGAAACGTCCCTGCGTTGACGCCGTTGTATGAATGGCTAGTCTGAGCGCGGTTCATAGCCATTTCGACGGTCATTTCGCCGTTGGCCGGGCTGGAAATTTGAAGAGAAGTTTAGAGGGAGTAGAAGCGGGAGGAATGGAGGTGAGATAGGGAAATGAGACGCTGGGAGGCTTACACTATGAAGTAATCTCCAGCGGCGGGAGGGAATTCGTCGCACTAGGGAAAGAAGGGAACAATCTAGGTGTGGCTCGTAGTGAAGAGTAACTAACTCACTTTATTGACATGATGGAACCACCAATCCCCCTTGGTTAGCTGCGAGAGTAGATCGTCAATAGGTACCATATTTTGAAACGACAGCCACAGTACATTGTAGAGCGGGTAAACGGCATCGCTGGTGTCGAAATCTTCGTAGCCTTTGTTTCCTTTGTAACAGTACATGCCTGTGTGCCAGTATGATAGTAAGAACGATGCCCCAGACGACTGGCTGATGTCAAAGGGGAAGCGACGGACCTTTATCCCACACGGCTATATGTGCGTTGACGGTGCTGCAGAAGACGGAGATGAAGAAGAGACTCCATAGTTTGGGTAGACGAGATAGAAACGTCATTTCTGAGGTTAAGACAGCAAGATAGCTTTAAGGAGTGGCACGGGAAGACCCTGGGGAGGACAATGGGAATGGGAGACCAGCCTCTTATAAGTTATGCGGGGATCAGTTGGCTGACCATCGAGCAGAACATGTTTCTGAGTGTTAAGGCCAGTCTGGCAGTCTGTATCCCAATAAGCGACGGGTAGTGCGTTCTCAGCCCGAGATAAGATTGAATCTAGTACTGCAGTGAATTTGAACGAATGTGTTTTGGAGGGTGAACATTTGAAAGATAAATGACAACATTGCGGTAGTTGACTCGTGCTGGGGGGAGGAAGAAGAGTAAGGAACCCCTCCTGGGAACTTTACGAGTCGCGTCTCAATGTCCCTTTCAGGGAGCCGACGTGTTGCCTTACAATACCCAAGTCCTTTCATACCACTACATCAACGGAAAAGTGGTCCATCCTTCATCGTACGCCCGTTCAAACGTTCACTGTCCGTAAGGACTCTGCCGCCACTATGCCGCCTTTCCGAATGTACAATGAGCCTGTGACTTCTATGAGGAAACCAGCCCTCCAACAACTCTGCGAACACTTCGAGCAACCAACTGACGGCACCGTGCCCACTCTCAAGGCTCGTCTGCAGAAATATCTGCGAAACCACAGGGCTCGACTGCAGGACGATGTACGCTACAAGGGACTATTTGGTCACCAGGACCCAGCACCAGCAGTTGGCTCGGCACAACCAGCCACATACGCTCCCGCAGCTGCCCATTCTGACAAAAATATAAGAAGGCCTGACCAGGAACGACTCGTAAATGGACCTCGCGGTAGTCCGAGAGAAAGTCTTACTCTGACTAAACATGTCCCTTCTAACGCTAATGAACAAAATGTCGGATGCGTCGGGGGGCGTCCACGAAGTAGTGAGTAATCCCTCTTTTCTTAAGAAACCCCTCCGCCATATTCTGCTCCATCAACTTCAAACTTACATGTCGACATGTCGGACCCATCAGTGTCCATGACATACCGTATTCTTCTACACGTCTTCTCAATGACGATTATCATATCCTACACGAATATCAACATTTGTTGATAATGGCCATCGCTTGCATGTCGTTAACATGGTGCTATGGGCTTTTGTTATCGGTGACTCTACCATTTGTTCATTTCGCGTATCGCTTATCGACGTTGTCCGCCGTCTCTACTTAGATTTGAGTATTTGCAAACAATGTGTCTGACCATTGATTTTTTTCTTATATGCCAGATACTCCCTACGAACGTGGCCTGCCTCTTATTGCTATCAATCTTCAACCCTCTGTACATCAACGCCCTCAGAGAATACCAGGCAGGCTTGCTCAGAGCACAGCCTATTTCGTACCCGATCAAATTCGCAAGAAATTTGCCGATGGTTGGACAACCCATGTCCCACTGACCTATCTAACAGACATTCACTGTGGTCAAAGCGGTGCGGCCTCAAGAACCATTCACGGAACCCTATCTTTCGATCGTGAATCTGGGCTAATTAGTATTACAACCCCTACCGAAGAGCTTGCTATTATCGGCGAACTTAACTTATCCTTCGATGAATGGCACCAAGCATGGATTCGACTCTTATCTCTCATCCGGGAATATATCCCAACAGAATATTCTTGCTGGGACTTCCACTTCGCACGCATACGTGATTCACCTACCCGTGCTGTATATTGGGACGTTTGGCTCAACTATGACATGGAGATTCGTCGACAAGCCACCTATTCTGGGGTAGACCCGATGGTATTTCACCTGAGTTTGTGGAAACAGCTTGAGGCTCGATCCAAGTGGACATAAAGGTGGTCACAGCGCCCAAGTCTACTCTGGCAGAGGAGGGGTCCGCATCAAGGAATCGTTAGACCACTCTGAAGGTTCGGGTACGACCTGGATGTTGAGGACTATTGATCACAACCAACAACCAACTCTCAACCTACGCTCGCATATCCCGCATCTCCTCACTCAGTCAACTCTCAACCACTCAAACCTACCTTATGTCCACAAACATTTCACCACCTCGCATTTCAAGCTTCCCACCCTTCAACAAATCTCTACTATATTATTTCCTCCTTACCTTCCTACACCACACTTGCATCGACGCATTAACTTACTTACCGGGTTCTTGTTGACCACCGCTTTGGGGTGGGTCTATTATGTTACATCAGCTGGGCGGCTTTTGTGGGGTCATCACCTCTCGGCCCTGGGGCACAGCACCCTCTAGACGCAAGTTTGTTCACCCAGACGAGTCGGTTGTAACCAAGACTTTTTATATAACGCTCAAACAAATAATACACTCTGGAGCTACTCATACCCGTACTCCTACACATTTATACATTTTTATAATTCTTGAACCTTTTAGAGAATCGATCCAGAACTTGCAGAAGATCATCACCTTTGGCTGGTCATCACCCTCAGATGTGAGCAACAACGAAAGCCGCAGCGGCTGGAGTATTCTAAAAGATGGGTGAGTTGTGTGTCGAACTTCTGGGAGATCTCTTCACATACCGCTCCATAGCTCAAATGAGGAGCTAAAACAATAGGTTGGCCCTCGCAGATGAGGTCTCCCACTGCGCAGAACGTGTCCCTGCGATTCTGGAGTACGCCGGGAAGAGCCCGATCCCTGTATGGGTCACCAAACGTCACTACTGCATTGACGCGGCTTTGGACGGCAGAGGAGAGCCTTGCGGCGGCTAGGTGGACAACTTGGGCTCCTTGGCTGAAATTGCGACATGGTAAGCACCAAATCTATGTGAGAGACAGGAGGCAATACCAGCTTACCTGTATCCCGAAATAACAATTTTCGCATTTGGGCACGCGTTAGCGGTCGAAGTGACACTGTTCGCCATCGTAGTGGCTCCTCCAACATCGCCCCCGGCAAGATAACCCGCAACGGTGGCGGGGTAGTTGATCCCAATAAAATTCAACGACCTGGTGCCAAGAGCTGACGCCAAGGCAGCTTGAAACGGTGGACCGACGACAATCCCCAACGTTCCTGTCTCAGTCGTTCCTCGAGCAAAGTAGACGACCACGCTAGCGCAGCTCTGGCGATTCTTGAGCTGCTCCAGGGAAGAGGAAGGTGCAGCGGTCGCCAATAAAGCCGACAAGAGGATGACGAGTCCGGCAGAAATTTGAGTGAAGAACATTGTTGTTGGAGTGGCTCTCTACTTGTGTTGTGATAGATCTTAGCAGCAATCCAACCCACTCTTTATACAGCTTTCTGAACGACTGCGGCCTTCCGATAGTTGGTCCTCCGTCTCAGGTGAGTCCGTCATATGAGCAGAAGACTGAATTTTCTTGATGCATTCCACGCGGTGCAGTACATTTAATTCACTGGGTTCTGAGCGCTTTGGAACCCTCCGAAGTTCAACCTGTGTTGAGGCCAGTTGACGCTGGACTCAACCTGCATTCACTGCTGCACCGGATCCAGTTGTAGTGTTCCTCCTGACGCCTGTGTTGTTTTTCAGTGACACCAGGTGACACCCCTTTCAATAGAACCTGATCCTTCAGCAGCCGAGCCTAGGACGGGTGCAATATTGTGGCGCATAATACCCATAACTGGAAATGCAGCTACTACTTTCGTACGGCCTCGGTAGTCGGGTAGTCGATTTACCGGACAGATTACAGAGAACAAATTTGGAGATAAGACGCACATTGCTTTCAATTGAAAGAAACCTTCCGCCTGTATCTTTGTGTTCACCTGATCGATCTCTAGTAGGGTTAACCTATGGTTATGGTTTGCAATGACACCAAACTTTAGTAAATGTGCCCTCCAACTCCCGCTAGATGACTCAACTCGATTATAAACATAGTAAGTGTCACCATTTTTAAATTATGGGGTGAGTAATGCGACAATCTTGAACATGAGGGAAGGAAGAGCAACAATGAACGGTGGGGTAAAATAGCTAACTGCAGTTGATAACAGAGTAATAAATGACAACATAGTGAACGAGATGGCTAAAATTTGAGTGCCAAGCACCGATATAAATATGAATTACGAAGGCGATTGCAATTGCAAGTGAGCCTCAGGTGGAGCGGCTACTGAACCGGTCGCGGCGTTGCAGTTGAAGTATTGAGTATACCAAAACAATCTTACCAGAAACATTATAGTGCGTCTGAGTGATTGAGTATCAAATAAAAATAAGCCTCATCCAACTCGTCGGGTCAATATTCAGACGAGAAGCACGTTCTGGGCTAGGTTAGGAGTTGGTAAATATCTAGAGGCTATTCAATTTGAGCGCCCAGGTCTGTAAAAAGGGATACACAGCGCACCTTTATTTTCATGTGTGATCACAGAACCCTGTCTTATCTTAAATTATAGTCGGGAATGAACCTTGAATGCGTCACATAGCGTTGAGCGACTTGATTCTAATCGCTGGGCGAGGCTGATAACGATTCCTTGGCGACGTCCATTTTTTTTAAAAAAAAACCAGAAACCCTGCAAAAGGGGGTAACGCACCAGCGAAGTGCTTTTATTAAAATCATATGTCGAGGCCTCGTAGAAATTTTTTGTAAAGGTTGCCCATGATAGGTGTCGAATCTCGAAGAGAGCATCATAAAATGCAGGAACAGTTGGAAGGTGTGGGAATTGCCATCACTTTTGGAAGAACCGCATTTGGTATTTGCATCCGCCCCAGATTTCCCCGTTCATAGTGACAAAATTGAATAAATTATATCTGAGAGACTACGATTACATCGCACAGTGTCTAAGGCGACTTATTGCAAAGTTGTCCATCTAACTCTAAAGCAATAAAATTATGAATGGGTATTATAGGATTGTTTTATGGCTGTAGCCACAACTGAATCAGCATACTGAATAGAAAGATCTACTATGGAAAAGACTTACTAATGTTGTGCCAACACAAAGCCCTGACGTTTAAGAATCGAAGATGGCACCGTAAGCCGGAATGCCGCGGGTTTCCATCCCGTAGACGACTTTCTTCGTGACCTTGGGATTGGAAATGATAAACACAGCCTCAGCGTTACTCTGCTGAACCAGCTGGTAGGTGAGAGCGACCATATCGGGACGGCCCAGAGTACGAGTGTTCCAGACTATGGCGTCAGGGTCAGCCTTGAGGACCGCGTTCATGATCTTCGGTCCATACGTCTGTTCGGGGTGGGGCGTAGACCAGAGCACCCGACGAGGAGTGACATTGGCATACAGCAGGGAGAGGCAGGGGCCGATTCCTGATCCGGTGGCAACGACAACTACGCGCTTGAACAGACGAGAGGTGTACAGGAGACCGTGAAGAGGGTATCCACGGATCCAGAGCTTTTCGGGAGGGTTGTTAATGGCCTCCTTGGTCCAGTCACCAGCGTTGGATACGACAATGGAGAAGCCGTTGGTCTTGCCATTCTCATCCTCGTCAGGAATGGTGGCGAACGCATGCCATTCGAGGAGAGGCTTGGTAGAAACTTTGAGGCCGTAGAAAGGTTGCATAGGCCGGTACTTGAAGTGAAGGCGGGTAGCATGATCGGAGAGGACTTCGGGGTAGAACTTGTGATGGCGGAGGCGGGACCAGGAGATGATTGTGCAGCTAGTCGAAATGATGAAAAACCAAAAGTTGGGAGAGATCGCTAATTGGTGCCCGACGGAGATACCGGCATCCATAGCCATGTACCTTGCGATGATTCCGTTATGAATCCAAAATGTGATGAGGGTGACCCAGCCAGCGTAACGGTGCATGGCTTCGAAGTGATCGTGTTGGATCACTCGGAAGCGGGGCCATGCAGCAGCGAGGATAGTGAGGAACATGGCGAGGATGATGTACGACATCGTGATGTTAGCGATGTTCATGTGGTTGTGGCGATCGTGGACAAAGTCTTTGGTGACAACGGCGGTGTAGAGAATGAACCATACGACAGCTGCGGTACCGGCGCCACTGTGTGCTCCTCCATAGTGGAAGACTTTAGCCAGTCGCCGACGAAAGGAGACTGGAAGAGAATGAGGGACGCAAACAGCGATCTCGTAGCAAAGGTTGACTACATTTTCTTGTCGCATGAGAATGGCGACCATGAGATTGGCAGAAGCCGCGTCAGCAATGTCTGGAGCGTAGGGAGTGCCGTGGTTCTTCAAGACTACTGCCAAGAAGACTGCCATATTTGCCGTGAAGATAAATGTGAATATCTTCCTGTACGCAGTCCAGAAGTTGACTGGCGAGAATTGTTTAGATAAAAACCTTTGGGTGTGGCACTGTGTTACTTACACTTCAGGTACCGCGTGACCCTATTGCCCATCTTCTCAGGAAGAACGTCGCGATCGGGGCTTACATCGAAAGGCTTTGGCTTCAATTCTAAGCTGGGTTCTGAGTCTGATCCAGAGGCGCCAGCGAGGCCTGATTCAGGACCTAGGGACCTCGATCAGTGATTGGTAACAAATATGATTTGCTGGAAGACTAACCAAGGTCCTCGTCATAGACGGCATTCTTTTCGGTATCCACTGGTATATCAGAAGACATTTCTAGACTTGAAAGACCGGATTCGATGTGTTCGAAAGTGTGTTGGAGCTAGAGTGCTGAAGAATCGACATTGCTTGCGTTCCCTTTTAAACCAATCCTGAGGACCTGAGTCCCAGATATTTGAAACAGGCGATTTGAGGACGTTCGAGTATCAACAAGCACGGCCCATGTCAACGCAGCTCAGACCGGAGAAGATCTGTTCATTCCGTCAACCATTAGATTCCGTTATCCGATTCTCATCCGACAAAAATAGAAATTACAGTTCACCAAGGTGGCTTGATGGATGTTTGTCTCTTTTCGTGTGACAATAGACGAGTATTTAGGAGCGATGGGAGCTGTATCCCTTGAGCACGGGTGCGCGTCAGTCCTCGGGTGCTCCGCTAAAGCGGGCAAAGACCCGAAACGGTAATTTCACCCGGAAGGGATTGCCTACCGAGGACCCTGTTTCCGATTGTGGCGGGAGTTGGACCTTGGCATGTCTTGGCCACCAAAACGCCTAGTTCTCCCGAAAGAAGGTAATTGCGGTCGTTTCGACGCAGAGTTAACGTGACCGCAAGTAAGTATGCACATAGCATGAGACACCAAAGGAATAAGATTTTCTTATGGAATTCACGTGCACGAAGTGTATCTCACGATCAATACCATAGGTCTGACCGGGGTGAAGGAGTAGGTGCAGGACGTCCAGGAGAGCAATTGTGCACAATAACCGCTTTTTGGATCTGCGTGTTTATGGTCATGGAAGACTCGAGGCTATCAACAATTATATTCGTAAACGAGAAAAAAGCGTGCACCTATTATGTTCAAGACGACTGGACCTCGAATGGGTGGAATGGTAGTCCTAGGAACACTTCTCTGGCAAAAATGCTGTTCGACCTCTAACAACGACTCGACAAACGATATCACGCTTGCTCTGCCGGAAGGCGGAAACGCAGGGCACTTTCTTCAACAGCTGAAGGCTCTGCGACATCTCACCGTGGTCCTCTGCAGAGCCCAAGATCCAAGATGCAAACTTTATCACTCTAGCTCCTAAAGAAGCTTCGAGCAGTATTGGGTAACCATCAAGGCGATGACACAATTCCACTTTCAACCCTAATCGCAAGCTCACTCAACGCCTTCCGTCCGCGTTCAGCCCAATATGACATGACAGTCGGGTTGGTGTACCATAGCGGTGGGACAGCCTTGGGTTCAGGGGCCGTTGAGATGGGTGTAGCACCAGCCGCGTTAGATATCGTAGTCGTGGTACTTGTCGATTCGATGACAACACTAGTCGCAGAAGCAGGGGATACAAGTGGCACACCTGTAGCCGCCTGCTCTTCCACCTCTTGTCCTTGGCCTTGTGGCGTTGGTGGCGACGAGGAGGGTATATCGTCCATATCCATCGCTGCATTTGCCTTCACGCCCACGTCCTCGGACGCCGTCATCTGAGACGACGGCGGAGGCTGGACAGGCGAGGACGGAGGTGCAGCATCCGAGTCAATTGGTGTCATTTTGGCATCAGCGTCGGCCTCTAGTGCACCTCCCGCCTCCACCTTCCGTCTCTTTGCAGGTGGGGGAACAGGTGTCGTAGATCTTGATGTTGATCTTGCCCTCGATCCGCCCCGCTCCTTCATAGCAGCAGTTCGTGTCCATTCAGTTGCACCTTCTCCACTTGCAATCGAGTGCTCCTCCCCAAACGGAGCCCTAACCAACCCCCCACCCCTCATCCACCCACTGATGTTACTCTCATATTTGATAGTATCCAGGATCCCGACAACAGCTAAGAGTGTTTCGTCGTACTTCAAGTGCGAGATCACGGCCGAGGTCGAGGTTGGGTTGGGATGTGAGGTCGACATGTTTTCCATGTTCGCACCCGCAGATGCAGCATCCTTCGACTTTGTATCACCCATCGTCATCGGTGCCTCCTTCGCACCACCAGGGGCATCCTCCTCACCACCA
>Ga0247742_10000733_pt1 | contig 25240 bp, 23 predicted proteins | sample UWRJL208509C2_FD_180944 | JGI IMG/M metagenome (GOLD analysis project Ga0247742, IMG submission 180944) | Plant litter microbial communities from Arlington Agricultural Research Station in Wisconsin, United States - UWRJ-L208-509C-2 | ecosystem: Environmental > Terrestrial > Plant litter >... | reverse complement strand
AGGCGGCACCCATGCGCGCGGCGAGACCGTCATGCCCGAGGGTACGATCGGAACGCCGACTGAGTTCACCCGCGATGGTCGCAAGCCGAGCATCCACGTGCTGGCGCACCGCACCCGTGGACCGCTGCAACTCAACGAGTTCGGAGTCGGACAGCTCGCACAACCCGTCGACCGAGGGCAAGACGATCACTTCGGGGGCGGGATGCGCGGTATCGAGCATAGAGACAGAATACCACACATTCGAAACTATGTTCGAACAAATATGGCGGAATTATGCGGAACTAGGAGAGAGAACTTTCCACAGGTCCAAGTTCTCCACCAATCGGCAGCCCGTGATGAAAGGACCCGACTGGCGCCCCAACGATGACTGCATGACCGACATCATCCACGCCTCGAATGCCACCGAAGCTCGACGGTATGTTCTACTCGCCAACCGCGAAAAAGTGCTCCACGACCGGGAACGGCTCATAAAACCGATGGAGCAACTCGCGCCACCGCAGGTACTCCGGCGATTGCCGGAACCCGACCGTGTGATCCTCGAGCTGCTCCCACTCCACGAGCAGCAGGTAGCTGCTCGGCGTCTCGATGGAGCGCGACAGCGACAGCGACAGGAACCCAGGCATCGAGGCGATGATGGGCCTGGCGAGGCGAAACGCAGCCTCGAACTTCGCCTCCATCCCCGGGATCACCGGCAGCAGCGCGTGTTCGGTGATCATGCGCCGGCGCGGATGCCTCGCAGCACGATCGCGGTGGCGAGCGCCGCCTCCGCAGCCTCCGCGCCCTTGTCCTCCTTCGAGCCCGGCAGGCCCGCACGGTCCAGCCCCTGCTGCTCGTCGTCGAGGGTGAGCACGCCGAAGCCGACCGGCTTGCCGGTGTCGATCGCGACCCGGGTCAGGCCGTCGGTGGCCGCGGCCGAGACGTACTCGAAGTGCGGGGTTCCGCCGCGCACGATCACGCCGAGGGCGACCACCGCGTCGGCGCCCGAGTCGAGCGCGACCTTGCTCGCCAGCGGCAGCTCGAAGCTGCCCGGCACCTGCACCTCGGTCACCTCGGCGCCCGAGGCGAGCAGCACCCGCCGAGCGCCCGCGAGCAGCCCTTCAGCGATCGCGTGGTGCCAGAGCCCGGAGACGATGGTGACCTTCAGGCCGGTGCCGTCGGTGTCGAGTACGGGGTGGCCTTCGCCGCTCATGAGTTGCCCTTCCGTGAGGCCGCGAGGGCCTCGTCGAGTACCGCGTCGCTGGGCAGCGAGTGCCCCATGCGATCGCGCTTGGTTTCGAGGTAGCCCTCGTTGTCTGCTCCGACCCCGACGACGAGCGGCACGAGCTCGGTGACCACGACGCCACGCTCCTCGAGCTGGCGGCGCTTCTCCGGGTTGTTGCTGAGCAGCCGGATGCTCTTCAGCCCGACATCCTTCAGGATGCCGTGTGCAGCACCGTAGTCACGCGCATCGGCGGGAAGGCCCAGCGCCAGGTTGGCGTCGAGGGTGTCGAGGCCGTCCTCCTGCAGCCGGTACGCGCGCAGCTTGTTGATGAGGCCGATACCGCGACCCTCGTGCCCGCGCAGGTAGATGACCATGCCACCCTCCCGCTGCACGGTGTCGAGCGCGGCCTGCAACTGCGGCCCGCACTCGCACTTCAGCGACCCGAAGGCCTCGCCGGTCAGGCACTCGGAGTGCACCCGCACTAGCGCGCCATCCCGCAGCGGTCCCTTCATGAACGCGACGTGATCGGCGCCGGTCGAACGGTCGCGGTACGCGCGAACCGTGAACGGACCGTGGGTGGTCGGGATGTTCGTCTCCACCTCGAACGACACCCGAGACATCTCGGGGATCGGTGCGATCGGCTCGGGGATCGTGTCGCAGCGGTTCTCCTCGAGCCACATGATCAGGGATTCGATCGTGATCACCGGAAGGTTCTCGCGCTCGCCGAGCTCGATGAGGCCGGGCAGGCGCATCATCTCGCCGTCGTCGGCGACGATCTCCGAGATCGCGGCGACCGGGCTGAGGCCGGCGAGCTTCATCAGGTCGACTGCGGCCTCGGTGTGACCGTCGCGCTCGCGGACTCCGCCATCGACCGCGCGCAGCGGCAAGATGTGGCCCGGGCGGTGCAGGCTCGCGGGGCCGGAATCGGGGTTGGCCAGCACGCGCAGCGTGTGCGACCGGTCGGAGGCGCTGATTCCGGTGGAGAGCCGGTCGGCGGCATCCACCGACACCGTGTACGCCGTGCCGCGCGGGTCCTCGTTGACGGCGACCATCGGCGGCAGCTCGAGCTTGTCGGCGATCTCGTTCGTCATCGGGGCGCAGATGAAGCCAGAGGAGTACCGGACCATCCAAGCGATCCACTCCTGGCTGGCGAGCTCCGCCGAGATGATCACGTCGCCCTCGTTCTCGCGACCCTCATCGTCGGCGACGATGATCGGGCGGCCCTCGCGCAGCGCGTCGATCGCGGTGGGGATGGATGACAGGCTCATGCCGTCACCCCGAACTCGGCCATCCGCGCCACATGTCGGGCGAGGATGTCGGTCTCGATGTTCACCGTGTCACCGACCTGCTTCAGGCCGAGCGTGGTGACGGCGAGCGTCTCTGGGATCAGCGACACCTCGAACCAGTCGGTTCCCACCGCGCTGACCGTGAGCGAGACCCCGTCGACGGCGATCGAGCCCTTGCGGGCGACCAGCGGCGCGACATCCGGAGTCAGGCTGAAGCGCAGCACGCGCCAGGCGCTGCCGTCGTCGATCTGCAGCAGGGTGGCGGTGCCGTCGATGTGGCCCTGCACGATGTGCCCGCCGAGGCGATCGCCGACCTGGGCGGCGCGCTCGATGTTGACCCGCTGGCCGGGAGCGGCCGACTTGAGCGTGCTCATGGCGATGGATTCGGCCATCACGTCGGCCGTGAACCAGTCCGGCCCCTGCTCGACGACGGTGAGGCAGACGCCGCTGACCGAGATGGAGTCACCGTGACCGGCATCGGAGACCGCGAGGGGCGCGCGCACCGTGATGCGGGCGGCGTCGGCCGACGGGGTCCACGCCGTCACTTCGCCGAGCTCTTCAATAATTCCTGTGAACATCATGACCTTCTTCCAGATGATCGGTGGTCGAGCGTGCCGCTACCGGCCGCGCCACCACGAGCAGGTCGTCGCCGAGTCTCTCGACCGACGTGACCTGAAGTTCTTTGGCCTCGGCGATGGAGCCGACGCCGATGTCGCCAATCGCGAGCCCGTCGCCGCCGAGCAGCTTCGGGGCCAGGTAGATGAGGTACTCGTCGGCGAGCCCCGCGGCGACGAACGCGCTGGCCAGGGTGGGCCCGCCTTCGACGAACGCCCGGCGGATGCCCTGCTCGAACAGCCAGCCGAGAATCTCGGGCAGGTCACGGCTGCCGGTCTCGACGATGCCGCGCGGGTGATCCCAGAGCTTCGCGTCGCCCGGGATCGGCCGGGTGCCGATCACGACGGGCAACGGCTGCGTGGGCATCAGCTCACCCGCGTCGCCGCGTGCGGTGAGCGTGGGGTCGTCGGCGAGTACCGTGCCCGTGCCGACGAGGATCGCGTCGCTGGCGGCCCGCTGCTCGTGCACGCGCTGGCGCGATGCGGTGCCGGTGATCCACTGGCTCGAGCCATCGGCCGCTGCGGCCCGGCCGTCGAGCGTCGAGGCCCACTTCACCGTCACAAATGGACGACGCAGCCGAACGGCGGTCAGCCACGGGCGCAGGAATTCGGATGCCTCTGCCGCCAGCACCCCGGAGATGACGTCGACCCCCGCCGCACGCAGACGCTCCGCGCCGCCGGACGACTCCACGCCCGGGTCGGAGATCGCGTAGACCACGCGCGCGACGCCGGCCTCGATGAGCGCAACAGAGCAGGGCCCTGTGCGACCGGTGTGATTGCAGGGCTCCAGCGTCACCACCGCTGTCAATCCATTGGCATCGGCGACCTTCGACAGCGCATCCACCTCTGCGTGTGGCGTGCCCGAGCCGCGGTGCCAGCCCTCTGCCACGATCGTGCCGGCATCGTCGAAGAGTACGCAGCCGACCTGCGGGTTGACCCCGGTGGCGGGTCCATTGGCCGCGAGAACGAGAGCGCGTTTCATCGCGGTGTCGTAGCTGGCGGTCATCCGGTGCCCTCGTCTTCTCGAAAGACGTAGACTCCGGGCTTACTGAACGAATGGCGACGCCAGACGTCCCGTGCTTCCTCTCATCCGGACTGAGGGCTGATCTGCCAACCCATTACCGTCGGTCCCGGAGTTCCACCAGGTCAACCCCACGATGCCCAAGACACCGTGACGCTCGCGGACTATCACCGCCGGTTCGGACTTTCACCGACCCCGGAGCACGTACTTTGTTGTGTGTTGCAGTGTAGTCAACGCGGCTCGCCCGCGCGTATTCCCTACGCGGAGGCGTCGTGGTAGTCGACGTCGCGCGTCTCCTTGCTGAGCAGCAGGGCGACCAGGGTGATCACACCCATCGCCGACAGATAGACGCCGACCAGCACCGGGCTGCCGCCCGCGAGGCCCCAGAGGGCGACCGCGATGAACGGCGCGACGGCGGCGCCCAGGATGCTCGAGACGTTGTAGCTGATCGCCGAGCCCGTGTAGCGCACGTTCGTCGGGAACAGCTCGGGCAGCACCGAGGCCATCGGCCCGAAGGTGAGGCCCATCAGCGAGAAGCCCACTATGAGCAGGGCCATCACGCCCACGAACCCGCCACCGAACAGCGGCACGAAGAGCAGGCCGAACACGATGATCGCGATGGTCACCACGATCAGGTGGGCCCGCCGCCCGAACCGTTCGGCGAGGGGGCCGGAGACGAGCGTGAAGATGCCGAAGAACACGACGCCGACGATCAGCATGATCAGGAAGTCGTTGCGGGTGTACCCGAGCCCCGCGACGGGGGCGTCGGAGGGCGCCGTGCCGTAGGTGAGCGTGTACGTGGTCATCAGGTAGAACAGCGTGTAGGTCGCGAGCATGATGAACGTGCCGAGGATGAGCGGGCGCCAGCTGCCGCGCAGCACGGCGCCGAGGGGCACCTTCACGACCTCGCCGCGCTCGACCACCTTCTGGAAGGCGGGCGTCTCGATCAGCTTGAACCGCACGTAGAGCCCGATGATGACGAGGATCGCGCTGGCGAGGAACGGCACCCGCCACCCCCAGGCGAGGAACTGCTCGTCGGAGAGCGTGCTGGCGAGAAGCAGGAAGACGCCGTTGGCGAGGATGAAGCCGATCGGGGCGCCCAGCTGCGGGAAGGTGCCGTAGATGGCGCGCTTGCCGGCCGGAGCGTTCTCGGTCGCGAGCAGCGCCGCACCGCTCCACTCGCCGCCGAGCCCGAGGCCCTGGCCGAAGCGCATGATCACGAGCAGGGCGGGCGCCAGGATCTCCCACCCCGGGGTGATGCCGGTGGGGAGGATGCCGATGATGAAGGTCGCGATGCCCATGGTGAGGAGCGAGGCGACCAGGGTGCGCTTGCGGCCGATGCGGTCGCCGAAGTGGCCGAAGATGATCGACCCGATCGGTCGCGCGACGAACGCGACGCCGAATACGGCGAACGACTGCAGCAGCGAGATCGTCGGGTCTGCGTTGGCGAAGAACAGGGTCGGGAAGACCAGGACGGCCGCCGTGGCGTACGCGTAGAAGTCGTAGAACTCGATCGACGTGCCGATGAGGCTCGCGAAGATGATCCGAGACTTCGGGTTGGCGGGTGCTGCAGTCGTAGCTGACATCGTGGTTCCTTCCGGCCGCGAAACGGCCTCACCACACTACGCCCGATCGGCCTGCTGCCCGCCGGTTGGGGTAGCGGGGTTGACAACCGACCGGCGACGCGGCGCTGCGCCCGGCATCCGATCCGCCACGCCCCACGCGAACACGCGACCCATCGCCTCGAGCACGATTCCGAGGCTCATCTTGGAGGTGCCACCCTCGCGCTCGGTGAAACTGATCGGCACCTCGGTGATGACGAGGCCGGCCCGCTCGATGCGCCAGGCCAGCTCGACCTGGAAGCCATAGCCCTGCGACGCCACCGACTCCACGTGCTGGGAGCGCAGCGCGCTCGCCCGGAAGGCGCGATACCCCGAGGTGATGTCGCGTAGGTGCGAGCGCAGCATGACCCGGGCGAAGGCGGTGCCTCCGCGCGAGAGCAGGCGGCGGGATGTCGGCCAGTTGTGCACCTCGCCGCCCGGCATCCAGCGGGTGCCGATCGCGAGGTCGGCTCCCGCGTCGAGGGCAGCGAGCAGGGCGGGCAGCTGCTCGGGATGATGCGAGCCGTCGCCATCCATCTCAACGAGATAGCCGTACCCGCGCTCGAACCCCCACGCGAAGCCCGCCCGGTACGCCGCGCCCAGGCCATCCTTGCCCGCGCGGTGCAGCACGTGCACCCGCGGGTTGGCGGCGGCCAGGTCATCCGCCAGCTGTCCGGTGCCGTCGGGGCTGTTGTCGTCGACGACCAGCACCTCGATAGAGGAGATCACCTCGGTGACCCGGTGCACCATCGACTCGAGGTTGGCCCGCTCGTTGTACGTCGGGATCACGACGAGGGTCTTCTGCACAATGCGACATTACCGGGGGTGGCTGACCGACCGCGGAGGGTTGCCAGGGCGCCCGCCTCGTGCTTATGCCCGGGGGAGGAACCCGACCCGGTCGTAGGCCCTGGCCAGCGTCACGTCGGCGATCGCCGCGGCGCGATCGGCGTTATCAGCGAGAATCCGGTCCAGTTCTGCCGGGTCGCCCAGCAGCTCGAGCGCGCGCGCCCGGATGGGCCCGAACGTCTCGACGACCACGTCGGCGAGACCCGACTTGAAATCGCCGTACCCGTGGCCCTCGTACTCGGTCTCGATCTCGGCGATCGGGCGGCCGGAGAGCACCGAGTAGATGCTCAGCAGATTGGAGATGCCGGGCTTGGTCGCCAGGTCGTAGCGCACACTGCCCTCGCTGTCGGTCGTCGCTTGCTTGATCTTCTTCGCGCTGACCGCCGGGTCGTCGAGCACCCACACGACCCCCTTCTCCGACGAGGCCGACTTGCTCATCTTGTTCCCCGGCTCCTGCAGGTCGTAGACCTTCGCGGTCTCCTTCAGGATGCTCGCCTGGGGAGCCACGAACGTCTCGCCGAACCGCTGGTTGAAGCGGTACGCCAGGTCGCGGGTCAGCTCGATGTGCTGGCGCTGGTCTTCGCCCACCGGCACCACTTCGGCGTCGTAGAGCAGGATGTCTGCCGCCTGCAGCACGGGATAGGTGAAGAGGCCCACGTTGGTGCCGTCGGCACCCTGCTTCTGCGATTTCTCCTTGAACTGGATCATCCGGCTCGCCTCACCGAAGCCGGTGATCGTGTTCAGCACCCACGCCAGCTGCGGGTGGGCGGCGACGTGCGACTGCACGAACAGGATCGACTTCTGCGGGTCGATGCCCGCGGCGATGTACTGCGCGGCGGTGCGGCGGGTCGCCTCGCGAAGCTCAGCCGGATCCTGCGGCACGGTGATCGCGTGCAGGTCGACGACGCAGAACACGGCGTCGTGGGTCTCCTGCAGCTGCTTCCACTGCAGGAGGGCACCGATGTAGTTGCCGATCTGGAGGGAGGATGCCGAGGGCTGCATACCGGAGAAGAGGCGGGGTTTCGTCACCGCCCCAGTCTTCCACGGCGCGGGTCTCGACTTCGCTCGACCACGGTCAGATGGCGTAGTCCACGACGACGGGGGCGTGGTCGCTCCAGCGCTGGTCCCAGGCCGCGGCCCGGTCGACCGTGTAGTTCTGCACGGCAGCGGCGAGCGCCGGGGTGGCCACCTGGTAGTCGATGCGCCACCCGGTGTCGGTGTCGAACGCTTGACCGCGCTGCGACCACCAGGTGTATGGCCCGGGCACGTCGCCGGCCCAGGTGCGGCCCACGTCGACCCAGCCGAGCCCCGGTGCCACCGTTCCATCAACGCCTTCGACGGGCTGCCCCGCTGGGCCGAAGAACCGGTCGAAGTAGGCGCGCTCGCGCGGCAGGAAGCCGGAGCTGGTGCGATTGCCCCGCCAATTCTTGATGTCGAGTTCGCGGTGCCCGACGTTCAGGTCGCCCACGACCAGCGCCAGTTCGCTGTGGGCCGCGAGCTCGGGCATCCGCTGCGTCATCGCGTCGAGAAACTTCCACTTCTCGTCCTGCTTCGGCGTGCCCACCACACCGGAGTGCACGTAAGTGGAGACCACGGTCACAATGCGGTCGCCCACGTCGTAGTCGGCCTCCAGCCACCGGCCGGCGCTGTCGAAGTCGTCGTCGCCAAGGGTCACGCGGTGGATGCTCGCCGCCTTGCGGGAAGCCAGCGCAACGCCAGCGCGCCCCTTCGCGGTCGCGGCATCGTGCAGGATGTCCCATTCCGGGCCGAGCAGCTGCTCGAGGTCTTCGGTCGCGGCACGTACCTCCTGCATCGCGAGGATGTCGACGTCGCGAGCGGCGAGCCAGTCGCCCATGCCCTTGCGGAAGGCGGCGCGAACGCCGTTGGTGTTGATGGTCGCGATGCGCAGCGGCGTGGTCACCCGCACAGCCTACAAACCGGCACCGACGTGGCGAGGAGCTAGAGCGCGACGCCCGCCTGGGTGGGCTTGCCCGCGCCGGGTTCGCCCGAGCGCCGGGTGCCTTTCAGGTCGACATCCGCGTCGTCGGCGCTCACCGCAATCCAGCTCGCCCCGAGCAGGATCACCTGGCAGATCAGGTTGAACCAGATCAGCAGGCCGATGATCACCGCGAACGACGCCAGCAGCGGGTTGCGGGTGGCGCCACCGAGCAGCACGCTGCCGAGCGCCTGCAGCACGCCGAGAGCGACGCCGGCCAGCATAACTCCCTGCGCCAGCTGCCGGAACGGGATGGCGATGCCCGAGACCACCCGATAGAACAGCGCGAGAATCACGACGTCGAGCAGCACGACCACGAGCAGGCCGACGACGCGGGCCCCCACGATCGCGAGAGTGGATCTCGTGCTGATGCCGAGCGAGGTGAACACCCACTCCAGGGCCGCGGTGCTGAACACCGATAGTGCGGCCGAGACGCCGAGCGCCGCGCCGAAGGCGAGCGCGAGGCCGAGGTCTTTCAGCTTCAGCAGCAGGAAGTTCGTCGCGGGCATCGGCAGCCCGAAGATCAGCCGAACCGCTTCGCGCCCGGACGCGAGCCACCCGAGCGCCGTGACGAGGAGGCCGACGGCGGCGACCGCGCCCGTCCAGCCGAGGATGCTGCTCTCGAACAGGGTGCTCGCGTCGATTGCGCCGTCAGAGCCGTCGGTATTGATCAGGCCGGGCAGGTTGGTGGCGATCAGTTGGAGAAACGCCGCCTCGAACTGCGGGTTGGAACGGATGATGAATCCCGCCGCCGCGAACCCGACCCAGATCGCCGCGAAGACCGCGAACAGGGCCTGGTACGACAGGCCGCCGGCGAGCAGTGGACCCCCCTTGGCGCCGTACTGTAAGAACACCCGCACCGGTTTGAGTTTCAGCACCCACGCCGTCACGGCGGCAATTCGATCCATCAACGCCATCTGCCCACCATAGCTAGGCTGGCACGGGGCACGGAAAGGACTACCACGATGGCCAACGACGGAGTAGAACTGCGCGGAGTCGGGGTCGGCCGCGGCATCGCGATCGGATCAACCCTCCGGATGCCCGACCCTCTGCCCGAGCCGGAGGCCGGTTCGCACGATGGCGACGCCGCGGCCGAGTTCGCCCGCGTGCAGACATCCCTCACCGCGGTCGCCGACGAGCTCGCCGCCAAGGGCGCCCGCGCGGGCGGCGACGCCCAGGGCGTGCTGGAGGCCGCGTCGATGATGGCGCAAGACCCGACGCTCAGCGACGACGTCAAGCAGCGCATCGAGTCGGGCACCTCCGGCGAGCGCGCGGTGTTCGAGGCGTTCGCGGCCTTCCAGGACATCCTCATCGGCATGGGCGGCTACATGGCCGAGCGCGCCACCGACCTCGGCGACGTGTCGCAGCGCATCATCGCCAACCTGCGCGGGGTGCCCGCCCCCGGCGTTCCGGAGAGCGACACCCCGTTCATCCTGGTCGCCCCGGATCTGGCCCCCGCCGACACCGCCCTGCTCGATCTCGACAAGGTTCTCGGGTTGGTCACGCGGGACGGCGGGCCCACCAGCCACACCGCGATCCTCGCCCGGTCGAAGTCGATCCCGGCGATCGTCGGCGTGACGGGCGCGCTCGACCTCGCCGACGGCACCGTCGTGATTCTGGATGCCGCCTCCGGCCTGGTCACCGTCGACCCCGCCGAAGAGCTGCTCGCCGACGCCCGCGAGCGCATCGCGACCCGGGCGGCCGCGGCGACGCTGCCCCTCGTCGATGGCGCGCTGGCCGACGGCACGAAGATCCCGCTGCTGGCCAACGTCGGGTCGCCGAAGGACGGGCCCGAGGCCGTCGAGCTCGGCGCCGAGGGTGTCGGGCTCTTCCGCACCGAGTTCCTCTTCCTCGACTCCAAGACCGCGCCGACCGTCGCCGAGCAGCAGCAGAAGTACACCGAGCTGCTCTCGTTCTTCCCCGGCAAGAAGGTCGTGGTGCGGGCGCTCGACGCCGGCGCCGACAAGCCGCTCGCCTTCCTGAACGCCGCCGAGGAGGAGAACCCGGCACTCGGGCTGCGGGGCCTGCGCGCCCTGCGCGCGAGCGAGCAGATCCTGATCGACCAGCTCACCGCTCTGAAGGGCGCCCAGGATGCCACCGACGCCGACCTGTGGGTCATGGCGCCGATGGTCGCCGACGCCGAGGAGACCAAATACTTCGTCGAACTCGGCAAGAAGCTCGGCCTCAAGACCGTCGGGGTGATGGCCGAGGTGCCGTCGCTCGCGGTGCTGGCCGACCAGGTGCTCGCAGAAGCCGACTTCGTATCGATCGGCACCAACGACCTCACCCAGTACACGCTCGCGGCCGACCGGATGCTCGGGTCGGTGGCCAGCTACCAGGACCCGTGGCACCCCGCCGTGCTCAGGCTGGTCAAGATGCTCGGCGACGCCGGGGCCGCCGCGGGCAAGGGCGTGGGAATCTGCGGTGAGGCCGCGGCCGACCCGCAGCTCGCGGTCGTGCTCGTGGGGCTCGGAGCGACCACGCTCTCGATGACCCCGGCGGCGCTCGCCGACGTCAGGGCGGAGCTCGCCACGGTCACGTTGGAGCAGGCCCGGGCCCGCGCTACCGCGGCCGTCGCCGCGCAGACCGCGTCGGGCGCCCGAGCCGCCGCGGCCGAAATTGGCGAGCTCGCGTCATAATTCGGGCGATCGACAGTCTCTCCCCATGAGGGACGTCAGATTCGGGGGCACTGGCGCATTCTTCATTCCGCATGCACAATGAAATAGGACCCGGGAATGGATCAGGGGGATGACCAATCTTGAGAACCCGAAGTCGACGACTTCGGACGAAGACCTTGTAGAGCGCACGCGATCGGGGGATCAGCGTGCTTTTGCCGAGCTCTGGCGTCGGCACTTCCGCTCGGGCGTGCGCGTGGCCCGGCAATTCACCTCGTCGATCGACGCCGACGACCTGGTGTCTGAGGCGTACACCCGCATCTACCAGCGCGTGCTCGCCGGCGGTGGACCCACCGGCGCATTCCGCCCGTACCTCTACACGACCATCCGGAACCTGGCCTCGACGTGGGGCGCGGCATCGCGCGAGGTGCAGGTCGACGACATCGCGGACTTCGAGGATCCCGGCACCCTCGACGATCCGGCAGCCATCGCGCTCGATCGCACGCTGACCGCGCGAGCGTTCCGCAGCCTTCCGGAGCGCTGGCAGTCGGTGCTCTGGTACACCGAGGTCGAGGGGATGGACCCGCACGAGGTCGCCCCCATCCTCGGGATCACCGCGAACAGCGTCGCCGCCCTCTCCTACCGCGCCCGTGAGGGCTTGCGGAAGGCGTGGCTGCAGGCCCACATCAACGATGCCGCCGCCGCCGGCGAATGCCAGTGGACGATGTCGCGCATGGGTGAGCACGCCCGCAACGGGCTCACGGCCAGGGACAGCGAGCGGATGACCTTCCACCTGGCCACCTGCACCAAGTGCGCGATCATCAACGAGGAAGTGGATGAGGTGGGCTCCCGCCTCGCGCTCGTGATGCTCCCGCTCGTGCTCGGGGGAGTTGCCGGCGGCGCACTGCTCAGCGCGATGGCGCAGGGCGGCTCCGCGGTCGCAGCGGCCAGCGCGGCCAGTGTCATCCCGGCGCTGCCCGTCGGCATCGGTGCGAGCGCAGCGACCGGCGCGAGCGCGCTGGTGGCCGCGACGGCCGGACCGGTCGCCGTGATCGGCTCCCTGGCGCTCGCCGCCGCTATCACCGGCTCGGTGCTCCTGCCTCCGACGCCCACTCCCAGCCCGGTCGCCGAGAACACCTCGAGCACGAGCACCACCACGACGACCAGCGCGCCCGTGGCAGCGGTACCGGTCGACCAGGGGCCGATCGTGCCGGAAACCACCCCCGCTCCCGCGGGACCGCTGCCCGCCGACATCCCGAGCGATCTCGGCGGCGCCGTGGGCGGTGTCGTTGATGGTGTGGTCGGGGGAGCCGGCGAGGTGCTGGACTCGACGGTCAACACGCTCACCGACAATGGGCAGGTCGCCTCGGCATCACTGACCCTCACCGGAACCGGCACCCCGGGTGCCACCCTGGCGCTGCAGGCCGCGGGCCAGGTGTACGCCACGACCGCGGTTGACGCGAGCGGGAGGTTCTCCCTCACGGCCGCCGCGATTCCGGGCGGACTGTCATCCCTCGAGCTGGTGCAAACGGTCGACCGCGAATATCTGCGGCGCTTGCTCCCCGTCGGGAGCCTCCTCGGCCCGGTCGATCACCTGATCGACGCCCTCGTCGCGCCGCTGAACCTCACGGGTGGCGGACTGCCGGGAGTCTCGATTGCGCTGCTCTGAGGTTTTCGCGAACCTCGCGTCATAGTTCGACCGGAACCGTGTCTCTCTGGTGGAACCCGATTCCCGCCCCACGGGCGTCACCGTGGGGTGACGACCCTGCCTCTGTCACCCAGGACGGAGGCAGGGTCGGTCCCGTCAAAGGGTGACCGCAGACGTTATTCGGCCGAGAGGGTGGGAAGCTGCATCGGCACGAAGTTCGGGAAGGCCGCGGCCTTGCTGCCCAGATCGACGGCGGTGCTCACGGGTTCCGCGGCGACGGCCAGGCTCGCGCTGACCGCGATGCTGACGGACGCGAGGAGCATGGCGGCGGTCACGCCAGCGGCACGCCAGGGGGTGCGCACGGCGGCAAGAACGGGGTTCATGGCGAGCATGGGCAGCGATTCACTTTCGGGAGAAAATCGACCGGCGCTAGGGACGTCGGGGCGGCTTCGGGTGCCGCTTCCAGAACTATAGCGATAAAACGGGGACAGAACGACCTGTCTGTCACAAAATTCTTTTCGGGCGTGTCGCGCGCCCGCGGCGCGAGCTATCCGACGCGGGTCAGCGCCACCAAGCGGAGGGTGCCGTCGTCGGCCCAGTGGCAGGTCTGCAGCACGACGTCGCCGGTCATCCCGGCGATCGCATCCTCCGCGTAGTCGTCGGCACGGGCATCCCGCTCCTCGCCGACCACGTACGTGCCGTCGAGACCGGCGCCCGACAGGGCGACCGTCTGACCGGGGAGCATCTCGAGCACGATCCCGCCGCCGCAGAAGTTGTGGGCCCCGACGATCGGCAGGGGCACGGCAGAGCTGAAGTCCATCCGCACCCAGATGCAGCTGTCGACCTCGGCCTGCAGGCCGATCGCGCCGATGGGGATGGTCCAGTCCGGGCCGGCGGGCACGAGGTCGGCGACCTCGACGGCCTGTGCCTCCGGCAGCGCCAGGGTCGGCAGCTGCCCGGTCCGCTCGAGGGCGGCGAAGCTCCTGGCCACGGCAACTGGGGCATCACCGGCAACGGCGGACGGTGCGGCGACGACGCCAGCACCGACGGCCACAGCGACGCTGAGGGTGAGGATGAGGGACTGAACGAGCAGGGCGCGACGAGGTCTGGGCGCGGGGGAGAGCATCGGGTAGTGATCGCTTTCGGGGGAGTGATCGAGTCACACGTGTAGGGGCACGTGATGCGAGGCCCGGGGAAGCCTCGCTGTTGACACTAGCCTACAAGTGGGACAGACCGCTCTGTCTGTCGCACTTTTCTCAGGAAAGTATTTCCCGCTACGCCTTACCGCGCAGAATCGCCTGCTTGACCTCGGCGATCGCCTGCGTCACCTGAATGCCGCGCGGGCACGCGTCGGTGCAGTTGAAGGTCGTGCGGCAGCGCCACACCCCCTCTTTGTCGTTGAGGATGTCGAGGCGAACCTGGGCGTTCTCGTCGCGCGAGTCGAAGATGAACCGGTGGGCGTTGACGATGGCGGCGGGGCCGAAGTACTGTCCGTCGGTCCAGAACACCGGGCAGCTCGAGGTGCAGGCGGCGCACAGGATGCACTTGGTGGTGTCATCGAAGCGGGCGCGCTCCACGGGGCTCTGCTTGCGCTCCTTGCCCTTCTCGGTGAGCGGACCGGCCATGAGGAACGGGTTCACCGACTTGAAGGAGTTGAAGAAGGGCTCCATGTCGACGATGAGATCCTTCTCCAGCGGAAGGCCCTTGATCGCCTCGACGTAGATCGGCTGCGAGATATCCAGATCCTTGATCAGCGTCTTGCAGGCGAGCCGGTTGCGGCCGTTGATACGCATCGCGTCAGAGCCGCAGACACCGTGCGCGCACGAGCGGCGGAAGGTGAGCGTGCCGTCCTGCTCCCACTTGATCTTGTGCAGCGCGTCGAGCACGCGGTCGGTGCCGTGCATCTCGACGTCGAAGTCCTGCCAGCGCGGCTCCGCGTCGACCTCGGGGTCGAAGCGCCTGATCATCAGGGTTGCCGTGAAGGTGGGGATCTCCTCGGGAACGGCGGGTTTGTTCTCCAGTACGGCGTTGCTCATCAGTACTTTCTCTCCATCGGCGGGTAGTTCGTGATCACGACGGGCTTCCAGTCGAGACGGATGTGCTCACCGGCGTCGGCAGACTCCGGGTCGCCGACCAGGTAGGCCATGGTGTGCACGAGGAAGTTCTCGTCGTCACGATCCGGGTAGTCCTCGCGCATGTGACCGCCGCGCGACTCGTGCCGCGACCGGGCCGAGTACACGAGCACCTCGGCGAGGTCGAGCAGGAAGCCGAGCTCGATGGCCTCGAGCAGGTCGGTGTTGAAGCGCTTGCCCTTGTCCTGGATCTGGATGTTCTTGTACCGCGCGCGCAGCACCTCGATCAGCTCGGTGACCTCTTTGAGGCTCTCCTCCGTGCGGAAGATCTGCGCGTTGCGGTCCATCGAGTCCTGCAGCTCCTTGCGGATGACCGCGACTCGCTCCGTGCCGTCGCCTGAGCGCACCATATCCATGATGCGCTGGATGCCCGCGGTGGGGTTGTCCGGAAGGGGCAGGAAGTCGACCCCGCCCGCGACGTACTTCACCGCGTTGCGACCGGCGCGCTTGCCGAACACGTTGATGTCGAGCAGCGAGTTGGTGCCGAGGCGGTTCGAGCCGTGCACCGAGACGCAGGCGCACTCGCCTGCCGCGTACAGCCCGCGCACCACCGTGGTGTTGTCGCGCAGCACCTCAGCGTCGACGTTGGTCGGGATGCCGCCCATCGCGTAGTGCGCGGTCGGCAGCACGGGCACCGGCTCCGTGTAGGGCTCGACGCCGAGGTAGGTGCGGGCGAACTCCGTGATGTCCGGCAGCTTCTCGTCGATGACGGCCGGCTCGAGGTGGGTGATGTCGAGGTAGAGGTAGTCCTTGTTGGGCCCGGCTCCCCGGCCTTCGCGGATCTCGAGGGCCATCGATCGCGCGACGATGTCACGTGGCGCGAGGTCCTTCAGGGTCGGGGTATAGCGCTCCATGAAGCGCTCGCCGCTGGCGTTGCGCAGGATGGCGCCCTCACCGCGGGCGGCTTCGGAGAGCAGGATGCCGAGGCCCGCGAGACCCGTCGGGTGGAACTGGAAGAACTCCATGTCCTCCAGCGGCAGGCCCTTGCGCCAGATGATGCCGACGCCGTCGCCCGTGAGGGTGTGGGCGTTGGAGGTGGTCTTGAAGATCTTGCCGAACCCGCCGGTGGCGTAGATGATCGCCTTCGCCTGGAAGACGTGCAATTCGCCCGTGGCGAGCTCGTAGGCCACCACGCCTGAGGGCTGCTCGACCCCATCGACCTCGGTCATCACCATGTCGAGCACGTAGAACTCGTTGAAGAAGTTGATGCCCAGGCGCACGCAGTTCTGGTACAGCGTCTGCAGGATCATGTGACCCGTGCGGTCGGCGGCGTAGCACGCACGGCGAACGGGAGCCTTGCCGTGCTCGCGGGTGTGCCCGCCGAAGCGACGCTGGTCGATCATCCCATCGGGAGTGCGGTTGAACGGGAGGCCCATGTTCTCGAGGTCGATGACCGCGTCGATGGCCTCCTTCGCGAGGATCTCAGCGGCGTCCTGGTCGACCAGGTAATCGCCACCCTTGACGGTGTCGTACGTGTGCCACTCCCAGTTGTCCTCCTCCACGTTGGCGAGCGCCGCGGCCATGCCGCCTTGCGCGGCTCCCGTGTGCGAGCGGGTGGGGTAGAGCTTGGAGATCACCGCGGTGCGCGCGTGCGGCCCCGCTTCGATCGCTGCGCGCATGCCTGCGCCGCCGGCGCCCACGATCACGATGTCGAACTGGTGGTAATGCACGCCGTCGATGACGGTCGACTCAGTCTCGTCCGTCACTACGGCACCGGGCAGAAGCTGGGGAGCAGGTCAGCGGCTGCGCCGGCGGGGCAAGGGTCGAACGTATAGATCACAAGGGTTCCCAAAATGAGGAGGATGGCCGTGGATGCCGCGACGGCACTCAGCAGGATGGTGCGCACGAGCCGGTTGCTCGCGTAGTCGTTGATCAGGGTGCGCATGCCGTTACCGCCGTGGATGAGGGCGAGCCACAGCAGCAGCGTGTCCCACACCATCCAGAACGGGTCAGCGAGCTTGCCCGCGACGAAGGCGAAGTCGATGGCCTGAACGCCGTCGCCGGCGACCAGGTTCACGAACAGGTGACCGAAGATGAGCACGACCAGCACGACGCCGCTGGCGCGCATGTAGATCCAGCCCCACTTCTCCCAGTTGGTGCCGCGACCGCGCGGGGAGTTGGGAATGGGTACCGCGGTCATTCGCCGCCTCCGAAGATGTGCATGAGCTGGCGGGGGATGAAGCCGGCGAGCAGCACGATCCACAGGCCGATGACGATCCAGAACATCAGCTTCTGGTGCCGGGTGCCGACGCTCCAGAAGTCGATCAGGATGATTCGCAGCCCGTTCAGGGCGTGCAGGCCGATCGCGGCGACGAGCGCGATCTCACCGAGCCCCATGATGGGCGTCTTGTAGGTGTTGATCACCGCGTTGTACGCCTCGGGGCTCACCCGCACGAGCGACGTGTCGAGGATGTGCACGAGCAGGAAGAAATAGATGGCGACCCCGGTGATGCGGTGCAGTACCCACGACCACATGCCCTCGCGACCGCGGTACAGGGTTCCGGCGGGCCGTTTCGGCATCGAGATGATGGGAGCTGCGGGCTTATCCTTCGCCAGGGTTCCGGCAGGACTCTCGGACACGAGCGACTCTCCTTGCGGATTGTGGGGCTGCTCCAGTTGCAACCGGCGAACGTCCGGAGTGCGGACCTTTCCAGTGTATTCCGCCCCGCGGGCCCCTATGGTTCACCGGGGCCTAAATAGCTCGACAATCAAGGTAGTTTCGAAGGAACCGGGATTCTTTTCGAGGTGATGACCCGCGAACCGCGCGCGATGGCCACCGCGTAGTGCCCGATCAGCTCGTCGCACAGGGCTGCCCACGACTTGCCGAGCACCGCCCGGCGGCCCGCCTCGCCCATCCGGGCGCGCAGCACCGGGTCGGCCGCGATCCGCTGCACGTACGACCGCAGCTGCGCGTCGTCGGCGGCCGGGTAGAGGTAGCCGGTGATGCCGTGATCGACCAGGTCGATCGGCCCCCCGGCGTGCGGGACGACCACGGGCAGCCCGCTGGCATGCGCCTCCTGGATGGTCTGCCCGAAGGTCTCCTCGGTGCCGGTGTGCACGAAGATGTCGAGACTGGCGTACGCCGCCGCGAGCTGTGCGCCGGAGAGCGAGCCGAGCCAGCTCACCGGCATTCCCTTCAGTTGACGCGTGACCCAGGGCAGGGCGGGCCCGTCGCCGACGATCGCGAGCCGGATGTTCGGGATGCCGCGCAGCGCCGACATCCGTTCCACCTGCTTCTCCGGTGCGATGCGCCCGACGTAGCCGATGACGATCTCGCCGTTCGGGGCGAGCTGCTCGCGGAGCGCTGCCGCCTCTGACGTCGAGCGGTTGCGCGGGTGATAGCGGTCGAGGTCGACGCCCCGACCCCAGCGCTCCAGGCGCTGCACCCCGGCGGAGGAGAGGTCGTTCATCGACGAGCTCGACGGCACGAGCGTGAGCTCGGCGCCCTCGTGGATCCAGCGGACGACCCGCCACGCGAACCGGGTGGCAGCGCCCAGGTGATTGCGGCGGGCGTAGCCGGCGACATCGGTCTGGAAGATGGCGACGGCCGGGATGCCCAGCCGCTTGCCCGCGGCGATCGCCTGCGCTCCGAGTAAGAAGGGGGAGGCGGCGTGAATCACGTCGGGGCGGAAGTCGGCGATCAGCCGCTGCACGAGCGGGTTCGGCAGCCCGACCGGGAACTGGCGGTACGCCAGGGCCGGAACCTCGTGCACCCGGAAGCCCGCGTACTCGCGGGGGGCGCCCGCGGCCGGCACGATGACGATCGCCTCGTGCCCGTTCTGCGCCAGGTGGTCGAGCACCTTGGTGACGCTGTTGGTTACTCCGTTGACGGTTGGCAGGAAACTTTCGCTCACGATAGCCACGCGCATGACAGCGACGCTAAGCGGCGGTCATGACAGCAGGGTGAATGGGGCCTTAAGAGTCTCTCTCGGCCCGCCGTCTATGTTTGTCGGATGAACAGAACCCCGTTCGAGGATTTCTACAGCGTCATCCCTGCTGGCGGAATCGGCTCGCGTCTCTGGCCGCTATCGCGCGCCGACGCGCCCAAGTTCCTGCACGACCTGACGGGATCGGGGCAGACGCTGTTGCGTGACACCTGGGATCGGCTGCTCCCGCTCTCCGGGGTCGACCGCGTGATGGTGGTGACCGGCCGCGCCCACCGCGCCGCCGTGGAAGCCCAGCTTCCGGAACTCGCCGACCTGAACGTGGTGCTCGAGAGCGAGCCGAAGGACTCCTCTGCGGCGATCGGTCTCGCCGCGGCCATCCTGGTGAAGCGGGAGCCCGACGTCATCATCGGCTCGTTCGCGGCCGACCACGTGATCAAAGACAAGCGCAGCTTCCGCCGGGCGGTGGGGGAGGCCATCTCCGCCGCGCGCGCCGGGTACATCGCCACAATCGGCATCACCCCCACCGAGCCGGCGATCGGGTTCGGCTACATCCACTGCGCTGGGCCGATGACCATCGAGGGCGCACCGAGCGCGGTCGCCGCGAGCTCGTTCGTCGAGAAGCCGGACGCCGAGACCGCCCAGCGCTACCTCGACAGCGGCGATTACTTATGGAACGGCGGCATGTTCATCGCGCGCGCCGACGTGCTGCTGGCGCAACTCGGCGAATCCCGCCCCGACCTGCTCGCCGGGCTGACCGAGCTGGCCGAGGCGTGGGACACCCCTCGCCGCGGCGCGGTCGTCGACCGGGTGTGGCCGGGGCTGGAGAAGATCGCCATCGACTACACGGTCGCCGAGCCCGCCGCGGCCGCCGGCCGCCTCATCGTCGTGCCCGGCGACTTCGATTGGGACGACGTCGGCGACTTCGCCTCGATCGCCAAGCTGCACTCCGGTGGCCGGAAGTCGGATCTCGCGATCCTCGGCGAGAACGCCCGGGTGCTCGCCGATGCTTCTACCGGCGTCGTCATCAGCCAGAGCGGCCGGTTGATCTCGCTGATCGGCGTCAGCGACATCGTCGTGGTCGACACCCCCGATGCGCTCCTGGTCACCACGACCGCGAACGCGCAGCGGGTGAAGGCCGTCGTGGACGCCCTGAAACTGTCCGGGCGTAACGACGTTCTGTGACCTGGGCCGCTCACGCGGACTGACGCGGACCTTGCGGTAACGAAACGGTAACGAAGGGGTTGCGGTCCGTTATCGGCGGGTTCACCCTCGTGCGGCACTGGCTAGCGTCGGTGACAGCCACCGCCGTCCAGGCGGTCATTCCTGAGGAGACCGACGCTATGTCGAAGTCATTCACGCTGCGCGCGAGCGTCATCATCGGTGCGGCCGCCCTGCTGCTCGCCGGCTGCGCCCCGGCGCCCGTCGACACCGGAGATGACGGAGCGGACGCGGAGTTCTGCGCCCGCATGGTCACCAACTCCGGTGGCCTCGACGACCGCTCGTTCAACGAAACCAGCTGGCAGGGTCTCGAGCAGGCCGCCGACGAGTTCAGCATCGACGTCGACGTGCTGGTGTCGACCTCGGAGACCGACCTGGCGCCCAACGTGCAGCAGGCCGTCGACACCGGGTGCGGCTTCGTGCTCACCGTCGGGTACGAGCTGGCCCCGGCCACCGCCGAACAGGCGGCCGCGAATCCCGATGTCGATTTCGCCATCGTGGATGAGGTCGTCGACGCCCCCAACGTGAAGCCGCTGGTGTTCGACACCGCACAGGCCGCATTCCTCGCCGGCTACCTTGCGGCCGGAGTCTCCACCACCGGGATCGTCGCGACCTTCGGCGGCGGTAACCAGCCGCCCGTCACCCTCTTCATGGACGGCTTCGTCGACGGCGTCGCCAAATACAACGAGGTGCACGGCACGGCCGTGGTCGCGCTCGGCTGGAACAAGGAGACGCAGGATGGCGTCTTCACCGGTGACTTCGAAGACATCAACAAGGGTCTGACCACCACCCAGGGGTTCATCGACCAGGGCGCCGACGTGATCCTCCCGGTGGCCGGCCAGGTCGGGGAGGGCGCCGCTCGCGCCGCGCTCGACTCGGGCACCGCCTCGATCATCTGGGTCGACTCCGACGGCTACGACACCCTCGCCGCCGACTTCCGCCCGGTGCTGCTGACCTCGGTGCTGAAGAACACCGGTGACGCGGTCGTCGAGATCGTGAAGACGAGCATCGACGGCACCTTCGACAACTCCGCCTACATCGGCACGCTCGAGAACGGCGGGGTCGACATCTCGCCGTTCCACGACCTGGCGGGCAAGGTCTCGGCCGAGCTGTCGGCCGAGATCGACCAGCTGCGGGCCGACATCATCGCCGGCACCATCGTGGTGACCAGCCCGAGCACCCCGGAATAGGGCCGGATCGGGCCCGGAGCCGGGTGCGAAATACCCCCAATATGTCGGGCTGATTTCGGGGCCGTCGCGAATTTGTAACCATTCGGCGACGGTCCCGGAATCCCGGCTCGGCCCTGCCAACTTTGGGTAACGTGTAGGCACTATGTCCCAGCGTTCCCCGTTGGGCAGCACCTTGGAGGACACCTTGAGAATCACCTCTCGCGGCCGCGTACTCGGCGGTATCGCACTGATCGGATCGAGCGCACTCGTGCTCGCCGGTTGCGCGGCAGCACCCGAAGCTCCCGACGCAGGCGAAGACACCGCCAGCGACTTCATCCCCTGCATGGTCTCCGACACCGGCGGGTTCGACGACAAGTCGTTCAACCAGCTCGGTTACGAGGGCCTCGTCGAAGCAGCCGACGACCTGGGTGTCGAGCCCATCACCGTGCAGTCCGACGCCGAGACCGACTACGCGCCGAACCTCGACAGCCTGATCTCGCAGGGTTGCTCGCTCATCGTCTCGGTCGGCTTCGCCCTCTCCGCCGCAACGGTTGAGGCAGCGCTGGCCAACCCCGACGTCGAGTTCGCCATCATCGACGACGCGGCTGACAACGACTTCGACGGTGTCACCGACGCCGAGAACATCAAGCCGATCGTCTTCAACACCGCACAGTCGGCGTTCCTCGTCGGCTACGCCGCCGCGAGCTACTCCAAGTCGGGCATCGTCGCGACCTGGGGCGGCCTGCCGTTCCCGACCGTGTCGATCTTCTCCGACGGCTTCGCGCAGGGTGTCGAGTACTACAACACCGAGAAGGGCACCTCCGTTCAGGTGCTCGGCTACGACCCCGCGACCCCCGACACCTACACGGTGACCGGTGGCTTCGAGGCCAACGACACCGCCAAGACCGTTGCGCAGAACTTCATCGACCAGGGTGCCGACGTGCTCCTGCCGGTCGGTGGACCGATCTACCAGAGCGCCGTCGCGGCGATCGCCGACTCGGGCAGCGACGTCGTGCTCGTCGGTGTTGACGCCGACCTGTACGAGACCGATCCCGACACGCAGGACATCATCCTGACCTCGATCCTCAAGGGCATCAAGTCGGCGACCTCCGCGGTCGTCGCCGATGCCGGCGCTGGCGAGTTCTCCGGTGAGACCTACATCGGTACCCTCGAGAACGATGGGGTCGGCTACGCGCCGTTCCACAACTTCGAGAGCCTCGTCTCGCCCGACCTCTCGGGTGAGCTCGAGGCGCTGCAGGCGGGCATCATCGACGGTTCCATCCCCGTCGCGTCCTACCTCGGCTAGAGCATCCCGTAACATCGCTGTACCCGTAACACCCTGTGTCGGGGAGACCAGTTCCGCTGGTCTCCCCGACCTCGTTAACTCGCTCCCCAGCAGTCGATGAAGCCTGCGCGTTAGATTGGTTCACATGAAGCTTGAACTTCGCGGAATCACCAAGAGGTTCGGTTCCCTGGTCGCCAACGACCACATTGACCTGACCGTCGAAGCGGGCGAGATCCACGCCCTGCTCGGCGAGAACGGCGCGGGCAAGTCGACCCTGATGAACGTGCTCTACGGCCTGTACCAGGCCGAGGAGGGCGAGATCCTGCTGAACGACGTGCCCCAGCACTTCGCCGGCCCGGGCGATGCCATGCTCGCGGGCATCGGCATGGTGCACCAGCACTTCATGCTCATCCCCGTGTTCACCGTCGCCGAGAACGTGATGCTCGGCCACGAAGACACGGGTTTCGCCGGCACCCTCGACCTCGCCGGCGCTCGCGAGAAGGTGCGCGAGATCTCCGCGCGGTTCGGCTTCGACGTCGATCCCGATGCGCTCATCGACGACCTGCCGGTCGGCGTGCAGCAGCGAGTCGAGATCATCAAGGCTCTCTCCCGCGACGCGAAGGTACTCGTGTTCGACGAGCCGACCGCCGTGCTCACCCCGCAGGAGACCGACGAGCTCATGGTCATCATGCGCCAGCTCAAAGAGAGCGGCACCTCGATCGTCTTCATCACCCACAAGCTGCGTGAGGTGCGCGAGGTGGCGGACCGCATCACGGTCATCCGACTCGGCAAGGTCGTCGGCCAGGCCAGCCCCACCGCGACAAACGCCGAGCTCGCGGCCCTCATGGTGGGGCGCGCAGTCGACCTCACCGTCGACAAGGGCCCGGCCGACCCCGGGTCGGCGGCGCTCGTCGTCGAGAACCTCTCGGTGATCGACCCCCGCAACCAGATCGTCGTCAACAACGTGAGCTTCACCGTGCGCGAGGGCGAGATTCTCGCGATCGCCGGGGTTCAGGGCAACGGACAGACCGAGCTGACGGAGGCGATACTCGGGCTTCAGCCCCGCGTGACGGGCAGCATCACGCTGAACGGGCTGTCGCTGCGCGGCCGCTCGGTGCGCAAGACGCTCGATGCGGGTGTCGGGTTCGTCCCCGAGGACCGCAAGGAAGACGGCCTGGTCGGCGAGTTCACCATTGCCGAGAACCTCATGCTCGACCGCGCCGAGGGCGACCCGTTCGTGAAGTTCGGGAGCCTGCAGCTGAACTACCTCGCCGACTTCGCTGAGGAGAAGGTCAAGGAATTCGACATCAGGGCGCAGGGCATCGGCACTCACGTGGGCCGGCTCTCCGGCGGCAACCAGCAGAAGGTGGTGCTCGCCCGCGAGCTCAGCCGCGACCTCAAGCTCTTCGTCGCCGCCCAACCCACCCGCGGCCTCGACGTCGGCTCGATCGAGTTCGTGCACACCCGCATCGTCGCCACCCGTGACGCGGGGGTGCCCGTGATCGTGGTCTCCACCGAGCTCGACGAGGTGGTGGCGCTCGCCGACCGCATCGCCGTCATGTACCGCGGGGCGATCATCGGCATCGTGCCCGGAGACACCCCCCGCGAGGTGCTCGGCCTCATGATGGCGGGCGAAATGCCCGCAGAAGCAGAGAGCGCAGCATGAGTGACGCCCAGGTACCCCAGCAGGGGCAGTTGCCCGACAGTCGTGAGCCCGGCCAGCCCGAGACCAAGCCCGCTGCCCAGGAGTCCCGTTCCCAGCAGGTCATCCGCGACATCATCGGCGGCAACGCGATGATCTCGGTGCTCGCCGTCATCCTCGCGCTCATCGTCGGCGCGATTCTCATTGCCTTCACCGACAAGGACGTGCAGACCGCCTCCGGCTACTTCTTCTCCCGGCCGGGCGACACCCTCAAGGCGATCTGGGATGCGGCCTCCGGTGCATACTCCGCGCTGTTTCAGGGGTCGATCTACAACTTCCGCCGCCCCGGCTTCGCGGCGGGCATCAAGCCGCTGACCGAAACCCTCACTTTCGCGACCCCGCTGATCGCGGCGGGTCTCGGCGTCGCCGTGGCGTTCCGCGTCGGCCTGTTCAACATCGGTGGCCGCGGGCAGATGCTCGTGGCGGCGGGTGCAGCCGGCTACGTGAGCTTCGCGTGGCCGCTGCCCTGGGGCATCCACCTCGTCGTCGCCGTCGTGGTCGGGATGCTCGCTGGCGCGATCTGGGGTGGCATCGTCGGTGTGCTGAAGGCCTACACCGGCGCCCACGAGGTGATTGTCACGATCATGCTCAACTACATCGCGTTCTACCTGATCTCCTTCCTGCTGCGCACCCCCGGGGCATTGCAGGCGCCGGGCTCCACCAACCCGAAGTCGCCAGCCGCGCTGCCGACCGCCGTCTTCCCCGACCTGTTCGGGCCGCAGTACAACCTGCACTGGGGATTCGTGGTCGCCATCGCGGCCACCATCTACGTCTGGTACCTGATCAACCGGTCGAGCCTCGGCTTCCAGTTCCGCGCGGTGGGCGAGAACCCGCACGCGGCGCGGGTCGCCGGCATCAACGTCAAGAAGATCTACATCTACGCGATGCTCATCTCGGGCGCCCTCGTCGGGCTCGCCGGTGTCGCGCAGGTGCTCGGCACCGTGACCAGCGGCTTCTCGAGCGGCATCGACGCGAGCATCGGGTTCGATGCCATCACCGTGGCGCTTCTCGGTCGGTCC
>Ga0247742_10000732_pt1 | contig 25269 bp, 19 predicted proteins | sample UWRJL208509C2_FD_180944 | JGI IMG/M metagenome (GOLD analysis project Ga0247742, IMG submission 180944) | Plant litter microbial communities from Arlington Agricultural Research Station in Wisconsin, United States - UWRJ-L208-509C-2 | ecosystem: Environmental > Terrestrial > Plant litter >... | reverse complement strand
CGATCGTCGCCCGCAACGCTGAACTGGTTTAGCCTGAAACATGCTCATTTCCATGGCCGGGCTGCCCGGCGCTGGTAAGTCGACGATCGGCCAAGTGATCGGGTCACGCCTCGGGTACCCGGTGGTATCGGTGGATCCGATCGAATCGGCGATCCTTCGTGCCGGAATCGACTCAGACCAGCCGACCGGGCTCGCGGCCTACCTGGTCGCGGAGATGCACGCGGAGACGACCCTCGAGTCGGGCCGCAGCGTGATCGTCGACGCGGTCAACGCTGTCGGGCCGGCACGGGAGCAGTGGGTGAACCTCGCGGCGCGAACGGGCGAGCCGCTCAAGTTCATCGAAGTGATCTGCTCCGACCCCGAACTGCACCGGCAGCGCATCGAGAGCCGCGAACGCACCCTTCCCCACCTCGAACTGACCTGGCACGCGGTGGAGCAGAGCCTCGAGGACTATTCCGACTGGACGGGTCCGAGCGGTGCCATCGCCCGGATCACCCTCGACTCGGTCGATCCTCTCGGGGTGAACGTCGAACGGGCGCTCGCCTTCATCGGTTCGTAGTTGCTGCTGCTCCTGCCGCCGTCCGAGACCAAGCGCGACGGCGGCGTTGACGGGTTGGCGCTCGACCTGTCGATGCTCGGATTCCCCGCACTCACGGTGCCTCGTCGCACCGCGATCAGCGCTCTCAAGAAGCTCTCTCGCGGCGTCAGCGGGTCGATGGCCGCCCTGGGTCTCGGGCCGACCCAGCGTTTCGAGGTGGAGCGGAACCGGGTGCTGACGGTGTCGCCGGTCATGCCGGCGCTCGATCGGTACACCGGCGTGCTCTTCGACGGGTTGGACTTCGCGAGCCTGTCAGCCGACGAGCGGGCCTTCGCCGACGGACACGTCGCGATTCATTCGGCACTGTTCGGGGTCATCCGGGCGCTCGACCCGATCCCGGCGTACCGGCTCTCGCACAACTCCCGACTTCCCGACCTCTCCCTTCGTCGGCTCTGGGCGTCCCCGGTTCGTGCCGTCCTCGCCGCCGAGGCCGGGCTGACGCTTGACCTGCGCAGCGAGTCGTACGTCGCGCTCGGCCCGGCGCCGCAGGCCCGGTATGTGCGGGTGGTGTCGGAGAACGCGAGCGGCCGGCGGGTGGCCCTGAGCCACGACAACAAGCGGGCCAAGGGCGAGTTCGCCCGGGCTGTGATCGCCAGCGGCATCGATCATCCCGACGCCGACTCGCTCCTGGAGTGGGCCGCGCTGGCCGGCATCCGGCTCGAACCCGGGGTAGCCGGCGAACTGGAACTCATCGCCTGACTCGAGCTAGGCCCGGAAGCACCCCTCGAGATGGTCATCGACGAGGCCCCCGGACTGCATGAGGGCGTACATGGTCGTCGGCCCGACGAAGCCGAACCCCATGCCTCGAAGTGTCTTGCTGAGGGCAATGGACTCCGGGGTGGAGGACGGGAGGTCGGCGAGTGATCGAGGCCGCTGGGGCCGGGCGGCGGGGGCGAAGCTCCACACCAGCTCGTCGAGCGCGCCATCAGGCAGTTCGGCGACGATGGCGGCGTTCGAGATGGTGGAGATGATCTTGGCCCGGTTGCGGATGATGCGCGCATCGAGCATCAGCGCCTCGACGTCGTCCGGAGTCATCGCGGCGACGACGGCGGGCTCGAAGTCGTGGAACACCTCGCGGAAGCCGTCGCGCCGGCGCAGGATGGTGATCCACGACAGCCCGGCCTGGAAACCCTCGAGGCTCATCTTCTCGAACAGCGCGCGGTCGCCGTGCAGCGGGAAGCCCCATTCGTCGTCGTGGTACGCGAGGTACTCGGGGTCGTTGCCCACCCAACCGCAGCGGGCGACGCCGTCGTCGGCGATGATCAGATTCGATCGTTCGGCCATCAGCGGTGCTCGATGCCCTCGTGGTCGAGCAGCCAGACCTTCGTCGGGATGCCGTTACCCCCGCTGTACCCGGTGATGCGACGATCGCCCGCGAGCACCCGGTGGCACGGCACGATGATGGGCACCGGGTTGGCCCCGACGGCACCGCCGACGGCGCGCCCGGCGGTGGGGCGACCGGTGGCGAGCCCCAGCTCGCCGTACGAGGCGATGGCCCCGAAGGGAAGCGCGGCGATCTCGGCCCAGACCGCCCGCTGGAACGGTGTGCCGGACACCGAGACGGGGACATCGAATTCGCGCCGCTGCCCCCGGAAATACTCGGTGAGTTGCTGGGCGGCACGGTCGAGCACCGCGGCACCGTTCTCGGGCACATGCTCCAGCGGCAGCGTGCCGGCTCTCTCGATGATGAGGGAGGTGATCGATTCGCCATCGCTGGTCAACTCGATTCGACCGATGGGGGAGTCGACCCGGGCCAGGTAGTGGGGGAGGGCGGCGGTGAGGATGCTACGGGTCATGCCTCGACTGTAGCCGCGTCATCCGATCGCGCTCTGGCGCTTTTCGGACCTGGGATAACGGGTCGGGAGGAGGCAGGGTGGAGGATGAGAACATGACTGCCATCGACCATCGCTCCCTCGGCGCTGCCGGCCCACTCGTCTCCACGATCGGCCTCGGGTGCAACAACTTCGGCCGGCGCGGGACGCGCACGGAGAGCCAGGACGGTACGACGGCGGTGCTCGACGAGGCCATCGAGCTCGGGGTCACGCTGCTCGACACCGCAGACATCTACGGCGGGTCGTTCGGGCAGAGCGAGACGCTGATGGGGCACGCGCTGGAAGGCAAGCGCGACCGGGTGGTTCTGGCCACCAAGTTCGGCCACCAGGAATTCTCGGTGGGCATCGAGGGCGCCAAGGGTTCGCGCGCCTACATCCGCACCGCGATCGAGGGGTCGCTGCGCCGCCTCCGCACCGACCGGGTCGACCTCTACCAGTTGCATACGCCCGACCCGGTGACCCCGATCGCGGAGACCATCGCCGCCCTCGATGAGCTGGTCGTGGAGGGGAAGATCCTGAACTACGGGCACTCCAACTTCAGCGCCGAACAGATCGCCGAAGCCGCTCTGGCCGGCGGGCGATTCGTGTCGGCGCAGAGCGAGTACAGCCTGGTCGCCCGCGAAGTGGAGAAGACCGTGCTGCCCGCGGTGCTGGAGTTCGGGCTCGGGTTCCTTCCCTACTTCCCGCTCGCCAACGGGCTCTTCACCGGCAAGTTCTCCCGCACCGAGCGCCCGTCGGATACCCGCATCATGCGCCAGCGGCCGCACGTTGTCGACAATGCCCCGTGGGACGCGATCGAGGAGTACGAGCGCCTCTGCCAGTCCCGAGGAATCACGATCCTGCAGGCGACCTTCGCGTGGCTGCTCGCCCAGCCGGGGCTGACCAGCGTGATCGCGGGAGCGACCAGCCCCGAGCAACTCGCGCAGAACGCGGCGGCGTCGACGACGAGGCTGTCTGACGACGACGTGGCCGAGATCTCGAGGATCTTCAGTCGAGCGGGTTAGCCCGCGGTTCGATGTTGATCGACTCGTTGAGACCCGCCACGACGGCGTTCAGCGCGTCCAGTTGCGCGACGAGACCCGCGTACTGGTCCTGGCGCGTCTTGATCGACTCGTAGAGCCCGTCGAGCTCCTCCTGGCGGGATAGCAGTGCCGCACGCTCCCGGGAATACCGGCTCTCACTCATCTCGCCGCTGAGGGCGTCGTCGTTGAAATCCAGGATGTCGCTGTTCAGTTCGTCATACCCCGCGTTGTACCGGTCGTAATCGGCGTTGACGCCGGACTCGAGCGCGGTGAGCTGCGCCACGATCTCGTCGATCGCATCCTGCTGCTGGGTGAAGACCGCGTTCGACTTCTGGTGCAGCGCCACGAGGCTCGACCGGTCGGTGAAATACTCCGCGTAATGCTGTTCCAGAGCACTGTCGAGGCCGCCGAACTCCGTGCCGACGATGGAGTGCAGCTCGTTCGCGCGCTCGCCGGGCTCTGCCTCGGCGTAGAAGGCGAGCCGCTCGGCGAACTCGGGGTCGTCGTCGTTCTCTGCGGCGGCCGCCTCGAGGAGCGGCTCCAGCTCGGCCCGCTCGTCAGCTGACATCCGATCCCACGCGGCGTGCAGCATCTCGTGAGCGGCGACGACCTCCTCGATGCCGTCGAGGCGATCGTCGGTGACGTCGAACAGGTAGATGCGTCGATCGCTGTGCTGGTAGCAGCCCAGGATGCCGACGCCCTCGCTCTCGGTGGAGCACTGCTCGTCGAACTCGTCGCCGGACTGCACCGCCGGTCGGCTCGCGTAGAACAAGAAGCGGCCCTCGTCGGTCATCCCGGAGCGCTCGGCGTACCCGGCGATGACGGGGCTCGGCTCGAACTCCCATACGGTGAACTGGTCGCTGACGCGCTGCGGATTGGCGAGCATCCAGCCGCCCACCGACGCGGCCGCGGCAACCAGCACGAGGGTCAGGACGAGCGCGGTGATGCGCCCGGGGCCGAAACGAGCCCGCACTCTGCGCTGACGCGCGAGTGCGGGCTCGGTGGTCTCGGGAATCGTCACGGCGACGACTCTAGCCTGAGGGCGCTGGGAGGGTTTACGGCTGCAGTACGACCTGCAGGTCCATCGTGATGGTCACGTCGTCGCCGAGGGTGAAGCCGCCCGCCTCGAGCGCGTTGTTCCAGCTGACGCCGAAGTCGTGGCGGTTGATCTTGGTGCTGACGGTCGCGCCGGCCTTGGTCTGGCCGTAGCCGTCGCCGGTGATTCCGCCGAACTCGCCCTTGAGGACGACCTCTTTGGTGACGCCGCGCAGGGTCAAGTTGCCGGTCACGGTGAAGTCGTCGGGGGTGCCGTCGAACTTCGTCGAGACGAAGGTCATGGTGGGGTGCTCGTCGGCCAGGAAGAAGTCGCTCGTGCGCAGGTGGGCGTCGCGGTCCTTCTGGTTCGTGTTCACCGACGCGACGTCGATGGTCGCCTCGATGGTGCTGTCGTGGATGTCGTCGGCGGTCACGATCGTGGCGTCGAAGGAATCGAACGTGCCGCGGACCTTGCTGATGGCGAGGTGCTTCACCGAGAAGGAGATCTCCGAATGGGTCGGGTCGAGCTTCCAGGTGCCGGCAACGTAAGAGGGATGAAGGTCGGTTCCAATAGTCATACGACCATGCAAGCGCATACATCCCCGCAGAATTCCCGATTTGGATGACTTGTCATCTAAATTCACGCGACGTTAACAGAGGAGGCTCACTCAGTGGCCGACCAACGGTCCGAGGAGCCGGGCAGCGAGTGACGGTCGCCCGGTGATCCGCTCCTCAGCGTCGGCGATCCGCATGGCGGTGAGGCCGGCGTTGGCGCCGATGAAGCGAAGCGGCTCCGGCTCCCACGACGGCGAACGATGATTGACCCAGGGCAGCCGCGCCAGCTCGCTGTCGGTACCGGTGATCAGGTCTGCGAGCGTGCGCCCGGCGAGATTCGTCGTGCTGAGACCGTCGCCCACGTAGCCCCCGGCCGCAGCAATGCGCGTGACCGGATCGAAACTCGCCGAGGCGTGCCAATCCCGGGGAACTCCGAGCGGCCCGCCCCAGGCGTGGGTCACCGCGGCGTCGCCGATCGCGGGGAAGAGTTCGCCGAGGGCGCGTCGTAAGTGACCGAACACGGCCGGCACCCGGTCGTACTCCGCCCGGATCGCACTGCCCCAGTGGTAGCGCGCACCTCGGCCGCCGAACGCGAATCGGTTGTCCGCCGTCCGCTGCCCGTACACCAGGAGGTGCCGGTAGTCGGAGAACGTCTGGCCGTGCTCTAGCCCGACCTCTTCCCAGAAGTGCTCCGGCAGTGGCTCGGTCGCGATCATCAGCGAGTAGAGGGGCAACACTCGGCGTCGGCTGTCGGGCAGCGTGGCTCCATAACCCTCCGTCGCGACCACGAGGGTGTCGCAGTGCACGGTGCCGTGCACGGTCACCGCGGTTCCGGCTGAGTAGCTGAGCACCTCGGTGCCCTCGAAGATGCGCACGCCGCGCGACTTGAGGGCCCCGGCGAGGCCCCTGACCAATTTCGCGGGGTGGACGCGAGCACAGGCCGGGTCGAAGCTCGCGCCCAGTGTGCGGCTCGCGCCCAGCCGAGACGCATCCCAGTACTCGAGTTCGTCAACTCCGTACGACGCAGCCTCCGCCAGCTCGCGACGCGCCGCCGCCAGCTGCACCCTCGATCGCGCGTAGGAGATGGTGCCGCCTTTCGCGAAGTCTGCCTCGATGCCGGCGGCTGCGGCAACGGTGCCGACCTCGTCGACGGTCGCGATCATCGCCCGGCGCATGGCGATCGCTGCCGCTCGACCGTGGGTGCGTTCCAGGGACGCGGTCGACCGGGGGAACAGGGCGCTGACCCAGCCGCCGTTGCGCCCCGACGGTCCGAACCCGGCGATGTCCTTCTCCAGCACCGCGATGCTGAGGCTCGGGTCCGCGGCGAGCAGGTACCACGCCGTCCAGAGCCCCGTGAGACCCCCACCGATGATCGCGACGTCGACATCGAGCTCGCCCCCGGGCGGCTGGCGGGGTGTGAGGTCGTCCGGAACCGTGTCGTGCCAGAAGGAGAGCGTTCGGTAATCAGTCATCGTGTCTTCTCAGTTCGGGCTCGTGGGTTCGGGCTCTCGTGGTTCGTGGCCGATACGATTCGAGGGTGGGCAAGAGGCTCGGCATCGTCGCCGTCATCATCACGCTGCTGCTGGCCGGGTGCGCTGCGGAGCCGGCCGTGCCCGAGGCCGACTCGTTCGAGCCGGTACTCGACCGTGACTTCCCCGACCCCGACGTGCTGCTGGTCGACGGGCTCTACTACGCCTACGCCACGAATGACGCCACGAGCAATGTGCAGGTCGCGACATCCCCCGACCTGACGTCCTGGACGACGCTGCCCGACGCCATGCCCGAATTGCCGCCGTGGGTCGACCCCGGCGACACCTGGGCGCCCGAGGTGACCCAGCTCGGCCCGACGTCGTTCGTGCTGTACTTCACCGCGCACGACGCGGCCGCCGACGCGCAATGCATCGGGGTGGCCGCCGCCGATGACCCGGCCGGGCCGTTCGTGGCGGTCGGCGACGGGATGCTCGTATGCCCGACCGCGGACGGGGGTGCGATCGACGCCTCGACGTTCGAGGATCGCGACGGCACCCGAATGCTGCTCTACAAGAACGACGGCAACTGCTGCGGGCTGGACACCTGGATCTCGATGGTGCTCTTGAGCGCCGACGGCCTGTCGCTCGCCGGGGAGCCGGTGCGCCTGATCCAGCAGGACCAGGCCTGGGAGGGCGACCTCGTCGAGGCTCCGACGATGGTCGTCCGCGACGACCGCTACGTGCTCTTCTACTCGGCCAATCGCTACTTCGGCCCCGATTACGCGATCGGGTATGCGACCGCCGACTCCCTGGCTGGCCCATGGTCGAAGTCGGGCGAGCCCTGGTTGACCAGCGACATGACGGAGTACGACATCATCGGCCCCGGGGGGCAGGACGTGGTGGGCGACAGCATGGTGCTGCACGGCTGGGACAGCTATCTGACCTACCGCGCGCTGTACACGATCCCGCTCACCTGGGCCGACGGATTGCCCGTCGCGCCCCAGCCACGCTGAGATCAGAGCCGGGTCCACGCCTCGGTCAGCACGCCTCGGAGGATGCCCTCGATCTCGTCGAACTCGGCGGGCCCGATGGTCAGGGGCGGTGCCAGCTGGATGACCGGGTCGCCGCGGTCATCCGCTCGGCAGTAGAGACCGGCCTCGAACAGCGCCTTGGAGAGGAAGCCGCGCAGCAGCCGCTCCGACTCGTCGTCGTCGAAGGTGGCCTTGGTTGCCTTGTCCTTCACCAGCTCGATGCCGAAGAAGTAGCCGTCGCCGCGCACGTTGCCGACGATCGGCAGGTCGGTGAGCTTCTCGAGGGTGCTGCGGAAGATCGGCGAGTTCTCCCGCACGCGCGCGGTGAGCCCCTCCTCCTCGAAGATGTCGAGATTGGCGAGCGCGACGGCGGCGGAGACGGGATGCCCGCCGAAGGTGTACCCGTGGTAGAACGCGGTGGTGCCGTGCCGGAAGGGCTCGTAGATCCGGTCCGACACGATCGTCGCCCCGATCGGGGAGTATCCGCTCGTCATGCCCTTGGCGCAGGTGATCATGTCGGGCTGGAAGCCGTAGTGGGTGGAGGCGAACATCTCCCCGATGCGGCCGAACCCGGTGATGACCTCGTCGGCAACCAGCAGCACGTCATAGGTGTCGCAGATCTCGCGGACGCGCTGGAAGTAGCCGGGCGGCGGCGGGAAGCATCCGCCGGAGTTCTGCACCGGCTCGAGGAACACGGCGGCCACGGTCTCTGGCCCCTCGAACAGGATCATCTCCTCGATGCGGTTGGCCGCCCATTGCCCGAACTCCGCCTCCGGGTCGGTGGCGCCGGCGCTCGGCACGAAGCCCATCTCCTCGGCGCGGTAGAAGTTGGTGTTCGGCACGCGGAACGCGCCGGGTACCAGCGGCTCGAACATCTCCTTCATGGCCGGGATGCCCGTGATGGAGAGCGCACCCTGCGGCGTGCCGTGGTACGCCACCGCGCGGGAGATCACCTTGTGCTTGGTGGGGCGACCCTGCAGCTTCCAGTAGTACTTGGCGAGCTTGAAGGCGGTCTCGACCGCCTCACCGCCGCCGGTCGAGAAGAACACTCGGTTCAGGTCACCGGGCGCATAATCGGCGAGCCGATCGGCCAGCTCGATGGCGCTCGGGTGGGCGTACGACCAGATCGGGAAGAACGCGAGCTCTTCGGCCTGCTTGGCGGCAACCTCGGCCAGGCGCTTGCGGCCGTGCCCGGCGTTGACGACGAACAGGCCGCTGAGCCCGTCGAAGTACTGCTTGCCCTTCGAGTCCCAGATGTGATGGCCCTGACCCTTGGTGATGATCGGGACGCCGTGCTCCTCGAGCACGGACTGGCGGGAGAAGTGCATCCAGAGATGGTCCTTCGCCTTCTGCTGCAGGTCGGCGTCGTTGAAGGTGCTGCTCATGATTACCGTGTTCCCCAGTTGTAGAACTGCTTGTGAAGTTTGAGATAGACGAACGTTTCGGTCGACTGCACGCCCTCGATGCCGCGGATCTGCCGATTCAGCAGCTCGATGAGGTCTTCGTCGTTCTCGCAGACCACCTCGGCGAGGATGTCGAAGCTGCCCGCGGTGAGCACGACGTAATCCACTGCCGGGATGCGGCCGAGCATCTCGGCGACGACGGTGGTGTCGCCGGCCACCCGGATCCCGATCATGGCCTGCCGGTAGAAGCCGAGTTGCATCGGGTCGGTCACCGCGACGACCTGCATGACGCCCGAGTCGGTGAGCTTCTGCACGCGCTGCCGCACGGCGGCCTCGCTGAGCCCGACGGCTTTGCCGATCTCGGCGTAGGAACGGCGACCGTCGCTTTGCAGTTGCTCGATGATGGCTTTGGAGACGTCGTCGAGGTGCACGGGTTTGGATCCGGCCACGCGGGTAGGGCTCATTTGTCGATTCTGTCAGCGCGCCCGCCACCTGACAAGCGATTCCGAGGCGCGGCGCCTCGAATGCTGCCGAAATCGACGGTCGATGCACTGGATGATGGGCTGTCGCCTTCGCTAAGTTAGCTGCATGGCTGCCTCCCAGATCAAGAACTTCATCAACGGTGAGTACGTGTCGGCCCGCGCCGACAGCGATTTCGACGTCATCGACCCCTCCACCGAGGAGGTCTACGCGACGTCGCCGGTCTCGGGGGCTGCCGACGTCGACGCCGCATTCGGTGCCGCGGCGGCCGCGTTCGAGCACTGGGGCGAGACGACGCCCGCGGAACGCCAGCTCGCGTTGTTCCGCATTGCCGATGCGATCGAGGCGCGCGCGGAGGAGTTCGCCGACCTCGAGTCGAAGGACACCGGCAAGCCCCGCGGCTCGTTGGTCGACGACGAGATCCTGCTCTCCGTCGACCAGATCCGGTTCTTCGCCGGTGAGGCGCGGCACCTGAACGGGATGTCGGCGGGGGAGTACCTGAAGGATCACACCTCGTTCATCCGGCGCGAGCCGATCGGCGTGATCGGCCAGGTGACGCCGTGGAACTACCCGCTGAACATGGCCGTCTGGAAGATCGCACCCGCGATCGCCGCGGGGAACACGACGGTGCTGAAGCCGAGCGACACGACCCCGTCGTCGACGTTGCTGCTCGCCGAGGTGGCGGCGGAGTTCCTGCCCGCCGGGGTGCTCAACGTCATCACCGGCGACCGCACCACCGGCGGGTTGATGATCGACCACCGCACGCCGCAGATGGTCTCGATCACCGGCTCGGTGCGCGCGGGCATGGAGGTGGCCCGAGCGGCCGCCAACGACCTCAAGCGGGTGCACCTGGAGCTCGGCGGCAAGGCCCCTGTTATCGTGTTCGCCGACGCCGACCTGGAAGCCGCAGCCGAGGGCATCGGCGGAGCTGGCTACTTCAATGCCGGGCAGGACTGCACCGCCGCCACCCGAGTGCTCGTGCACGAGAGCGTGCACGACGAGTTCGTGGCGGCGCTCACCGCCTGGGCCCGCGCCAACGCGGCCACCGGAGCGCCGGACAGCGGAGCGTACTTCGGGCCGGTCAACAACCTGAACCAGCTCGAGCGGGTGACGGCCGTCGTCGACGGTCTCCCCGACAACGCCACCGTCGAGCTCGGCGGCTCCCGGCAGGGTTCCACCGGCTACTTCTACCCCGCCACGATCGTGACGGGGCTCAAGCAGACTGACGACGCGATCCAGAACGAGATCTTCGGCCCGGTCATCACGGTGCAGTCGTTCCGGGATGACGCGCAGGCGCTGGAGTGGGCCAACGGAGTGCAGTACGGTCTGTCATCCAGCGTCTGGACGGCCGACCACTCGCGGGCCATGCGGTTCGCCAAGCACCTCGACTTCGGGTGCGTCTGGATCAACACCCACATCCCGCTCGTCGCGGAGATGCCGCACGGCGGCTTCAAGCACTCCGGTTACGGCAAGGATCTCTCCACCTACGGCTTCGAGGACTACACCCGCATCAAGCACGTGATGAGCTACATCGGCTGACCCTAAACTGGCACCGTGAGCGACGACAGGGACGACACGAGGCTCGTCGCGCCTCGGGTGCTGCGCGTCGCCGCGCTGGCGGCCTCGGGCGGCACCACTGATGGCGGTGATGACGGCGACACCATCATCCTGACCGGCGCCGTGCTCAGCGTGACCCCTGCCGCCAGCGACAGCCCGGCTGTGCGTGAGGCGAAGCCGGTTGCACCGGTACGCACTGATTACTACCGCTACCGCATCGGCGATCATCGCGAACCGATCTCGCTCGAGGTGCCCTCCTATGTCGGGCGGCGCCCGACCGCGCCTCGCGTCACCCGCGGGGTGCCGCCCCGGCTGGTGCGGGTCGCGTCCCCGCTGCGGGAGGTCTCGGCGACCCACCTCGAGATTCAGCAGCTCGGATCATCCGTCATCGTCACCGACCTGCGCAGCACGAACGGGTCGGTCGTGATGCTGCCGGGCAGCGTTCCCCGTAAACTCCGGCAGGGTGAGTCGATCGTCGTCTCGCCCGGAACCCTCGTGGACATTGGCGACGAGAACATCCTCCAGATCCTCCCAATGCAGCGCCAGACCGTTGCAGGAAGGCAGCCGTGACCGAAATCGGCAGCACCAACCCGGGGCTCACCGTTGCGCTTCCCGGGCGCCCGGGCGTCTCGATCACCATCGCCTGGGCGGCGGTGACCGACACCGGTCACCGGCGCCTGGCCAACGAAGACAGCTTCGTCGCCAAGTCGCCGCTGTTCGCCGTCGCTGACGGCATGGGTGGTCACTCGGCTGGCGATCTCGCGAGCGCCGCCGTGGTCGAGCGCCTCGCCGAGATCGTCGACGCCGACTTCCTGGCCCCGCGCACCATCGAGCGCGCCCTCGAACGCGCCACCGCCGACATCTCCACCATCGCGGGCGATAGCGAACTCGGGGTCGGCACCACCGTCACGGGCGCCGCGATGACCCTGCAGGATGACGAGGCCTACTTCGCGGTGTTCAACATCGGCGACAGCCGGGTCTACGCCTTCGAGCGCAACGAGCTGGTTCAGGTCACCGTCGACCACTCCGTCGTGCAGGAACTCGTGGAGTCGGGCGCCCTCACCCGCGACGAGGCCGAGCACCACCCCGACAGCAACATCATCACCCGGGCGGTGGGCTTCAACGCAAAGCCGTTCGCCGACTTCTGGATGGTGCCGATGCGCACCGGCCTGCGCCTGCTGGTGTGCTCCGACGGCCTGACGAAGGAGGTGACGGATGACCGCCTCCGTCTGCACCTCGCGGCGGCGCTGACGCCGGAGGAGACCGCTGCGGCCCTCGTGGATGCCGCGCTCGCGGCCGGCGGTCGCGACAACGTCACCGCCATCGTGGTGGACGTGCTCGACGCCCCGGACATCCTCGATATCGAGGACACGGCGCCACGTCATCGGCTGCCGTAGCAGCTTTCGGTACCCCTGTGAATGGGGTGGTTCCGGGCGCCCCCCGTTAGGGGGCGGTCAGGGCAGTCGACCATCTGCACCTGCCTACAATGAGGAAATTCCTTAGGAGAGGTCAGGGGGTATTGTGGCGCGCAGATTGCCTTCCCCGCCTCCGACCCTGCCCGGTTTCTCGCATATCCACGTGCTCGGTTCCGGCGGTTTCGCCGACGTTTTCCTCTACGAGCAGAACATGCCACGACGCCAGGTCGCCGTCAAGGTGATGCTCAGCGAGGTGGTGAACGACCAGGTGCGCCAGATGTTCCAGGCCGAGGCCAACCTGATGGCTCAGCTGAGCACGCACCCGTCGATCCTCACCGTGTACCAGGCGAGCGTCTCGTCTGACGGCCGGCCCTATCTCGTGATGGAGCTGTGCTCGTCGGCCCTGAGCCAGCGCTACCGAACCGAGCGGATCCCCGTCGCCGAGGTGCTCCGCGTCGCGGTGAAGATCGGCAGCGCCATCGAGACCGCGCACCGGGCGGGCGTGCTGCATCGCGACATCAAGCCCTCGAACATCCTGCTGACCGCGTACGGGCATCCCGTGCTCAGCGACTTCGGAATCGCCGCCACACTCGGCGAGTCCGAGATCCTGGAAGCGGTCGGGATGTCGATCCCGTGGTCGGCGCCCGAGGTGCTGATGGATGAAACGGCCGGCACCATTGCGTCGGAGGTGTGGGCGTTCGCGGCGACCGTCTACTCACTGCTGGCGGGGCGCTCCCCGTTCGAGCAGCCGGGCGAGCCGAACAAGTCGACGGACCTGATTTCCCGCATCCAGCGCGCCAAGCCCTCGTCAGTCGGTCGCAACGACGTGCCCGCGAGCCTGGAGAGCATCCTGCAGCGGGCGATGTCGCGTCGCCCGGAGAACCGGCAGGCGAGCGTGCTCGAGGTGGTGCGCGAACTGCAGTCCGTGGAGACCGAGATCGGGGTGCCGCAGACGGCGATCGAAGTGGTGATGGATGACTGGGCTCTCGCCACGGTCGCCGACCTCGAAGACCGCACCCGGGTGCGGGTCAACGGCACGGGGGTGTCGTCGGTCGCCCAGCGACGCCGCTCGCGGCGCGGGGCCGCCGCGATCGACGCGTCGTACAGCCCCGTCGGCACCGTGGTGCGCGACACCGGTCGCAGCCGATCCTCCACCAGCGCCCCCGAGCGCGGGCGGGGTTTCCGGGCCCTCGCCTGGGGTCTGGCCGCCGCGGGCTTGCTCGTGGTGGTGCTTGGCGCCGTCGTCATCTTCGCGATAGTGCGGTCATCGTCATCCGACATCCCCGTCGTCTCAGACATCCGCTCGACCAGCTCGGCCGACGCGCTCACCTTCTCGTGGGCCGATCCCGGTCTCGACGAGACCGACTCGTACCAGATCACCACGAGCACCGGCGAGTCGAGCATCCAGCGCAGCCCAGAATTCACCGTCGTCGCCGAACCCGGCGATGAGATCTGCATCACCGTGACCGTCAACCGCGAGGGTAAGACCGGGCCCGCGAGCAGCGAGAAGTGCGCGGACATCGCGGGATGATGGTTGCCGGTGTTTAGGACGTGGCTGCGGGTCTACTCGTCGCGCGTCGCTGCGGCGACCAGCGGGGTGGTGATCGCGGCGGTGGTTGCGACCATCGCGATCGTCTCGACGGGGTACACCGCGCAGCGACTCGACCTCGGCGACGGCTCGGTCTGGGTCGCCAACAGCGCTCAGCAGGTGATCGGGCGCGCCAACACCGAGGTGCTCGAACTCAACTCGGTGGTCGCGACCACCGGCAACGACGTCGATGTGCTGCAGGCCGGTGACGAGGTGCTGCTGTTCGACCGCTCGGAGAGCAGCGTCGACATCGTCGATCCCGCCACGTCGCTCGTCGTGGACAGCGTGCCGCTGCCTCCGAATCAGCCGGAGGTGTACCTCGCCGGCACGGATGTGGTCGTGCTCGAGCAGGGCACCGGCGAGGTCTGGATCGTCTCCTGGAACGAATTCGCCAGGTTCGACGCCGAGTCGGAATCGTCGCTGAGCCTCGGCGAGGACGCCGTGGTGAGCGTGGACCCCGCGGGGCTCATGTTCGCGTACTCCCCGTCGAAGGGCGAGCTGTACCGCCTCGACGCGAGCTCCACCGACAGTGCGGAATCGACGCAGGCGCTCGACATCCCGGACCCGGGGGAGCTCACGATCTCGTCGGTCGCGGGGCGGTGGGCGGTGCTGGATGCCGACAACGGCCTTCTTTACCTCGACGGGCGCACCGTCGACCTCACGGGGCTCGCCGCGTCGACGTCGACCACTCGGTTGCAGCTGCCGAGCACGGGCGGTGACCGGGTCCTCGTCGCGCACAGCGGGGGGCTGATCAGCGTTCCGTTGAGCGGCGCCGCCGCGGTCGGGTTGACCGCCGACCAGTCGGGCTCTGCGGCCCGGCCGCTCGTGCTCGACGGCTGCGAGTACGCCGGGTGGTCGAACGGCGACTCCTGGCGCCGGTGCCTCGCCGACGGCGACAGCGGCACGACGCTGGCCCTCGACGCGATGGCGCCGGGCGGAACGCTCGCGTTCATGGCCAACGGCACCCGGGCGGTGCTGAACGATCGTCGCTCGGGCCAGTCGTGGGCGGTCCAGCGCTCCGGCGAGCTGATCGACAACTGGGACGACCTGATCGTGCCTGACGATGAGGAGCCCGAGGAGCAGGAGAACGACGAGGATGTACCGCCCGAGGTCGACAAGGTGCAGCAGCCTCCGATCGCCGTCGACGACTCGTTCGGGGCACGACCGGGCCGGGCGACGGTCATCCCGGTACTGCTGAACGATTACGACCCCAACGGCGACGTGCTGGTCATCAGCGACCTCGCCGCGATCGATGAGTCGGTGGGACGCATCGACCTGATCAATGAACGCCAGCAGATCCAGCTGACCCTGGCGGCCGGGGCGACCGGGCAGGTGAGCTTCCCGTACACGATCACCGACGGTCGCGGCGGCAGCGCCTCGGCGACGGTGTCCGTGACGGTGCGCCAGCCCTCCGAGAATTCGGCGCCGCAGCAGGTTCGCTCCACCAAGGTCACGGTCGCGTCCGGCAACCGCATCACCACCCAGGTGCTCGGCGACTGGGTGGATCCCGACGGCGACGCGTTCTACCTGACGACCGCCACGGTGTCTGCCCCCGACACCGTCACCTACAAACCGGAGGGCGTCGTCGTCTACTCGGACGCCGGGGCGAGCAACGGGCTGAAGCTCGTCACGCTCGTGGTCTCCGATGGATCAGCCGACGGCACCGGCAGCCTCTCCGTGACCGTGAAACCGGTGGGGGAGGTCGACATCGTCGCCGACCCGTTCGTCGTGCTGGTCACCGCGGGTGAAGAGCGCACCATCTCCCCGCTCGACCACGTGCGCGGCGGATCGGGCATCCTCCGCCTCAACAGCGTGCCGTCCAAGGCCGACGTCACCATCGTGCCCAGCTACGAGATGGGCACCTTCCGCTTCAGCAGCGACCAGGTGCGCAGCCACTACCTGGAGTACGTCGTCACCGACGGCACCTTGACGGTCACGGGGCTGGTGCGGGTGGATGTCACAGCGCCCGCCGACCCGAACACCAAGCCGATCACCGTGCCGAAGACGGTGTTCGTGCGAACGCTGCAGAACCAGCGGGTGGATGTCGCGGCGACCGATCGCGACCCGGCGGGCGGCGTGCTGCTCGTCACCGGTGTGATGAACCTCCCCTCGGGCTCGGGCGTGCGCGCGGAGGTGCTCGACCAGCGGATCGTGCGAGTGAGCCTGGAGGCGCCGCTGGATGGGGCTCAGGTCTCCTTCAACTACCGCGTGAGCAACGGTCTCGCCGAGGCCGAGGGCGTGATCACCGTCATCGAGATTCCGGCGCCTGCCAGGGTGCAACCGCCGATCGCCAACGATGATGCGGTGACGGTGCGAGTCGGGGAGGCGATCGACATCCCGGTGCTGGACAACGATGAGCACCCCGACGGCCTCGACCTGACGTTGGCGCCCCGACTGACCCAGGAACTGCCGGATGACTCGGGCCTGCTGTTCGCCTCGGGCCGGGTGCTGCGCTACCTCGCCCCCGAGAAGACCGGAAACTTCACCGCCGCCTACAACGTGGTCGGCCCGGACGGGCAGGCAGCAACCGCGCTGGTACGCATCGCGGTGCGCGAGGCCGACGAGGCGACCAACAACCCGCCCGTGCCCGAGACCGTGACCGCCCGGGTGATCGCGGGCGAGACGGTGCGGGTGCGCATCCCGCTCGGTGCCATCGACCCCGACGGCGACTCCGTGCAGCTGCTCGGCCAGGCCACCAACCCCGAGAAGGGTTCGGTGACCGAGGTCGAGGCCGACACCATCATCTACCGCGCGGGTGACTACTCGGCCGGAACCGACAGCTTCAGCTACACGGTGATCGACTCGCTCGGGGCCCGGGCCACCGGTGTCGTGCGGGTGGGGATCAGCCCGCGGCTCGAGGGTGCCCGCAATCCCGTGGCGATCGTCGACGAGGTCACGGTGCGGCCGGGCTTCACGGTCTCGGTGCAGGCGCTCGCCAACGACTCCGACCCCGACGGCAGCCCCCTCACCATCGTCAGCGCCGAGCCCAACGACGAGGTGACCACCGCCGAGGTCAATGACGACGTCGTCGACATCACACCCCCGCGGGAGCCGGGCACCTACGGTGTCATCTACACGATCGAGAACGGCAAGGGCGGTACCAGCCAGAACTTCATCAGGGTGACCGTCGACCCCGACGCCCCGCTCTCCTATCCGCTCGCTGCCGACACCGTGCTGACGCTGTCGGACGTTCTCGACCGCGATTCGGTAACCGTGGATGTTCTTGCCAATGTGTTCTTCGCCGACGGCGAATCGAGCTCCCTCGGCGTGTCGGTCTACCCCGGCTACGGCGATGTCGCGCAGGTGACGGCCGACAAGCGCATCGAGGTCACCATCGGCGACCGCAGCCAGATCATCCCGTTTAGGGTGACGCACCCCGACGACGCATCGGTGTACAGCTTCGCGTTCATCCGGGTTCCCGGTTTCGACGACGCCCTGCCGCAGCTCGACAAGCGCGCGCCGGCCCTGCGGGTGAACAGCGAAGACGCTCTCACCATCGACCTGAACCGCTACGTGATCGCGGTCGGCGATCGGCAGGTGCGCCTCACCGACCCGAGCACGGTCAAGGCCACCCACGCCGACGGGTCGAACCTGGTGGTGGACGACGACACGCTCGTCTACACCTCGGCCGACAAGTACTTCGGGCCCGCGTCGATCTCGTTCGAGGTCACCGACGGCACGTCGGCGACCGACCCGTCCGGCCGCACCGCGATCATCGTGCTGCCGATCACGGTCGAACCGCGCAATAACCAGCCGCCGGTGTTCGACGGTGCGGTGCTCGACTTCGAGCCCGGGCAGGAGCGCAAGATCGACCTGCTGAGGTTGACGACGTACCCGGCGCAGGATGACCTGGACGAGCTCGTGTACTCCCTGCTGGCTCCGGACCCGGTGGGGTTCGTCGCCGTGGTCAACGGCAGCGTACTGACGGTGCGCGCGCAGGAGGACGCCGTCAAGGGATCCGTCACCGCCGTGACCCTCGGGGTGCGCGACGACCTGAGCGAGGGCGGCGCGGGTCGCATCGAGTTGCGTGTGGTTCCCTCCACGCGGCCCCTGCTGGTACCGGGCAGCGACTCCGCTGTGGCCCCGCGCGGCGGATCGACGGCGGTCGACGTGCTCGCGAACGACGAGGCCGGAAACCCCTTCCCGGGTGAACCGCTGCGCGTGGTGGCGATTCGCGGTCTCGACGGCGCGGGCCTGCCCGCCGGCGTGCAGATCCAGCCGAGCGCCGACAGCAGCCGGCTGTCGGTGACCGTGGCGCAATCCGCGGTGCCGGGCGACGTGAACCTGCAGTACCAGGTGGCCGACGCCACCAACGATGTGACCCGGTATGTGTGGGGCTCGGTCACGGTGTCGGTGCAGGATCGGCCCGACCCGGTCGCCAACGTCGCGCCGAGCGGTTTCGGCGACCGCAGCATCACACTGCGCTGGAACGCCGGCTCATTCAACAACTCCCCGATCACCGGCTACCGGGTGATCTCCTCGCAGGCCGGAGCGGTCGTCGACAGCACGCTCTGCCCCGGGACCACGTGCGACATCCGCACTCCCGGCAACGGGCCGGCCAACGCCGTGACGGTCGCGGTGGTGGCCATCAACTCCATCGGCGAGTCGGACCCGACGACCCTCGGTGAGCCCATCTGGTCAGACGTCATCCCCCCGGCACCCACCGCGATCAGCTCGGCCCCCCTCGACGGCGGGCTGCAGCTGAGCTGGAACGCGGTCTCGACGCCGTCCGGTGGTTCGGCGGTCGACCGGTACCGCATCGCGGTCGGCCCGTACTCCACCGACGTCAGCCCGTCCGCTTGCAGCTCCGGCACCTGCACCTGGGCGACCACGTCGGAAGGCTGGGCGCTCGACAACGGTGTCGCGGTGAGCTTCACGATCAGCCCGCGCAACGCCGCATACACCGCCCTCTCGGTGTGGAACACGAGCGAACCCCGGTCGGACGTGCCGGCCGGCCCCCCGATCGCGACGTCCTCTCCCGCGGCGACGGTGACCAGCGACACCACCATCCAGCTCGACTGGGCGGGCATCTTCGCCGACAACGGTCGACCCATCTCGCAGTACACCGCCGTGGCGTACACCGGTGGCGCGCCCAGCTGCTCCCCGAGTGGCGACGTGTCGGCCGACGGATCCGTGATCGCCGCTGGCGGCGGTACGAGCGCCACCTTCTCGGGCCTATCGGCCAACGGCACATACTCGCTCGTCGTCTTCGCGTTCAACGGCCAGGGCTGCAGCGCGAGCCCCGCTGTGATCGCGCGCACCCCACCCGGCGTGGTGACCGAGATCACCAAGTCCGGGCCGAGCCCGAGCGGTGACGGGCTGTGGGATTACGCCCTGACCGGCGGAGCGATGGGGTCGACGACGCTCAGCAGCGAGTACACCGTCTACTACCGGCTGATCGGGCAGGGTGTGCCCGCTACCGAGTACGGGCCCGTGCCGATCGGCAGCTTCCTGACCGCCGACCGGCAGCAGTACGGCAACGAAGTCAGTGTGCAGGTGCGCGCCTGCCGCTCATACGATGCCGCGCCCCTGTGCCAATCGAACTGGTCCGACTCATTCTTCGTGGGGACGGCAGTCAACGCGAACGTCACCGGGCTCACGTTCACGCCCACTGGCGAATTGCTCAACCACAACGGGCGGTTCAGCTGGCTGGGTTGGCCGCCGCATTCGCAGGTCGAATATGCTTGCGGGCCGAACCCCGGCACGTTCGCGCCAGCCGGACCCGACCTGTTCTGCGACGCCACTGCCAGCCTGTTCGAGCGCGCCAGCCTGACCATCCGGGTGACTGTGGGCGGCACGCCATACGAGTTCACCTATTACGGACAATGATGAGGAACCCAGCATGACCATGACACCGGAACAGGCCACCTGGTTCTCCGACATCTTCAACCGCCTCGTCGCGAACGTCGACCAGGTGCTGCTCGGCAAGACCTTCGTGGTCAGGCTCGGCTTCACCGCGCTGCTGAGCGACGGCCACCTGCTGCTCGAAGACTTCCCGGGCACCGGCAAGACGTCGTTCGCCCGCGCGATCGCCCAGAGCGTCGCCGGCTCGAGCAACCGCATCCAGTTCACCCCAGACCTGCTGCCAGGCGACATCACGGGCGTCAGCATCTTCAACCAGAGCAGCGGCGAGTTCGAGTTCCACCCCGGCCCGATCTTCTCAAACATCGTGCTGGCTGACGAGATCAACCGCGCGAGCCCCAAGACTCAGTCGGCTCTGCTCGAGGTGATGGAGGAGGCCCATGTCACCGTCGACGGCGTGACGCATCCGGTGGGCGCGCCCTTCATGGTGATCGCGACCCAGAACCCCATCGAGCAGGCCGGCACCTATCGGTTGCCCGAAGCGCAGCTCGACCGGTTCCTGATGAAGGCGTCGATCGGCTACCCGGATCACGCGTCGACGATCCGCATTCTCGAGGGCGCGGGAGTGAAGGCCCACGAGGCCGTCGTCCCCCCGATCGTCACGGCAGATGTCGTCGCCGAGATGGCGCAACTGGCGCGTACGGTCCATGTCGATCCGACCATCAACGACTACGTCGGGCGCATCGTCGAGGCCACCCGCACGGCGACCGAGGTCAGGCTCGGCGCGAGCGTGCGAGGGGCGCTTGCCCTGATCCGCACCGCGAAGACGCTCGCCGCTGCGAGCGGCCGGCACTACGTCGTTCCCGACGATGTGAAGGCGCTCACCGAGCCGGTGCTCGCGCATCGCCTGGTGATCGACCCGGAGGCGGAGTTCGACGGCGTCACCGCCGCGAGCATCATGAGCCAGATCCTGATCGAGACCCCGCCCCCGAGCGACCGGCAAGCGGTGTAATGGCGGTCACTCCACCACCCGAGCGGGAGCGAGGCCGTCGGGGTCGCGCCGGTTCGCGCACCACCGTGGCGCGCGCCGGTGTTGTCCCGCGCGCCGGAGGAGCCACCACGCGGGCCAGCGGAGCCACCACATCGCGGTCGGACACCCAGTTCGGCACGAGCACGCGCGGCCTGACGAATGCGCGAACCCGCATCGTCGGCGCTCGAACCGGATTCCTCGCCGACGCGATCATCGCCGCGGTGCGGGCCGGGTCAGCGGTGCGCCGGGTGCTCGCCCAGGGCTTCGGACGGGTGGCCGCCGTGGTCACCCCGCTCGGCTGGTCCGTCTTCGCCCTCGTGCCCATCACCCTCGGATTCGGATACGGGGTGGGATGGGTCGAGCTGATCGCAGCGGGCTTCGCGCTCATCGCCATCATCGTGATCGCCGTGGTGTACCTGGTCGGTCGCAGCGTCATCGCCATCGAGTTGCGGGTGCCGCACAGTCGGGTCGTCGTCGGCGAGCGTGCGGTGGGCGATGTCATCGTCACCAATCCGAGCCGGAGGCGCACCTTCGGCGTCACCGTCGAGATCCCCATCGGCGCGGGGCTTGCCGAAGCCGCGCTACCCGGCCTGCCGCGGGGCGGCACCTTCACGCACGAGTTCGTCATCCCGACGGCGCGTCGAGGAGTGATTCCGGTGGGCCCGGTGCGCACCGTCCGGGCCGACCCGATCGGCATCGTGCGCCGCGAACTGGTGTGGACGCCGGTGCAGGAGCTGTTCGTGCACCCGCGGACCATCGCGATCCCGAGCATGAGTACCGGGTTCATCCGCGACCTCGAGGGCAATCCGACCCGCGACCTCTCCAACAACGACGTCTCGTTCCACGCCCTCCGCGAGTACATTCCGGGCGACGAGCGCCGCTACATCCACTGGAAGTCGACCGCGCGAACCGGAACATACATGGTCCGCCAGTTCGAGGAGACCCGACGCAGCCACCTCGTCGTCGCGCTGAGCCTCGCGACCGCCGATTACGCCAGCGACGACGAGTTCGAGATGGCGGTCAGCGTGGCCGGCTCGCTGGGCGCGAGGGCGATCCGGGATGCTCGTTCCGTGACGGTCGTCGTCAGCGAGAACACCCCGGAATTCGCCAAGCGCAAGGTATTCGCGGTGCGCCAACTGTCCACCCTCACCCGCACGCGACTGCTCGACGACCTCGCCGTGATCGAGCAGTCGCCCACCGCCCTCGACATCACCGACGTCGCGCGCGTCACCGGCGAACAGGTCACCGGCGTCTCCGTCGCGTTCCTGGTCTGCGGGTCGGGTGCGACCCCCGCACAGTTGCGGGCGGCATCGACCAAGTTCCCGGTCGGCATCGAGGTGATCGCGGTTGTCTGCAATCCCGACCGCCCGCCCGGGCTCCGCAAGGTCGCGGGGCTCAGCGTGCTCACCATCGGCTACCTCGAAGACCTGCAGAAGTCACTGGCCCGATCGGCAGCCGCATGAGCTCCCGTCGCGCGCGCGCCACCCGGCCGACCCTCGCGGTCGTCGTCGTCAACACGGCGATGCTGTGGCTGACGACCGCCATCGCCTCGCTCGCGCTCTGGCCGGTGTACCGCAGCCCGGAGTTCGTGATCCTGGTGGCCGTGTCGGTTCTCGCCGGCTCGCTACTCGCGATCATCGGGGCGATGTACCGATGGTCGGCGGTGGCCGTGCTGCTCTCGGCGATCGTCGCGTTCCTCGTCATCGGGGTGCCCGTTGCCGTGCCGACCGGAGCCCAGTACGGCGTGCTGCCCACTCTCGGTGGCTTCCTCGACCTGCTGTCGGGGGTCGCCCTCGGCTGGAAGCAGCTGCTGACCATCACCCTCCCGGTCGGCGACTACCAGGCCCTGCTCGTTCCCGCGCTCGTGCTCGTCTTCGGCAGTGTTGTCGTGGGCCTGACGGTGGCGCTTCGCGCCCGCCACGGCGAGCTCGCGGTGCTCGCTCCCATCGCCCTGTTCATCGCGGGCACCGCGTTCGGGCCGAACTTCCCCGACCGACCGCTGGATGCTCCGCTCGCGCTGCTGGTGGCGGTGCTGTTCTGGCTGGTGTGGTTCCGCTGGTACAAACGACGCCAGGCGATCCGGCTCCTGACATCCGGGCCGGGCGCCTCCTCCGACGGGCGACCGTTGGCCGACACCGCCTGGGCCGGTGTGCGCACCGTGCTCAGCGCCGCGCTGATCCTGGCCATCGCGTCGAGCGCGGCCATCGCGGCCGCCGCGGCGATCCCGCCGACTGCCGACCGCACCGTGCTCAGAACCGCGATCGAGGTGCCGTTCGATCCGCGGGACTACGTGAGCCCGCTCTCCGGATTCCGCAGCTACTGGGCACCCGAGAAAGTGGAATCGGTGCTGTTCCGCATCGCCGAGTTGCCCTCGGGCACCCGCATCCGGTTGGCCACCCTCGACACCTACGACGGCGTCGTCTACACGGTAGGCAGCGACCAGGTGACGAGCGCGTCCGGCACCTTCTCGAGAGTGCCGTATACCTATGACCAGTCGGATGTCTCCGGCGAGCAGGTCACGCTCGACCTGACCGTGGCCGGCTACTCCGGGGTGTGGCTGCCGACCATCGGCAAGTTCGAGTCGATCGAATTCCTCGGTTCCCGGGCGAGCACGCTCCGTGACGCGTTCTACTACAACGACGAATCCGGCAGCGCCGCCGTGGTGCGTCCACTCACCGAGGGCGACAGCTACACCCTCACCGGAGTGGTGCCGCGCCAGCCCGCCGACAGCGAGCTCGCGGCTCTCCAGCCCGGCTCGGCAATCGTGCCGGAAGCCCGCAACGTGCCGGAAGAACTCACTGCCAAGCTCGACGAGTACACCAGCGGCCTGCAGGAACCGGGGGAGCGGTTGGCCGCGATGCTCGCGGGGCTCGCCTCGGACGGGTACATCAGCCACGGCATCGGCGATGACGAGCCGCCGAGCCGTTCGGGCCATGCGGCAGATCGACTGGCTGAACTCGTGACCGAACCGCGGATGATCGGGGACGCCGAGCAGTACGCGGTCGCTGCGGCCCTGATGGCCGGTGACCTCGGGTTCCCGTCGCGCGTGGTCGTCGGGTTCGTGCCGACGAGCACCGCCGTGCAGGGGGACGACGTCTCCGCCTGGATCGAGGTGAACACCGCGCAGTACGGGTGGGTCACCATCGATCCGACACCGCCCGCCCGGGAGATCCCGGAGGAGCTGCCCGAGGACACCGCGAGGATCGCGCGGCCCCAGACCATCGTGCCGCCTCCCATCATCGAGAACGAGCGAGTCGATCGCCAGTCGACCCCCGACAGCGAGCAGGAGGTGCCCGAGGAGGTCGATCCCGCGCTCGAGATTCTGTTCACGGTGCTGCGCGTGCTCGGCTGGACGGCGCTCGCTGTCGCCATCGTGCTCGCACCGTTCCTGGTCGTGATCGCCGCCAAGGTGCGCCGTCGCAGGCTTCGTCGCCGGGCCCCGGATGTCACGAACCGGATCAGCGGCGGCTGGCGGGAGTTCGAGGACTCCGTGCTCGACCACGGCTTGAGCCCCTCGGCGGCGGCAACGCGCAGCGAGGTGGCGGCCATCGCGGGCGGGGTGCAGTCGCAGGTGCTCGCCGCCGTCGCCGACCGCGCCGTGTTCGCTCCCGACCTGCCGTCATCCACCGATGCGGAGAGCGTATGGCGAGCCGTCGACGAACTGCGCGGGTCGCTCGATGCCGGCCTGACACGGTGGCAGCGCCTGCGGGCGCGGATCTCGCTGCGTTCCTTCGGTGGATATAGTGTCAAGAGGCTCTTCTCCAGAGACAGAAAGACCGCCCCGTGACCTGTATTTACTGCAGTACAGAACTGCCGCCCGGCGCCATGTTCTGCGGTGAGTGCGGCCGTCCCGTCAGCAGCGAGTCTGCCGACGGAGCGCTGACCAGGCGGGCTCGACGGGCCGCTACCGTGCCCGCGGCGGTTCCGGATGAAGCGCCGTTCGTGCTGTCGGAGCCGGTGAGTCGTCGGGACGACCCCGCCGGCTCGGTACCCGCTGATGAGGCGCCGGGATGGAACTCCCTCGGGAGACTGGACGGGGAGCACCGGTCACCAGAAGCACCGGAGCCCGAAGTCGAGATCATCGAGGCGGTGGAGCCCGAGATCGGCGAGGAACAGCCCGAGCCTGAGCCCGACGCTGTCGAGCTCGCCGAGCCCGTGTCAGCCGAGCCCGTGTCAGCCGAGTCGGCGCCAACCGACCCCGCGCCGACCGACCCCGCGTCAGCCCAGCCCGAACCAGTGCAGCCCGAGATGGCCGTGCCTGAGCTCGTCGAGCCCGACCGTCCCCGCCCCGGGCCCGCCGCCGAGCTTGCCCTCCCCGGGCCCGACGTCGCCGACGCCCAGGTGCCCGCGCCTGAGGGCGCCGAGCCTGGAACCCCTGTCGCCGAATCCGAAGTGCCCGCTCCCGAATCCGAAGTGCCCGCTCCCGAATCCGAAGTGCCCGCTCCCGAATCC
>Ga0247742_10000730_pt1 | contig 25306 bp, 29 predicted proteins | sample UWRJL208509C2_FD_180944 | JGI IMG/M metagenome (GOLD analysis project Ga0247742, IMG submission 180944) | Plant litter microbial communities from Arlington Agricultural Research Station in Wisconsin, United States - UWRJ-L208-509C-2 | ecosystem: Environmental > Terrestrial > Plant litter >... | reverse complement strand
GGGCAATCGCCTGCTGATGCAGGGCGACCGGCATTACGACTACGACGCCTTCGGCAACCTGATCCGCGAACGGCGCGGCACCGCGCATAAACTCGTCACCGAATACCGCTACGACAGCCAGCACCGGTTGATCGGCGCCACCCTGCCGGATGGCAGCAAAGCGTCCTACGCCTACGACGCCTTCGGCCGACGCACCCGCAAGACCGTGGCCGACAAGACCACGGTGTTTTTCTGGCAAGGCGAGCAACTGATCGCCGAACACAGCGACGACCACCACCGCAGCTACGTCTACGAACCCGGCAGCTTCCGCCCCTTGGCCCTGCTCGACGGCCACGGCCCGCAAAAAGCCTGCCCGTTCTACTACCAACTCGACCACCTCGGCACCCCGCAAGAACTCACCGACTACAGCGGCGACATCGTCTGGGCCGCGCAATACAGCGCCTACGGCAAACTCACCCGCCTGACCCGCGACACCCTGCAAGTCATCGACCAACCGCTGCGCTTCCAGGGCCAGTACTTCGACAGCGAAACCGGCCTGCACTACAACCGCCATCGCTACTACAGCCCGGATCTTGGGAGGTACCTGACCCCGGACCCGGTCAAGTTGGCAGGCGGGGTGAACGGCTATCGGTATGTGCCGAATCCCACGGGGTGGGTGGATCCGTTGGGGTTGAATGGCTGTCCGGGAGACGGGTGCAAACCGACGGCTGGGGTTGACGATCCGGCTGGGAATGCCAAGGTTGATGACGGACAACCTAATGTTCCAACAACAGAAAGGGACACCGAATACCTCTATCGCGGAGACCTAAGAAAACCAAGTATAATTTTTGAGGAAGGATTTAATAGTTTAGGTGATAGCACTGACTTGTTACTGCACATTTTTAACAACAAAAATCCACCAAGTAACTTTGTCAGCACATCCACCGACGTGGAAATCGGCATCGACTTTGGAACTAAATACAGAACAAAACCAGGTTTTTTATACACATTGAAAAAAATACCGGGCCGAGATGTCAATAAAGAGCTTCCGCCTAAGGACATCCCCTATAGCTATGAAGATGAAATTGCAATCCCTGGACGGGTAGATAGAGAAAATATTCTCGGAGCAACGCCTCTCAAAAAAGACGGCAGCTTTATCGGATATTCAATACTTAATCCCAATAGGAAGTAGACATGTCCATCCATAGAATTCCAGTACTGATCGACAATAAGAGACAGGAAGCGGTGTTTGAATATAAAATCTCTCCACCTACAATACATATATCATTGGCTAGCGGGTTGAAAACCACCTATGAAGGCGACGATATTTATGACTGTCTTGGAAAAATAATAAAAGCATTACCTCACATAAACTTTCTATGTAAAGGGGCAAAAATAAATGTTCGCCCCTCAAGTATGTCTTCGCAAATGTCATGTGGAGTCGTGGCATACGAACACCTGCTTGGCATCCCGGCCACAAGAAAGAATTTGGTTAATATTTTTGATTACGAAGACACTGACATAATCAACGACCCGCAATTGCAAAAAGATTATTTTCACCGCTGGCTAGATTCTCTTGCCCCGCCTCCCCCCAAATAAGAGGAAAAAAAGCCCGGCAATATGCCGGGCTTCCAATTACTTACTCGAATCCTCCTCCCCCGCACTCCCCGTCCCACTGGAACTACTTCCCGAACTAGAGCCTGCCGAACTTCCCCCACTGGTGGAAGAACTACCCGTACCTGGCGATGTACTGCCGCTTTTTGCTGCATCACCCGCGTTCCCATTTGGGATGCTTCCCGGCGGCAGGGCGTTGCCGTCGGCATTGCCTGCGTTCATTTCTGTGGAGGGGGGCGTGCCGCCCTTGTTTACAGGGGCGCCGTTGGATTGGGCGAGGGCCGACAAGGAACCCAGGGACAAGAGGCCGGCGACCGTCAAAGCGGTGAATGTTGACCTGTTCATGATGCATCTCCTGTTAAGGGTGCTTACCTGACGTGTGGCAACAATCCCCTTGGCGGGGTCCGCCGGAACGACGAGCGGTGATCAGTTGGGTTCGCTCGCCTCGTCTTCACCGGCGATATCCGAGTCTTCCGGATCGACCTCAACGGCCGCGTCTTCATCGTCCGGTGGGCGCTGGTCTCGACTGAGCGAGTCGGTGGGCGATGGAAGCGGATATTCCGGGGTTTCGTCAGCGTCGGGCACTTTCGAATGCGTGTTCATCATCACCTCGTGAAACTGGGAGCCGACCTATCACTGGTCGTCTTCGTATTCATCCTCTTCATCGAACTCGGTCAGCCCTACATCGTCCGCGTCATCGGCGTCATTGAGAGGAACCGTGGCGTCGTCCATCAGTGACCCAGGATCTTCATTGCCCGGGTCGTTGATAAACGGCAGTCCGCTTGGACCTTTCTCTTCCGTACCTTCCGTTTCGGGTGTCATGGCATGCCTCCTTTACTGTGACTGTAGGTGTTTGAGGCAAGGAAAAACCAAACGTTCAGAAACAAAGAAGCCCGGCGCTGGGCCGGGCTTCTTTGGGAACGCTGAATCAGTGACGCTTGTGCTTGGACAGGTTGCTACCTACCGCACCGCCTGCCGCACCGCCCAAACCTGCGCCGATGGTGGAGCCGGTGGTGCCGCCCAGGCTGTTACCAATCACCGAACCACCCGCAGCGCCGACGCCACCGCCGATCGCGGCCTTGGTGCGGCTACCTTTGCCGGCAGCCAATGCACCACCGGCTGCGCCGGCCAGGCCAGCGCCTACTGCCGCACCGGTGCTGCCGCCCATTTTCTGGCCGACCACATTACCCAGGGCGCCACCCAAGCCGCCACCCAGCGCAGCGGTGCCGTCGCCGGCCATCGCACCTTGAGCGACCAAAAGCCCCAGAACCAGAGCAGGCAGAGTTAAACGCATGACGAAGACCTCAAAAGATAGGTACGGAAAAAACGCGGATTAGATGCTGCGAACCGGGAAATGTCCAGCCACGAATCGGCCCCACCTCACTGATCGCGACGTTTGGACAGCATTTATGGCAAGAGTTTTATGACAGGCAAAAAAAAGCCCGCTGGGGAAACGGGCAGGGTGTTGCTTTCTAACGGATGAGCTGAGACTACGTGGGCCCATGTGAAAAGTTTGTGAAAGTACCCAACACTTACGCGTAGGAAATTTCTGATCCCATCGCCCGAAACGGTATCGACCAATTTAAAAAAAGCCCCGTTCAAATGACGGGGCTTAGTCGAGGTTCGTTATTTGCGTGACGGCGGCGCCACTTTGGGTAAAAACTTCGCCCTCTCACCTTTCGCTACCTGAGCGAGCCTGGTCTTGCGAGGTTGACTGTCGTCTTCACCAAAACTGGCGACGTAGTCGGTCTGGCCACATTGCACACAATTATTAATCGGAAACTCTGCACCATCGTCTTCGATATACGGATCAGCCATGTATTCGCCCCCTTTGCCAAGGGTCGATATCGGCAAGCTCCCTGATTGTCTTGAAATATCGACCGCCAAGGCATATGAGACTAGTCGGTCACACACAGACTGCCCATTCAGAATGTGCAGCTACCGACGAATGGAAGGCCACTCGCTGGATTTGTAGCAACTACCTGAGCTTGACCGCCGTGCCGGTCACGAATACCACCACCATGCCGCCCTTCCCCGCCGGCATGCTGATCTCAAAATCCAGACCCACTACCGCATCAGCTTGAAGCGCCCGGGCGCGCTCCTTGATTTCGTCCGTCGCCTGGATACGTGCTTCCTTCAATGCCCGCTCCAACGTCTGGGATCGACCGCCGAAAAAGTCGCGCATGCCGGCGAACATATCCCGAATCACGTTGACGCCCTGTACCGACTCGGCGCTGACGATGTCCAGATAAGCCGTGATTTGTCGACCCTCAATGGCGTGGGTGGTCGTCGTGATCATGGAGAAGTCCTTAAGGGCATTGAGAAGAAACGGATTCTAATTCAGTTGCTGCACGGCCGGTCGGGCGCGCAAAAAAATGGACGACCAGCAGATCGCCCATATCCGAAAGTTTGCAGACGCTGGCCAGGAATATCCTCTGTTCTCAAGACATTCCGGCCTGCTCGATCCCCTATCACAATACCGGTCAAGGCAAGAGCAGTTTCATCAGCATCACGGTCAAGGAAGACACGGCACCGATAAAACCCAGCGCAATACCAACCGGATACCAAAATGTTTCACGGGTCATCTTCCCTGCCTCGGCGTTCAGCTTGCGCTGTTCGGCGATCAACTTGGCGATTTCCACATGAACCTTTTCCAACTCGGACTGCTGCATGGTGTGCTCCTGCATAACGATTCCTTTCAGATAACGGGTCGCATCCTTGTTGGACCCCATGCGGCCATTTTCTACCGGAAAAGCCCACGCTGAACAGCCCCACGAGGCCGGCCAATAAAAACCGAAAAACCCTCTGAAACCCCCGAAATACAAAGGCTTCCGCAATTTCCGATACCGTTCAATCCTTCGTCCTACAGGTCTTTCAGAAATACCTTAACTACCACCCGCAAGCGGATCGAAAGAGGCCTGGAGTGCTGATTTCGCGCAGCCGTCCAGCGCCGTTCGTCTGCTACACAGCACCTTCTCGCTCACTGTTCTTCCAATAAAAGACATCCATTCAATCGCAGGGAAGACTTCAAAAATGAACAACAAATTAGCGGCAATCACCCTCGCCGGGCTTCTGTCCACCTGTTCGCTGTACGCCTTGGCGGCCGAAAAAACCACTGAAGGCTCAGCCCTTCCACCGGGTACGGCCCAACCTCAGAGCAATGAAAGCAACGGCGTGGGCACGGGCTCCGACGGCGGCACGACGACCAAGGGCATTGATGGCAAAACCGGCTCGGTGTCGAACGGTGCCGACGCCGGCACGACGGACAACGGTCCTGCGCCAGCGGGCGGGTCGAAAGGTGGCGGCGACGGCAAAGGTGGTAGCGGTTCGGGAAGTTGAATAACCCAAACCACAAGCCCGACCTGGTGTCGGGCTTTTTTGTATCTGCCGTTCAGCCGGATGCGTTCATTGAAGAACAGGCGCTAAGACCAGAATCCATCGCCCAGAAACGCAAAACCCCCGACTTTCGCGAGGAAAATCAGGGGTTTGGCTACATCGAATGTGGCGGTGAAGGAGAGATTCGAACTCTCGATACAATTTCTTGTATACACACTTTCCAGGCGTGCTCCTTAAGCCACTCGGACACTTCACCGTATCTCGTCAAACATGTTCCGTCTGTCGAGGCGCGCTAATGTAGTCGAAAGCTTTTCCGATGGCAAAGGTTTTTTTGAGAATTTTCATGCGGTTAAGGTGGTTACCGGGCCTAGGGTGGGCGTGGCCATGGCAAACCGGCCAATCTCCGGGTGGGCGCATGCGTCTATATAAGCGGATGACGCGCGGCGGGCAGGCTTGACCAGGTTGCTCGAACTGCATTCGGGTGACCGACGAGTCAGTCACGGCGCTTTACCTGGCCGGCGACGGTGGGTAACGTCAGCCCCACTTCACTACAAGGAATAGCGTCATGAGCGAGTTGATTGCCTACCACCTCGAAGACGGTATCGCGACCCTGACCCTGAGCAACGGTAAGGTCAATGCCATTTCGCCCGACGTAATTGCGGCGTTTAACGTGGCACTGGATCAAGCGGTGGCGGACCGGGCGATCGTGATCATCACTGGCACACCAGGAATGCTTTCGGGCGGTTACGACCTTAAGGTGATGACCGCCGGGCCGAAAGAAGCCGTGAGCCTGGTCACCGCCGGCTCGACCTTGGCCCGTCGCCTGCTGGCCCACCCGTTTCCGGTGATCGTCGCATGCCCGGGGCATGCGGTGGCCAAGGGCGCTTTCCTTCTGTTGTCGGCGGATTACCGCATCGGCGTCGATGGGCCGTTCAGCATCGGCCTGAACGAAGTGCAGATTGGCATGACCATGCACCACGCGGGCATTGAACTGGCCCGCGATCGCCTGCGTCGTTCGGCGTTCCACCGTTCGGTGATCAACGGCGAAATGTTTAACCCGCAGACCGCCGTGGATGCCGGTTTCCTCGACAAAGTGGTCGCGGCCGAAGAGCTGCAAAGCGCGGCACTGGAGGCGGCGCGACAGTTGAAGAAGATCAACATGACCGCCCACAAGAACACCAAACTCAAAGTGCGCAAGGCACTGCTGGAAGCCCTGGATGACGCGATCATCCAGGATCAGCAACACATGGGCTGATGGCCGATAACCATTGCTTCCCGAGCCCGACCGTCGCGTCGGGCTTTTTATTGGGCAAAACGTTTATATCGCCGCAGCCGCTCTAGCCTGCGTCTGATAGATAAGCCTGAAACATGCGCTTAAACATCGGCTATCTCCGGGCTCTGGTGGAGCAATTGCCGAAAACAGTGCACATCCGTACACTGCGCCACCTTTTGTCCCGGTGGGCCCTGTTCATGCTGTTTGTGCTACGTATGTTGTTGATGGGCTTGCACTTTATGTTGGCCGGGGTGCTCGGCGTGCTGCTCGGCCTCTGTCGTCCCTTTAATCCGGACAACAGCCGTCTGTGCGCCCGCCTATACGCGTGGCCAGCGATGTGCATTTTGCGCCTGCGGGTCAAGGCCGATGTCGGCCAGTTGACGAACAAGCCCGACAGCTGCGTCATCGTCGCCAATCACCAATCCAACTATGACCTGTTCGTGTTCGGCAACGTGGTACCCCATCGCACCGTGTGCATCGGCAAGAAAAGCCTGAAATGGGTGCCGCTGTTCGGCCAATTGTTCTGGTTGGCCGGCAATGTGCTGATCGATCGTGGCAACGCGCTGAAAGCACGACGGTCGATGCTCACCACCACCCACACCTTGCAACACGAAGATACCTCGATCTGGGTGTTCCCAGAGGGCACGCGCAACCTCGGTGAGGACTTGCTGCCGTTCAAGAAAGGCGCGTTCCAGATGGCGATTGCCGCAGGCGTGCCCATCGTGCCGGTGTGCGTCAGCAGCTACGTCAAGCACATGCGGTTGAACCGCTGGCGCAGCGGCAAGATTCTGATCCGCTCATTGCCGGCGATTCCCACGGCGGGATTGAGCCTGGATGACATGCCGCTGCTAATGAGCCAGTGCCGCGAGCAGATGCGCGAGTGCATCGCCTCCATGGACCGGCAACTGCAAACCGCGTAAATAAAACCCGCCTGGTGCGGGTTTTATTTTGCCCGCGAACTCCGCGGATTTTACTGACTCTGAAGCATCAGCTCAGGCTAAGCTTGAGGCTGCCTGCCACTGCATCTTTTCCTAACAAAGAACCCAATAAGAAGTGAACCATCATCATGGGTAGAGTCGTTGCTGCTGCGGTTTACAGCGCCGGTAAGAAAGTCACCAATATCACCCTCGACGAAGGCGCGGACTGGGCCGCCAAACCCGGTCACTTCGTCTGGATCGGCCTCGAACAGCCGAACGCCCAGGAACTGGCCAACCTGCAACGCCAGTTCAACTTGCACGAACTGGCCATCGAGGACGCCCTGGAGCAACACAGCCGACCGAAGCTGGAAACCTTCGGCGACGCGCTGTTCATCGTCACCTACTCACCGGTGCGCGAGAACGGCAAGCTGGAATTTATCGAGACCCATATCTTTGCCGGCAAGGGTTACATCATCACTGCCCGCAACGGCCATTCGGCGTCTTACGCCCATGTCCGCCAACGCTGCGAGGCGCGGCCACTGCTGTTGGAGCACGGTGAAGATTTCGTGCTCTATGCGCTACTGGATTTCGTGATTGAAAACTATCAGCCCGTCAGTGAGGCGATCCACGCCGAGATCGATGAGCTGGAACGCAGCGTGTTGTGCAGCGAACTGAGCGAGCGGGATATTCAGAACCTGCACGGTTTGCGCCGCGACGTGCTGCGCCTTCGCCGGTACGCGGCGCCGATGGTGGAGATCAGCGAGGAGCTGCAGAAGTTGAGCTTTCCGTTTATCGACAAAAACATGCGCCCGTACTTCCGCGATGTGCAGATTCACGTCACGCGGCAGATGGAAGATCTGTCCACCCTGCGCGACATTGCTAGCCAGACCATCGAGATCGGCGTGTTGCTGGAAGCGGCGCGACAAAGCGTGGTGCAGCGCAAGTTCGCGGCCTGGGCGGCGATCCTCGCGTTCCCCACGGCGGTGGCGGGGATCTACGGGATGAACTTCCAGAACATGCCCGAGCTGACCTGGCACTACGGCTATTTTGCCGTGCTGGGGTTTATCAGCGTCGGGTGTGTGGCGTTGTGGGCGAGCTTCAAGCGCTCGGGGTGGCTGTAGTCGAGTGTGTCTGAAAGAGCCTGGGGTGAGTTTATTCGCGAGCAGGCTCGCTCCCACAAAAGGCTTAGCGTTGCGCTGCGCTTTTCGGTGGGAGCGAGCCGGCTCACGGAGCTGTTAGACGCCCTGCGCTTCAGGCTTGTGTGCGACGAAACGCATCATCCACTCGGCCACGGTGGTGCCATGGTGGTCCTGGGCCAGGCTGGCCATGCCTTTCTGGTAAATCTGCTCACCGAGGGCTTGCTGGCGAATGTCGAGCAAGGCGCGGGAGTAGTCGTGGATGAATTCCGGATGGCCCTGGAAGCACAGCACCTGGTCGTTGATGTGATAAGCGGCAAACGGGCAGAAATCGCTGGACGCGATGACGGTGGCGTTTTCCGGCAAAGCGGTGACCTGGTCCTGGTGACTGATGAGCAGGGTCAACTCTTCGCGCACCGGGCTCATCCACGGTGCCTTGGCCGCGAGTTTGTAGTTGTGGGTGCCGACGCCCCAGCCCTGGCTCGCGCGCTCGCTCTTGCCGCCCAGCAGCAGCGCCAGCAGTTGATGGCCGAAACACACGCCCAACAGCTTGTCGCCGCGCTCATAGCGTTTGAGCAAATAGGTCCTGAGGGTTTCGATCCACGGGTCGGTGCCGAACGAATCGGCCTTGCTGCCGGTGATCAAGTACGCATCGAAGGTCAGGTCATCGCTGGGATAGTCACCCTGAACGACGTTGTACACCGTGAACTCGGCAGCGATCGGTTGCTGTGAGAACAGGCGCTGGAACATCTGCCCGTAGCCCTGGTATTGGTCTATCAGTTCCGGTCGCAGAATGTCGGTTTCCAGGATGCAGATGCGTAACGACATAAAAAATACCTGACACGATGATGGGAATATTGCACACCCAGAGCCTGCCTCGAAACACGGTGGCAAGGCAAGCCCCAGAAGGTGTCATTGATTCCCTGAAACGTGCCTTAGAACCGTTCTCCCTTCGCCGCTTTGTCCAGCAACAGCGCCGGTGGCGCGAAACGTTCGCCGTACTGTTCCGCCAGGTATTGAGCGCGGGCGACGAAATCCTGCACCCCGTACTGGTTGATGAACTGCAACGCACCGCCGCTCCAGGCGGCGAAGCCAATGCCAAAGATCGAGCCGATGTTGGCATCCGCCGTCGAGGTCAGCACGCCCTCCTCAACGCAGCGCACAGTTTCGATGGCCTGCACGAACAGCAAACGGTCCCGGACGTCCTGCGCTGAAATCTGCCCGTCGGCTTTCTCGAAACGGGTTTTCAGTTGCGGCCACAGATGTTTCTGCCCACCCACCGGATAGTCATAAAAACCGCCTCCCGCCGCCTTGCCTGGCCGCTTGTATTCGTTGAGCAGCAAGTCAATCACGGCGAAGGCCGGGTGTTCTATCAGCGGTTTCCCTTCTGCTTGCAGGTCTTTGCCCGTTTGTTGACGGATATGGCTCATCAGGCTGAGGGAAACTTCGTCAGAGATTGCCAGAGGCCCGACCGGCATCCCGGCCTTGCGCGCCTCGGTCTCGATCATCGGCGCGCTGACGCCTTCGCCGAGCATGGCAATGCCTTCGTTGGTGAAAGTGCCAAACACCCGCGAGGTGAAGAACCCGCGACTGTCGTTGACCACAATCGGGGTTTTCTTGATTTGCAGGACGAAATCGAACCCGCGCGCGAGGGATTCGTCGCTGGTCTGCGCACCTTTGATGATTTCCACCAGAGGCATTTTTTCCACCGGGCTGAAGAAATGCAGGCCGATGAATTTGCCCTGATCGGGCACGGCGGTCGCCAGGCCCGTGATCGGCAGGGTCGAGGTATTCGAGGCGATCAATGCCGCGTCACCGACCACTGCTTGTGCGGCCGCCGACACCTTGGCCTTGAGTTCGCGATCTTCGAACACCGCCTCAATGATCAGGTCGCAACCCGCCAGGTCGGCGTCCCGCTCGGTGGTGTGGATGCGCGCCAAGGTGGCGTCACGCTGCTCAGCGCTCAGCTGGCCACGGCTGACTTTCTTGTCGAGCAACGCCGCCGAATGCGCCTTGCCCTTTTCCGCCGCTGCCAGGCTGATGTCCTTGAGCACCACTTCGATGCCCGCCGACGCGCTGACGAAGGCAATCCCGGCGCCCATCATGCCCGCGCCGAGCACCCCGACTTTCTTCGTCACGTAAGGCGCGAACCCCTGTGGCCGCGAGCCGCCGGCATTGATTTCGTTAAGCTGGAACCAGAAGGTGCCGATCATGTTTTTCGCCACCTGGCCGGTGGTCAGCTCGGTGAAGTAGCGGGTTTCGATCAGGTGCGCGGTGTCGAAATCCACTTGGGCGCCTTCCACCGCCGCGCAGAGAATCTTTTCCGGCGCCGGGAAGCAGCCCTGGGTTTTGCTACGCAGGATCGACGGAGCGATGGCCAGCATCTGCGCAACCTTCGGATGGGAAGGCGTGCCGCCGGGAATTTGATAGCCCTTCACATCCCAAGGCTGCACCGCCGTCGGGTTGGCCAGGATCCACGCCCGAGATTTCGCCAGCAACTCGTCGCGGTCGGCCGCCAGCTCATCCACCAGTCCGGCCTGCAAGGCTTGCAGGGGACGAACCTTTTTGCCTTCCAGCAGATACGGCAAGGCTTTTTCCAGACCGAGCATGCGCACCATGCGCACCACGCCGCCGCCACCGGGCAGCAGGCCGAGGGTAACTTCCGGCAGGCCGATCTGCACCGACGAATGATCCAGCGCCACGCGATGATGGCAGGCCAGACAGATTTCCCAACCGCCGCCGAGGGCCGCGCCGTTGATCGCGGCCACCACCGGTTTGCCCAGGGTTTCCAGGCTGCGCAATTGGCCCTTGAGGCTCAGCACCATGTCGTAGAAGGCTTTGGCTTCGGGCTTGCCGACTTTGATCAGTTCATTGAGGTCGCCACCGGCAAAGAAGGTTTTCTTGGCCGAGGTGATGATCACGCCGGCAATGGCGTCCTTGTCGGCGACCAGGCGCGCGACGCAGGCGGCCATGGCCTCGCGGTACACCGCATTCATGGTGTTGGCGCTCTGGCCCGGCATGTCGATGGTCAGGACGACGATGCGGTCCTGGCCCAGTTCGTAACGGATGGCTTCAGTCATGACTGTTTTCCTTGAAGTCGGGGCTCAGAGGCGTTCGATGATGGTGGCAATGCCCATGCCGCCGCCGACGCACAAGGTCGCGAGGCCGTAACGCAGGTGCCGGGTTTCCAGTTCATCGAGCAAGGTGCCGAGGATCGCGCAACCGGTGGCACCCAGCGGGTGGCCGAGGGCGATCGAGCCGCCATTGACGTTGACCTTCGTCGGGTCGACCGCCATGTCCTTGATGAATTTGAGCACCACCGAGGCGAAGGCTTCGTTGACTTCGAACAAGTCGATGTCCTCGACCCGCAAGCCGGCCTTGGCCAGCGCCTTGCGGGTGGCCGGCGCCGGACCGGTGAGCATGATAGTCGGGTCGGTGCTGGTCACGGCGGTGGCGACGATCCGCGCCCGTGGCCGCAAGCCCAGGTCGCGGCCCTTGGCTTCGGAGCCGATCAACATCAACGCCGCGCCATCGACGATGCCGGAGCTGTTGCCCGGCGTATGCACGTGGTTGATCCGCTCAACATGGCTGTAGACCCGCAGCGCGGTGGCGTCGAAACCCATTTGCCCCATCATTTCAAAACTGGCCTTGAGCTTGCCCAGGCCTTCGAGGGTGGAGTCACCGCGGATGAACTCATCATGATCGAGCAACACGATGCCGTTCTGGTCCCGCACCGGCACCAGGGATTTGGCGAACGAGCCGTCAGCCCGGGCGCGAGCGGCCTTCTGTTGCGAATGCAGCGCGTAGGCATCGACGTCCTGGCGGCTGAAGCCTTCAAGGGTGGCGATCAGGTCGGCGCCAACACCTTGCGGCGTGAAGTGGCTGTGCAAGTTGGTTTGCGGGTCCAGCGCCCAGGCTCCGCCGTCGCTGCCCATGGGGACGCGGGACATGGACTCGACGCCACCGACTACCACCAGGTCTTCGAAGCCGGAGCGCACTTTCATCGCCCCGAGGTTGACCGCCTCCAGGCCTGACGCGCAGAAACGGTTGATCTGCACACCCGCCACGCTGACGTCCCAATCCGCCACTTGCACGGCGGTCTTGGCGATGTCCGAACCCTGGTCGCCGATGGGCGTCACGCAGCCCAGCACGACGTCATCCACCTGGCTGGTGTCGAGGTCGGTGCGCTGTTGCAGGGCCTGTAGCAGCCCTGCCACCAGGTTTACCGGCTTGACGCTGTGCAAGGCGCCATCGGCCTTGCCTTTGCCACGGGGCGTGCGTAACGCGTCGAATATCAAAGCTTGGGTCATGACGTCCTCGAACCACTGGCAGGTGAGTGAAAATCGAGCCTCCACCTTGTCGCCCAGCGCCCGCGGATTCAATGACCACAGCGCTCACGGACGTTGACGCGGACGCTCAGACGGACGGTAGCGACTCGGCGCAATCGGTGTTTTTTTCAACGGAACGGTCTAGCCAAAGGCCGTCAAAGAAGCTGGCCATAGGCCTCATGCCTTTTTAATCACTTCCAACAAGCACACCATATGAAATGGATCTAAGCCACGGGTGACACGGGCCCTAAGGTGAACGTGTACGAGATCGTTGTCGGGTTTTGCCGAGGCGCTCGTCAGACAGGAAGTTCATCGCCTGCCGCCATGGAGTTGCACCAGGCGGGCATCAGCAAATAACAAAAAAGGCGGTCAAGCCATGTTCAAACATTCGAAAGTACGTCAAGCAGGACTCATTCTTTTCGCTACCACACTGTTGTTGATCTTGCCGAATCTGACCAAGGTCATAGGCTGACGCGTGTCTTAATGGTCCGTCGACCCACGAAAATGTGAACGGCTCGCTATCCCCGTCCTGCGCGGGTGTGCCAACCTTTACGGCACACCCACGACATGACGGTCATTACGTGAAAGCGCTTACTTTGCTCGGGGCCTTGCTGCTCAGCACGCCCTTGTACGCCGCACAGCTCAACCTGGAGCTGGGCGCACAGAGTCGCACCTGGCAGACCGAGGCATTGCTCAAGCACCCGCAAGTCCAGAACATCACCGTCCGTAACGACGTTTCCTACAAACGCGACATGACTTATCGCGCGATTCCCATGGCCGCGTTGCTGACCGGTATCGGCCCAGATGACCATCTGCAAGCCGTGGCCCTCGACGGATTCGCCGCTGAGTTGGCCGCCGCGCCGTTGCTCGCCACGCAAGGTTCCCAGGCGTGGTTGGCGATTGAAGATCCAGCCAAACCCTGGCCCAAGCTGTCGGCGGACAAACCCAGTGCCGGGCCGTTCTATCTGGTCTGGACACATCCCGAAGTCGATCACATCAGTCCCGAGCAATGGCCCTTCGAAGTCGCCAGCATCAAGCGCATGACGCCGGTGGCCGAGCGCTTCCCTGCCCTGCTGCCTGATCCGGCGCTGAAGGCCGACGACCCGGTGAACCAAGGGTTTGCGTTGTTCCAGAAAAATTGCCTGGCCTGCCATCGTTTAAATGGTGCGGGCGATGCGCAGTTCGGACCGGATCTGAATATTCCATTCAGCCCTACCGAATACTTCGGCGCGGACTTCCTCAAGCGCTACATACGTGACCCGCAGAGCTTGCGGCAGTGGCCGCAGGCGAAGATGCCGGCGTTTGCCGAATCGGTGTTGCCGGCGGGGGATCTGGATTTGCTGGTGGGGTATTTGCAGCATATGGCGGGACGAAAAGTTACGCCTTAACCCTGTGGGAGCTGGCTTGCCAGCGATGATGGTTCAACAGCCAGCATAGCCGTTGAATGATCGGGCCTCATCGCGGGCAAGCCCGCTCCCACAGGGTCAGCGGTGTTAGTTCTTATTGCTGCTGCACGGAAATCACCGGCGCCGGCACGGGGGTTGGCGAGACGAAGACCTTTGCGTGCATCTGCTCGCAACCACCGCCACGGCGCATGCCGCGTACCGGGCAGGCGTCCAGGTAATCGAGGCCGACCGCAAGCTTCAGATGACGCTCGGGGCGGGCCAGTTCGTTGGTCACGTCGAAGCTGTACCAGGCGTCGTCGAGCCAGGCTTCGGCCCAGGCATGACTGGCCAGGTGCTCGCTGTTCTCGCTGTACAGGTATCCCGAGACATAGCGTGCTGGAATGCCCAGGCTGCGGGCACAGGCGATGAATGCATGTGTGTGGTCCTGGCAGACCCCGGCACGACCGGCAAAAGCCTGGGCCGCGCTGGTGTCGACTTCGGTGGAGCCCGGTGTGTAGGTGATGTGCTGGTTCAGGCCGTGCATCAGATCGATCAATGCCGTGCGATCTCGGCGCTTCTTGCATTCCTTGTCGGCAAACGCGCGCAGGGCCTGGTCGGCCTCCGTCAGCCGGGTAAAGCGCAGGAACGGCAGCGCTGACTGGCTCTCGTGTTCGGCTTCGCGCAGTTCGTCGATGTCCACCTGGCCACGGGCACCAATGACGATGGCTTCGTGGGGCTCGTCCATGGTCAGCACGTGCAGGATGTTGCCGAAGGGGTCGAGTTGCGCCCGCACCGGGCGTGGCAGGTCGAGTTGCCAACTGAGCACGTGCTGGCGCTCGCTGTCGTGTGGGGTCAGTCGCAGGTACTGGATGCTCGCCCGCACCTGATCTTCGTAGTGATAGGTGGTTTCGTGGCTAATGGAAAGTCTCATGCAGCCTCCAGGTAAGAACTGTGTATGGCATTGCCCAACTGGCGCACCAGCGGGATGAACTCGGTCAGCCAGGCGTGCAGGCCTTCTTCGAGAATTTCGTTGATGCCGGTGTAGCGCAGGCGCGCGTCCATCTCCGCCGCGAGCCGCTGTGCCGGACGGCCGTTGGCCCCCGGCAGGCTGGCGAGGATCTGGTCGATTTCTTCGGTGCAGGCGCGCAAGGAACGGGGCACATCGGCGCGCAGCAATAGCAACTCGGCGACGTGCCGGGCGCCCGGTGCATCGCGGTAGATCTCGGTGTAGGCCTCGAACGACGATAGCGCTCGCAGCAAGGCGCTCCACTGATAGTAAGCGTGGGCCGTGCCGTCGCTGACTGCCTCGGCCTGGTCGCCGGCCATTTCGTAGCGGGCGTCGAGCAAGCGCAACGTGTTGTCAGCGCGCTCGATAAACGTCCCCAGGCGAATGAAACGGAAGGCGTCGTTACGCATGATGGTGCCGTAGGACGCGCCACGGAACAGGTGTGAACGTTCCTTTATCCACTCGCAGAAACGGCTCATGCCGTAGCGGCTCAAGCCCTGTTCGGCGATGCCGCGAATTTCCAGCCAGGTGGCATTGATGTTTTCCCACATGTCGGCGGTGATTCGACCACGCACCGCGTGAGCACTGGCTCGCGCCGCGCCCAGGCAGCTGTAGATACTGGCCGGGTTGGCCGCGTCGAGGGCGAAGAAATGCAGCAAGCGTTCCGCGTGCAGGGCGCCGTGACGTTCGAGGTAATCGTCCAGGGTACCGGTGATCAACAAAGGCATGGCCAATTCGTGCAGACCGTCACCACGACCGTCCTGCGGCATCAGTGACAGCGAATAGCTGACGTCGAGCATCCGTGCGAGGTTTTCCGCCCGCTCCAGGTAACGCGACATCCAATACAAATCCGAGGCAGTTCTACTTAACATGGCAGGCTTCCTTCAATCCTCAACCACCCAGGTGTCCTTGGTTCCGCCACCCTGGGAGGAGTTCACCACCAGGGAGCCTTCGCGCAAGGCGACTCGGGTCAGGCCACCGGGTACGACCCGGGTTTCACGGCCAGACAGCACAAACGGACGCAAGTCGATGTGACGCGGCGCAATGCCGTTTTCGACAAAGGTCGGACACGTGGACAGGGACAGCGTCGGTTGCGCGATATAAGCATGGGGCTTGGCCTTGATGCGTTCGCGGAACGACTCGATTTCCGCCGCCGTCGCCGCCGGCCCGACCAGCATGCCGTACCCGCCGGAGCCTTGGGTTTCCTTGACGACCAAGTCTGGAAGATTCGCCAGCACGTGAGAAAGTTCAGAAGGATTACGGCATTGCCAGGTGGGCACGTTCTTCAGGATCGGTTCTTCGTCGAGGTAAAAACGGATCATGTCGGTCACGAACGGGTACACCGACTTGTCGTCCGCGACGCCGGTACCGATGGCGTTCGCCAGTACCACATTGCCCGAGCGATAGGACGACAGCAGCCCCGGCACGCCAAGCATCGAATCCGGATTGAACGCCAGCGGGTCGAGGAACGCGTCGTCGAGCCGGCGGTAAATCACGTCCACGGCTTTCGGGCCATCGGTGGTGCGCATGAAGACCTTGTCGTCACGCACGAACAGGTCCGCGCCTTCCACCAGTTCCACGCCCATTTCCCGGGCCAGGAACGCGTGCTCGAAAAATGCACTGTTGAAGCGCCCGGGCGTCAGCACCACCACGCTCGGGTTATCGATTGGGCTCGAGCTTTTCAAGGTATCGAGCAGCAGGTTCGGGTAATGGTCGATGGGGGCAATGCGCTGGGCCGAAAACAGTTCGGGAAACAGGCGCATCATCATTTTGCGGTCTTCGAGCATGTAGCTCACGCCGCTGGGGGTACGCAAATTGTCTTCGAGCACGTAGTAAGTGCCGTCGCCATCACGCACCAAGTCGACGCCGGAGATGTGCGAATAGATATCTCGGTGCAGATCCAGCCCTTGCATCGCCAACTGGTACTGCTCGTTGGCCAGCACTTGCTCGGCCGGGATAATGCCGGCCTTGATGATGCGTTGCTCGTGATAGAGGTCGGCGAGAAACATGTTCAACGCCTTGACCCGCTGGATGCAGCCGCGTTCGACGATCCGCCATTCACTGGCCGGAATGCTGCGTGGAATGGTGTCGAAGGGAATCAGGCGCTCAGTGCCCTGATCGTCACCGTAGAGCGTGAAGGTAATCCCGGCGCGATGAAATAACAGATCGGCCTCGCGTCGCCGTTGTGCCAGCAGCTCGTCAGGCGTCTCGGCCAGCCAACGGGCGAACTCCCGATAATGCGGGCGGACCTGGCCGCCAGCGTCGTACATCTCATCAAAATAGGTGCGGATCATGCCGTACTCCTTGTCACCCGGACATCTAGGCTTCGCAAGGCCCGTGCCATCGGCAGAAACGCTTTGATATCAATCGGTTGGATAAACGCCCCAGAGGTGCCGCACCATTCCTGTGCGACAAATGCCCCCACCCGATCGCCCTCGCTTCATTGCGAAGCAATGCAGTGCTCTATCACCAGCATAGTCAGACTTGATTTCACTGCCCGGCCAGCCACGCAGATAATCCGCGCATCCGCTGAGAAAACCCCGTCTGCCGCAACGCGACGAAGGACTCGGCCCACCGACTCGGCTGCGCTGGCAGCCTTGTGAATCAAGACTGATCGGTTCCACTCCTTTCCGATCTTTCCCGTTTGGCCACCCGATTGGGTGGCCTTTTTTTTGCGCCGGTTTCTTGTTTCGGGGTTTTGCAGGGCGACTCGTGGAGTTTTTCGTACAGGCAGAAACGAAAACGGCCGACCCTGAGGTCAGCCGATGCTGAGTGGTTGTCGCTGTTCATAAGGTTATGCGAGTCGCCCTCGTACCTCCTGCTTGACGCCCCAGCCCTCGACGATGCCGCCGAGTGGCTCGACCGTCGCTTCGAAGTCTTGCTCAAAATCACCGATGCCGCCGTAAGTGGCGTACATCACTTTGCTCAGTTCCAGATACCAGGCGCCGTCATCCCGCGCACTGACCTGGGCATTGAGGGATTCACCACGAAATTGACCTGCCGCCCTGCGCGCCCGCTCCTCGTCCGGGAAAATGGCGTAGAACTCGATGGGATGGAACCGGGAAAAATCGAAACCGCCTTCTTTCATGCGGCGAAGCACACTGGTGCTGATGTCTTCTTGATAGGCTGTTGTGCTCATGAAACGTCCTCCTCAAACCGTTGATGGATAGACTTTCCGTACTCCCGTAGCCCGCAACCGAATGGTGAAGGCGATACGACCATCAAAGGGCCGCTGGGAAACAAGCATGTAGCTGACAAGACCAGACCTTAGCGATCCATTCGCTGATCTCGCTTGCAGAGTAGCCCCAAGGAAGAGCCGCTGCCAAGGCCTGGTTTGTAATCGTTCAGGAGATATTCAGACGGGAGTGATGCTGAGGATTTGAATGCTGTTCTGGGTCTTGAGGCTTTTGACCGTCGGGTCTTCGGTACGCCCGTCCAGATCGTTGAGGTCCAGTTCGGCCGCGACCGGCAAGCGTCGGGCGCGGATGAGTTTGGCGGCCTGCTCGTTGTCCGGGCATTCCTCGCCCTCGAACAACTCATCAACCTGTTCGCCATGATCATCTACGAAAGTGACTTTCCACTTTTGCATCGGTGCCTCCTTGAGAACCCATTGGTGGGCTTACCCCTATCTCGACCTTGAGGATTGGCCAAACGTTCAACCGATTGTGCCGCGGCGCCCCATAAAAAAACCGCCTCCTGGGCGGTTTTCCGATGGAAACGTCCGACTTATTTCTCGGCGCGTTCCTTCAGGGCTTTCAGGGTATTGAACGGCGCATCGACCACGAATTTGTTCGCGACCATGGCCGGTACGCTACCACCCGGCTCAGTGTGCACCTGGTAGGTCACTTCGACCTGATCGGCGCCCTTGGGCACGAACTTCCAATAGCCCTGGACCTGGGTCACGCGCACGAAACCTTTTTCATCGGGCAGGTATTTCGGCACGCCTTCGAGGTTACGGGTCAGGCTGCCATCTGCGCCTTCGACCGTGGTGACGTGCAGCACCGAGTCCCGGGCAGTCACCGGCCAAGGGGTGTTGAACTGGGTGTAGGTCCAGCTCTGGTCACCTTCGTGCTTGAGCAGTTTCTGCGACTTGCATTCGTGAATCCAGGCACAGGCACCCGACACGTCTTCCTGCAAGGCCCGCAACTTGGCCATGGTGGTCTTCATCACGGTCACGCCGCGATACGCCTTGTAATCAGAGCCAGGGACTTCGCTCAACGAGATTTTGATGCCGTCTTCGTCCTTCGCGGTTTTCCACTCTTCGGCCTGGGCAGCCGTGGTGGCCAGGACGGCCGTCAGGCCAACGAGCACAGCGATACGATGCAGCGAACCCATAGTCTTATTCCTTATTTTTGAAGTTCCGTTGATTGAACACACCTACGCCGCAGTCGCTTGCTCCCACCACCCAATCAATTTGATGGCTTCCCCGCTGCTGCTGCCGCATACCTCCGGATCCGCCTCGAACGCCGAGCACACCGGCGGACGTTCCGGCTGACCGAAGATACGGCACAGGTTTTCGACCGAGAGTTGCACGCAACGTTCTCCGGCGGGCTTGCCATTGGGCATGCCCGGGATCGGCGAACTGATGGAAGGGGCAATGCAACAGGCGCCACAGCCTTCACGGCATTTCATGACGACAAGGTCCTCGCGAGGTGATGTGTGAATAACGGCGCACAGAGTACCCGCTAAAACGGCTGTTTCAAATTGCCGGTACCCGGGTTTTTTCGTTCCGCGGCGGGTGACTGACCAGTCTCCGACCAAATGCCAGCCTGACAGCTCGTCATGCTCGCAAGATCACTGCTTGAATTCGAAATCCAGCGCCGCGCCTTCCACTTCGCGGCGCTCTTCGTTGCGCAGTTGCAGCTGCATTTCGTTGCTGAGCAAACGCCCGTTGAGCTGGAAAGGACTGCTGCCGGCCTTGTCACCGAACATCTGCGGCAACACCGCGTCGTGCCGGGGCAACGGCACCGTGCCGACGGGCTTGAGTTGTTGCACCATGTCCTGGGGCAAGCTCAAGTCGAGCTTGGCCGGCGGCAGCGGCGTTTTCACCACTTCACTGGCGGGTTTCGACTTGGAGGCAATCGGCGCACGTTTTTTGACGGTGGCGGCTTTTTTCTGCGCCTGGGTTTTCTGTGCAGGTTTCTTGGCGACGGGCGCTGCTTTGGTCGCCGGTTTAGTCGCGCTGGCCGCCGGCTTTTCCTGGGCATTAGCCGCCATAACGCTGCCGACCGGGACAGCAGTCAGTAGGCAGATCAATAGCCAACCCGTAGGAAAAATCGATTTCATAGACACGGCAGCGCTAACGGCAGAGGGCCATATGCTCGCCTGTTGCCGAGGTTAAAACAAGCACGGACACAACTCACCCCGCCCGCCGCATCACAAACCGCTCGCCGTTTCCTGGCACAACTGGGTCGCCAACAGCCCCAACGTCATCAAGGCCCGCTCGGCCTCGCGGTTCCAGGCAGTGCCGCAGTTGAGCCGAATGCAGTGGTTGAACTGCTCAGTGTTACTGAAGATGAGTCCCGGGGCGATGCTGATCCCTTGCTGCAACGCTCGCACATGCAATTCCTGGGTGTTAACCCGCCCGGGTAGACTGACCCACAGGATGAAACCGCCTGTGGGCCGGGTCATTTGCGTGCCTTCGGGGAAATATTGCTGCACCGCGAGCTGGAACGCGCTGAGGTTCTTGCGGTACTCCTGACGGATGTAGCGCAGGTGGCGGTCGTACCCGCCGTTTTCCAGGTAAGCCGCAATGCCCATTTGCGTCACGCTGCACGCCGAGTGGGTGCTGAACGTTTGCAGCCGCTGGATTTCCTGTTGGTACTTGCCGGCAATCATCCAGCCGATGCGCACACCTGGCGACAGGGTCTTGGAAAAGCTTGAGCAATAGATCACTCGATCCAGCCGATCATAGGCCTTGAGCGCTTTGGTCTTGCCTTGCTCGAACATCAGCTCGCCATAGATATCGTCTTCAACGATTTGAATGTCGAAATCCGAGGCCAGGCGCAGCAATTGTTTCTGCCGCTCCTCGGGCATGGTGCCACCGAGGGGATTGCTCAGGCGAGTGGTCAGGACCAGGGCCTTGATCGACCACTGGTTGGCCGCCAGTTGCAGCGCCTCGAGGCTCATGCCGGTGGCCGGATCACTGGGAATCTCGATGACCTTGAGGCCCAGCAGATCGGCCAGTTGCAGCAAACCGTAATACGTCGGCGACTCGGCGGCGATGAGATCACCGGGCCGGGTCAGCACGCGCAAGGACATTTGCAGGGCGTCCACGCAACCGTGAGTGATCACCACTTCCGAAGGATCGACCACCACGCCGGCGTCGCGCATGCGGATCGCCACTTGGCGCCGCAACGGCTCGAACCCCGGACTGAACATGTAGCTGAACGCACGTGGGCTGTGAAAACGGGTGACCTTGGCCAATTGCTGATGCAGCGCCCGTACGGGCAAGTAATCGACACTCGGCACCGCGGCGCCCAGGGGAAACACCCCTTCGCGACGGGACTCGACCAAGACTTGCTGGATGATGCTGCTGCGGGTGACCAGGCCCGGCCGTTCAACCCGGGCAATGTCCGGGGTCGGCGCGGTGAGGGCCGGGGTCTGGTGCACGTAATAGCCGGACTGCGGCCGTGCGCGGATCAAGCCCTGATCTTCGAGGTTGGCGTAGGCCTGCAACACCGTGGCGTGGCTGACGTTGAGCTGAGAACTCATCTTGCGCACCGAAGGCACGCGCTCCCCCGGCTGGTAGACACCACGGCGGATGTCTTCAGCCAGCTGTTGAGCAATACGTTGGTAAAGCAAGAGATTGGTCATGACGCGGCACTCGATATCACGGGCATTTTATTCTTGGGCCTAACAGTACCGGAACAGTTTAGAAGTGTACTGGGACAGTTGCCACAATAGTCGACAGCACAGTGGAGTGACAGCGGAAACTGTACTGTTTTGCGGGCTATTTCGCAGGGCGCAAAAAAACCCGGGGCCACCGAGGGCGCCGGGTTTTCCAGTGACGCCGTCCTTAGCGGGCGGCGCCGAGCTGGCCTTTTTCGTCGGAGAAGACAATTTCCACGCGACGGTTCTGCGCCCGTCCGCGTTCAGAGGCGTTGGCCTCCACCGGGAATTCGTCGCCGTAGCCTTCGACTTGAATGCGTTTGTCGTCAATGCCCAGGTCGATCAGCACGTCAGCCACCGATTGCGCACGGTCGCGGGACAATTTGAGGTTGTCCTGCTTGCCGCCGGTGCTGTCGGTGTAGCCCTCGATACGGACGACGCGCTTGGGGTTGAGCTGCAAGAACTGGACGATTTTCAGCACCACGCGATTGGCCGAATTTTTCAATTCCGCTTCACCGGTGTCGAACAGCATGTCGCCGAGGGTCATCACCAGGCCGCGATCGGTCTGGATGGTAGCCAACGCGACGATCTGTTCTTCCAGCCATTTGCCCTGTTGCTGGACGCTCAGCAGTTTGGATTCGCGCAAGGCCAGTTGCAGGCGTTGGCGCTCCAGTTCGAGCTTGGCCGCGCGTTCTTCGTTGAGCACCTGGTTGGTGTGTTCGCGGGCGATTTCGCTGTAGCGCTGGCTCAGGTAGGCGTAATGCACCACGTCGGAACCGCTGCCCCAGTAACTGGACAAGCGATCGGCGCGGGCCAGGGATTCACCAGCGCGGATCACATCCTTGGGCGCGATGCGCAACACGTTGGAATCTTCCTTGACCTTCTGGAAGTCGGCGCCGGCTTGCTGCAAGGCGGTTTCGCTGTGCTGGCCGGCGCAACCGTAGAGGCTGGCACAGGCCATCAGCAACAGGCCACCGAGGGCACGGGAATTCAGGTTCATTGGGCATCCCCCAATTGCTTGCGCAGTCGAGCGATACGGGTGTTGAGCAGGTTCAATTGTTCTTCGCTTTTGAGGGTCAGGACCTTGGCTTCGGCGAGCCGCGCATCCAGTTCGGCCTGTTCAGCCCGCATGCGCGCATTCTTGAAGGACTGGTCGGCCATGTTGCCCTTGGCGCGGTTGAACTTGTCTTCGGCCAACTTCATTTCGGGTTGGTCATCGGCGTTCGCGCCGACGGCCTTGGCTTGTTCGAGGGCTTGTTCGGTCAAGCGGATCTGTTCATTCGGCGCCGGATCGGCTGCACAACCCGCCAGAGCCAGAACGGCCAGGGCAGCGAAAAGAGGTCGAATACTCACTAATGTTCCCTACTATTTTGGGGCACTGACGGGTTGTGGCGGCGGTGGCTGCAGGTGTTGCTGCTGGGATGACCAGCGCTCGATATTGCGTTGCAGCACCGCTTCCGTCAGTCCGGAGGCGGGCAATTCTGTCATCTTTTTGGCCAGCTGTCCGCGCAACCATGGGTCGTTGCAGGCCGAGTTATGGGAAACCGCCAGGTACAGGCCTGGCTGATCGACCGGTTGCGGGCGAGCCATCAAGTCGTTGCCCATGCCCAGGGTTTGCGCCGTCGCCAGCCCCGAATAGCGCCCGGCCAGGACAAATTCCACTTCGCCCATCAGCAATTTCTGAAAGGCCTGGGTCAGGTTGGCGGTACGGGTCAGGGATAAATTCTGCTCGGCAAAAGCGCCAAATGCCTGGGTCATTCGAGCCTTTTCCGACACGGCGCCGGGATGTCCATGAAGGTCCGCGGGCTGGTTGTAGACCAACGGCGAGTCTTGCCGGGTCCAGACCAGGTAGTCGTTGGTCAACAACGGCGGATGAATGTAGTCCAGGTTGTCCAATTCGCTGGCGGTCAGCGGCGCATCGGCCAGCAAGTCCATGCGCCCGCTGCGCACTTCCTCCAGGGCTTGGGAGCGCTTGCCGGCGTAGAGCAGCTCGACCTTGATCCCCAGCTCCCCCGCCACTTGTTGCAACAGGTCGGCGCTGGCACCGATCAACTGCTTGGGATTCTGCGGGTCCTGCCACAGGTACGGCGGCGCATCGGGGCTGCCGGTGACCACTAGGCGCTCACACTTGCCGGCGGCAAACGCCAGCCACGGCATCATCAGTCCCAACAGCAGTGTGCAGCCTTTCCAGAGGCGCAGTTCCATGGCGAAATCCCTCACACGCAAATCGCGGACAATAAAAAACCCGGCCAAAAGGCCGGGCTCTTTATAAGTGAAGCGGCTGGATTAGACCAGCTTCTCCAACTCAGGGATGGCTTCGAACAGGTCGGCAACCAGACCGTAATCCGCCACCTGGAAGATCGGCGCTTCTTCGTCCTTGTTGATCGCAACGATCACTTTGGAGTCTTTCATACCGGCCAAGTGCTGGATCGCGCCGGAGATACCGACGGCGATGTACAGCTGAGGCGCAACGATCTTGCCGGTCTGGCCGACCTGCATGTCGTTGGGTACGAAACCTGCGTCGACCGCCGCGCGGGAAGCGCCAACAGCAGCGCCCAGCTTGTCGGCCAGGGCGTACAGGTGCTTGAAGTTATCGCCGTTCTGCATGCCGCGGCCGCCGGAAACGACGATCTTGGCAGCGGTCAGTTCCGGACGATCGGACTTGGCCAGTTCTTCGCCAACGAAGCTGGAGATCGCAGCGTCGTGAGCAGCCGCGACGGCTTCAACCGACGCCGAACCCCCTTCAGCGGCAACCGGATCGAAACCGGTGGCACGCACGGTGATGACCTTGACCGACGCGTTCGACTGAACGGTGGCAATGGCGTTACCGGCGTAGATCGGGCGCTTGAAGGTATCAGCGCTTTCCACCGAGATGATCTCGGAGATCTGGTCAACGTCCAACTGAGCAGCAACCCGCGGCAGGATGTTTTTGCCGTTGGAGGTGGCGGCTGCGAGGATGTGGCTGTAGCCAGCGCCCAACTCGGCCACCAGCGGCGCGACGTTTTCCGGCAGTTGGTGAGCGTAGGCGGCGTTATCGGCCACCAGCACTTTCGCCACGCCCGCGATTTTCGCAGCGGCTTCGGCCACGGCGCCAGCGCCTTGACCGGCGACCAGCACGTGGATGTCGCCGCCGATTTTGGCAGCGGCAGCCACGGTGTTCAGCGTGGCCGGGGCCAATGCTTTGTTGTCGTGTTCAGCGATTACCAAGATAGTCATGATTAGATTACCTTCGCTTCGTTTTTCAGTTTCTCGACCAGTTCAGCCACCGACTTGACCTTGATACCCGCGCTGCGTGCAGCAGGCGCTTCGACTTTGACGGTCTTGTTGGTGGAGGCGGTGGAAACGCCCAAAGCGTCTGGAGTCACCGACTCAAGCGGCTTCTTCTTGGCTTTCATGATGTTTGGCAGGGACGCGTAGCGCGGCTCGTTCAAACGCAGGTCGGTGGTGACGATGGCCGGCAGTTTCAGGGAAACTGTCTGCGCGCCGCCGTCGATTTCGCGG
>Ga0247742_10000729_pt1 | contig 25368 bp, 20 predicted proteins | sample UWRJL208509C2_FD_180944 | JGI IMG/M metagenome (GOLD analysis project Ga0247742, IMG submission 180944) | Plant litter microbial communities from Arlington Agricultural Research Station in Wisconsin, United States - UWRJ-L208-509C-2 | ecosystem: Environmental > Terrestrial > Plant litter >... | reverse complement strand
TCGCGCGAATGGGAATGGGTGCAAGACCAGGTCCGCGCCGGGCAGAAGCTCACCCGCATCTATTATTCGGTGACGATGATCTCGCCGAAGGCAAAGGCCGAGGCGAACCAGGGCACGATCAAGTCCGCCTACAAGGCGATGGGCTGGGATCTGAACGACGAGACGTTCCTTCAGATGTACGGACTGCTCGCCGCCTTCCCAATGATGATGGCGGACGGCCTCGGGTCCGATCTGGAGCGGATGAAGCGGTTCCGCACGGTGCTGTCGTCAAACGTGGCGGCGCTGGCGCCGGTCCAGGGCGAATATGTCGGCGGGAGCGAACCGCATCTGCTGTTCATCGGCCGGCGCGGCCAGCCGCAATATTGGTCGCCGTTCCAGAACACGGCGGGCAACCACAACGTCGCAATCGCGGGCAAATCCGGTTCGGGTAAATCGGTGCTGCTGCAAGATCTGACCGCGAGCCTCGCCGGCGTGAACGCGAAGACGATCGTGATCGATGACGGCCGCTCGTTCGAGCATATGGCGAAGGCGCTGGGCGGGCGCTTCGTCGAGTTCAAGCTGTCCTCGGGCATGTCGATCAACCCGTTCGGGATCATCGACGTCGCGCAGGCCGAATCCGATCAGGACTATCTCGTCGATTGCCTCGCGATGCTCAAGGCGATCATCTCGCAGATGGCGCGGTTCGAGGACCGGCTGAACGACACCGAGCGCGGCGTGATCGACGCGGCGGTCAACGCGGTGTGGGAGGCGCTGGGGCCGAAAGGCACCGTCGATGCGGTGATCGAGGCGTTGAAGGCGATGGACGACAGCGCCGCGACCAATCTCTCCAAGGGTCTGCTGCCCTATTGCAGCACGGGCACGTTCGGGCGGTTCTTCCTCGGCGAAAACACGCTCGATCTCTCGGCCGACCTGACCGTGTTCGAACTGTCCGACCTCGCCACGCGCGAGGAATTGCGGTCGGTGGTGCTGACCTCGATCATGTTCGTGTCGTCGCAGTCAATGCGGATGCTCGATCGCACGCGCCCCAAGGCGCTGATCTGCGACGAGGCGTGGCAGATGCTCAAGGGCGGCGCGATGGCCGACTTCATCGAGACCTATGCGCGCACCTGCCGCAAATATGGCGGGTCGCTCATCACCGCGACGCAGTCGATGAACGACTATTACAAGTCGCCGGGGGCGCGCGCGGCGCTTGAAAACTCGGACTGGACGATCCTGCTCCAGCAAAAGGCGGAGACGATCGCGGATCTGGTGAAGTCCGACCGTTTCGAGATGGACGGCCAGACCGAGGCGTTGGTGCGCTCGCTCAAGCGCAACGGCATCGAATATTCCGATCTGCTGATCCGCGGGCCGGAGATGCAGAGCGTGTGCCGCCTGGTCCTCGATCCGTTCTCGGGCACGCTCTATTCGTCCAGCCCCAAGGTGTTCGGGCAGATCGAGGCGTTCGTCCATCAAGGCGTGCCGATGGCGGACGCGATCGAGGCGGTGGCGTTCAAGCGCACGCCTGCCTTTCTCGCGGAGGCAGCGGAATGATCCGGGCGGAGACCTCGCTGACGATCGCGCGCGGCGCGCTGGCGAGAGCGCTGCGCCTGATGGGCTGGTTCTGCGTCAACGCGCTGGTGGCGCTCGGCGGTCTGATCGTCGCCGCGTACACGCTGGGCGGCTTTTCGGTTCCCGGCACGATGCGCCAGCTCGCCAACCTCAGTGACCGATATGTCGCGGCCGATCTCGCGCGCCAATCGCAGTTCAACGGGCTGCTGCTCGGCGCGCTGGTGATCTTCTTCGCCGCGACCTGCTTCTTCCGGCGCCAAAGCGCCATCCGAGTGCTTCACGAAGGGGATTGAAGATGAGCGATGCCAAGGTGGCGCCGGCAGCGGCGTCGGAGACCACGCGAATTTCCATGCTGGGCTGGGTGGCCATCGGGGCGGTGGTGGTCGCGCTGCTGTGGTCGGCCTGGATCACCCGCCTCATGCTCGATCTGCGCGACCAGAAGCCGGCGATCGTCAAGGTCCAGCTTCAGGGCCTGATGGCGGAATATGTCCGGGCGCAGGCGCGCTCGGACGAACCGCAGGAGCAGATCGCCGCTGACACGAAGCAGTTCCTCGCGCAGCTCAACCGCGTCGTGACGGGACTCGCGAAGAACGGCCAGATCGTCCTCGTCAACGAGGCGGTGGTGGGCGACGGCGTGCCCGATGTCACGCCGATGGTGCGCAAGGCGGTCTATGCGCGGGTGCCGATGCCCAAGGTGGCGGCGAACGGCGTCGAAGACCGGATGATGGCCTATCTCAAGCAGGAAGGGCCGGCCGGTGAGCGCGCCGAGTAACGTCGCCGGCACATGGGTCCAGCCGGCCGCGCCGAGCGTCCGCAAGCGGCTGGCGGCGGTCGGGGTGGTGGTTGCCGTATCCGCAGGCTGGAGCCAGGTGCATGGCTGGCAGACGTCCCACGCCTTCGTCATCAACCAGACGGACTCGCTGCCGAACTGGGCGTTCATGGTCGAGCTTGGCCGGATGCCGGCGCGCGGCGATTATGTTCTGTTCGCGCCGCCCCCAGGTCCGCTGGTGGTGAAGCACTTCGGCGCGAACCCGCAGCCATTCGCGAAGATCGTGTACGGGGTCGCCGGCGACGTTGTGACGCGAAAGGGCGCGATCGTCTCGGTCAACGGCAAACCGGTCGGGCGACTGAAGCCGTTCACCCGTCAGGGGGAGCCGCTTGCAGCAGGGCCACTCGGTACGATCCCGCGCGGCTGCTATTATGCCGGTTCGCCGCACAAGGACGGGTTCGACAGCCGCTATGCGGCGGTCGGGTTTGTCTGCCGGCGTGCGATCGTCGGGGTCGGGAGTCCGGTGCTGTGATCGCGCGGGGGGTCGGCATGGGGCTTGCCGCATTGGTCGGCTTTGCCGGTGCGATCGCCGGCACCGCGCTCGCCCGCGAATTTGAATCGGTCGGCCCGACATGGCCGATCATCGAACCGGATCTGCTCGCGACGATCCAGGGCCGGTTGCAGCGCGCGAAGCAGACCGGCGAGCTGGACAAGATGAACCGAGAGTTTGCGGCGCGAAGCGAAGCGCGGGTCATGCGCCCAGGCGCGGTTCAGGGCATCACCCCGGCGCTCGAGGCGCGCACCTGGGATTACGACCCGTCGATCACGATCCAGCATGAGGTTCGCGATACGAAGGGCAATGTCGTGGTGCCGGCCGGCAAGCGCGTCAATCCGCTCGACATCGTGACGATGCCGCAAAGCCTCGTCTTCATTGACGGCGACCGGCCGGCGGAAGTCGCGTGGGCGATGCGGCAAGGCGACGACAGCAAGGCGACGGTGGTGCTGGTGAAGGGCGCGCCATTCGAGCTGATGAAGGCGCGCCAGCGCCGGTTCTATTTCGACCAGGCGGGCACGCTCACGCATAAGTTCGGGATCAACCATACGCCGGCGCTGGTGCGTCAGAAGGCCCGGCTGCTCGAAGTCAGCGAAATCGCGATCGATGCGGAGGCCGGACAATGAAGCGGCTGTTCACGCTGTTCGCGGCGTTCATGCTTTGGTTCGCGCCCACAGCCGCCAATGCGGTTGAGACGCCCTCGAAATGCACCGGGCATTTCGTGAACCCGATTACCGACGTGTGCTGGGGGTGCCTGTTCCCGCTGTCGATCGGTGCGCTGAAGATCTGGCCGTCGGATCGCGCCGACACGAGCAATCCGACGCTGCCGATCTGCCTGTGCGGCAGTCCGATCCCGCGTGTCGGCGTCGCCGCGGGCTTTTGGGAGCCGGCGCGGCTGATTGACGTGACGACGAAGCCGTGGTGCTTTCCCAATCTCGGCGGGATCAAGCTCAACCCCGGCTTCAGTGTCGGCAACGGCTACGTGGCGCAGTCCTCACAGATCGGCGGCAAGAGCCAGAACACCGCCAAATACCACGTCCATTATTACGTCTATCCGCTGCTCTACTGGCTGGAGATCCTCACCGACTTCCTGTGCTTCGAGAAGGCGTCGTTCGACATCGCCTATGTGACCGAGCTTGACCCGCTCTGGCAGGAAGATGCGCTCACGACGATCATCAACCCCGAAGCGGTGCTGTTCGGCAACCCGATCGCGCAGGCGGCGTGTGCGGCCGATTGTGTCGCCTCGACCGTGCGCCTTCCGTTCGATGAACTGTTCTGGTGTGCCGGCTGCAACGGGTCGATGTACCCGATGAACGGCAATGTCGGCGCGAACGCCGGCATGGAGCAATCGAGCCGGCTCGTTGCCGAGCGGATGATCTACAAGATGCACCGTGAGGGTCTCGCGTGGGGGACGATGGGGTCGAAGGGCCTCTGCGAAAAATACCTCATGCCGATCCTGAAGAAGCAGCAATACCGCCTGCAAATGACGAACCCGTCGCCGATGGTGCATGGCCGTGAGGCATGTTCGCCGATCGGCGGAAGCACGATCCTGCCCCAGTCCGGCCGCGTCTATCCGGTGGTCGGCGAGGATCTCGGGTATCTCGTCTGGCGCAAGCGCAACTGCTGCGTGTTGTGAGGGGGCAAGCGATGAAGCGGACCTTCCTTTTGGCGGGATGCGCGCTGCTCGGCAGTGTCTCGGCCGTTTTCGCGCAATCGATCGGCGGGATCGATCTTCAGGGCATCGAGCGGAAGGCTGACCACGACGGCGCCGATCTGAGCGGGTTCGTCGATCATGCCATCAAACGCGCGGCCGAACAGCGCGAGCCTGCGCGCGACACCGCCGATACCGCGATCAACCGGGTGAAGACGCTCGATGCCGCTACGCTGCCGCGCGGGCCATCCGGCGCGATCGATCTCGACGAGCTGGTGGCGTCGGCGCGCACCAACATGACCGATACGCGGTCCTCGCCGCTGCTGATCGCGTTCGCCAGCCTGTCGATGCCGGCGGACTCGCTAAAGCAGATGATCGACGACGTTCACCGTGCCGGCGGCGTCGTCGTGTTCCGGGGATTGCCCGGTAATTCGGGGAAGGTGTTCGCGGCCGCGATGCGCCGCGTGGTCGATCAGGACAGCGCGCCGAACGTCGCGATCGATCCGCGCCTGTTCCGGGCGTTCAACGTCCAGGCAGTGCCGACCTATGTCGTCACCTCGAGCGACTTCCGTCCGTGCGACGGGTTCGACTGCAAGACCGATCTGCCAGCCTATGACGTGGTGAGCGGCAACGCGACGGTCCAGTATGTCCTCACCCGGATCGCGGACGATAACGGCCCGGGCGCGGCGGTCGCGCGCGTCGCGCTCGCCAATCTGGCGCGCACGTCATGAAGCGGCTCCAGCTAACCTTCCTGCTCTATTCCGTCGCGGTGCTGATGTCGGCGCCGGGTCAGTCGCAGGATCGTTCCGCGATCGAGGCGCAGGGGCGCGAGCTGGGCACCGCGCTTCAGGGCATCGCGGCCGGCAACGTGAAGGACGATAGCAACCTCCAGGCGACCGTGCCCAATTACCAGGGCACCAACGTCGCGGGCACGGATTTGGTGGACGATCCTGATGGCCTCACCTCGCAAGGGAAAGGCGCTGCCAGCAACAGCGATGCCTATCAGACGATCCGCGATCCGAGCCGGCCGGAGTTTGATCCCAAGACGATCGATCTGTCGCGGGCAACCGACATCGCCAACAACCCGGATCAATATGTCGGCGTCGCGACTTCGGCGGAGTCGGGCCAATGCCAGCCGTTGCCGCCAGGATCGGGCGTGGGCAGCGAATATTTCGAGACCTGCAACGATGGCGTGAAGATCGCGGCGACAACCGAGACCTGTAAGCCGCGGATGGTCCCGACGGTCGTGAAGAAGGATTTCTTCCACTATTACGTCACCTCGCCGAGCAACGCGCCGCACGGCTTCGTCTCATCGGACGTGATGAACGCCAAGGTGCCGGCGGGCATCTGCACCGCGACCGGCGTCACCAAGCAGGTTTGCGATGCTCAGGTCGAGCTGGGCGCGGGCGGCGACGACGTGAACGGATATCTGAAGTTCTGTCGCGGGACCGTCAAAGGCGACGCGAGCGAGTACAAATGCTCGGAGGAGCTGACCAGCGCCGAGGCGGGCTATCACTACAACAGCAAGGCCGGCACCGTCTATCTGAGCAAGACCAGCGACAGCACAGTCTCGGTGGTGCGCGACGACAGCGCCTGCGCGGGACTCGCCGGCGACACGAGTTGCGTCGATCAGGGTGAGACGTGCGCGGAGGGGCCGGAAACCCGGATCATCGACGGGGTCGCGGTCACGCAATCGTGCTGGGCGTGGACGCACACGTACCAATGCACGCGCAAGCAGCACGCGAACGACTGCGCGACCGTCGCCGCCAAGCCGAAATGCACGTTCGACCATGAGGAATGCCTTGATGATCCGCAGCAGGGCGAATGTCAGGTCAAGGACATGGTCTATCGCTGCAAGGCCGACCCTCCGGCGGGATCGGGGAGCCAGGCGTGGCTCTGCTCGGGGGATATCTACTGCATCAACGGCGAATGCACCAAGGTCGAACGCGAGGCATCGACCGAATTCAAGGATGCGATGGTCGCGGTGCATACGCTCGGCGACGTGCGCGACCAGTTCGATCCGAACAGCCTGACGCTGTTCAACGGCACGGTCTCAGGGTGCCATAAGCCGATCTTCGGGCTGGTGGATTGCTGCGCGGGTAAGACCTCGGGGCTGCTTTCGGTCGCGGCCGGCGCGGCCGCGATCGCGGGCGGACCAGCGGCGATCGCCGGGATCGCGACGCAGTTCCTCACGCTGTTCCTGTGCAGCACCGAGGAAAAGCTGCTCGACGTGAAGGATCGGATGGGTCTGTGCCACTACGTCGGCACGTACTGTTCCGAAAAGCTGCTCTTCATCTGCTCGACGAAGCGCAAGACCTATTGCTGCTTCGAGAGCAAGCTGGCGCGCATCCTTCAGGAGCAAGGCCGCGCACAGATCGGCAAGAGCTGGGGCACGCCCAAAGAAGCGAACTGCAAGGGCTTCTCGATCGACGAGTTCCAGAAACTCGATCTCTCCAAGATGGATTTCACCGAAGTCTATGACGAGTTCATCGACGCCGCGAAGGTGCCCGATGAGGTCCAGGCGAGCTTGGCTATCCAGAAGAAAGTCCAGGAATATTACGACCTTCATACGAAGAAATGACGAGGGCAATGATGAGCGTGACGCATATTCATTCTGATCGACTTCTACCCGACGCGAGCGTGTTCGAGGTGGCCGTGGCGTCCGCCATCGCCGGTCGGATGGATGATACTGACTCCGAAATCGTTGCGCGGATCTCCGACTGGTATCAGCGCCCCGTCTCCAGCGGCGACGTCGCCGGCGCGATCGACCGGCTGATCGAGCGCGCGTGGATGGTGCGCGGCGACACATTCCCGTCGTGCCGGCTGACGCAGCTCGGCGTCGAGAACGTCGGCACGCTGGTCGGCGGATCGATCCGCATGCTCGATCGCGGTCTCAACCTGCTCAACGTCTCGATCCTGATGAACTTCCTCACCCAGACCGTAAAGGAGGCCAAACGTGATGAATAATCGGCGTCAGCGCGTCGCTGCGCTTGTGTCCGCCTTCGCCCTGCTCGCGGCGATCGGCGCCGACATGGCGAGCGCCCAGGACGGAACCGGCGAGCCTCCCGAAATGGCCGCGCCATCGGCTGAACCGTCAGCCGAAGCGTCGGCCGAGCCGATCGAGGGCGATGAGTTCTACTGCCAGGAGCGGCGGTTGGGGTCGTACTTCTACTGCGAGCGGCCCAAGGCGGCCGAGAAGGCTGCGCTTGCGCCTTCGACGCTGACACCGGCCGCGGCCTCGCAGCGGCTGAAGGAAATCGGCCAACGCCTCGACGATCTCCGCGCCCTCGCGATCCTTCAACCGACGACGGACAACGTCACGGCGTACATCCGCTATCAGCGCGAGCAGCTCGACCGCTCCTCGACGTTCGCGGACGTGTGGGGCCGCGCGACGTGGCAGCATCCCGACCTCGACTATACGCTCCAGCGGCCGGTCAACACGCTCGGCAAGCGGCTGTGGAGCGACCAGCGGCGGATGGAGCGCGCCTCGACGATGGCGAGCCTGTCGCAGCGCTACGGCGTGTTCTATTTTTATTCGTCGTCGTGCGGCGCCTGCGAGGTGTTCTCTCCGATCCTGCGCAGCCTGTCCGATCAATATGGGATGACGGTGTTGCCGGTGTCGATGGACGGCGGTCCTAACGCCGCCTTCCCGAACTACGTCGTCAACACCAACCAGTATCAGCAAATGGGCCTCACCGACGGCACGGTGCCGGCGCTGGTGCTGTTCGACACCCAGACCAAGCAACCCATCCCGATCGGCTACGGCGTCATGTCGGCCGATGAGGTGATGCAGCGGATCTATTACCTCACCAACATCAAGCCGGGGAGCGATTACTGATGCGCGCCGTCTTTGCGATAGTAGGCCGTTTGGGCCGTGCGTGGCGATCGTTCGTCGCCACGGTGATGATCGCCGTGGTCCTGTCGGGTCCGCTCGCAGAGACGGCGAATGCGAATGTCGGTCAGGAGCTGAACGACTTCTTCAACTCGGTTGGCGGTGCCGCCAACGTCAACGGCCCGGCCGCCTATAACGGCCAGTCGGCCGGCTATTATACCGGCGGTAGCCTGTGGGCGCGCACGCCGCAGAAGAACATCAATCCGGTCAATATCCAGCTCCCGAGCGTCAAGGCCGGGTGTGGCGGGATCGACCTGTTCGCCGGCAGCTTCTCGGTCATCAACGCGGACGAGTTCATCGCGATGCTGAAGGCGACGGCGTCCAACGCGCTGGGTTTCGCGTTCCAGCTCGCGATCAAGTCGATTAGCCCGCAGATCGCCGCCACGATCGAGGAATTGTCGCAGAAGGCGCAGCAGCTCAACCAGTTCAATATGTCGTCGTGCGAAGCGGCGCAGGGACTCGTCGCGGGGCTGTGGGGCAAGAACCAGGGTCGCGATTCCGAGGTCTGCAAGGCGATCGCCAACAGCCAGGGCTGGGCGACCGATTGGGCGAAGTCGCGCCAGGACTGCAACGCCGGGGGTCAGCAGGCCGAGATGGCGAACAAGAACAAGGACAAGGAGGGCCTGCCCGCAGGACCGCACAATTACACCTGGGACATGCTCGCCAAAAGTTACCCGTCCTTCGACAAGGATTTCAGGGAATATCTCATGACGCTCGTCGGCACGATCGTCTACACGCCGGCGGAGAACGGCACCGGCAGCCCGACCTACGCCTATTTCGGCCAGGGCGATCACGCGATCATGACGGCGCTGCTCGATGGCGGCGCGAATGCCAAGGTGCTGTCGTGCGATACGTCTGACGCGTGCATGAAGCCGACCTTCACCACGCTGAATATCTCAGAGGCGCAGGCGCTCAAACCCCGTGTTGCCGCGATGATCCAGTCGATGCTCGGCAAGGTCCGGTCGAACGATGCGCTGAGCGCCGAGGAAATCGGCTTGGTCGGCGCGACCAGCATCCCGCTCTACAAGATCATCACCGTGAATGCGGCGGCCCAGCTCGGTGGCATGTCGCAGGCGGATGTCGATAATCTCGCCGAGATCGTCGCCGTCGATATGCTCGAAACCCTGCTCAAGCAATTTTACGGGTACGTCTCGCAAGGCGCCAGCAGCTTCCAGAACGCCGATGAAGAGACGCTGTCGCAGTGGCGCCAGCAGATCCGTGGGGTCGAACAGACGCTGCAAGCGGAGACGACCTCGCTCTCGCAGCGGCTCCAGCGCACCCAGATGGTCCTCGATCGCACCGTCTGGCTGGAGCGCACCCTTCGCAACAGCATGTCGCCGCAGATGTCGGCCGCGCTGAACTTCTCGCAGGGGCTGTCCGCCCAGGGCCTTCAGTAAGGTAGCAGCGATGCAGGAAATCTTCACGATCGGCGGGGGCGAGTATGTCGTCAACGTCCTGAACGCGGTCGCGGCGTGGTGCGGAGGCGGAGGCTTCCGCGCCATGCTGCGCGTCGTGATGGTGATGGGCTTCGCCTATTCGATGCTGGTCGTGGCGTTCTCGATGAACTGGCGGGTCTGGTTCAACTGGTTCATCTCCGCGACGCTGATGTATATGTGCCTGATCGTCCCCGTGACGTCGGTCAAGGTGACGGATCGCCTCAACCCCGGCCTCGCCCCCGCAGTGGTCGATAACGTGCCGGTCGGGCTCGCCGCGATCGCAGCGTTCTCCAGCAACATCGGCGACTGGATGACGCGCAAGGCCGAGACCGTGTTCGTGATGCCGAATGAGCTGCAATATTCGACCAACGGCATCATCTACGGCGCGCGGCTGTTCGACAAGACGCGGTTGTTCGAGTTCAAAGATCCTCGGGTCCGCGCGAACGTCGAGGAATATTTCAAGCAGTGCCTGTTCTACGACATCATGCTCGGGTTCAAATCATCCTCGGACCTCGCGGATTCGACGAACATCCTGAACGACATGGGGCCGGGTTCGCCGGCCCGCGCGCAGCGGTGGCTCGATGAAAGCGGCGGGTCTTCGATCAAGACCTGCGCTGCCGCCTACACGCAACTGCACGATCAGGACATTCCGGGTGCTACCGACAACGCGCTGACGCGGCTGGCGCCCTCAATGTTCCCGAACCTGTCGGCCGCTGCCGCCAAGGCGAAGCTCGAACAGGATCTGCCGATCGTCACATCGTCGTTCTTCGGTGGCGGTCAATCGGGCAAGGAGGTGTTCCAGCAACGCTCGCTGGTGAACGCGTTCCTCGAGGCGCGCAGCAATCTCGGCGAGGGTGACGGCGACACGTTCGCGGCGCTGCGCGCGGACGCGCAGGCGCGCAACACCTACACGTCGATCGCGCAGCAGGCGATGACCTGGGTGCCGCTGCTCAACATCGTCCTGACCGTCGTGTTCTACGGCATGTTCCCGGTCATCTTCCCGCTGTTCCTGATGCCGCAGACCGGCACGGCCGCGCTGAAGGGCTATGTCGCGGGGTTCTTCTATCTGGCGGCCTGGGGGCCGCTGTACGTTATCCTGCATATGTTCATCATGGGCCGAACCATCTCGGCGATGCACGCGGCGTCGCCGGGCGGTGTCACTATGGCCGGCATGTCCGGCATCGATGCGGTCAACGCGGACACCGCCACGATCGCCGGCTTCCTGATGATGAGCGTGCCCTTCCTCGCGGCTGGCCTCGCGCGTGGCGCGCTGGCCGTGGCGTCGAATGCCACCTCTATGCTGGCGCCGGCACAGGCAGCGGCCGAGCAGGCGGCGAACGAACGTCTCACCGGCAATTATTCCTACGGGAATATGAGCTATCAGAACCTGACCGGGAACACCGTCCAGCGCGACAACTGGCGCATGGCCGGCTCGTTCGAGGGCGGGGCGTCGTCGTTCACCACGCGCACCAACGAAGGGGCCTCGATCACCACGAACTTCGATGGGGCGGGGTCGAACGACGTGTTCAACACCCAGGGCGCTCGGTCCAATTTGCCATTCTCGGTGCAGGCCGACAGGTCACTGGTCACTTCGCTGCGTAACGCGGCCAGCAACAGCTTCGAGCAAGGGCGGAGCTTCAGCGAGCAGGCCAGCCAGTCTTCGGGCACGTCGGAGCGGCACTTCACGAGCGGCAATCATTCGCAGACAAGCACGTCTGGGTTCGAGGCGCGCGATACGCGCGGGACGCAGGTTGCCAATACGAACACCGTCACGAACACCAATGAGAACCGGCTCGGCGCCGAAAATAGCACTGGCGTAGATGATACCACGCGGCGCGGCGCTTCGGCCAAGATGGGCACAGGCAGCACCCAGAATCTACAAGGTACGTTGGGCGTCAAGGGCGGCGGCAGTTTGACCGCCGGCGGGGGCGGCGCGGGCGGAGCCAGTGCCAATGCCGGTGTCGATGCTGCCGTCAGTCAATCTACCACGCTCAGCAGCACGGCCAGCACAGATGAATATGGCTCGAGCGAGAAGAGCAAATCGGCTTCCCAGCGGCAGACCAGCTCGAGCAGCACGAGTGCGAGCAACTCCGCCCAGCAGCAAAACAGCAGTTCGGCCGGCAATCAGGAAACGACGTCGGTCGGCAATCAGTCGAGCGACAGCCGTGGGAGCGGCTGGGAAGTGTCGAATGAGCGGCGCCAGCAGTTCCAGCGCATGGCCGACGCGAAGATGTCCGAAGGTCATATGTACCAGCGCATGGCCGATGAGATCGAGTCCAACGGCTACCGGCTGACCGAGGACATGACGCCGTTCATCCAGAAGCGGTATGAGGAGATGCGGCAGAACCACGAGCTGCCGGTGAACTTGCCTTTCATCTACAAGACCAATCTGTCCGAGGGCGAGCGCGAGGCGCGCGACATGGCGGTCGGGCGCATCGTCAAGGAATTGAGCGGCGAGCGGTTCAAGACTTTCGCGCGCGAAAACGGACTGATGCGCGGGGAGCTTCCAACCGTCGAACCGCGTGCGCTGGACGTGCCTCACTTGTCGGGCGGCGGTATTGCCGAGGACCGGCAAATGCAAGGTCCGGGTTCACGCCCTGAGCGGTTTCTAGGTGGGGCAGCGGAGCAGGGCGCGATCGATGGCCGTCCACTGGCGCGTAACGCCGGCGTTGCGATCAAAGCGGGTGCGCGGGTCGGTGCGCTCGATGAACGGATGGCGCCGGTGATGGAGGCGGTTTCCAGCGCGGCATCACGGCTGGATCTGCCGGCGCCGGTCATTACCTCCGGTAACGATTCCAATGTCCATGTCCGGGGCAGCCGGCACTATGACAACCAGGCGCTGGACTTCCGAGGCCACGGCATGAGCGTCGAACAGGGCCACGCCTGGGCGCGCGACGTGGGGCAACATCTGGGGGACGGCTATCGCGCGCACTTCGAGGTGTTCCGCGACGATCCCGGCCGCAACCATCTTCACGTCCAGCTTACGGGTGAGAGGTAACGATCCGAATGAAACGTCCTGACATCGTCCGCGCGATTGGCGTGTTGTTGCTTGGTCTCACCGCGTGCCCCGTGATGGCGCAAAAGCCAGCAAGCCTCGTGCAATTACCTTCCGGGGCCGCTACATAAAACGGGCACAGATATACGCTAACGGATTGTGCCCTTTGCGAAGAAGCAGACGCTCTTTGGCAAGGAAAGAGTATTTGACAGGATGATCGTCGTAGGCGATACCGATGCGAACGGTCCAGCCGTTGCACTGAGGGGGCGGCGCCTCCTTCATTCCGCCGCAAAGCGGCGCACGAAGTCCGAAACCTAGGACGAGGTCGGTCGCTCTAAGTTCAGATAGTCTCTTGAATTACCGCGAGAGCTCTATCGACGTCGATTGAGCGCGTTCCGTCCGGTCCGACCAGCCCGGTTTGCGCGACATGCTCAACTATCTCGCTGGGTGTGAGTTCAGGCCGCAGGGCTAGAAGCTTCGCCGCAAGGCTCGTGACTTTTGCTGCCGCCACTGACGTCCCTGAAAGCGTGAGGGGAACTCCCCCGGGTGCACAGCTCATGATGTCGCAACCTTCAGCATACACCATTCTCGCGGCACCATAATTCGTAAATGTAGTCATGTTGCCGATCTGGTCTGCCGCTCCAACCACGATCACGTTCGGAAGATCGAACGACGCTGGAAAGAATTCGCTTCGCTCGATATTTTGGTCCGAGTTGCCGGCAGCAACGACGAACAACACTTCACTACTGTCCGCTATTAATTGGTAGAGTTCATTCCTATCACGCTCAAATAGACAACGAGGAGCGATCTTCGGGTCATCTGACGTGACCGGGGAGGCGTAAAGTGACGGAGAGCGGTTCCAACTTATGTTGATGACCCGGGCACCCCCGTCGCGAAGGAAGCGCAACGACTCGCGATAGAGGTTCGCTTGCACGCGAAGGCGATTAAGGTCGAATGAGGCTTCCGTTGTGAAACGATGCTCCCACGTCACTCGCACTGAAAGAAGTCTAGCGAACGGGTTCCCGTCTATGGCCACTCCGGCGAGATGGGTGCCATGAACATATTCGGCGATAAGCTCAAGTTCTTCAAGGAAAGGAGTCACCTCGCTAGACCTCAACGACGCAATCTCTTGCCCAAAACTTTCAGAATATGGGCTCCTGGTGCCTACACGTGTCTCGCCGAATCCACGTACGAGATCGATCAACTTCGGGAGTTTAGATAACTGTTCCGGGTTGAGAAATGGCAACGCGCCATCGGTTGGTTGACCATTATGGTCCCAAGCGATGCTGCTGCGTCCACCCGATGTCGCCATCCTACTACCGAAGTGGTCCAAGTCCACACCGCTGTCCCAAATTCCGATCACAACTGGGGAAAGATCGTGGGCCGCGTCAAGAGTACCGGAGGCCGAATGTCGGTTGACGCCAGTAGAGGCGCTTTTTGTCCTGATAGTGTCCTCTAGGATATCTCTGAGGTCGTTCCGAAAACGCAGCATTACGTCCCGGTAGAATCTCATGCGGATGAGAAACGCAGCGGTTTGATGCCCCAGTGGCCTGCCGGGCACATGAATTTCTTTGCAATTGGCCTCCACGAGTCCATCAATAAAAGCCGGGCCCAGGATCTCGAGATCGGCGCTCAGGCGTCGGATCTCGCTGCCGACCAGTTCCCAGGGAAGATTGGCGAGAACATTCTCGAGATGCTCGCGCATGACCGACGGCAGGCCATCGCGCCGCATGGCTTGAATGATGCTGTAGGTAGCGATGTGAGTCGTCAGCCTGACCGACAGTTTTTCAGAGAGGCTCCGCAGTTGCGCGATATCGGCCTCCGCATCGTCAAAACGGCTTTCCAGCACATCTAAAAACAATAGGGTTCCGTAGATGTCTTTTGCGATCGGGGGCTCAAGCCGTTCGCCGTTGTGAGCGGCGAGACGGAGGTTGCTTCGAACCTCATGGCATAGTTTGATAAATTCGGTATCCGAGTCCATCAGTTTCGCGGCGGGGCCGGATATGTCGTAGCTGGCGTGTAGCAGGCAAGGGATCATGGCATACCAGCGAGCTGACTTTCGAGAGCATCAGCTACGAGTTTATAGGCAAAGCACTCTTGGTCCACCGGAATTCCCAGACGGTTGTTGAGCATGTGCATATAGTCGATTGCGACCAATCGACAGCGGGCCGAGTCGGCGACACGAGGTGCGGAAGCGGCTATCGCCTCTGATGTTTGGCGTAGATTCTCACGCCAAGCTGCCAGGACGCGTTTCAATTCCGCCCCGCCCGCGGGACTGGGATCACCTCTAAAGATTCCGCGAACGATCGATGCGACTTGGGGACGCAGTATTGCTGGATCGGGGAAGCCCCGCGCTGCGAAGGAGTCGGTATGGCTTGGCCTCGCATCTGGGAAAGCGCGGTCCAGGAGTTCACTCGCTTCCCGAAATGTTTTCGCGGTCGTCACGGTATCGAATCCCAAGCCCCGCGCCGTTTCGGCACTCAGAGAGAGGGCGACTGTTAGCCTGGCGTCCATGTCATCGAGCGTTTGGCCGAGGATGAACATCGCCAGGTCAGACGAAAATCGGAAGTGATGCTCAGTCGCATCTCTTGCTGCCTGCCCATTGCCGTAGCGAACCGCCTCATAATCGTATTCGCGTTCTTCGATCGTATCGGGAGGGCGCAGGGGCTCGACCTGCTCATCCTCGGCAGTGCTTCCACGCGCCGAACCGCGCAGCTTCGCTTTGGGTTCATATTGGTCCGCGGTGATTGCCGTGCCCCCTGGGGCGTCGGTAAGGAATCTAACGACCGCGTTTCGGATTGTCTCACGCGTCGAGGTTGGGTCCAATCCAGCCTTTACTCGAAGCCGCACGTGCGGACCGCCATTCCAATACCTCACGAAGAAGTAATCGCTGATGCGGCCGCCTGATCGCAATTCATGGATCAGCGGCCTCACGCATCGCCAGAGAAGCGCATCCTGGTCGCCGTGATAAAACACGTGGAACGCGAGCCACGAATTTTCCACGAGGCTAGTCCGGTCAGCGCGCATTCAGTTCGATCATATGTTCTACGGCATAGGAACGTTCGCTCGCCGCGCGCGGTGTCTGTGGGTAGGTGGGGTGTGCCTCAACTACGGTGAGCGCGCCCTGATCGTGAGAGGCGAAACGTCGGAATAATCGATGCGAGAGGAGTCCGTCCCAATCGACGAAAAATGGCTTATGGGCGCGGCGGAAGGATTGTGCGGGAAGATTGCTCCTGAGATAATCTTGTGTGCGCATCGGCGTTACATACACATGGCGTGGAAACCCCATATCGCTCGCCCATCGTCGCAGGCGTAGGTAAAATTCGAACTCATCCTCCCCGGCGCCGCAACGGGGGATCATCTCCGCTGGGACGCACCATGTCTCCCGCGAGATCACGACCCTTTCATCGACGACGCGGCCGTAGTGACGAACTTCCTTCGCTTCAGGGTCCGCGAGAGCCTCGAAGTAGTCCACGACAGACCAGTCGGGCGCGAATGCCGGACCAAAACATTTCAGGAATCTATAGAATGGGGGAAGATGGAGTGTGCCAAGGGTGCCGAGATGGACGGGGGAGATGCTCCTGCCCGTCGATTTGCGGATCAAAACGATCCTGGAGCCGTGCTGCGCGTCGATCCTCGCCGAAAGGTCGCTCCAATCGATCAAACCTCTTGCATGAGGCTCGATTGGCTCCCCTGGGTAGGCAAGGCCCGATGGAAATAACCGGGGTGTGATTAGGCCATCGAAAGCGAAGGTTGCGATCAGATCGACGGGCTCAGCATCCCCGACGAGGCTGGGTAGCCAGCTCCCCAGCGTCTGGAGCAACCATTGCTGAGCAGGCGCCTCGTCATCGGCCGCATAGTGTGCTATGGGCATCCCGCTCCCTGGCAGCACCTTATTCAGCACGAACTGTTGCTGGCCGTCGCCGCGATCGTCCGGACCGAGCTGGCCGGCGAACGTGACGCAAAACGGCAATGCAAGGGGACGGGGGACCGCGCACTGGAATTCAGTCCAGAAAGAGGGCGGAAGTTCGGCTAGGCTTTGTCCGTAGCATTGAGCCCGCATCGCTCGCATAAATGTCGTCCGAAGTTCGGCGACGCTCTGTAGCTCGGCATCTCCCTTACGTTGACTCGCGAAAGCTTCCTCGGGCGACAAGCCGTTTTGTAGCGGAGCCTCATCGCAGAATGCCTCGAACAGCTCCAGGATATTGGTGCACTCGCCCCGCACGCCAAAGCGGCGCACAAAGGCGTTGTAAACTTTCGTCCTAGTAGGGGCCTCCGCGTCGAACAGGGGCAGTATCGATGCAAGCCGGGAGAGCGCCGGCTTAAAGCGATCAAATGTCGCGAGATCCAGGTCGACGGTAGCTTCTCGGATTACGCTGTGGCGCATCAGTATGGGGTCAAGGCCCTTAGGAGCCGCAGCATCGAGCGCAGTTAGCGTCGCCGATGCCGCTGCTCCCACCTCTCTGATGAGGTGGGCTGACCGATCGACAGAACTTTCGCCGGCTTGATTTACGAGCGGTTGTATTTGAGCGAGCTTGTCTCCTGCTTCTCGATGCGCAATGGCGGGATGTGAACGCAAAAGTGTGGCAAGCCGAGCGACCGCCTGAAAATCGTTAGCCGAGAAGTCGAGTCGAGGCACAAGAAGGCCGCAGTCCAGCAGGCCGTCAACCAAAACTCGTGCGCGCGCCGGCGTCGCTCCCGTTTGCTGCGCCAGTTCAAGGCACAAGTCGCGAGCTGTCATGCGCGGAACCCGCGGAATGCGGAGCAGATCGATCGCGAGACGAACGGGTGGCGTCTCTTTGAGGGTACGCAAAATCTCGCCATCGTCCGTTTCACCCGTCGAGTGGGCTAGGAAATGGACTGATCCACCGTCGCCGTAACTCGCTTCACTTACCATGAGCGGGAGGTGCTCGCGGCAGGCTGGGGCGACGGTTAGGAGGTTTGCTACTTTGCGGACGAACGCCGCATTAAAGAACACGCGTGAACGCACCGAGGGGGGATCGCTATCCGGTATAGTCGGGTGATCCTGTCGCTGTTCATCATCGATCAACCGACCAATACCGACACTTGTGAACGTGCTAAAGGGGCTTGTCTTCGTGGCAGCCCTAAAGAAATACGCGATAATTGCGCCTTCGATCTTCCTATCCCATTCGATCGACTTCACAAGAGCCTGCTCAGCGCTGTGGTACAATTGGGGCTGAGCGAAAAGAACACCCATCTTAACAGCGCTTGTACGCCACAAACTAACGATATGCGCTCGAATGTCGACTAAATCTTGCTTGACCGCCTGCTGGCCTTCTACCCGGGCAGAGGCGTGGATACCAACTCTCTGATTCCAATGGCGCAGATCCGCAGAAAGCCTAAAATCCCCCGCGCTAGCGTCGACAAGCGCGATTGTGGCCTCGCTTACAACCTTGAGGTTGTAGATGCGCCTCTTCGCTGTCAACAGCGCGCGGCGGTACGCCGTATCTCCTTCGCCGGCGATCAGGCTATGTATGCGCTCACAGAAGGGGCTACGTTCGTGCATCAACTGGGTAAGTAGGGCATCGGATTTTCGGGCTGCCGCTAAAGTGCGTGCCGTTTGGAGTCCCTGCAGATCATCAAAAGATAGCCCCGCCGTGCGAACCATGACAAACGGAGCAAAGCTGAATGCGATCGGCTCGGCAGTTCGAGCCCTCGCCTCGAGCGCCGAGATCAAACGACCTCCGATGACCAGCGCTCGCCTAATGTCCGGCGTGTCGGGAGCGATAGATAGTATTTGCCGTGACGTGCAATCAACTCGTCCGTGACCATCCTATCTAGGAAGGCGGCAATCTTATCGACTGGAACGCCTTCGGCGACGTGGCCAATTTCAGACCGGGTACGGATTCTAGAGCAGAACCGAAGAATGTCTGCTTGTTGGGCCTTTAAGGTATAGAAGCGGCAGCCGCCCTTTGAAGGGCGGCGGTCGCGTACACGGACGAAGCCTGGTCCCCGTGCGAACGTCAACGTCGACTTACGGAATTGGGCGGCCCATGCAGTCGTGACGGCGTGTATCCTCGCAAGCGTGTCGGGAGGAGAGTCGCGACGAATCTGCTCTGATATACTGGGAGGAGGCAGATTGCTTGCCGCAGCCCACGTACGCAGAAGTTCGCGCTCAAAGAGCGAATCGCGCATCAGGTGCGACCAAAGAACTTGCCAGCGCACGTCGATGCCAGCCTCAAAGAGCGCGCGAACCGTCTCAAGCTGGCAAAGGTACTCAGGAGGCTGATGTTCAGCGTGCTCGCCTGAACTGTGCAGCAAATCCGCGCTGATGACTCCGCCACGGCCAAGAAGTGTGGCCTGCTCCTCTGTAACGCCCGTTGGAACTGTGCATTTGAACCGGAAACCGAGATACGACTGGCTGCGAAGCTCCGCCATATCGAGGAAAAATGCTTCGGTGACCGCCGCAGACGGATCGATCACTCCCAGATCGAAATCGAGCTTCCTTTCGGCTTGAGCACGCTGAACCAGCGTATCGGCGTCGAGCGCTTGGTCGACAAGTGTAAGATGCACCATGAAGCCGGACTCCTTTCGATCTGAGCGGCGCTATCAAGCCGCGAACGAGGATCGAGCCCTCGTTTGAGCCCTGTTCACTTCGATCTTGTCTGGAATCCTCACGCTCCGGGGCTCGTGACAGCGGCTTTCAAGCAGAAGTGGGAGTGTCAAGAGTTCACGCGAGGGTGAGCGGTAGATCAGCCGAGCGGAAACCATGCGATCCAAGAAATCTCTTAAATCTGCAAGGGGTATTGATTTTTCAAACTCCCGGAGCACCTGCGCTTCGGTGTGAACCTCGTCGAGATAGCTAAATACATCCGCCCAAGGGGCGTCCAGGATCGTCACCACAGGATTTGGCGACGCGTCCCGGGCCGACACGGTTGACACCCGTTTATCAGTGATCTCGACGAAACCTGGCCCGCGCCGCTGCAGAAGGGAGTCCTGCACGTACACATCCCGCCAGTTAGCGATGGCTTGCCAGAGTTCGAGCTGAAGCTCTTTCAACCGCTCGCTCGATGATCCTTGGTGCGCGTAATCGAAGGCAAATGCGAGCCGGTCATGATCGATGTTGGGATTCGCGAAGACCTTTCCATAGTGATCCTTTGGGCGAATATCCGTGATTCCGTATTTGTCTGGCACGTTGTGGTACGGAGCGTACCGGTTCAATTGAACGGGGGTGAGTCCTCCCTCATGCAGCGGCAGGAAATGGTGGAGGAATGGTATTGCTTCTAGGAGCTCAACATAGTCTTCTTCGGTCTCTCCCGGAAAACCGTAGAGCAAATTCCACGCTACGAAGATATCACTTTCACCGAGCACTTTGAGACACTGTATGGATCTTGCGCCTGTAGTGCCTTTGTCCATGAGTTTCAGTACGTGGTCGCCAAAACTTTCAACGCCAGGTTGGACATAGGTAACCCCCCCGTTCCTGAATATCTGCGCATTCTCACGTTTAAGGTTAGACTTCGTCTCGAAAAAAAAGGTGAAATCGTAACCCTCGGTATCGCGCAAACCGTTCAAAACCGGTAGCAAGTCGTGGAATGCCTTGTGGTTGATAATGCTATCGACCGCAAAAAACTCGGTGCGCTGATAGCGTCGGGCGAGCGTCAATATCTCATCGACAACTCGCTCAACACTTTTTGTGCGATACTTGAGCTGGTCGTCGTGCAACCCGCAAAATGTACAGTGGTGCTTGGCGCCCCACCAGCATCCCCGTGACGTTTCGAACGGGATTGTCGGCTCTATCTCAAACAGCTCCTGCCGGTCCAGTTGCTCTAGAAATGGGAGAAAATCCGGGTAGGGAAGAGAATCTAGATTGTAGAACTGTCCTCCCGGTCCGCCGTCCTTCACGCAGCCGCGCTCATCCCGATAATGCAGGCCAGGGAGGTCGAAGCCACCGTACCCTTGTTCGCGATACTTTTGGACGAACTGAGTGATGGTACCATCAACCTCACCTTCCAGCATGAAATCGATCTCGGGAAAGCGCTCCATCATCTCGAGGCCCATCGGTCGAGTGGTGTTGGCACCCCCGAAGAGTGTTCGAATTTTCGGATAACGCTTTTTTAGTCGCTTCGCGAGCGCGAGGGATGCGACCGACTGCTGCATCATCGTCGCAAAAGCGACGATATCATAATCCTCCCATGAGATTTGGTCGAAAACGATGTCCAGACATTCCCCGGCGCGATCCACTATATCAACAACCGACTCCCGCGTCATCGCCGAGGGATCTGCAGCAAGTTCCAATATGGCGCTGTGCAACTCATCGACCGCCTCAGTCTTCGATTTATCGAAGTAGTACGGAGAGAATGCCAACTCGCACATCGGAAGCTTTGGAAGCTCGCGATCGATGAAAGGGTCAGATCGCAAAAGCCGGGAGAATATGAGATTTGCGTACAGGATATCGCAGGGAATTCCGTCACGCAGAAGGATGCTTCTGATCAACGCCGGGCCGAGACCAGGGAAATCGGGCGGAGCCCAAGGCATAGTGACCATCAGCACCTTAGGTCCATCGGCCGGATCGGAAGCGAATAGAGGAGAGAGCATCATCGGATTCTCCAAACACACTACGATCGCCAACCTCGTGGCGGCCTTGACCTTGATGCCAGTATAGCGCTGGCCGAAAGAAGGTGGCCATTATCCGGAGGGGCCATCGCAAACACTCGTGCGGCGGACCTAATCAAACCTGCTTGAGGCGATCGAACCTGCTTAAGCGTTAGCTTGATTGCCTCAAGCAGCATTGAGCAATATTCATATTGTAGATAACGTGTCGTATGATCAGGCGGTGACGATGATGATAATTGAGATGAAACTCGCCTTTTCATCGTTCGTGCGGAGCTTCTTCTCTTCGGCTGTGGGGCGGAGGCGGACCTCCTTCACTTCCAAAGTGTCGAAGTCCGCAAACGGATCGATACTCTCGATCGCGTTCTTCTTACTGTTCAGCATGGTAGTTCTCCAGGCTGGGTGATCGCGCCACAACGATGGCGCATTGTGGATTATGTGTTAGTTGCGAAATCGAGTCAACACGAGAATGGTCTAATATGGGAGTAACTAATAAGCTAAGATTATTGCGGGGAGACATGGGTTTAGCGATTCTCGGTGCGCGTGCGTGTAAGCCATGGTAGGTATGTGGCGCTTCGAAGACGCAGCGCCTTGGCTGTGAGGCACGCAGGCCCATGAGTCTATATAGCGTGCCGCGACGGGTCGAGGGCTGGCGACTTTCGCGACGATAGGCATGGAGCACGTTAGTTATGGACGGAAGCGTTTCGGTTCTTCGTGGCGAGAAGAGTTCGAGGTGGAATCCGATAATTTTGATAGCGCCATATCTCGTTGTGCTGCTGGGACGTTTTGCCATCCGCACTCCGTTGGCGTCAGCACATTCCCTGGTGGCGATCCTTTTGTTCCTCTGGGTGATGTCGGAGGCCATGTTGATGGCGTTGATGTTTCGTTCCAAGGAACGCCCTGGGCCAGATGCCGTCATAGGCGCCTTTGCCGGAGCTATTTTCACAGTCTGGCTCTGTGCACCCCCTGCCGCGGCGAATGCTTTAAAGGCTATGCCGTTCGTCGCCATCGGACTGGCCGCGATCGTAGCTTGCCACGTCGGTTGGGCGGCGCTTCGTGCCAGGCGAATTCTAGCCGGGTCTGAACAAGATCTCCGGGAACGCTGGATTTCCGCGATATCTGAACTTCTGCCTCCACAGCTAGTACGATTGGCGGCAGCCGAGCTTTCCGTGATTCATATGGCTTTATTCAGATGGCGTGGGCCGGCTGATGTGCCGAAGGGGAGTCGCGGCTTCGCGTACCATAAGCACCTTATACCTATGAGCGTCACATTACTTGTTCTGTCTACAATAGAGATTGCAGTTTACCATCTCCTGCTCGGCCACTGGAGCCGGATTGGTACCATAATTATGTTTATCCTCAGCGATGTTGGCTTTATTTATCTTGTCGGCCTGATAAAGTCGTTCCGGTTTAAGCCGATCCTATTAACCCCCGATGGAATTCGGGTCCGTGCAGGTTTCCTTATCGATCAGTTGATACCTTACGAGGCGATTAAGGAGATAGGAGCCAACTTCGGAGGGGACGAGATTCGGGACAAAGCGACCCTTAACGCAGCGTTGCTTGCATGGCCGAACGTGCTCCTGCGTCTTGCTTCGCCGGTCACCCGTAAATCGGTTCTGAAGGGTAAGCGCTCGTTCACCGCCGTGGCGTTTCGACTGGATGATCCGGAGCCGTTTATTCAAATTCTGCGTTGGCGGCTCGCGACGTAGGCCTCTGTTTTGACGAGATTCGGATGGAGGAACCTCGTCACGTCGCTCTTGGCTTTCCCACCATGAGAACATGCTGGAAGAGTTTGCTTGTACGCTCACCTGTCGGCGCGGCCATGGCTGCGTCGATCGCTGCTTTGTTCAAGCGATGATGACCTGAGGCGGCCGCTCCTTCCCATGATCGAGGAGCGAGCTCGGCGGTAGTGCAGATGATGTCGGGGCAACGGTCGCGCGATCATCGCTGGCCTCGGCCGCGGCGATCACCCGAAGGCTGTTGTTCGTCACCGCGGGGTCGGGCCGGATGTTGGGCATCTGCGGTGCCGGTATCTTCGTCAGCGCCACCATGTCCTTCTCCGTGTAATAGCGGATCTTCTTGCCACAGACTGGCGGGATGCCGAGGCGCAGGACAATCATGTCCTTTTCGGAGAGCTGCATCAGTTCCTGGGGGAGCAACAAGGGACGCCGCTGATCGGATTCCGACACGGAGCCTCCACCCCGACCCCACATGCCGAACGACCGGGATTTCGCGAAGGTGTAGGTGCCGAGCCGTTCCGAAATATCCTTCGCGTCACCGTTGGTCGCGGGCCGCATAACCATTTGGATACCGCAGTTCGACTCGATTTCTGTCGCAACCTTCGGCCCGTAAACATTCTCGAGCTGCGCTCCGCTTTGAACAAACACCCTTTCCATGCCAAAGAGCGTCTGCTTCTTCGCAAAGGGCACAATCCGTTAGCGTATATCTGTGCCCGTTTTATGTAGCGCCCCCCTTCCGCCGCGGGGTTCTGGATCATCGTGGCGGCCGGCGGCCTCCTTCTCGTTAGCCGCGGGATCGCTCAAGGCATCGGGGTATCTCAAGGTCCGGTGCCCGTGGCTAAGCCGCTCATGACGCGGCGCGAACTCGCCGTCATGGAAGCTCTTGAACAGATCCTGCCGATGCATCGCATCCACGCCAGGTCGCGATGGGCGCCATCCTCGCCGCTCCGAAGAAGACGGGACGCAGGGCATCGCCGGCCGACCGGATTATGTTCTCCCAGAAAATCGTCGATTTCGTTGTGCAAGACCGAGTGGACGGTTGGATCATCGCGTTGGTTGAGGTGGATGATTCCACCCACAACGCGGTCCGCGACAGCAACCGCGATGCGATGACGTCAGGTGCGGGCTATCGAACTATCCGTATTCCAAAATCTGCTCGGCCAATCGTCGCCGACATAGCGCCTCATGTAGAGGTGTTGCGGAGCAGACAACAGCCGACCAAGCAATGCTGACTTTGCTCTGGGTGGATTGATATTAAAAGCCGGCGACCACTCCGCCAAGTAAGAAGCCAGCTCCAATCGCAACGACGAGCGCCGGAACAGCCCAATAAAGCTTCGAGAGTAGAACGCCGGGTTCTACCGGCATGCCTGAACGCAGATCGTTCGGATTATGAGCAAAGTCCCCCCACAAGTGGCCATAACCAGACCGATATGGGTTCCCAGGAATCGTGCCCATAGGGTCGATCTGCATCCAATAATCGTAACCGGTCGCGTGATCCGAACTGGTTACTCTCATCGGGTCAGAGTGAATATCGTCCCACACCGTCCGCACTCCTGTTCACGCTTTATTCTATCATGAATTGAGCTGGATTGAAACCGCTTTGCGGACGGCCACGTTTATGCCGGCGTGGCGAGATGGCATCGAATGTCGACCATCGCGCGTGCGGCGCCGGCACCGTCATCGATGCCCATGAGTGTCAGCAGATGGATAGCCCGGTCGCGGAGATCGCCCGCAAACGATAATGGTCTGCCGAGCGCGTACAGGTAGCAAAGGCTAAGCCGGGCAGCCGTGGCATATTCGAGGAACAGGGCCACAGTCCCCACGGCTGCAATCAGGCTCAAACAAAAGCGGTGGTAGGCGATGCACGCATCGAGGGGCTCGCCGGTGATGTCGTTCGCCATGCGCGCCAGCGCGGCGACGAGATTCTCGCAATTGACATACTGGGTGCGGACGGCCGCGACCGCCTCGATCGGCGCGATTGCATCGCTCGCGGTGATGATCGCGGTGCGGGTGGTATCGAAGAATGAGAACCCCTTCAGCCCAACTTCAATGAAGCCATCGCTGCGCAATTCGAGGAAATATCCGTTCGCCCGGCCGAGATCGATGCCGTCGATCGTCTGGAGTGTCGAGGGGCCGATTGGAGCCGGGTGAGCGAGCCGACCAGTGGTGATCGCGTGGCGAATATCCTCCAATGTCGCATCGGCCGACCGGCCG